>ERZ1370068.8889-contig-7707_pt1 | contig 43695 bp, 62 predicted proteins | sample MGYA00561227_ERZ1370068 | MGnify/ENA primary metagenome ERZ1370068 (study PRJEB38410, sample SAMEA6850437) | metagenome | study: Metagenomic assessment of the ecological functions of the soil: analysis of the soil microbiota associated with the...
CCAGTTACGTATTGCTCGATCTGGGGGTTTCCTCGTATATCGCGCGAATCGCCGCGGAGCTGCTCGAGTCGGGAGCGAGCCCCCTCGCATCCCCGGGTCGTGTTCACCTACGCCGGAGACCTTGTCCCTCCTCAACCGGCGCGCGATCGAGCTCGCGTTCCGCTGCCGGACGGCGAATCACTACTCGGCCTGGGAAGTGCTCCACATGGCGCAGACGTGTCCGGACAATCCCGAGCTGCTCCACGTGAACAGCGAGGCGCGCGCTCCTCAGAGTGGTCCGGAGGACGGCTCGCCGGCACCGCCGGGCGAGGTCGGACGGATGGTCGTGACCGATCTGGCGAACCACGTGATGCCGTTCATCAACTACGAGATCGGCGACTGGGCGGTGGCCGGCGAGCGCTGCCCCTGCGGACGAGGTTTCCCGACCCTCGTGAGCCTCGAAGGCCGGCTGGGCGAGGTGCTCCGGACGCCGACGGGGCGCACGGTCTTGCCCATCGCTCTCTGCCGGTTTCTCAACATCCGGGCGCGCGCTCATCCGTACATCTGGGAATACCGAGGCCGTCCAGACGGTCCCGGAGCGCGTGGCGTTCAAGGTGGTGCCCACTGCCCGCCTCACGCCCGACCGAGTGGACTGGCTCCGGGCGGAGCTCGAGGGCTTCTCGGCCCCGGGTGAGCGTGACCGTGGACCAGGTCGATCGCATTCCGGTCGAGGCGTCCGGCAAGCGGCTCCTCGTGAGATCCCCACCTCGCCGCGGCGTGACGGGATGTGCGTTCCCGCCCGGTATCCACGATTGGCGAGAGGCGGTCCTGATGGCCCCGCGAGACCGGGCCACTCTGGACGCGCGCGGGAGAGCCCGTCCGAATGACGCGTGACCGCGCCCTCCGTCGCCTGGCTCACCGCGTTCCTGGATGCCGGAGCGGACCATCGGGCTCGTGAAGCTGGCCGGCACGGCGCCGCGCTGGTTGATACGGCGAGAGTTCCTCGTGACCGTGAAGAGATCTCACGAGCCCGCTGCCGCCCATCGCGCCGAGCCCTGGTGTCGTCCTGGCGACGCCTCACCTCAGCCGGACGTCCCGCAGCTGGTCGCCGGCGAGCTCCACGCTGACGGCGGGGAGTGTTCGGCGGCGCCTCCGCGAGGGTCAGGGTGCTGGGTGGGCTGGATGGACGACATCCCCGCTCACTGGCGCTGGGAAACATCCACGGAAACCTACTTCCATACCTTCGCCGCGCCGTACGCCCCTCGACGGGCGACCTGTGGATCGTCGACGTCCACACCATCCGGCCCGGCGCCGGCGGGCAGCTCTACACGGCGCGGCGACGGTGACGGCCATGCACCGCGCCCGCGCGCGAGGGACACCAGCGGCTCATCGGCCTCATCGCCGCCTGGAACGTCCTCGCGCGCCGCATCGCCGAGGAGGAGCTCCAGCGCTCGGTCGCCGGCACGGTGGGCTACTGGACGGTCGGGCGCTCGCGCCCGGCCCTCGTGACGGGGCGCGTGCGGCTGGACGAGCGTGGACGCGTGTTCGTTCCGCCCGACCAGGGCGCGTCTCGTCCCCGGTGGCGTAGACCCGACAAGTGCTCGGGCCCATCCGGCACGCGCATGCCGACGCTCCGCGAGCAGGGAGCCGGCGGCGCGCGGGTCGATTCACAAATCGCGTGACAGCCGCGCCTGGGCCGGCGGCGACTCCCGCCGGGCGGCCTGATGACGAATCGCTTGCCGGACGGCTCCAGCGGGATCCCGGCCACGAGGTCGAGGCGAATCTCCATGCCCGGTCCCACCCGCTCCGCCAGCTCGGCTCGCAGCATTGCGGCGATCTCCGGGGTGAAGCGTGACGTGGGCGACGATCCTGACCGTGAGCACGCCGTCGCCGGTGCGCTCCGCCTGGTACTCCCGGACGGCGCCGCTGCAGAAGCGGGAACACCAGATCCAGTGTCGTGGGCGAGAACAACCGCCCGGCATGGCGTGCGAACGGCCTCGCCGAGGCGCCCCTCGACCCGCAGGATGGTCGGGAATCCCCGGCCGCACGAGCACGGCGGGCCGGCGACTCCCGCGTCCCCGATCTCGTAGTTGATGAACGGCATCACGTAGTTCTCCGAGGGCCGTCACGACGATTTGCCCGCGCGTGCCGGGAGCCGCCAGCCGGCCATCGTCCCCCACCACCCGGGCACGTGACCCGCTCGCTGTTCACGTGAAGCAACGCAGGGTTGTCCGGGCACGTCTGCGCCATGTGCGGAGCTTCCCAGGCGGCGTACTGATTCACCACCGCGCAGCCGAATGCCTGTTCGATCACCGCGCGTCGTGCTCAGACGAGGCTCGCGCCCCACTCATCACCACTCGCGGTGGAACGGGCAGCGATCCGCTGCCTCCAGCATTCCAGCCAGGCAAGCCGGGCCAGGTACGCCGTGTACCCGCGGACGAAATACCCGCGCGGCGAGACTGCCGCGACTGCGCGCCACGAACTCTGCCGGGAGACAGTCGACGCCGGACAGCGCCATCACGCCGCTCACCCAGCAGGGGCCCGCCGGGCCCACCGCGCGAGCCGCGGACGGGGGCGGGACGGCGGAGGGCATGGCCGCTCCCGCTGTGTCCGATGTCGATCCGTGTCTGCCAGATGGCCGCGCCGGCCCATCCCAGGGAAGAACAGGTACGCGGCGACAACGCCGTCCACGGCCGCCAGCATCGGAGAAGAACGTGAACGGAAATCCCGTGGAGCCTGACGGATGGTCTTGACCGCTCGCGACGGCGGGGAATGTTGTCGGTCGTCGAGCGTTCCCGGCGCGCCGTCGCGAGGCTCCAGCTTCCGGTGACCGGCAGCCGCGCCAGGTCGTCGAGCGTCCGCAGCGCATCGGGCCGGACGCCCGCCTCCTGAAAGCGCTCCCGGATAGAAAGGCACGTGGGCCACCGGCGTGCCCGACGATGCGCGCGGAGCTTTCGGCGAGGCTCCGGCCTCCAGAGCGGCTTCCGGCGACTCCCACTGGAGGACGCTCGGAGCCGCCGGTAATTCGCCGAGACACCGGCGGCCGCTCAGCCGGCGCGTGGAGCGGGAAGCACGACCCGCGGACCAGCCAGGCGTACATGGTCGCCCGTGACTGCGGCGCCCTCCAGCGGGCGCTGGCGGTCAACCGTCCTTCGCGAAGATCCGCTGCGCTGCGCCGACGGCCGCGCCGCAGCTCCACGGGAACGCCGAGCCGCGCCAGACACGCTCGAGCGTCGCGAGGCCCCACGATCAGGTCGGACTCGTCGACCCAGCCGAGATGGGCGAGCCGGAAGAGCTTCCCTTCATCTCGCCCTGAGCCGCCCGCGATGGTGATGTTGTCGTCCGACGCCGTAGGCGCGCACGACGGCCTCGCCGTCGATGCCCGCCGGCGGGACGATGGCTGTCACGGCCGGGCTCGGCGTCGCCCGCGCGAACAGCGCGAGTCCCGAGCGCACTTCGGCGCCCGCCCGCGCCGGCGCGCGCGAGCCGGTCGTGCCGGCGGAACACCTCGGTCAGGCCCTCGGCCCCGGAGCAGGCCCAGCGCGACGTCCAGCCCCGCTAGGAGCGACACGGCGGGCGTGAACTGGCCCTGGTTCTTCGCCTGCCAGCCGCGCTCGGTGGGCAGGTCCCAGTAGAAGACGGGGGCACCGGGCCTGCTCGGCCGCGCGCCACGCGCGGTCGTTCATGGCCGACGAACGCGAGCCCCGGCGGGCACATGAGCCCCTTCTGGGAGCCCGCGACCACGACGTCGATCCCCCAGGCATCCATCGGGCACGGCACGACCCCGAGCGACGAGACGGTGTCCACCACGCACAGCGTGTCGGTTCCGCCGCGTGAGGGCGGCATAGGCCTCGACGTCTTCCAGCACGCCGGTCGACGTCTCGCTCTGGGTCACGAAGAGCGCGCGCGCCCGGGATGCGTCAGCGAGCGCCGCCGCGACGCGCTCGGGCGCCACGGTCTCGCCGTACGGCGCGTCGATGGTGTGCGCCGTGACGCCGAAGGCGCGGGCGATGCCCGTCCAGCGCTCGCCGAACTTGCCGCACTGACCGACCAGCACCTCGTCGCCCGGCGAGCAGATGTTGACCACGGCGGCCTCGAGGGGCGCCCGTGCCCGGAGGCGGCGAGGATGATGACCTCCCCCTGGGTGCCGATCAGCTCGGCGGAGCCCCGGTCCGCACGCGGCCGAACAGCGCCTCGAAGGCGGGCGGTGCGGTGGTGAAGGGATCCGGCTGCGCGATCGCCTGAGCACCTCCGGGCGGAATCGGCGTCGGGCCGGGCGCGAGGAGATGGTACTTCTTCATCTGGACGGCTCCTTGGACGAGCATCGGACTAGGCCCTGGAAGTCGATAGGGCGGCCGGTGAATGCCGCGCTCCGTGACGATCGCGGTGATCAGCCCGCGGCCGGCGTGACGTCGAAGGCCGGGTTCCGGGCCGGAGAGCGCCGCGCGGGTGATCCGCCGGCCGGCCAGCTCCTGGACCTCGCGGGGGTCACGCTCCTCGATGGGAATGGCGGCGCCGTCGGGGATCGCGACATCGATGGTCGAGAAGGGCGCGGCCACGTAGAATGGGATCCCGTGGTGCCGCGCCAGCACCGCCACCCCGTAGGTCCCGATCTTGTTGGCGGTGTCCCCGTTCCGCGCGATCCGGTCGGCGCCCACCACCACGAGATCCACCTCGCCGCGCGGCCATGGATCGACGGCCGCGGCGACGTCCGCGATGACCGCGTGCGGGATGCCCTCGCGCGCCAGCCTCCCACGCCGTGAGCCGGGCGCCCTGGAGCACCGGCCGCGTCTCGTCGACCCAGCACGAACGGCTGCCGTCCCGCCTCGACGGCGCCGCGCGCACGATGCCGAGCGCCGTGCCGTAGCCCGGCCGTCGCGAGCCGCGCCGGCGTTGCAGTGCGTGAGGATCCGCGCGCCGGCGGGGACCAGCTCCGCGCCGTGAGCGCCGAGGCGCCGGTTCGCGCGCCACGTCCTCCTCGAAGATGGCCTCCGCCTCGCGCACCAGGCCGGCGCGGAGCTCCGCCAGTGCGCAGGGGTCCGCGTGAGCTCTCTCGCGTACCGCGCGCATCCGGGTCCAGCGCCCAGAACAGGTTCACGGCGGTCGGCGGGTCTTCGCGAGCCCGGCGATCGCGGCCTCGAGGTCGGCAGGAGGAGCGCCTGCCCGTCACGCGCCGGGCTCGCACAGGCCCGCGAGGGCGACGCCGAACGCCGCCGCGACGCCGATCGCCGGAGCGCCGCGCACCGCCAGAGTGCGGAATCGCGTCCGCGACCTCGGGCCACGTCGCGGCAGTCGAGGTACACCTCGTCCCCAGGGAGAACGCCGCTGGATCCATGAGGACCAGCCGGTCCCCCTGCCAGCTGACGGGGAAGAACGCGAGCGGCGGCGCGCCCACTAGGCGGAGCGCGCGGCCGGCCGGGTCGGCGAGGCCGCGCCGGGCATCCTGAGACGGGTGGAGAGCTCCCTCCGGGGCGAGCCCGAGGACGCGCACTGTCACCTTGGTCCGCGCCGTGCTGACCGCGGACGATCTCGATGCGGGAGCGGGCGAGGCGAGAGCCGCCCCGGCGAGGAGCGCGCGCACGGCCTCGTTGGCGGCGCCGTCGGCGGGCGGCGCCGTCCACGCGCACGCGGAGGCGGATCGCCTTGCCAGCCGACGATCTCGTCGCGGCCGGCGGCGCGGGGCGCACCTCGACGGTCAGGCGCGCCTCAGGAGCCAGCGTCACCCTCCGCGAGCGCCCTGCTCGACGAGACGCTTGCGTGTGGCGCGATCGTGCTCATGATCTCCTCGCCCAGCTGCCGGCGGGGCGCCGGGAGCCCGCTGACCGACTGGTGAGCTTGGCGTGCTCCTCCCGGGCGTCCTGCATGGACTTCTCGGCCCGGAGATGCGCCTCGCGCAGGACCAGCTCGCCTCGCGGCGGGAGTTCTCCCCTTGAACTCCTCGGCGATCTTCTGGGTCGTGACGCGAGCGTCTCCTGGAGCGTCTTCCCTCCCTGGCCCTCGACGCCGCTTGGACTTCTCCTCTTGACGGTGGCCAGCTTGCTCCTTGAGGAGCGTTCCTCGCGCGGGTCAGCTCGTCGACGTCGTCGGCCATCTCCTCGAGGAACGCGTCGACCTCCTGCGGGTCGAATCCCGCGGAAGAGCCGCACGGCGAACTGCTGTTGGCGGATGTCCCGTGGCGGTCATGCGCATCGGGGTCCTCCCGAGCCTCCACGTCACCCGATCCGGTAGGCCGTCTTCACGAGAACCGGGACCAGGAACCACTGGAGGAAGTAGATGCCGAGGATGACGACGAGGGGCGAGAAGTCGATCCCGGTGTTCGGGAGCCGGCGGCGGATGGGCCGAGCTACGGGTCGGTCACCTGGTACAGGAACCGCACGATCGGGTTCCAGGGGTCGGGGTTCACCCAGGAGATGAGCGCCCGGATGACGATGATCCACATGTACGCGTACAGGACGTAGTCGACGAGCTTCGCGACCGCGAGCAGCAAGTCCCCCAGTACGTACACCGCTCAGCGCCCCTGGCCCAGCTCGCGCGACCGCTGAGTCGCGCGCTCCACGGCGTCGATCAGCGTCCGCCGGAGGCCGCCGATCTCGAGCGTGTGGATGCCGGCGATCGTGGTCCCGCCGGGAGCTGACCATGTCCCTGAGCTGGCACGGGATGCATACCGGGTGTTTCGTGATCAGGGAGGCGCGTGCCGAGCCCAGCACGGTTTGCATGGCAAGCGTCATCGCCGTCTTTCGGGTCCAGGCCGACCCGCACCCCGCCGTCCGCGAGGGGACCTCGACCACGAGGCGAGCGATGTAGGCGGGGCCGGCGCCGAGAGAGGCCCGTGACCGCGTCCATCATCTCCTTCCTGTCGAGAATCACCACGCGTCCGACGGCTTCGAAGATCTGGCGCGCGGTGTCCATGTCGCCGCGTCGTCGAGCCCCGCGGCGTTGGCGATGGCGGTGGCGCCTTCGAGCAACGAGCGCCGGCGTGCCTCGGCATGACGCGAATCATCCGGGTGCCGGGTGGAGGTGCCGCCGGATCCTCGGTCGTGGACACGCCGGCGGCCACCGAGATCAGAAGCTTTCCGGGCGTGACGGGAGCGATTCCTCGGCCAGCACGCCGCGAGGGTCTGCGGCTTGACGGCCAGGATGATCACGTCGGACCGCCGGACGAGCGTCACGTTGTCCGGGACGATCACGACGCCGTGAGCCTCTTCAGCTCCTCCGATCGGCCCGGTCACGTCCGCCATCATGAGGTGCCCGTCCGGCATCAGCCCTGTCTTGGTCGAGGCCCCGGACGAGGGCCTCGCCCATGTTGCCCCCACCCACGAACCCGACCCGCTTTCGTCCCGGACGGACACGGTCAGTCCTCCCGACCGAGCGCGACGCCGCGCGCCTGGCGTTCACGGTTCAGGACTCCGCGGGCGCCAAAGATCGCCCGTTCCCGCACTCGCACGATCGTCGCCCCTCCTCCACGCCCACTTCGAAGTCCCCGCTCATGCCCATGGACAGCCTCGATGAAGTCGTCGCCGAGGCCCCACCGGCGAGCGTCCTCGAGCAGCTTCCGCATCTCCTTGTAGTGCGGCCGGGAGTCCTCGGGGTCACGCGGCAACGGTGGAATCGTCATGAGCCCCGCGCAGCCGGAGGCCGGGCAGCCCCGCCATGGTCTCCAGCGCGCCTCGGAGCTCGTCCGTGCGGAACCTGCGCCTTCTGCGGCTCCTCGCCGACGTTCACCTGGGCGAGGACCTCGATCCGGCGCCCGGCCTCCCCGCCCGGCGCGCGAGCGCCTCGGCCAGCGGCAGTCGATCGACCGAGTGGATCAGGTCGAAGGCACTCGAGGGCATCCTTCACCTTGCTGGTCTGGAGATGCCTGATCAGGTGCCAGGGCCGCGGCCGGCCCAGCGCGGCGATCTTCTCGCGCGCCTCCTGCACCCGGTTCTCGCCGAGCGCCGGGACTCCGGCAGCGACCGCGGCGCGCACGCGCTCGACGTCGATGGTCTTGGAGACGGCCACCAGGAGCACGGCGTCCTCGCGGCGGCCCGGCCCGGCGTGGCCGCGGCGCGCGATCCGCTCCTGCACGGCGACGAGGTTGGCGCGGATGTCGCTGTCTCGCTCATGCGCCGCGTATTGTAGCGGGTTCGCCCGTCCCGCGTCCACGGCGACCCGAGCCGCGGGCCTCAGTCGAGCGCGGCGACCGTCGCGAGCCGCCCTGCCAGGCCCTCCTTCCGGTACGAGAAGAAGCGGTCCAGCCGGCAGCCCGTGCAGAGCCGCGGGCTCAGGATCGCGTGCCGGGGCACGCCGGCCGCCGCCAGCTGATCCGCGTTGGCGGCCCACAGATCCAGCCACCAGCGGCCGGGACGCTCGCGCCGCGACCGGGCGCACCCAGCGCCCCACGCCGACGGGAAGGCCGCCCGCAGCGGCCCCACGACGGGCTCGTCGACCTCGTAGCAGCAGGGGCCGATGGAGTGGCCCGATCGCGGCCGTGAGCCGGTCCGCTCGTGCTCCCGCCCGCTCGACCAGGGTCGCGACGAGTCGCTCCGCGATGCCCTGCACCGTGCCCCGCCACCCGGCGTGGGCCATCCCGAGGACCGACCCTCCGGATCCGCGACGATCAGGGGCACGCAGTCGGCCGTGAAGATCGCCAGCGGGCGCCCGCGCTGCCGGGTGAACAGCGCGTCTCCCGGTGCCGACCAGTCCGCCCGCGGCCGTCGCATCCGCGTCGAGGCAGGCCACACCGTGGACCTGCCGCGCATACCGGATGGTCGGCGCCTCGATGCCGAGCGCGGTGAGGGCCGGCCACTGACGGTCGTTTCCGAACGGGCCCGGCGGGCGCCGAGATGGCGTCGAAGCTCCCCTGGTGGCGCGCGTCGTGAATGCGTGCGCGTACACCGACGGCCCCGAGGCCGGCAGGGCGGCGTGCGTGGTGGGTCCCCCTGCCAGCTCACCACGGGAGATCCCCGCCCTCCGCGCCCTCCGTCTCCGGCTCACGCCGCTGTGCGGGGCGATCGGCTCACTTTCCGCTCAGTCAGCCTGCCGCCGGAGGAACGCGGGGATGTCGAGGTCCTCCGTCATCGCCTCGAGCCCGTCCGCGCGCACCCGTCCGCCCGCGGCCGCCGCCACGGGGACGGTCGCTCGCCGCCTCGGTACGACTTGAGGTCGACGGTCCGCGCGCCGGGCGCGGCGCCCGCCGCCGCGCCTGCCGCCGCCGACGCGAGCGCGTTGGGCCATGGCTCCGCGCGTCGTCGAAGCCGGTCGCGATGACGGTGACGCGGATCTCGTCGCCCAGCGCCTCGTCCACCACGGCGCCGACGATGATGTTGGCGTCGCCCTGCGCCGCTTCCTGCCATCAGCGCTCGCGGCCTCGTTCACCTCGTGGAGGGCGAGGTCCGCGCCGCCGGTGATGTTGATCAGCACGCCGCGCGCGCCGCTGGATGGACGTCTCCTCGAGCAGCGGGCTCGCGATCGCCTGCTGCGCCGCGTCGACGGCGCGATGCTCTCGCCGCGCGCGATGCCGGTGCCCATGAGCGCCATGCCCATGCCCGACATGATCGTGCGCACGTCGGCGAAGTCGAGGTTGATCAGGCCGTGGACCAGTGATCAGGTCGGAGATGCCCTGCACCGCCTGCTGCAGCACGTAGTCGGCGACTGCGGAACGCGTCCGAGCAGCGACGTGCCTGCTCGAGCGACCGGTGAGGAGGCGCTGGTTCGGAATCGTCGAGCAGCGTGTCGACCGATCCCTCGGAGCTCCTGGATGCCCGCCTCCGCCTGGCGCATGCGCCGCTGGCCCTCGAACTCGAACGGCTTGGTGACGCACGCCGACCGTCAGCGCGCCGAGCTCCTGCGCGATGCGGCCGACCACCGGCGCGGCGCCGGTGCCGGTGCCGCCGCCCATGCCGGCGGTGATGAACACCATGTCCGCGCCGGTCGGGGTCTCGCTGGATGACGCTCCCGGTCCTCGCTCGCGGCGCGCGCGACCGACCTCGGGATCGGAGCCGGCGCCGAGACCGCTGGTGAGCTTCGTGCCGAGCTGGATCTTGATCTGGGCCGGGGACGCGCGAGCGCCTGCGCGTCGGTGTTCGCCAACGGAAGAGGTCGACGCCGGTGAAGCGCGAGCTGATCATCCGGTTGACGGCATTCGACCCGCCGCCGCCGAGTCCGATCACCCGGATCTTGGCTGCGAGCTCCCGATCCTCTTCCTCGAGCCGGAAGATGAGCTCCTCCCGCATCGTTCGCTCTCCCCCATTCGGCCGGCGTTCGCCGCCGGCCGGATCTTGCTTGCGCTTCTTACGCCCGCGTCCCATCAGAAGATCTCCCGGATCCACTCGCGCACGCGCGCGCGCGGTCCGGCCCACGCTGGGCCAGCCTTCGCCCATCCCGGGCAGCCGGCTCGGCGCGGACCATCGGCCGTCCCGCCGGCGCCGGTGAGGACCAGCCCGACCGCGGCGGCGAACGCGGGCTGCTCGACCTGCTCGTACGATGCCCGCCGACCCACTTCGGGATGCCGCGGCGGACCGGCAGATCGAGGATGCGTCTCCGCGCCAGCTCCGGCACCCCTTCCATGATCGTCGCTCCGCCCGTGACCACCGCGCCCGCGGTCGCCGCGTCGTCGAGCCCCGCCTGGCTCACGCCCCGCGCCACCAGCGTGAGGATCTCCTCCACGCGCGCCTGGACGATGCGGGCCAGCGTCTGGCGCGACAGCACGCGCGGCTTGCGGCCGCCGATCGACGGCACCTCCACGGTCTCGTCCTCGAGGACGAGGCCTCGCCTGGGCGCAGCCGAAGCAGCTTCTTGAGCTCCTCCGCCGACGGCGGCGGCGTCCGGAGCCCCACGGCGATGTCGTTCGCGATGTGATCGCCGCCGAGCGGGATCACCGCCGTGTGCCACACCGCGCCGTCGCGGAACAGCGCGACGTCCGTCGTGCCGCCGCCCACGTCGATCAGCGAGCACGCCCAGCTCCCGCTCGTCCGGGCGTCAGGACCGACTCGCCCGAGGCGAGGGGCCTGGAGCACGACGTCCTCCACCGTGCAGACCGGCGCGGTTGACGCTCCGCACCACGTTCTGGACCGCGGTGGCGGCGCCGGCCACGAGGTGCACCGAGACGCCCAGCCGGCTCCCGAGCATCCCGACCGGCTCCCGGACGCCGTCCTGGTCGTCGACGGTGAAGCCCTGGGTGAGGGCGTGCAGGATCTCGCGGTCGGGCGGCAGGCTCACCGCCCGGGCGGCGTCCACCGCGCGCGCGACGTCGATGGCGGTGACCTCGCGGGTGCGGCCCTGGATCGCCACCACGCCCTGGCTGTTGATCCCGCGGATGTGCCCGCCGCCGATCGACACGTAGACGGCGTCGACCTCCACGCCAGCGGCCTGCTCGGCCTCGGAGACCGCGCGCTTGATCGCCTCCACCGTCGACTCGACGTTGGCGACGACGCCCTTCCGGAGGCCACGCGAGGGTGCTGGCCGATCCCGATCACGTCGACACCGGTCGGGGTCACCTCGCCGATGACGGCACAGATCTTGGTCGTTCCTACATCGAGCCCGGTGATGATGTTCTGCGTCCTACGCACCTTCAGCGTCGCTCCACGCCAGCCGAGGCTGGCGTCGCGAGAGTTGCGGCGATCCCCGGCCGCGCGGCGCCGGCCCGCGACGGCCGGCGGCCGGCCCGGGCCGGCGGCGCCCGCCGGGACTGTGGGGCGTGAGCACGACCTGGTCCTCGGAACCGGAGGTCGATCGAGGTCACGCGCTCGCCGCGGGCGTCGAGCTCCCCGAGCACCCCGTCGAGCCGCGTCAGCCGGTCGCTCCAGCCGTCGGTGCCGAGGCGAACCTCGATCCCGTCCGACCAGGTAGAGCACGGGGCCGTGCGAGCGAGAGAGGTCGACCTCGGAGACGCGCGCGGCGAGGCGCGTCGGACGTGCGCTGCAGCACGTGAAGCACCGCGAGGCCCGCGCGCAGCCCTCGGACGGCTCGGCCGGCCCCGGCCGCGGGCGCGCCGATGCCCGTCAGGATGGGCAGCCCGATGGCGCCAGGGCGCGCGTCGGCGGTGACCAGGTATCCGTCGGCGTCGACCCAGTGGAGCCCGCCCGCGTTGACGAGCGCGTAGGGCTCGCGCTCCTCGACGAGAATGGTCACCCGGCCGGGCAGGTGGCGCACGACGTAGCGCGCGGCGAACGCCCGGCAGCTCGGCGATTCGAGCCTCGGCGGCCGCGACGTCGACGAGCGAAGAGGTTCGTTCCCGGCTCGATCGCCGCGGCCACGCGCACCGTCGCCTCGTCGAGGCGGCGAGCGCCTGCGACCTCGACCGTGCGCGTTGCCAGCAGCGGCGTCCGGCGGGCCCAGTCCCAGGCCACGAACGCGGCGACGCCCAGACCGCTCAGGGTCACGCCGAGGACGAGGAGGCGCGCCAGCACACGGAGGGACCGGCTCGCGTGCGCGCGTGCGGCGTCGCTGGTTCGAGATCAGCCGAGACCGGGACGCCAGGTCGGCGGGCGGCTCGGGGCGGGCTGCGAGGGCCCGGACAGGGCGCGGGAGGTCTGGGGACCGACCGGGACGATCCCCCGCGAGGGAGCTGCTGTGACGGCCTGCGACGGCCGGTCGGTGGCTCACTGGGATCCCGGCCGCGCTCCGCCGAGCGTCGAGCGGAGACTCACTCGCCCAAGATCCTGAGCTCCGTCGTCAGCCGGATGCCCGTCTGGCTGTGCACGCGGTCGAAGGCGAGCTCGAGGAGGCCGAGGACGTCCTGCGCCGTAGCGCCGCCACGATTGAGGATGAAGTTGGCGTGCTTCGCGGGAGATCTCCGGCGCCGCCGACGCGCTTGCCGCGGAGTCCAGCCTTCTCGAGCAGCTTCGCGGCCTGGTCGTAGTCGGGATTCTTCCAGACGCAGCCCACGGCCGCCAGGGCGAGGGGCTGGGTGCGCCTTCTTCTGCTTGAGACGGGCCCGGATCTCGGCCAGGATCTCCCTTCTGCGGCTTCCGGTGGAGCTGGATCCGCACGCCCAGGAGGATGCGCCGGTCGGGAGCGCGAAGGTGCGGTACGTGAAGCCCGGGCGCGGGCTTGAGCTCCCCGATCGGTCCCGTCGGCGTGGAGAAAGTACACCGCCGACACGAAGTCCCAGATAGGCGCCGTCGTGGGTGCCGGCGTTCATGGCGACGCGCCCCCGACCGTCGCGGGGATGCCGACCAGGCACCTCGATCCCGCCCAGGCCGATCGCCGCCGCCTCGCGGATCATCGTGGACAGGCCCGCGCCGCAGCCGATGGTGACCTCCTCGCCGTGGAACTCCATGCGGCCGAGGCACCCCTCGATCTTGAGCACGATGCCCCGGTAGCCGCTGATCCCGCACCAGCGTGTTGTGCCCGCTTCCGAGGATAGCCACGGGGAGCTTCTCCTTGTCGGCGAACATCAGCGTCTTCCGGACGTCGTCGACGTCCTGCGGGATGATGAAGATGTCCGCCGGCCCGCCACAGCGGAGCGACGTGGGAACGCGAGCGGCTCCTTGAAGCGCACCTCGCCGCGGATCTCACCCAGCATGCCGGTCTCCTTCTCCGCCCGGGACGTCGGACGGGGTCTCGCGCGCGGCCAGCGCTCGCGCACCTGGTCCGCGACGACTCCCGACGTCGCCCGCCCCGAGGGTCAGGACCAAGTCGCCAGGGCCGGATGGCGCGGAGTAGACGCCTCCACCACCTCGGCCCGGTCACCCACGTATCGGATGTCGCGGCCGGTGCGCGCCCCGATCCCTCGGCCAGGCTCCGGCGTGGACCCCGGGATCGGCGGCTCGCCCGCCGGATAGATGTCGGTGAGCGATCAGCACGTCGGCGTCCGTCGAACGCCGTCGAGGAACTCGTCGAACAGGTGGTACGTCCGGGTGTAGCGGTGCGGCTGGAACACGACGACGCGCCGCCGGGCGAAGCCCTGGCGGGCGGCCGCCAGCGTCGCGCGGATCTCCGCCGGATGATGGCCGTAGTCGTCGACCAGCAGGCACGCCGCGGCCGCGTCGCCCTTGACCTGGAAGCGGCGCTGGACACCCGTGAAGCCCGCGAGCGCCGCGCTGCACGGCCGCGAACGGCACCTCGAGATCCAGCGCCGCCGACCGCCGTCGCGGCCAGCGCGTTGGCGACGTTGTGGACGCCCGGAACCTGGAGGCGCAGCTCGCCCAGCGAGTCGCCGCTTGTGGAGACACCTCGAAGCGCGCGGTCAGCTCGCTCGAGCGCGCACGAGCGCGCGCCACGAGATCGGCCGGCGCGGCGAGGCCGTAGGTGACGACGCGCTTCTCGATGCGCGGCAGGATCGCCTGCATCGTCCGGCTGGTCGGCGCAGAGCACGGCCGACGCCGTAGAACGGCACCTTGCTCACGAACGACAGGAACGCCTCGCGGATCGCCGCGAGGTCGCCGTAGTAGATCCAGGTGCTCGGCGTCGATGTTGGTGACGACGGCGATGGTCGGCGTGAGCCGGAGGAACGAGCCGTCGGACTCGTCGGCCTCCGCCACCAGGAACTCGCCCTGGCCCAGCCGCGCGTTGGTGCCGAGCGCGGTGACGCGCGCCGCCCACGACGAGCGTCGGATCGAGGCCCGCCTCGTGCAGCACCGCGCCGACCATGCGAGGTCGTCGTCGTCTTGCCGTGGCGTGCCGGCGACGGCGATCGCCGTACTTCACCCGCATCAGCTCGGCGAGCATCTCGGCGCGCGGGATCACCGGGCACGCCGCGCTGGCGCGCCGCCTGAGCTCGGGGTTGTCGCGCGTCACCGCGGACGAGTAGACGACCACGTGCGCGCCCTCGATGTTGGCCGCCGCGTGGCCCACGTGGACCTTGGCGCCGAGCCGCTCCGAGCCGCTCGACCGCGTCGCTGCGCCGGAGCGTCCGATCCGGTCACCCGGAAGCCGAGCGTGAGGATGCACCTCCGGCGATGCCCGCTCATGCCGCAGCCGCCGATGCCCACGAAGTGGACCTGCTGGTAGCGCTTGAAGACACGCGTCCCCGTCATGGGCCTCAGACCTCGGCCCGCTGCGAGACGTTCAGGAGCAGGCCGACGGCGGCCATCGCCACCAGCAGCGACGACCCGCCCGAGGACACGAACGGGAGCGGCAGGCCCTTCGGTCGGGAACACGCCCCACGACGACGCCCAGGTTGACCACGGCCTGGTTCACCAGCAGCGCGGTGACCCCGAACGCCACGAGGGCGCCGAACGGATCGGCGACCCGCAGCCCGATCCGGATGCCGCGCCACAGGAGGATGCCGAACAGGACGACCGTCGCCAGCGCGCCGACGGAATCCGAGCTCCTCGCCGAGGACCGCGAAGATGAAGTCGGTGTGGGGCTCCGGAAGGTAGAAGAGCTTCTGCTTCGACTCCCCGAGGCCGCGGCCAGGAACCCGCCGCCGCCCAGCGCGAGATAGGACTGGATGATCTGGAACCCGGCGCCGCGCGGATCGGCCCAGGGATCGAGGAACGTGAGCACCCGGCGCAGCCGGTACGGCGCCATGTACACCGCCAGCGCCACCACGGGGACCGCGAGGCCGCCGATCAGCCCAGGTGCGCGAGCCGCGCCCCCGCGACGAAGATCATGCAGAGGCACGACGCCCACGATCGCCACCGCCGAGCCGAGGTCGGGCTGGAGCAGCACGAGCCCGGCCACGCCGCCCGTCACCACCAGCGGAGGCAGCGATGCCCCGCCACAGGTTCCCGATCATGCGGCCTGACGCCGCGCGAGCAGAAGTCCGCGAGGTAGACGACCAGGACCAGCTTGGCGAGCTCGGTCGGCTGGACGGAGATCGGCCCCACCGGAGCCACCGGCGCGTGCCGTTGATCGACTGGCCGAACGGCGGCACCAGCACCAGGACGAGCAGCACGAAGGCCAGCGCCAGGAGCGGGCCTCACGAGCGGCCGCCATTTGCGGTAGTCGATCGCCATCACGCCCCACATGACGCCGAGGCCCAGCACCGCCCAGAACAGCTGCTTCTTGAGAAAGAAGTGCGCGTCCCGGAAGCGGTCGGTCGCGAGGATGGCGCTGGCCGAATAGACCATGACCACCCCGAGCCCCAGGAGGGCCAGTGACCACCAGGAACAGCCAGTAGTCGGGGCTCATCTTGCGCGGGCATGGCTCAGGGCTCCGGGAGGGCCTGGACCTCCTCGGCGAACACCGCGCCCCGGTGCTCGTAGTCGCGGAACATGTCGAAGGACGCGCACGCGGGCGAGCAGGAGCACCACGACGCTCGCCGCGGCGACGCGCCGCCGCCCGGCGCACGGCCTCGCGCCATGGACACGGCGTCCTCGACGCGGGTCACGGCGCCGGAGCGCCGGCCCCAGCGTGGCGCGACCCTCGCCGATCAGGATCGCGGTCTTGACGCGGCCGCGCGCCGCGGCGGCAGAGCGCGTCGAAGCGCTGGCCCTTGTCGCGCCCGCCGGCGATCAGCACGATCGGCTCGTCGAACGCCGCGAGGGCCTTCAGCGTGCGCGTCGACGTTCGTGCCCTTCGAGTCGTTGTAGAAGGCGACGCCGCCCCGGTCGCGGATCCACTCGATCCGGTGCGGCACGCGGCGCGGAAGGCGCGGATCGCCGTCCGAGGCGCTCGGGAGCCACGCCGAGCCGCGCCGCGCACGCCGTCGCGGCGAGCACGTTCTCGACGTTGTGGGCGCCCCGGAGGAAGATCTCGCCGACGCGGGCAGACCGCCGGTCTCGTGCCGCCGAGACGGAGCGTCACCCAGCCGTCGCGGACCCACGCCCCCTCGACGACCGGCTCCCGCCGGCTGAACCAGAGGAGGCGCGCCCGCGACGCGCGAGGCCAGCGCGGCGGCGCCGGGGTCGTCGGCGTTCAGCGACGGCCCAGTCCTCGGGCCTGGCGACGGAAGATCCGGGCCTTCGCGCTGCCGCGTACGCGGCCAGGCTCCCGTGCCGATCGAGGTGGTCCGGGCGTGACGTTCAGCACCGCCGCCACGTGCGGCCGGAAGGCGTCCGTCGTCTCCAGCTGGAAGCTCGAGACCTCCGCGACGACCCAGCCGTCGGCCGGGAACCGAAGCGCCTCGGCGGCGAGCGGCCGGCCGATGTTCCCGCCGACGAACGCACCGGCCGGCCGGACTCCGCGAAGAGCGCGCCGGTCAGCGCCGTCGTCGTGGTCTTCCCGTTGGTCCCCGTGATCGCGACGAACTCGGCCGGTCATCGTCCGGTAGCGCGAGCTCGATCTCCGCGAGCACCGGGCACGCCGCGCGCCCGGCACGCGGCGAGCGCGGGGTGATCGGCCGGCACGCCGCGGGCTCACCACGACCAGCTCGCGCCGTCCGGAACGCCTCGTCGGGATGGCCGCCGACGACGAGGCGCACGCCCTCCGCGCCGAGCGCCCGCGCCGGGCGGCAGGGCGTCCTCCGCGCGTGCGTCGGTGCCGGTCACCCGCGCGCTCGAGGGCCTCGGAGGAGCCGGCAGGCCGCGACCCCGCTGCGGGCCAGTCCGACCACGGTCACGGACCGCCGGCGAGCGCCTCCCGCCAGGGCCAGTCCCGCGCGGCGCTCGAGGAACGTGGGCCCGGGCGCTCGAGCGTCATCGTCGTCATCTCGAGCTTGAGCGTCGTGAGGGCCAGGAGCGCCATCAGGAGCGCCAGGATCCAGAAGCGGATCACGACCTTCGACTCGGCCCAGCCCGATCAGCTCGAAGTGGTGGTGGAGCGGCGCCATGCGGAAGATCGCGCTGGCCCGTCAGGCTGGAACGAGGCGACCTGGAGGATCACCGACGCCGCCTCGACGACGAAGAGGCCGCCGATGAACGGCAGGAGCATCCCGCCTTCGACCAGGAGCGCGAGCGTGCCGATGGCGCCGCCCAGGGCGAGCGAGCCCACGTCGCCCATGAAGACCTCGGCGGGATAGGCAGTTGAACCAGAGGAAGCCGATCGCCCGCTCCCATCAAGGCGCCGCAGAACACCGTCAGCTCGCCGGCGCCCTGGACCTTCAGGATGAACGAGGTACTCGGCGAGCCGCGCGTTGCCGGGCGACGTAGGCGATGATCGCCGGAACGCGTCACCGCCGCGACGATCACGGGCCCCATGGCGAGGCCGTCGAGCCCGTCGGTGAGGTTCACCGGCGTTGGACGCGCCGACGACGATCAGCGCGCGCGAACAGGATGTACCAGGCCCCAGATCCGGGATCCACTCCTTCGCGAACGGCACCGCCGAGCTGCGTGGTGACGCCGTCGGACGGGAACCGGTAGAGTACAGAGCCCGACGCGCCAGCCCCACCGCGAGCTGGGCCAGAACTTGCTCCGCGGATCGTGAGCGGCCGGCGCGTCCGGAGCTTGCAGCCAGTCGTCGTAGAACCCGATCGCCGCCAGCGCGACGGTCACCAGAGCACGACCCAGACGTACCGGTTCCCGAGATTCCCCCACAGCAGCACGGAGATGACTAGCGACCCGAGGATCAGGAGCCCGCCCATGGTCGGCGTCCCGGCCTTGGCCTGGTGGCGCTCGGGCCCGTCAGTGCGGATGGTCTCGCCGATCTGGCGCTCGCGGAGCTTCCGGATCATCCACGGGCCGAGGCAGAGCGAGAGCATGAGCGCCGTCACGAGCGGCCATCGCCGTCCGGAACGTGATGTACCGGAAGACGTTGAACATGATGTGGTACTTGGCGAAGGCGGCCAGGGCGGTCAGCACCGCGACACCTCCGGGCGGCCCGAGCCCGGCCATGAGCGCCTCCGACCGCCCGCTCCATCCGCATGCCGCGCGAGCCTCTGACCAGCACGCGGTCGCCGCGGGCGACGCGCGTCGAGCATGGGCGGCCGCGCCCTCGGGGCTGCGCGAAGGTGGCCGACGTCGGGACAGCCCCCCGCCCGCGCCGCCTCTCGCCGTCACGGCGGATCGCCGAGCCAACGGCGGCGAGCCCGGCGACCGGCGAGCGCGGCGATCCACGCCCCGACCTCCCGGTGCGCCGCCTCGGTCAGCGAGCCCGGAGCTCGAGCATGTCGCCGAAGATCACCCAGCGGCGCCCGCCGCCCGGCGCTCCCGGAGCGCGTCCAGGGCCGCGCGCACGCGAGACGGGATTGGCGTTGCAGGTGTCGTCGAGGATCCGCACGCCTCCGGCCTCGCGCCAGACGAGCCGACCCCTGACGGGCCACCGCGAGGGCGCGCGGCGCGGCGCGCGTCGTCGAGCGGCACGCCCAGCGCCAGCCCGACCGCTGCCGCCGGCGGCCGCGTGCCAGGCGTTGTGCCGGCCGGCCAGCGGCAGCCGGACCTCGGCGGTCGCCGCCCCGGCCGACGGCCGGAAGCGCGAGACCGCCGTCGGCGAGGGCGACGTCGCCGAGCCGGACGTCGGCCCGATCGGCCTGGCCGTACGTCATGAGCGGCGCCCCCGCGCCCGGGCGGCGAGCCTGAGGCACCGAGCGGATCGTCGGCGTTCAGCACCACGACGCCGTCGGGGAATCGCCTCGACCAGCTCGCCCTTGGCCTTCTGGACTCCCTCGAGCGACCCGACGCCCTCCAGGTGAGCCGCGCCGATCGTGGTCACCACGCCGATGGTCGGCTGGCACGAGCCAGCGCGAGCGCGGCGATCTCGCCGAAGGCGTTCATCCCGAGCTCGAGGACGGCCGCCTCGTGCTCCGGCTCGATGGCCAGGAGCGTCAGGGGCACGCCCCACTGGTTGTTGTAGCTCCCGGCGGGCTTGAGCACGCGCCGGCGCGCCGATAGCACCGTGGCGACCAGCTCCTTCGTCGTGGTCTTCCCGTTGGAGCCCGTGATCCCGACCACCGGGATCGTCGAAGCGCCGGCGATGGGCGGCCCCCAGCCGCTGGAGCGCCACCGTCGTGTCGTCGACCAGCACGACCGGGAAGTCCGCCTCCGCGCCAAGCCCCGGCGGAGATCCGCCGTGACCGCGCAGACCGCGCCGCCGCATCCGGGCGTGGCCGACGAAGGCGTGGCCATCCTGGTGCGCCCCGCGGATCGCGAAGAACGCGTCGCCGGGGCGGCAGGTGCGGCTGTCGATCGACACGCCGGTGACGACGCGTATCCGAGACGGTCCTCCGACGAGCGCGCCCTGGGTGCCGCGAACGAGCTCGGCGAGCGTCAGGCGCACGCCGCGCCTCCGCTCGAGCGGCGCCCGCGACCGGCCAGCGCCTCGCGGGCCACCACCCGGTCGTCGAATGGCAGGACCTCGCCGGCCGATGATCTGGTAGGTCTCGTGCCCCTTGCCCGGCGATCACGACCGTGTCCCCGGTCCGGGCCCAGTCGATGGGCCGCGCGGATCGCTTCCCGCCGGTCCGCGCTCTCGCGCGTAGCCGCCGCGGCGGCGATGGCACGACGCCCGCGGCGATCTCCGCGATGATGGCGGCGGGATCCTCGGAGCGCGGGTTGTCCGAGGTCAGCCAGCGCGCGATCCGGCGAGCGTCGCCCGCGATCCGGCCCCATGATCGGGCGCTTGGTGCGGTCCCGGTCGCCCCGGCGCCGAAGACGACGCCGAGCCGGCCGGGCGTCAGAGCCGGCGGGCGGTTTGCAGCACTCGCTCGAGCGCATCGGGGTGCGGGCGTAGTCGACCACGACCAGAAGTCCTGGCCGGCCTCGACCTGCTCGAACCGCCCCGGCACTCGCGGTCACGGAGGCCAGCGCGCGCGCCGATGGCCGCCGGCGTCCGAGCCTGAGCGGCGACGCCGGCACCGACCGCGCCCAGCAGGTTCATCGACGTTGTGCTCACCGATCGAGCGTGGCGAGGCGATCCGACGGGCCCGACCGGGCATCGCCGCGACGAGCCGGATGCCGCCGAGACCCGACTCGCGCTGCGAGCGGCCGGATCGCGTGGCCCGCGCTCCAGCCCGAACGTCAGTACGCGCGCCGGGGAGCGTGGCGGCCCATTCCGGCCCCGGCCGGGTCATCGGCGTTGAGCACGACGTCGCGCCGGGCTTGCGGTCCGGACGGCAGGAGCTCTGGAGAAGAGCCGGCGCTTGTGGCCGGCGTACGTCTCACATCGATGCCGTGGAAGTCGAGGTGGTCCTGGGGTGAGGTTCGTGAACACGGCTGACGTCGAAGGCGACGGCGTCGACGCGGTGGAGCGCGATGCGCGTGCGAGGACACCTCCATGGCGACCCCGCCGACCCCGCCGCCACCATCTCGGCCAGGAGCCCCTGGAGCTCGATCGCCTCGGGCGTGGTCTGACCGGCGTCCCGGGCCGCGGCCCGCCCACGACGTACTGGATCGTGCCGACGACGCCCGTGGCGAGACCGCGGGCCTGAGGAGCGCCTCGCAGAGATACGACGTCGTCGTCTTCTCCCGTTCGTCCCGGTGATCCCGACGACCGCTGAGCGCGCGAGGGATGGCCGAAGCAGGCGTCCGCCGAGCCACGGGAGCGCCCGGCGGCATGCCCGGCACCAGGATCCGGCCCCACGGCCTCGCCGGGCAGCGGATCGGGCGGCTCGCGCCACGACGGCCTGCGCGCCGCGCTCGACGGCCTGCGGGATGAAGCTGGCGCCCGTCGACGCGCGCGCCGCGGACCGCGACGAAGCAGCCGCCGGAGGTGACCTCGCGCGAGTCGTCCGTGAGCCCGCGGACGGTCGCCGGAGGGCGCCCAGCAGCTGGCCGGTCGGGCACCGCGCTGGAGCAGCGTGCTCCACCGGGACCTCGCGCGGCGCGGTGGTTGCGCCCATCACGACTCCATCATGCGACGCCGCCGACTGGCGGCGCCAGCTCGAGGCGGCAGGGCGCCCGGGGCCGAGCGGCGTCCTGGGCGGCGGCGTCTGCCTGACGACGATCCTCGCCCCGCCACCGCGACGTCGACGTCCAGCGTCCCCAGGAGAGCCAGCGCCTGGCGCAGGCTCTTCCCGGTCAGATCCGGCATCAGCGCCTCCCCGTCCGGCGACATCCCAGCGGCTGGCTCGACCGGCAGCTCCCGCTCGGCGTCCCGGCCCCCGCCCGCACGATCTGGACGGCGGGCGCGGCTCGGTCGGCGCCACGTCGAGGTGCCGCAGGACCGGCACCGCCACCGCGCGGCGAAGATCGGGGCCGCCGCCTCGAGCCCCAGACCACGGTCTTGGGCCTCGTCGAGCAAGGCCAGGATCACCAGCCGGGGAGCGCCTCGAGGGTACGAAGCCGATGAACGAGAGCACGCCGGGCTTACGGGAATAGATGCGTGATCGGGTCCGGCTTCTGCGGTCCCCGTCTTGCCGGCGCACCGGGTAGCCCTGGACGATCGCCTTGTGCCCCGTTCCTCCGCCACCACCGACGTCAGGATGTCCGAGAGGGTCGCCGCCGTCTGGGGCGAGATCACCTGGCGCACGGCCTGGGGCCCGTCCGCCGCGACCTCACGGCCGCTCCGATCGAGCAGCGCGCGCACGATGTAGGGCTGCATCAGCCGGCCGCCGTTGGCGATGGCGCTGAACGCCGCCAGCATCTGCATCGCCGGTCACCGACACCTCCTGCCCGATCGAGATGCTCGCCAGCGACAGGCCCGACCACCGCTCGGGCGGGCGGAGCTGCCCGCGGCTCTCGCCGGGAAGGCCGACGCCGGTGAGGCTCCCGAAGCCGAACTCCGTGACGTGCCGGTAGTAGCGCTCCCGCCCGAGCTGGAGGCCAACCTGATGGCGCCCACGTTCGAGGAGTACTGGAGGACCTGCTGGAACGTGAGCCACCCGTACTTCTTCCAGTCGTGAATCGTCCGGTTGGCGATCGTGATGACGCCCTGCTCGCCGTAGAACCGGTCGCCCGGCTCTCACGACGCCGTCCTCGAGAGCCGAGGCGGCGAGAATCGCCTTGAAGGTCGAGCCGGGCTCGAACGGGTCAGTGACGGCGCGGTTCCGCCACTGCTCGGGCCGTGGCGACCTGATACGCGTTCGGGTTGAAGGTCGGGCGCGATCGCCATCGCCAGGATCTCGCCCGTCCAGGGTCCATGACGAGGACCATCCCGGCCTTGGCGCCCGTGGAGCGCCACGCCGCCTCCAGCTCGCGCTCGGCCAGGTACTGCACGGTCGCGTCGATCCGTCAGGACGAGGCCGGTGCCCGGTGTGGGCGCCTTCAGGGATCGTCGGCTGCGCCGGTCATCTCGCGGCCGAGGGCATCCCGCCCACGAGCGCCAGTCCCGGCCTCGCCGGCGAGGGACTTGTCGTGGGCGAGCTCGACTCCCTCGAGGCCCCGGTCGTCCCGCCCGACGAATCCGAGGCACCTGGGCCGCCAGCTCGCGGCTCGGATAGAACCGGAGGGCCTCGGCACCGTCCCGATCCCGGGCAGACGGTGCGGCGCGGATGGCCTCGGCCGCGCGCCGGCGGGATCTTCACCTTCACCCACACGAACGGGCGGTCGCTGGCCAGGCGCTGCTCGATGTCCCGCGCGCGCTCGCCGAGGTGGGGCGCCAGCGCCGCCGCCACGGCGCCCCGGTCGGAGATCTTCGCCGGGCAGCGCGTAGACGGACTCGACCGGGGCGCTGACGGCCAGCGCGTAGCCGTTGCCGGTCGAGGATCGGCCCGCGCTCCGGCCGGGGGATGGTCTTCGAGTACTGGCGCTCCGCGCAAGCCGGGCGAGCTCGTCGTGGCGGAGGATCTGGAGGTAGCCCAGCCGGACGACGATGGCCCCGAGGAGGAGGACGAGACAGCCGGTCAGGACGAGCGCACGGCTTCGATAGCGGGACACCGACTCCGTCATGGTCTCCGGACGAGGGCGGGTGCGGTCGCCGGAAGATCTGGCTCGGCCGCGAGGCCCGCCCGTCCGGTTGCGCGCCGACGATCACCGCCACGTCACCATGGCCGGTCGAGCCGGTCGTCCCCGGTGCCCGACCACGGCGGCGGGACTGGCCGGCGCGCGTCATGAAATGATCAAGGTCGCCCGGTCTTGCCCAAGCTGTTTTCCGCTGCTGCTCGGAGCGACGTGCTGCGGCTCGCCCCCGTCCGGCGCGACGTACTCGCGCGCGAGCCGGACCTGGTCCGGCCCGGCGGCGTCAGCCCGAGGCGCCGCGCGGCCGAGTCGACCCGCGCGAACGCGCGAAGCGAGCGCCAGCTCGAGCTGGAGCTTGCGGTTCTGCTCCTCCAGCCGCGTGCTGCGAGGCTCGCTGAGCGTCTCGAGCCCGTACTGAGCACGCTGCACCCGCTGCACCTGGAGCCACACGTAGCCGAGCACGCCGCCGACGAGAACGCACCCGAGGCACAGCCATCCCGGCCATGGCCCGGAGGCGGCGCCGGTCGCGCTCGCGAACGATCGGTGGTGGACTGGTCCTGGATCAGCCGCGTCATGACGCGGAACCCCGCTCGAGGACCCGGAATCGCGCGCTCCGGGCTCGGGGGTTGGAGTGGACCTCGTCGTCGCTCGGCCGGAGTGGCTTTCGCGTGAGCGTCCTGCCAGCCCGAGTGGGAGAGCCTGCCGGAAGGCGCTCTCGACGAGGCGGTCCTCGAGGAGAGTGGAACGCGATCACGCCGAACCGCCCGCCCGGCGCCAGGAGATCGGCGCCTGGAAGGGCGGCCTCGAGGCTCCCAGCTGCGATCGTTGACCGCAATCCGGATGGCCTGGAACGTCCGCGGTCGTGGATGGATCCGGTACGATCGCCGGTGCGGCGGGATCGCGGAGGCGACCAGGTCGGCGAGCTGCCGGGTCGTGCTGATGGGCGTCCGGGCCCGCACCTGCACCAGACGCCGGGGCGATCCGCCGGGCCGCCGGCTCCCTCGCCGTACTCGTGGATGATCCGGGCCAGCTCGGGCTCGGGCGTCCGGCCGACCGAGCTCGGCGGCGCGTCATCGGCTGCCGCGCGTCGAGGCGCATGTCGAGCGGCTCTCACGCTGGAACGAGAAGCCGCGCCCGCTCTGATCGAGCTGGAACGACGAGATGCCGAGATCCAGCGAGGACGGCGTGCGCCGGGGCCGCGCCGCACGCGCGCGCCTCGACGTCCATCGAACGGAAGTCGGCGTGGCGCAGGACGCATCGCCCCTCGAACGGGGCCGAGGCGGCGAGCGGCGTGGGCGAGCGTCTCGCGATCACGGTCGAGGCCGAGGAGGCGGCTCTCGGTGGCGTGGGACAGGAGCGCCGCCGCGTGGCCGCCCAGTCCCACCGTGCCGTCGACGATCCAGGTGCCCGGCGGCACCGGCGTGAGCCAGCGAACGACCTCGTCGCACGAAGCACCGGGACGTGGGCGCGCCCGGGCGCCGACGAGCATCGGACGGATCCGGCATCGCGCTCATCCCTGCTCCGACAGCTTCCGCGTCATGTCGTCGAAGCCGACGCGCAGCGTCTGGCGGTGCTCCGCCCAGCGGTCGCGGCTCCAGATCTCGGAATCCTCGAGCGCGCCCGCGATCACGACGTCCCGCTTCAGCCCCGCGAAGTCGCGCAGCTCCGGCGGCACCAGCGTGCGCCCGGCGCGGTCGACCGGGCACTCCTTCGCGCTCGCGCACCAGGACGCGGACGACGTTCCGGCGCTCGGGCGAGAGCTGCGGTGGCGGCGCAGCCGCTCCTCGAGCTCTTCCCAGGCGTCGAGCGGGAAACGCCCAGATGCAGTGGTCGGCCTCGCTGAGGACGAGGGTCGTCACGGCGCGCGTCGTCAGCTCGTCGCGATACCGCGACGGAATGCTCAGGCGGCCCTTCGGGTCGATCGTGTGCTCGTATCTGCCCCGAAACACCTACCGCTGCCTCCGCGCTTCAGCCGTCACGACTGCTGCGCCAGCCTTTCCCACCCACCTGCACCCCACAAATGCCCCACGATTCGGTCATTTATGGACTTTCATCCCACTTCATCCCACTTGAGGCGGGATCATAAGCGGGTGCCGAAGAGGCTGTCAAGGAGTAAAAATGCCGTTCGAAAAAGAGAAAAACGGGACTTTGGCGGGAACGACCTGTGGGGGTCTTCGGGGCCTAGGTGTACCGCAGGTAGAGCCGGCGAACCTCCTGCCCGGTCCCGCCCACATCCGCGAACTGAGACGGGCGCTCAGGGCCCGGGTCGCCGGGTCCCCGCCACGGCGGCGAGCTCCCGCACCTACCCGCCCGAGGGTCCGCTCCGCCTGAAACGCCTCCCCAGGACAACCCCCAGGCGCGACGCTCGGGGCCGACCGCGGTGCGGCGCGGCGGCGGTGACGCCGAGGTCGCGGGCGAGCGGGCGAGCGCCGCGATCTCGGCCTGCTTGGCGCGGTCGAGGTCCTCGAGCGACTGACGCAAGAGCGCCCGCGGCGCTGGCTCGCGCGCGCTCGTAGTCGGCCGCCCTGCGCGATGAGGCCGGTGGCGAATCCGGCGACCAGATCGGCCAGCACGAGGCGGCGCGCGGCGTCGGGCCCGGGGCGCTCGGCGCGGGCGGGCGTCGGACTCGGTCATCGAGAGACACGCGAGAGGCACCGGAGGCGATTCTAGCACCCGGCGCTCGCCGGCCAGCCCGCGGCGCGTCAGGCGCCCCGGAGGCGCGGATCGAGAACGTCCCGGAGCGCGTCGCCGAGCAGGTTCGACCCGAAGACGGCGAGGCTGATCGCGAGACCCGGAAGAAGCACGAGGTGCGGCGCCTTCTGCGCGTACTCGGCGGCGGAGACCGAGAGCATGCGGCCCCATGACGGGTAGGGCTCCGGCACGCCGAAGTCCCAGGAAGGACAGCGCCGCCTCGACGAGGATCGCGCTGCCGAGCTGCGCGGTGCACAGCACGATGAACGGCCCCATGGTGTTGGGCAGCACGTGGCGGAAGGCGATCCGGAAGTGCGCGAAGCCGAGCGCCCGCGCGGCCTCCACGTACTGCATCTCGCGGATCGAGAGCACGCTCGACCGCACGATCGCGCGCGGCGCGCGGGACGATCGGCACCGAGATCGCGAGCACCACGTTGGGGATCGACGGGCCCAGCGCGGCCGACATCACCAGCGCCAGCACCGAGGAGCGGCAGCCCCTGGAGGATGTCGAGCAGCCGCTGGGTCATCGAGATCCGGTCCGGCCGCCGGCGTAGCCCGACAGCGAGCCGATCACGCCCGCCCAGCGCCGAGCCGAGCAAGCGTCGACGCCACGCCCACGATCAGCGAGACCCGCGCCCCGTGGACGATGCGCGAGTAGCATGTCGCGGCCCATGACTGTCGGTGCCCGAGCCAGTGCGCGGCGTTCGGGCCGCACGAAGCGTGCGCCCCGGCGTCGGTGGCCACCGGGTCGTGCGTCGCCACGTAGGCCGGCGAAGAGCCGCTCGTCACGACGATGACGGCCATGATGATCGGCGCCGGCCGCCCCGAGCGGCTTGTTCCGGGCGAAGCGCCAGAGCGACCGGCCCACCGCCGGCGAGGCACCGCGGCGCGGAGAGCGCCTCGGTCCGCGGGGTCACCGCGACGGGGCTAGCCGCCATAGCGCACGCGCGGGTCGAGGACGCCGTACAGGAGGTCGACCGCCAGGTTCGACAGGATGACGACGATGGCGATGAACATCACGAGGTTCTGCACCATCGGGTAGTCGCGCCACTGGATCGCCTGGACCAGGAAGCGCGCCACGCCCGGGAGGTTGAACACCGTCTCGGTCACGACCAGCCCGCCGATCATGAACGCGAACTCGATGCCGATCACCGTGATCACCGGCAGCATCGCGTTCTTGAGCGCGTGCCGCCACGACGACGCACGGCGGCGCGCTGACCCCTTGGCGCGCGCGGTGCGGATGTAGTCCTCGCGGAGGACCTCGAGCAGCGCCGACCGGGTGATGCGCATGATGAGGGCCGACGAGCGGTATCCGACCGCCAGCGCGGGCAGGCAGGAACTGGAGGACGTGCAGCCGCAGGTTCTGCGACGGGCTCACGTACGTCATCGGAGGGATCCAGCCGAACCAGGCGACGAGCAGGCCAGGATGATGACCATCGCCAGCCAGAATGACGGCATGGAGAGTCCCGGCCAGGCTGACGATCACGCGGAGCACGTAGTCGAGCGCGGAATCCTGACGGGTCGCGCTGATCACGCCGGTCGGCACGCCCAGCAGCACGGAGATCACGATGGACAGCATGGCGAGCTCGAGCGTGACCGGCAGGAGCGGCCGGATGAGCTGCCACGTGGGCAGCTCGTACCGGTATGACTTCCCGAGCTCTCCCGCTCACGATCGCCGCGGATCCAGTCGAGGTACTGGATCCAGTACGGGCGGTCCATCCCGAGCTCCTTCAGGATGGCCTCGCTTCTCCTCGGGCATCGACGTAGCCCGGCCGCCGAGAACAGGATGTCGACGATGTCGCCCGGGCGCCAGACGCAGCAGAATGAAGATGACGACGGACATGCCGAGGCAGCGTGACGAGCGCGACGACGAGCCGCTGGGTCGAGCGTAGGTCTTCAGGGCGTACTCCGGGGCACGCCGCGGAGGAGGCTCCGGTCTCCGTCCGCGACGGCGCAAGCGTCAGCAGGAGCCCGACGGACTACTTGTCGAGCCAGACCTCTTGAAGGCGCCCGAAGTTGTACATGGACTGGTGCGGGATCGAGGTTCTTCACGTACGGCCAGACCGTGAAGTAGTCGAGCCGCCAGTCCAGGATGGGCGCGCCGCGTCCTCCTCGAGCTTCTTCTGGATCGCCTGGACCATGGCCAGGCGCTTCTTCGGATCGAGCTCCTGGGACTGCTGCGTTGATCTGGGTCATCACCTGCTCGTTGCAGTAGAAGCTGTAGTTCCGCGGCGAGCCGCAGGCGAAGTTCTCGTAGAAGTTCGCGTCGGGGTCGTCGGGACCGATGCCGGTGAGGTTCGCGGCGATCTGGAACTCACCCGCGCGTGCCCATCGGGTGCCACTGAGCGGTCTCGATCTGCTTCAGCGTCGCCTCGATCCCGACCTGCTTCAGCTCGTTGACGACGAACGACGCCATGGTGACGTAGACGGCGATGTTGCGCGTCACCATCTCGACGCGCAGCGGGTTCTGCGGGCGAGAACCCCGGCTCGCCGAGGAGCTTTGCGCGCCTTGGCCTTCTCGTCCGCCGGCTTCGCCGTATCCCGGGAGCGCCGTGCATGTCCGGCTCGAGGAGGCCCCACGCCCCGTAGGGCTTCGGGGCGCAGCGACGCGCCGGCGACCGCCCCGCCCTGATGCACGGCCTGGATCAGCGCGCGCCGGTCGATCGCGTGGCTGACCGCCAGCCGCGCCTTGATGTTGTCGAAGGGCGGCTTCTTCATGTTCATGACGATGTTGTCGTTGCGTGTTGATGCTGAACGGCGTGATGACGAGCTGGGGCACGGCCGCCTTCGAGCTGCTCGGCGTTGGTCTTCGACACCTCGTTCGGGAACGACACCTCGACCTGGCCGGTCTGGAGCGCCGCGATCCGCGTGCCGGGCTCGTTGATGACGATGTACTTGAGCGCGTCGAGGTAGGGCCGGCCCTTGACGAAGTAGTCGGGGTTCTTCACGTACTCGACGAACTCGCCCTTGCGCCACTCCTTCAGCTTGAACGGTCCCGTGCCCACGCAGCCGGTCCGGTAGGTGGCCGGCGGCACGTGGGCCGGCGTAGACCGGGCGTGTAGCCGGACGCGAGCATCATCAGGAGCGACGGCTGCGGGCGCTTGAGGCCGGAAGACGACCGTGTACGGCGTCGGCCGCCTCGACCGCCTCGACGTTCGCGTACCAGTCCTTCCGCGGGTTGAGGCGGAGCTTCTGCGGAGCGTCCGGGCGCCTCGCGCAGCATGTCGAAGGTGTACTTCGACGTCCTTCGAGGTGAAGGGCTTGCCGTCGTGCCACTTCACGTCCTTCCGGAGGAAGAACACGAGGTTCCGGTAGCCGTCCTGCCATGACCACTTCTCGGCCAGCTCGCCGATGATCGTCTCGGCGCTCTCGACCGTCTTGAGCGGGTCGAACAGCACGAGGTTGTTGAAGCACGGCATGGCGGGCCACACGCGTCGAGATCGTGGCGCGTCTCGTGGATCGCGAAGCCCTGCGGCAGGTCTTCGCCGCTGGGTCAGGGTGAGGAGTGCCGCCGGACTTCGCGGCGTGCGCGGGCGCAGGCACGAGCATCGCCGGCGCAGCAGCGCCGTGCGCTGCCCGCGGCGGGAGACGCAGGACACGGATCATCGTCGATCCCTTCCTGTTGCCGGGCGCACCGGGCTGGGCCGGCGCGCGCCGCCGGTGATGTTCAGGACGCCGCGGTCAGTTGCGACGATTCCGGAACCAGCATCTCGACGCGAAGGGTGAACTTCCGGGCCTCGCCGGGCCGGAGGGCGCCCACCCCCACCACTCGACGGGCGACCATCTCGTCGCGCTCGTCGTGGACCTCGATCAGGACCGAGTACTCCCAGGCGGCTTCGCTGCCGGGATGCCGGATCGTGCCATCCACCGTGAGGGACACACCGCGGCACGCGCCGGCCGCGCGACCGCGACGGCATCGAACCGCAGGTGCCTGAGGCAGGCGGGACAGGTCGGCGCGCTCCGGAGGATGCGCTCCCGCAGTGGGGACAGTTCCATGCCTCGCCCGTCATCGGCGAGGCCTCAGTGCGACGGGAGTCTTCGGCTCTGGAGGATGCAGGGCCTCGACTTCCCCTTCCTTCCAGCCGAACTCGACCTTGCCGCGCATCTTCGATCCGGCCGCCACCGTGAGGCTCCCGCCTTCAGGTCACCGATGAGCGTGCCCGACTCCTTGAACTCGACCCGCGAGTTCGCGATCAGGTGCCCGCGGACCTCGCCGCCCACCAGAACGCGTGTCGGCCTTCACCTCGCCGTCGATGGACGCGCCGGGCTCGATCGTGAGCTCGCCCTTGACGTTGACGTTTCCCTTGAAGCGTCCGGCGACGCGGATGTTGCCGTTGCCCTCGATCTTCCCTCGATCGTGAGGCCCGCGGAGAGGATCGATTCGGAACCCTTGGGCGTGGTCATCGACATCGGCGCCTCCTCTACGCGTCGGCGTGGTGGTCGCCGTCACGGGAGGGGCCGGCGGAATGACCGGCGCCGGTGGCGGCTCGACTCTGGGCTCGGGTTTCGGAATGGGTTCAGACTTCGGAACCGGTTCGTCCTTGCGGGACTGCTGTCCGAACAGTGCCATCTGTCGCGCCTCCTGGGGCTGGGCGCCCGAGCTGCCTGACCACCGCGGGCCGACGCCGACACGAGAGCTTCTGGCTCCGAGCGTGCGACGGTCGCGGGGTTCTCCCTACTAAAGCCCGTTGGCCCGAAGCGCTGTCAAGCCCGCGAACGGGCCGAGGCGCGGCTACGCCAGAATGACGCGAGCCGCGCGCGCGATGGCGTCGGGATCGATGCCGTAGTGGCGGTAGAGATCGGCCCGCGCGCCCGACTGGCCGAAGGCGTCGACGCCGAGCGGCACGTGAGGAACGCCCAGCACGGTCCCCAGCCACGCCAGCGCGTGGGAGTGGCCGTCCAGCACGCTCACCACCGGCACCTCGCCCTCGAGATCCTGGGCGGGAAACAGCTCCCGGACCCACATCGGGGCGGGCGTCGTCCCCGCACCAGCGCGTCCACCTGACGGCGCCACTCCGCGTAGCAGCGCGCGCGGGCTCGTCAGCGCCACGACGTTGGCGTGGATGCCGTCGGCGGCGAGCGCCTGGCTCGCCTCGACGGCCTCCGGCACCATCACGCCCGCCGCGACCAGCGTCACGACGTTCGCGCCGGGCTCGTAGCCAGGCTCCGACGAGCGGTCGATCAGGCGGTACCCGCCCCGCAGCACCTGGGCGCGCAGCGTCTCTTCGCCCAGCCGGTCGAGGGCCGGCTGGAGCAGCGCCTGGTCGACGGTCTTCGTCGACAGCCGGAGGTAGACGGCCTCGCCGCGCTCGGGGTCCTGGATCACGCGGAGCGCCTCCAGGAGCGTCCACTCCACCTCGCGGGCGAACGTCGGCTCGTAGGCGAGGAGATTCGGGCACCTCGATCCCGAGGGCGGGCGTCAGGACCGACTGGTGCGCGCCTCCCTCGGGGGCGAGGCTGATGCCGGAGGGACTCGCCACGAGGATGAAGCGCGCCTTCGAGTACGTGGCGTGGAGCAGGGGATCCAAGCCTCGCGGCAGGAAGCAGTCGTACAGCGTGCCGATCGGGAGCAGCCGCCGGCCGGAGAGCCCGGAGCCAGACCCAGGACCGACAGGAGCACGAAGAACGACGCCTCCCCGATCCCCAGCTCGAGGTGCTGGCCGGCGGGGACTCCTTCCAGCGAATGAGCGGCCGGAGCCCGTGGCGCTCGAAGGCGTCGTCCCGCTCGCCGGTCGCGTAGACGCCGCGCCGGTTGACCCAGCCGGAGAGGTGGGTCGTGGTCGTCACGTCGGCGGACACGGTGAGCAGCGCGGAATCGAGGCCAGGCTGCCGGCCGAGCGCGGCGAGGACGTCGCCGAACGCCTCCTGGGTCGACGTCGTCGGGCGCGGTGGCAAGTCGAGCCGGTCGGGAATCAGGGCGGCCGGCGGCGGACGGAACCGCCGCGGGAGGCCGATGCCCTGGGCCATGGCGTGCCGGACGAACCGCCCCTCAGCGCTGTCGGGCGGGAACGGCGCCCACTCGTCGTTCTCCGGCACGCCGAGCTCGCGGCGCAAGGCGCCGAGCTGCTCGCCGGTGAGCTGTGCCCCGTGGTTCAGCGGGTCGCCGGCGAACGGCAGCCGCCACCCCTTGAGGGTCCACGCCAGGATGGCGACCGGCCGGTCGGTCACGCCGTCCGCTTCCGGCGAACGCCTCGACGATCGCGTCCAGGTCGTGGCCGCCCAGGTCGCGCGAGGAGCGCGGCGACCTCCGCGTCGCCGAGCGCCTCGAGCCGCGCGGACGTGTCCGGCGGTGCCCCTTCGCCGAGAGCCTTCCGCGCGGCGGCCGGCGGGAGCCGGAGCAGCGCGTGGTACTCGAGGTTCTCCATGGCGTCGAGCCGCGCCCGGAGCCACGCGCCACCGGGCTCGGAGAACAGCCGCTCGAGGCGCCGGCCGAAGCGAAGCGACACGACGTGCCACCCGAGCGCCCGGAAGAGGCGCTCGAGCTGCCGGCTCCGGTGGTCGCCCACGACGCGGTCGAGGCTCTGACGGTTCAGGTCCACCACGACGACGTGGCCCGCCAGGTCGGCCATCGACTCCTCGGTCCAGGCCTCCCAGACACTCCCCTCGTCCAGCTCGGCGTCGCCCACGACCGCGATGTTCCGCGCGCAGTCCGTGAGCGGGCGGCTGCCCGGCTCCACCTCGCCCGGGCCGCCGAAGCGGTCCCGGAGATAGCGGTCCATGAGGGCCGCGAAGCCGGGCGCCACCGCCCCGAGCCCCATCGATCCCGTGGAGAAGTCGAACCAGTCCGGGTTCTTCGCGCGGCTCAGGTACGCCTGGAGGCCGCCGAGCGACCGGTACGCGTGGAGACCCTCGGGCGGCAGGAGGCCCCGCAGGACCTGGATCGCGTAGAAGATCGGGCGCGGCCGTGGGCTTGACGGCGATCCGGTCGCCCGGACGCATGACCTTGAAGTAGAGCGCGGTGAGAAGCGTGAGCGACGACGTCGAGCTCGACTGGTGCCCGCCGACGCGCTCGGGCGACGGGTTCGCGCGCGGCGGCTGTTGGCGTGGTGAATCGTATTGACGGCGAGCCAGAGCAGCCGGTCCTGGATGCCGAAGCAGGAGCCGGCGCTCGTCGTCGGTCAGGCGCGGCGTCACGGAGACTGGAGGCCACGGGCACAATCATCTTACCCTGGTCGGCGGTATCATCGCCGCACCGCGACAGTGCGGGCTCGCCGGCCGCCGGGTCCCGCACGGGCCGACTGGCCGAAGGCCTCAAGGCGGCTCCATGAGGCCGAGCGGTCCCCGGCCCGAAACGTGTCGGCCCAGAGGAAGGAGCCTTGCGCATGACCCACGCCCCAGAGCCCGCTGCGCCGCACCGGGGTCCGCCGCGGTCTCACGAGCTACGGCGATCCCGAGTTCAGCCTGTTCGTCCGCGGCGCGTTCGCGCGCGGCATGGGGCCTGACCGGCGAGGATCTCTCGCGCCCGATCATCGGCCTCGCCCAGACGTGGAGCGAGTTCAACCCGTGCCACCGCCATCTGCGCGAGGTCGCCGAGGCCGTCAAGCGCGGCGTGTGGCAGGCGGGCGGCCTGCCGCTCGAGTTCCCGACCATCTCGCTCGGCGAGATCTTCCTGTCCCCGACGAGCATGCTGTTCCGGAACCTCATGGCCATGGACACCGAGGAGATGATCCTCGGCCAGCCGATGGACGGCGTGGTGCTGCTGGGCGGCTGCGACAAGACCCTGCCCGCCCAGCTCATGGGCGCGGCGAGCGCGGACCGCCCGGCGATCGTCGTGACGGCCGGCCCCATGCTGACCGGCCGCTACGAGGGATGCGCCTCGGCGCGTGCACGGACTGCCGCCGGCTCTGGACCGAGCATCGTGCCGGCGAGATCGACGCGCTCCGCATGGAAGCGATCCAGGGCGAGCTCTTCCCCTCCACCGGCACCTGCATGGTGATGGGCACCGCCAGCACGATGGCGGCGATGACGGAGGCCCTCGGGATGACACTTCCGGGCATGGCTGCCATTCCCGCGCCGCTCTCCCGCCGCCTTCGGCTCGCCGAGGCTGCCGGTCGGCGGATCGTCGAGATGGCGCGCGAGGACCTCCGGCCCTCGCGGATCCTCACCCGCGCGGCGTTCGAGAACGCGGTGCGGGTCCTGATGGCGGTCGGCGGCTCGACGAACGCGGTCGTCCACCTGCCGGCGATCGCCGGGCGAGCGGGCGTGCCCCTCGGGCTCGAGGACTTCGACCGCTTCGCGCGAAGCGACCCCGATGGTGGCGAGCATCCGGCCGTCGGGGAAGTACCACATGGAAGACCTGGCCGAGGCCGGCGGGATCCCGGCGGTGATGAAGGCCCTCGCGCCCCTGCTGCATCTGGACGCGCCGTCGGTGACCGGGCGCAACGCTCGGCGCCCTGCTCGCCGACGTGCCTGAGCGCCGGCGGTCTGGCAGGATGTGGTCACGACGCTCGACCGGCCGTTCAAGGCGGAGGGCGGCTGGCCATCCTGCGCGGGAGCCTCGCGCCCGGACGGCGCGGTGCTGAAGGTGTCCGCCGCGACGCCCGGCGCTCCTCCGTCACCGCGGCCGCGCCTGCGTGTTCCGCGATCTCGCGGACCTCGCGGCGCGCGTCGACGATCCGGCCTCGCCCGTCACCCCGAGAGCGTCCTCGTCCTCCAGAACGCGGGGCCGGTAGGCGGACCCGGGATGCCGGAGGCGGGCTCGCTCCCGATCCCGAAGAAGCTCTCGCGGCCGGGGTGCGGGACATGGTCCGCATCTCCGACGCCCGGATGAGCGGGACGGCCGGCGGGACGGTCGTTCTCCACGTCGCGCCCCGAGGCGGCGGTGGGCGGCCCGCTCGGGCTGGTGCGCGACGGCGACGAGATCCTGCTCGACACCGAGGCGCGACGCCTCGATCTCCTCGTGCCCGACGCGGAGATCGCGCGGCGGCGGGCTGCCTGGCGCGCGCCCGACGGCCCTGCCGACCCGGGGCTACCGGCGACTGTTCGGCGAGCGGGTCCTCCAGGCGCCCGAGGGCTGCGACTTCGACTTCCTCGTGACGCGGAGCGCGGCGCCCGGCGCTCCGGATCGCTGAGGGCGACGGTCGGACCTCGGCGCGCCGTCGGTCAGGCGATCCGACGGGCGCCGCGCCCAGCAGGCGCACGGCGCAGCGCCCCCAGCACCAGCGAGGCTCACCCCGCAGATCGGCGAGGAAGAGTCGGTGCCAGCCGTAGTCCACGAGAGGGCCGAACAGCGCGGAGCCGATCGCGCCGCCCACGAACAGGAAGAACGCGAAGAGGGCGACCGCGGTGCCGCGCGCCTCCGGCGCCAGCTCGGTCGCCGCGGGTCTGAAGCGTCGTGTGGAGGGCGATGTAGCCGAAGCCCAGCATGACGATCGCGAGGGCGAAGGGCGGCAGCGAGTTGCTGAGCGCTCATCAGGAGGTAGCCGCCGCCCTTCAGGCCGCCGCCGAGCGCCGCCAGTGTAGTGCTCGGAACGCGCGTCCGGACCCGCACCAGCGACATTCCGCCGACCAGCGTGGCGACTCCGTAGGAGGCCAGGAGCACGCCGACCTCGAGCTGCGTTCAGTCCGAACCGGGCCACAGCCACGCGCGCCGAGGTACGTGAAGCCGCCCCACAGGAAGAGTCCCTCGAACCCGACGATGCCGTAGAGGATCCGGGCGGCGCGCCGCCTCAGCACGAGACCGTAGCTGAGAGCCCGCCGGCGGCTCACCTGACGACGCGACGCCCGCCTCCATCGCGGAAGAGGCAGATCGCGGGCAGGAGGGTCAGACAGCCGACGCCGACGTAGAGGATCCGCCAGGAGACGAAGTGGGCCACCGTCCCCGATCGCCGCCGAGAGACTCTGGGCCAGCGAGGTGACGGCCGCGAAGCGCCCGAGAGTCGGCCTGGCGCTCCGAGTAGGGCACCGTCGTCGCCGATGTAGGCGAACGTGAGCGGGACTACCGCCGCCAGCGAAGACCCCGTGACGAAGCGCATCGCGTCGAGCCAGAGGATGTGGTGAGCCTGGCCGGTGAGGAGGGTCGCCGACGCCGAAGCCGATCGCCGCCCAGCGCACGACCCGGATCGCGCCCATCCGATCGCCGAGCGGGCCGTAGAAGAACTGGCGAGAGCCCGTACGGCAGCATGTAGAGCGTCATGGCCAGGCCCATCGCTGTCACGCTGGTCGCGAGCGAGTGCGCGATGGCCGGCAGGAGCGGGGTCATCATCCGGGCGTCGACCTGGACGAGGAACGCGAGGCGGCGAGGAACGGAAGCGGGCGGAGCCCTCCGGCGCTCCCCGGCGGGCCGGGGCTCACCCGGCCGAGATGGATCGCAGGGCGGCGCGGTCAGGCACACGCCGCGGTGGCGCCCTCGACCGGCCGGGTCAGGACCCCGTTGATCCGCCAGCTGGCCCTGCTCGTCGACCAGCTCGTAGAGGGCGTCGACCGTCTCGCCGTTCGCGCCCTCGACGCGCACCTCCACCAGCCCGTGGCTCGGCATCCACCACCTCCACGCGGGAGACGGTGGCGGTGATCGAGCGCGCGATAGGGGCGTAGCCGCCGGTGACCATCTGGCGGAAGGCCTCGAGCTCGAAGCGCGCCTGGATCGCCGCGGACGCGTAGGCGTAGCGCGGCGGCCCAGTCGTCCCGGCGGAACGCCGCGAGCTGGTCGAGGACGGTGCGGGCTCATGTCCGCGCGGGGGTCGGCCCCCTGCCCCGCCGCGGTCGCGGCGAGGGTCAGGAGGGCCAGCCCGACCGCGCGGGCCGCGTGAGCGCCGGCGACGCCGAGCGGCCGGCATTCCGGGTGGTCCCGTCACACGCCCTGGACGGAGTAGCCGCCGTCGACGGGGATGGCCGTCCCCGTCACGAAGTCCGAGCGCCGCGCTCGCGAGGAAGACGGCGATCCCGGCGTGGTCCTCGGGCGAGCCCCAGCGCCCGGCGGGCGTGCGCGCGACCACGCTTGTCGTGGAGCCCGGCGACCTGCTCGCGCGCCTTCCGCGTGAGGTCGGTGTCGATCCAGCCGGGCAGCACCGCGTTCACCTGGATGTTGTCGCGCGCCCAGGCGCGTCGCCATCGCCTTGGTCATCTGGACGATGCCGCCCTTGCTGCGCGGCGTAGGGCGCGGCGAAGGCGGCGCCGAAGATCGACATCATCGAGCCGATGTTGATGATCTTGCCGCCGCCGGCCCGGACTTCATGTGCGGGTAGGCCGCGTGGGAGCACGATGAACGCGCTGGTGAGGTTCGTGTCGAGGACCGTGTGCCACTCGTCCAGCGTGCAGCTCCTCCGGCCGCTTCGCGGATGTTGGTCCCGGCGTTGTTCACCAGGATGTCGAGCCGCCCGAACCGGTCGACGACGGCCTGCACCATCGCCCGGCAGGAGGCCTCGCTCCGGCACGTCGACCTCGACCGCCATCGCCCGCGCGCCGAGCGCTTCCAGCTCCTTGACGGCGCGTCGGCGCTCTTGCCCGCCTGGCGGCCCGGCGACGGCGACCGCGGCGCCCGCCTGGGCGAGCCCCGCGCCATCCCGAGCCCGATGCCGCCGTTGCCGCCGGTGACGAGCGCAACCTTGCCCGTGAGATCGAAGAGCTTCATGCGCGCTATCTCCCTGTGCCGGTGCCGACCGACCCGCGGAGGCGGGGGTCGAGGGTGTCTCGGAGCCGTCGCCCGAGAAGGTTCAGGCTGAGGCCGGCCACTGTCAAGGTGATGCCGGGAAGAGGCTGACCCAGAACGCCTCGCGGATGACGTTCTTCCCGCTCGCGATGACGTTGCCCCACGAGGGGACGTACGGCGGCACGCCGACGCCCAGGAAGCCCAGGATCGCCTCCGGCCAGCACGGCGTACGCGAAGATGAACGTCCCCTGGACCAGCAGCGGCGCGAGGCAGTTCGGCAGGATGTGCCGGAACGGCCACCGCGAGATCGGGTCGGCCGAGCGCCCGCGCGGCCGCGACGTAGTCGAGCTCCCGGAGGCTCAGCACCGTGCTCCGGACCAGCGAGCGCCGTCCGCGGCATGTAGACGAGCGACAGGGCCAGGATCACGTTCCACACGCCGGGGCCCCGCGCGGCCATGAAGGCGATGGCCAGGATGATCGCCGGGAAGGCCATGAGCCCGTCCATGAAGCGCATGACGACCAGGTCGAGGCGCCGGTAGTAGCCCGCGACGAGCCCGACCAGCGTCCCGCCGAGCGACGTGAGCAGCATCGTGCACGCCGCCGACGAGGAGCGAGACGCGGCTCCCGTAGACGACCAGGCTGTAGACGTCCCGGCCGAACTCGTCGGTGCCGAGGAAGTTCGCGGCGCTCGGCGGCTTCAGGCGCTGGGGCGGATTGAGGCGCGTGGGGACGTGGGTCGAGATCAGCGCCCGCGAAGATCGCCGCCAGGAGGAACAGGAGGAAGATCGCCGCGCCCACGACCACGCTCCGGTTGCGGAGCAGCCGGCGGAACCAGCGGATGCGGGCCGCGGTCGGCTCCGCCGCGGCGATCGAGGGCGCGCCCCGCCACCGCCTCGTCGACCACGACGTGCGTCGTCGGCGTCAGTGCTAGTCGTAGCGGATGCGCGGGATCGATGAAGGCGTAGACCATGTCGACCGGCCAGGTTGATCAGGACGTAGGACGCGGCCGTCACCAGCACGACCCCCTGCACCACCGGGATAGTCGCGCCGCAGGATCGCCGAGATGATGAGGCGGCCCATCCCGGGATGTTGAAGACGATCTCCGTGACGACCGCGCCGCCGACGAGGATCGCGATCGTGACGCCGATGACCGTCACCACGGGCACCGAGCGCGTTGCGGAAGCCGTGCACGTACGCGCACGATCCGCGCTCGGGACAGCCCCTTCGCCCGGGCGGTCCGGATGTAGTCCTGCTGGAGCACCTCGACCATGCACGAGCGGGCGATGCGCGCGATCAGGGCGGACTGGTTGAAGCCGAGGGAGACCGCCGGCAGGACCATGTAGCGGAGCGCCGCCCACGGGTCCGTCGAAGATCGACGCGTAGCCCGCCGCCGGCAGCCAGCCCGAGCCGGACCGCGAAGAGGTAGATGAAGTTCAGGCTCAGCCAGAAGCTCGGGATGCAGACGCCGAGGAGGGCGCCCAGCATGAGCAGCCGGTCCCACCAGGAGCCCTGGTTGGCGCCCGGCCGACGATGCCCGGACGGCACGCCGATCACGGAGCGCGACGAGCAGCGCGCTCACCGTCAGGACGAGCGTCGGCTCCGCGCGCTCCCAGAGCGCCTGGGTCACGGGCCGGTCGAGGAAGTAGGAGCGGCCCGAGGTCGCCGCGCAGGATGCGCTTGTAGAAGAGCAAGAGCTGCTCGGCGAGCGGCCGGTCGAGCCCGAGCGCCTGCCGGACGCCGTCGATCTGGGCCGGGTGTCGCGTCGGGCCCGAGCATGACGCGCGACCGGATCGCCGGGGATCAGGTGGATCGAGCAGGAAGACCACGGTGACGACCACGGCCATCACCGGGATCACGGCGAGGAGGCGGCGGATGAGATACGCCGTCATGATCGAGACGGCGGGGCCGCCGGCCGGACGGCCCCGCCGCGTCACGCGATCAGCTGCGGGCTACTTGTCCAGCCAGACGTTCCAGAGCCGCACCCGCTCCGTCTTCTCGTTCAGGCCCTGCACGCTTCTTCGAGGCCGCCCGCGAGCCCGAAGAGGTCGCCGTAGCCGGATGACCGGAACCTTCTCGTAGAAGGCCTTGTGCATCTGCTCCCAGAGCGCGAACCGCTTCTTGTAGTCGGTCTCGCGGATCATCGCTGGTCTTGATGGTCTGGATCTGCTCGTCGCATGTCCAGCCCGGCCAGCTGCAGCTCAGCACGTTGGAGTTGGTCGGGTCGTACTGAGGCCCGATGCCGGTCGTGAAGGCGTCGTACTCCTTGGAGTTGTTGCGGCGCTTCACGAGAGTCGCCCAGTCCACGACCTGGAGGTCGATGTTGAACCCGGCGTCCTCCAGCTGCTGCTTCGAGACGAGGGCGAAGTCGTACATCCACTTGTACTCCTGGGTCGCCATGAAGCGGATCGGCTCGCCCTTGTACCCGGCCTCCTGGAGGAGCTGCTTCGCCTTCTCCTTGTTGTGCTCGTTCCACGGGAGGCCCTGCATCTTCACGTGCCAGGCGCCCATCTCCTGGTGGATCAGGTTGTAGTCCATCCGGTAGAACTCGGCTTCGGCCGCGCGGCCACCGTCTTCATGATGGGCTCGATGTCGAGCGCCGCCTGCCAGCGCCTGGCGGAGCTTCTGGTTCGTCATCGAGGCCCTCCTTCTTGTTGAGGACCGCGACGAGCCAGTAGTACAGCTTCGAGATGATCGGGCGCGACGTTGGCGCTGGCCTTCAGCCGGTCGTAGGCGTCGGCGTTCAGGTCGTCGGCCAGCTCGAGCTCCCCGGTCTCCATCTGCGCGACGCGGGTCGCGACGTCCGGCACCGGGATCCAGCGGATCTCGTCCACGTACGCGATCTTCGCGCCGCCGTAGCCGTTGCGCCTTCTCGCTCCGGGGCTTGTAGTCGTCGAAGCGGACCATCTGGATGTACTGGTCGGGCTTCCACTCGACGAGCTTGAAGGGGCCGGTCCCGACGTACTCGGTGACCTTCTCGGCCGGCGGGAACTTCTCGGCGATCTCCTTCGGGTAGATCGCGGCGAAGTTGTTCGCCACCGCCAGGTTGATCTGGACGATCGCCACCTTCTCCTTGAGCTTCAGCTCGACGGTGTACTTGTCCACCCCCGGAGGCCGCCCTCCGTCGACGTAGGTGAACAGGTCCTTGCCGTAGATCGACTGCTTGCTCCACCGCGTGAGCGAGGCGACCACGTCGTCCGAGCGTCATCTCCTTGCCGTTGTGGAACTTGATGCCGCGCCGGAGCTTGAAGGTGTAGGTGAGGCCGTCCGGCGAGACCGTCGGCATGGCCTCCGGCGAGCATCGGGATGGGCTTGTTCTCGTCGTCCAGCGTGAGGAGCCCTCGTAGATGTGGTTCGTCGAGGGTCTCCGTGATGCTGGCCGTCGTCCAGTGAGCGTCGAGCGTCGGCGGCTCGCCCAGGTTGCCGACCCGGATGGTTCCCGCCCTTCTTCTGGGCGTTCACGCCCGCGGCGCCGCCGATGATCAGCGCGATCACCGCCACGGCCGCGGCGAGGTTTCGATAGGTCCGTCCCGTCATGCGCCACCTCCCCGTGGGGTCGTCAATGGTCGGATGTGTTCGGCGGACCGCACCGTCCGAGCGCGAGGCCGTCGCAGGCCAGCCGCCCGGCAGGTGCCTCATGGTCTGGTGCCCGCCCCGCTCCGTCATGAGGGTCGACCGGCCGGAGGCTCGCCTCAGCGATCGAGCCAGACGTTGTAGAAGCCGCGGCCGCTCGGTCTTCTCGTTGAAGCCCTGAAGCTTCTTCGACGCCGCCCGGAGACCGTGGAGGTCGCCGTAGCGGACCGACGGCACCTTCTCGTACCAGAGCTGATGCATCTGCTCCCACAGGGCGTACCGCTTCTTCTGGTCCGTCTCCCGCCCCATCTCCTGGAGCAGGCCCTGGATGTCCGCACGTCGCAGGTCCAGCCCGGGCCAGGTGCAGGAGAGCGACTGGTGAAGGCCGTCGGCTCGAAGATGTTGCCGGTCCCGGTCGTGAACGCGTCGTACTCCTTGGGGTTGTTGCGCCGCTTCACCAGCGTCGCCCAGTCCACCACCTGGAGGTCGATGTTGAACCCCACGTCCTCCAGCTGCTGCTTCGAGAGGATGGCGAAGTCGTAGCTCCACTTGTACTCCTGGGTCGCGAGGAACCGGACCGGCTCGCCCTTGTACCCGGCCTCCTGGAGGAGCCGCTTCGCCTTCTCCTTGTTGTGCTCGTTCCAGCCCCAGCTCGCGCTGCTGCTTCACCCACCACGGCTTGTTCTCGACGAAGGCCAGGCTGGCGTCCATCGCGGTAGAACTCCGGCCGGCCGCCGGCCACGCCTCTTCATGATCGTGTCCATGTCGAGCGCCGCCTGCCAGGCCTGGCGGAGCTTCTGGTTCGTCATCAGGCCTTCCTTCTTGTTGAAGACCGCGACGAGCCAGTAGTACGGCTTCGGCGATGATCGGGCGGGCGCTGGGCGCTCTTCTGCAGCCGGTCGAAGGCGTCGATGTTGAGGTCGTCGGCGAACTCGAGCTCGCCCGTCTCCATCTGGGCGACGCGGGTCGCCACGTCCGGGACCGGGATCCAGCGGATCTCGTCCACGTAGCACGACTTCGCCGCCGCCGTAGCCGCTCGGCGGCTCCGCTCCGCGGACTTGTAGTCGTCGAAGCGGACCATGCGGATGTACTGGTCCGGGCTTCCACTCGGCGAGCTTGAAGGGCCCGGTGCCCGACGAACTCGGTGACCTTCTCGGCCGGCGCGGAACTTCTCCGCGATCTCCTTCGGGTAGATCGCGCCGAAGTTGTTCGGCGCCGCCAGCGAGACGACGACCGCGGCGGACTTCTGCTTGAGCTTGAGCTCGATGGCGTACTTCCCGGTCGCCCGCATCTCGGCCAGCACGGCGGCCAGCGCCTTCCCGTACTGGGACTGCTGCGTCCACCGCTTGAGCGAGGCCACGACGTCGTCGCGACGTCATCTCCTTGCCGTTGTGGAACTTGATCCCCTGGCGGAGCCGGATCGCGTAGGTCAGGCCGTCCGGGACACGGTCGGGCAGCGCCTCGGCCAGCATCGGGATCGGGCCGATAGCCCTCGTCGAGCGCGTAGAGGCCCCTCGTAGAGGTGGTTGGTCAGAACCTCGGTCAGGGTCGCCGTCGGTCCAGTGCGCGTCGAGGGTCGGCGGCTCGCCGAAGGTTCCCGATACGGAGCACGCCGCCCTTCCGGGGGCTTGCGCGTCGGCGGCGATGCCCGAGCGCGAGCAGCAGGACGTGGCGACGCCGAGCGAAGCGGACCCTGACGCAGGACTCTCATGTGCCACCTCCGCGCGACCGCTTCGCCCGGCCGCGGTTCAGCCGAGGTGAGATGCCCGGCCCGCCCGGTCATGGCGACGAGGGACGGGCCGGCGACGCGATCGGGATGCTCAGGAGCATCGTCGGACCGGGCGGTCGGTCCGTCAAGGGACGCACGCGCGTCCGGCTGTCCGCCGCCGGCAGCCACCGGCCTACCGCAGCCGCCAGGAAGATCCCGAGCAGCGGCTCGACGGCCCAGCGATGACGGACGTCCAATGCAGAAGAGGCTCTGAGCGGTCGAGAGGCTCCGGGCCCAGGATCGCGAGGGCCGCCAGCCGGACGGCGACGGCCGCCGCGAAGAGGCCAGGGACATCGTCTACAGGGCCGGGCGGGCGATGGCCCAGGGCTGCTCCCGCTCGAACGGCCGCGGCGCGGAGCACGGTCACATCGTCGAAGCGACGCCCCACGATCTGAAGCCCGATCGGCAGGCCGTCGTGGAGTGAACCCGCAGGGGATGGACGCCGCCGGCTGACCGGTGAGATTGAAGGGATACGTGTACGGGAGCCAGCCGTAGGGCACGACGGGCGTTCCCGCGATCTCGCT
>ERZ1370068.7011-contig-5955_pt1 | contig 43693 bp, 72 predicted proteins | sample MGYA00561227_ERZ1370068 | MGnify/ENA primary metagenome ERZ1370068 (study PRJEB38410, sample SAMEA6850437) | metagenome | study: Metagenomic assessment of the ecological functions of the soil: analysis of the soil microbiota associated with the...
AAGCCACGTATTGCTCGACGCCTGGTTCGAACGCGTGCGTCTCATGGTCGCGGACGGCGTTCGCGCGCACGCGGAGAGCTGAGAAGCGGCGGCCACGCTATTCCGCGGCGGCCGCGCGCCTATCTGCGCGCGTGCAACTACTTACCAGATGGGCCGAGCGCTTCCGCACGCCGAAGGACGAGAACGGCGCTCGACGGCCTACCGCACAGCGCGTCGAGTGCTTCCACCGCTCACGCCGCAGCTGACCGACGTCAGAGATCGAGATCGTCGAGGTGCCGTTCGAGGGCGGCAGCCTGCCCGGCTATTTCGTGCACGCGCAGAACGCGAAGCGCACGCGCACGCCCGTGCGTCGTGTTCTTCGACGGGCTCGACGTCACCAAGGAGATCCAGTTCGTGCGCGGCGTGCCGGATCTCATCAAGCGCGGCATCTCGGTGCCTGGTGCATGGACGGCCCCGGCACCGGCGAGGCGATCCGCTTCCGCGGCCACTATCCTGCGCCACGACTACGAGGTCGCGGGCAGCGCGTGCATCGACTGCCTCGAGAAGCGCAGCCGACGTCGACGCGAAGAAGATCGGCATCGTCGCGATCAGCCTCGGCGGCTACTACGCGCCGCGCTGCGCCGCGATGGAGCCGCGCTTCGCGGCGCTGCATCGCCTGGGGCGCGATCTGGGACTACCACGCGACCTGGAAGCAGCGCATCGACGCCGGCTTCAGCAGCCTCGCTGTCGGTGCCCGGGCACCACATCATGTGGATCCTGGGCGCGATATCGGTCGGACGAGGCGCTGAAGAAGCTGGAGCCGTTCCAGCCTCGACGGCGTGGTGCAGAAGATGCGCTGCCCGTTCCTGCTCGTGCACGGCGCCGACGACGAGCAGGTGCCGCTCGCCGACGCGCAGGCGCTCTACGACGCCTGCGGCTCGAAGGACAAGACGCTGCGCGTCTTCACCGCCGAGGAAGGCGGCGCGCAGCACTGCCAGCGCGATCACCACGCCTGTGGTATGACGATGGGATTGTTTGAGGACAAGCTGAAGGTCTAAGGAGTGACAAGGGGTGACAAAGCTCTGTTTGCCTCGATGCCGCACGGCGAGAGAGACTGTGGTGGCGCATTGTCGGCCATCGCGTGAGGAAACGCGGCTGTCACCTTGTCACTTTGTCACCTTGTCACTTTGTCCCTCTAAGAAGGGAAGGAGACTCCCATGAACACCTAAAGGCGACCGAAATCCGCGACGGAATGGCAATCGATCAATGTCCCTGGTCGTCATGGACGACGGGCTCCACGGCGCTGCGCGCGGACGTCTACCGGCCTCGGTCGCCGCGGGCCGCTATCCCGCCTGTCAGCGCTACGGCCCCTTACGGCAAGGGCCTCGCCTTCCAGTGACGTGCGCAGACCGGGCGTGGGAGACTGGCATGGCGCGCGAGTTTCCTGATGCGGTCGCTGAACGACGAACCAGCAACGCTCAGAACTGGGAAGTGGCCAGATCCCGGAGAAGTGGGTGCCGGACGGCTACGTACTGCAGTGCGGGTCGTAACTGGCGCGGCGCGGGGCGGTCGCCCGGGCTATCTCGACCACAACGACGCGCGCGAGAACGCGCGATTTCCACGACTGCATCGAGTGGACGGCGGCGCAGCCGTGGTGCGAGCGGCAAAGTGGGGCTGAACGGCATCTCCTACTACGCGCAGCAGCCAGTGGCGCGCGGCCGCGCTGCAGCCGCCGCACCCTCGCGGCGATCTGCGTGTGGGAAGGCTGGGTCGGACTTCTACCGCGACGGCGCGCGCCACGGCGGTATCGCCTGCACGTTCCGCAAGCACTGGCAGGAGATGCAGGTCGTCGCCAGCAGCAGTTCAGGTGCGCAGGCAGAGCGCGGGCCTGAGGAGCGCCGTCACGGGCGAGCCGCCCGCGGACCGGAAACGGTGTCCGAGCGGAGCGCTCGCAGCGCAATCGCGCCGACATGTGGCAACGTCTTCAGCCAAAGAGCCCGCTCGATCGGCGCCGCACTACCGGGAGCGCTCGGCGGATTCTCTGTCGAGAGCGCACGTGCCGCCCCCGGCCGCGTGGCGAACTGGGCGGCCAGGGCTCGCACCCGCGCGGCAACTTCGGGAGGCGCTACAGCCGGGCGGCATCGAAGCAGAAGCGGCTGGAAGTGCACGGCGGCTCGCACTGGCGCCCTTCTCATACCGATCATGGGGCGTCGGGCTGCAGAAGCGCTTCTTCGATCATTGGGCGCTGCCAACGGCCGGAACGGCAACCCCGAGTCCAGCTCCAGGTCAGGCACATCGATAAATTCGTCGAGCGCCGAGAGCGAATGGTTGTCGCGCGCACCGAATGGACCCGCCATTACCTCTGATCTCTCCGGAGTTTTGCTGACGACGTCCTCGCGCCGCGCCTCGGAGCAAGTCGAATACGAAGCGACAGGCAATTGTCTCACGTTCAGCACGCGCCGCTGAGATATCGCTACTGAAATCACCGGTCCTTCCGCGCTGAAGCTTTTCGGCCTCATCCACGACCGACGCCGACGTTCGCAGTGTTGCGCGTGCGTTCGACCGGATCGGCCGTGCGAACAACGTTCCAGGGCGCGCTCGATCCGCGCTCAATGCCCGTTGCGCAGGGATGGCTGCGGGCTTGCATCGCAAGCTCAACCGGCTGAGCCTCCCGCACTGGCCTTATCACACGCACGACGAAGCGCAGCCCTCGCCACGCCGGGCACGGCGGTCGAGCGCTCGACATCGAGAGGATATGGCCGACGTGCATCGTCGTGCCTGCGGGTTATCGCATCGCACTCTACGATCCGCGGAAGGACTACGAATACGATGGCCCCAGCACGATTAAAGGTCTCAACATGAAGAACGATGCGCGGCTGCGGGCTCTTTCGTACGGATGACCTTCAGTGACCGGCCGCAGGGAGTTCTGGCGGAAAGTCACCCTGTACTGAACGCGCAGCAGCAGCCTACGTTGCTGCCCGCAGCCCAAGGCGCGGGGCCTTTAGGCCTCGGCGCAACCTTTCGCCCCGCGCTTCACCGCCTTCACGATGTTGATGTAGCCGGTGCAGCGGCAGAGGTTGCCTTCCAGCCCGTGGATGATCTCGTCCTCGGTCGGATTCGGTTGTCCTTGAGGAGCCCTGCCGTCGCCATGATCATGCCCGGCAGAAGCCGCATTGCAGGCCGTGGCATTCCGAGAACGCGCTGCTGGATCGGATGGAGCTTGCCGTCCTTCGCCATCCCTCGATCGTCACGCACGTCGGCGCTGTTCGCCTGAGCCGCAAGAACGGTGCAGGATTTCACGGCGCGGCCGTTGATGTGCACCGTGCAGCAGCCGCACTGGGTGGTGTCGCAGCCGACGGCGTACTCGGCGAGGCCCAGCCCGTCGCGCAGGAATCGACGAGCAGCGTGCGGTCTCTCGACGTCGCGCGCGTGCTTCGTGCCGTTTATGACGATCCTGACTTTGGCCACCGTTATCTCCCGTAACCTTTGCGACTGCGCGCTCTGGTCAGCACATCAGATTCGCGGAATTTGCGCGGGAAAGTCGTGTATGTTCAAGGTTCATACGGCCGGTGGCATGTTCAATCCTGCGAGCGATTCGACCGCCAGCTTGCCGAGTGCTTGCTCCAGCGGAAGACCTGACCATACCCGGTCACGCCGACGCGAATGTGCCGGCGGTTCCGCCACGAACACCCCCGTCATCGCATAGCCCGACGCGGATGCGCGAATTTCTCGCATGCCGCCTGCTTGGGCACCGGGAACGACACGCGCACGATCAGCTCCGTCGGGCCTGAGCGCGGTGGGTGAACAGGCCCTGAAGAAAATCGTTTACGACCTCGCGCCTAAGCCAGATTATGGTCGCGCTGAGCGTTATAACGCCGCCGGATAATCGGCAAAGTGGGATCAGCGGCTGGGCGACCGAGCCGCCGATCGGCATCACGGCGTCGCCTGATGAGCAAGCCGAAAGCCCTAGCGGGGCTTGGTAGCTCCCACCCTGCCAGGGCGTAGTCGCCGAATTTGTCAGCTCCCGGATACGAGACGTGATGAACGCTGTGCTCTCGTCCCAGTCCGATCGGCGGTGACCACTTTGATTTAAGGCTCCGGGTTGGCCCTGACGAACTTGCTGAGCCAAATGCCCGTTGGCCCCATGACGAGCTTCTGGTTTTGGGATCCAAGCTGGTCAAGCTCGAAGTTCGCGGCGTAACCTTCCGCCCACTCGTAGTTGTCAACCAGCGTCCACGCGAAGTAGCCACGCACATCCACCCCGTCAGCCATAGCGCGGCGCATCTGGTTCACGTGTTCGCGGAAGTAGCGGATTTTTTTGCTCGCTCTGCGTCCCGATTCCATTCTCTGAGACGACAATCGGTTTGTCATAGCGTTTGTTGACCGCCCGCAATACTTCGTAAAAGCCCTCGGGATTGATTTCCCATCCGTTCTGAGTGTAACTCGAACTTTGTTCGCCCTTGCCACGGAGAGATGAAACGCAAGGGGGTGGCGTCCTGTGAGTAATAGTAATTCACGCCGATCACATCCATGGTATCCACGACGCGGTCGAGGTGGTCCCAGTTCTGATGCATCATCATGTTGTAAACCAATGCCGCAGGATCGACGAAGTGCTTGCGCCGCCAATTCGGGATCGAGTAGATTCCTACTATGATCGCATCAGGGCGATCTCGGCGAATGATGCCGGCCGCATCGCGGACATGCGCACCGCGACATTCGTCGCCTTTTTAAGGCAAGCGGCGTCAGCAGGAGACCAGAGCGGCTGGTGTCCGCCGAAATACCCGATGTAGAGGTCACCATTGGGCTCGTTCTGAGGAACGTAAATGCGCACATACGGAGCGAGTGGCCCAACAACCTTTTCTACATCACCTTCGCCACGCGGTTTCGACGTCAGGGTGCAGGAAGTCGGAGTGGCGCTTTCGGTGACCGTCGTAGAGCCAGTCCGGAAACGTGAAGTGCCAGAGGGTGACAATGGGCTCGATACCGGCCGCTTTCAGCTTGCGAGCCATACCCACATATTGCTGGATGGCTGCCTCATTGAAGACTCCGGGCTTGGGCTCAACACGGGCCCATTCTATTCCAAATCGATAATGGCTGACCCCGAGCGCCTTGAGAGCCGCAACGTCCTTGTCAAAGTGCGTCCACGAATACGTCGTGTCGTCTCCACGCGGAGGAATGTGTCCTTCCTCCGCGAAAACGTCCCAGTCCGTCTTGAAATAATACGGAGAATCCGGGGTCACCCCGCGGTCTTCGTTCTGGAAACTTTGCGGTCGATGTTCCCCACCAAAATTTTCCCGTCTTTATCGCTTTGGTAGCGGAGGGCTTCTGGTAGGCCTTTGGAGGCAGGATGCACCCGGACAGCGCGAAAAGCGAGATCGCCGCAGGAAGCATGAGCCACTTGGAAATATTCATGTTGAAGCCGTGTTCGGAAGATGGTTCGCTTACAAGGCAATGGCAAACTCTTCAATCATGAATTCCGCGCGCAGGCTTGTCCCGGCGATTTTTCTTTTGATTTCCTCCAGCGCTTCTCTGCGTGCAGCCGACGACTCGTTTCGAGCTCCCGACAGCCTCGTCCTTAAGGGTGGGACCGTCGTCCGCGGACTAATCATCAAGAACACCGGGGATTCTGTGCTGATCCAGGAGAAGTTCAAGGAGGTCAACTATCCCAAGAGTCGCATCGTGCGCATTAATGATAACGCCGATACCGATATCCTTTACACAGACCTTAATCGCAAGGGCAGAAGCTGCCTTCGTGGCGCGTGATCGCCAACGATCTCCATGCGCACGATGCCATTAAGTCCTCGTGGAAATTCCTGCAACCGTCATTGACGTCATGGACTTCAAGAACGTCCCCTATAAATCCTTCCGCGTAAACAATGACGTCGAACTGAATATCTATGGGGACCCCGAGAATCCCGGCGGGCGTCGAGCTCGGAATTTACGGTCCTCGGTCTGGAGATATGCGACTACGCAAGATTCTTCGCGGCTACCTGGCGGGATTTCTGACCACGCGCGAAGAAATTGGCGCCCTCTATTCGCTGAATCTCGACAAGGGCATCACCCGAAGCGGGAAACCTCACCCTTGAGATCACGCCAAAGAATGCACCGGACGCCTACGGCGCGTGGTGGGTCTCGCTCTATAATCGAAAAGACTTGCAGCGCGTCCGATTGAGCGATGCAGAGTATGCAAAACTCGTGAGGCCCGTGAACGAAGTCATTGACAAACGGGGCCGCGTGATCTCCGGCGGTTGGAGCGAAAAGGATGCCCGCAAATCAAAAAGGTCAACAAGCTTGGCGGCGAAGCCAAGGTTCTTCTTCGCGGTTTTTATCGTGACGACAACGGCGCGTTTCGCCGGATCACGGAGCCGGTAAGCAAAGCATCCGCTGCCAGCCGATCGTGATCTCCGTTGGCAACGGACGGAGAAATCATCAATCCATCGCAGTTTCGCCTCCGCCATTCGGAAATTTCTTTCGGCATTTGCTCTAATTCGGCCAGAAGAGTAAAATTGCTCCCCCTATGGCAAGTGCGACGGCAAAAGCGCAGCCGATCCGCTGCGTGAGACCGGGAGGACCGAGCAAGGCAACAATGCCGAACTTGAAGAGAAAATGAGCGGCAACGCTATCTCTCCAAATTTGCCTGGCGCCACCGCGGCAATCTCCACCAGCACGCGCATTATGGAAATGCAGGACGCCGTCATGATTACAAATGCACTCAAAGGGAGCTAGCGCGGCCTCTGAGGCGCGTGCTAACCGTCCGTCGCAGTGCTCGAAACCAACCCGCCGATAATGCCCCCCGAGAAGCGAGCCCGCCCGGCTACCCAAAAACTTGTAGGCAGCATTCCCCCGAGACTGATGCCGAGCGATCAGCACCACCATCAGCCAAAGCTTAAAGGCCCAAAAGCAACCCTACCCCGAATGAAACGGCGAGTTGCCTGGAGAATGAGAATGTCCACAACACTATATATCTGTAGCAATATTACCGCGTCGCATTGCTCTTCCTTACCACGTCAACCTCGCTCGACACTCGGGGCTATGACCAAATAGTCCCTGCGCGGCGATGGCGCCGCATTCAAGGCGGAGTTGCTGACGAGGCAACGATTTTGCCTCGGACATGTCCCTCGGCGAGACGTTCCAGTGCCTGCGGAATCGATTCCATGGTAATTTGTTCCGTCACGGTCGGTCTAATCTTCCCATCCTGTACCAGCGTCATCAGCTCTGTCGCCATTCGAGCCAAATCTTCTTGCCGTCGGCGAAAAGCTGGCGACGTCAGAACGCCTCCCAGACCGATGTCGTGAATCGATACGGAATAAGGAAGGTCGGCTACAACGGAAAGATCAGGGATGCCGGCAATACAAGCCAGTCCGCCTTCCGGACCTAACAGGCCTAGATTGTCAACTCTGTTGCTGGGGCCGATGCTATCGACGACGGCGTCGATTCCTCGATCGCCGGCGATCGCTTTTGCGCGCTGAAAAACATCTTCGGCGCGATAATCGATGACCTCGTCGGCGCCCAGCTCCAGGACATACTGCCTGTTAGGCGCGGAACAGGTACCCAATCACGAAACGCCTTTGCCGCTTTTGCCAACTGAACGGCAAAGCTGCCAACACCCCCGCAGCGGCGTGCACGAGCACAATGTCACCCTCGCGAATATGAAGGCGACGGTAAAGCGCACAATAAGCAGTTAAGCCCGCACAGAGGCAATGTTGCAGCGTCAACGAAGGAGACTCCGTCGGGGATGCGGGCGACGGTATGAGCAGGGCGCAACATTAAACTCCGCGTAGGATCCGTCCTTGCGCCAGGTGGTATGATAAAAGACCCGTTCCCCGGGATTCCATGAATTGACCCCTTCTCCTAACGTCTCGATGACGCCTGCGACATCGACTCCCAGCACGTGCGGGTAGGTCCAGCCCTCGTATCCCTGCGCGGCAACCTTATAGTCAACAGGATTGAGACTCGTGGCGAAGACTCTGACCAGGGCTTCGCCAGCCCGAGGGCGCGGGGTCGGAATCTCACCTGCACGCAAACTAGAAGGAGGACCGGGTTTATCGAGAAGAACAGCTTTCATAGCAAAGACTCGCAAATTTGGCTGGCAATCAATTGTAACGGCCCCTTCCTAAGAGCCAGCGCGAAGTGCCGCCGAGTTTAGGTTTTACGCGAGCTGGCAGAAAGCTCGAGGGTGATGGATTTGAGGGGAGAAGTTTGTGCAAAGTATCTTATGCTAAATATAGTGAAAGATATTTTTACGCTTTCATGATCACTTGTAAATCCGGTTTTGATTCAACGTCACGGCCGGCTCCGCGGGGTGTTTCTCGCGGCTATGGGTGCTGACGGGATCCCGATCGAGGTTTAGTTCTCCGAAGCCATCAGCACCGGCAAAGCAGCAGAAGTCGACTTCACCGGCGACACGCGCGGAAGGAAGCTCCGCGGAATACCGCTTTCAAAAAGAGGGAGCGTAGGACTCAAGGTTTCGGGCGGCTTCTTGTTGCCTATCCGCGTCCGGGTAAGAAAGAATTGCTTGAAAGCCGCGCATACTCGCTTCAACACCGCCTGCGCACACTCACCCGGTTGCGGCAAGACCAAAACTTCGACTGAACCGCCAACAATTTCCGAGAAGGTGGGTCAATTGTCAACAACCGTTAGAGGGTCAAATTTCGACGACCGTTGATAGCGTAGGAGCGCGTCGGCTTCATCGTAGAGAAGTTCTAAGCAGAGGGTGCTCCATGAAGCTGGCGGTCGCTGTTCGAGCGGCCGCTTGAGATGAGAGAGTTCGGGCGCATCCCGGAGCTTCTTCATCCATTTCTCAGCTTCCTCCGCGTTGCCCAACTGGGCATAGGCCATCGACATGAAGACCCAGTCCAGGGGCCTGCCCTCGATCGCCGGAGAGATCGGGATGCGAATGAGACGGTCGTAGGATGATCCCAGCTTGGTCGCCCGGTCGGCGATGAAGGCTGATCGCGCTTCCTCAAGTCTCGAAGAGCGCCTCTTGGTAGCGCTTCGACCGATAGAGCGCGGCGCCCAAAGTGTTGAGTTTTTCGAAGTCTGAACGGTTCGCATCGACCGAAGCCTGCGCGAGCGCGACGAGCCGCGCACAGAATGCGGCATCTCCTCGAACTCTGGGGTCAAGACACTCGGCCAGACAAGGAGGCTCGCCACGGCGAGCGAAGTCTCCGCGTTGCCTGCGCTTCTGCAGATGGAGCGATATTCAGCCTTCCCTTCGTCTGTTCCGCTCAGCCATCCGGCAACGGCAAGCCGCCATTTGGCCGCGCCATGCTCCGCGACCCTAAGCGGTTCATTGAACTGCGCGCGAGCCTGGGTAAAATCTCGCTTCGCAGCAAAGGTCTCGCCGAGGTGAATGCTTCGTCCAGACGTCGTGGGGATCGAGGGTCGCTGCCTTGCCGTAGGCTTCAATGGCGGCATCCCACTGCGACGGGTCAGATGCCTTGGCGTACTCGACGCAGGTGCGGGCGATCTCGCAATAAAGCGCGTGATCGACCTTCGCGGGTGACGGCAGCCTCGTAATCGGCGATGCTCCGCGCCCAGTCTTCCGCCGCGGCATAAGCGCGGGCGCGCGCGTAGCAGAAGATCGACATCGGGAGGGTCGACTTATCGAGCCATGCAACCGCGAGAGGTGCCAGGCCGCGGCGAACCACTGCTGCGTGGCTTCACATCGATCGGCGGCGGCTCGGTGAAACTGCTCGGAATCGGGATCCCGGGACCCGCTCATCACCGCGTAATCGCTTGCCGTGCTCGTTCCACAGATTTCGCAAGTTCATCGGCGGTCACTGCATCCATTTTCCTCCCCGCAGGCTCCGCGCGGCGAGGAGCTGCCCCAAACTGGAAATGCGTTTTGGTTCGAGGTCAAGCGGTGCGATGCTCCATCGGAGGAGCCTGAGGTCGAGGACCAACGGCATGACCTCGGGCACGAAGCGATCCGCCGGCGCGGCTTCGTCGTCACCGCATCTCGCCGGGCTGCGAGCCGGGCACGTTTTTCAACGTTCTGGCAAACGGCAAAAATGCTGCCTCCGTCCGCCGAAAACCCCCGCCTTGAGGGTTTCACCCGCGAAATTGAGTAATCGCTAGAGATCGCCGTTCACTGCGCTCCAAACACGAAGTTTCGGTTCGGCACTTACCGTGAGAACCAGGCTGCCGTCGGCGCTAAAGACACCCTCATTGACCTTAGCCGGATGCCGTAGTGTGGCGATCGGCTCAAAGCTCTGCAGGTTCCAAAGGATGGCTGTCTGGTCCTTGCTTGTAGTCAGCGCGCTCTTTCCATCGGGGCTGAAACCGAGTGGAGTGTCAAGTCGGCCGTGTGCGTGTCATCGGAAGTTTTGTTTGGCTACGAGAACGCGACTGGAAGTGATTTTGTTCACCGCCAGCCCTCAGACCTTCGCCCTGTCGTCCCTGCTTCCGGTGAGGATGCGGCGCTCATCGGCGCTGAACATAGCGGATGTGATCGCCTCGTCGTGCTTGAGGATGGCTGGCTGGCGATCTGGACGCCGGCGCGCTCAGATTCCAGAGAAGCCCTTCACTGATTTTCGAGGCCGGATTGCTGCCGATCGCGAGCAGGTAAGTTCCTCGTGGACTGAACTGAGCTCGATCTTCATCGGCAAATCCTGCTTTCCGGGCGAGATATCAAGAGGCCCGGCGGCAGCGATGTCCCAAAGCACTTCCTGCGCGGGCTCTCCCAGTGTCTGACGGCTGATCGTGCATAAGCTGCGGCCATCTGCACTGAAAGTCATGAAGGCTACTTCGCCGAGGGTGACTCCTTGAAGCTGCCGACGGCCCAAACCGTCCCTCCACCTCAGAATCATTGGCGGCGGCCTCCACCTTCGTAGATCTGAAGGGTAAACGCTTGGCTGTCAGGATCGTAACTTGCGACGGCCACGGAGCTCCCGTCTGCATTGATTGCCACGCAGGAACACGCCCCACACCTTCGAGCGGCAGCGCTGCCAAACACCGGCCGGAGGCAGTCTGCCACAGCTTTACGGAGCGCCGATCGCGGTTGTCCCTTGTCGCTGATGGTGACCAACCGCGCGCCGTCCGCGCTGACTGCGGCGAGTGCTACCGAGCCGCCGACCTTGAGTTGGGCTGCCTTCGGTCCGTTAAGGCCGACGTCCCAGATGCGTGCGAGGTGCTTGGAACTGGTGAGAATCGTGCGACCATCGGGGGAAAACGCGACTTCGACGACTGTCTCGGAGTGCCAGAATGGGGATCCAAGGAGCTGGCCGGTTGCCACCTCCCAAATGCGAGCCCCGCGATCACGACCTCCGCTGACGAGATACCGGCCATCGGGGCTGAAGGCGACATCGTTCACATCGCCATCGTGCTTTATTTTGAGCACCTCCTTTTGCGTTCCCACGTGCCAGAGCCGGACGGTGCTATCGCGGCTCGCGGTTGCGATCCAGCGCCCATCTGGCGAAAAATGCGCGCGGGTCGCCGCCCCTTCATGAGAAAACAGGGCTAACAGAACCCCGCTGTGCCAGGCGTCGCGAGTGTTCCGGTGCCGCGTTGGGATAACTCCAGAGGCACGCTCCGCCCAAAGCGCCTTCACGGATGCCATCTGCGGTGAGCACCTTTGGTTCCATCCTCGTTGAACTCGGCGTAGACGACCGGCCCGCCTTCTGCGCTGCAGCAAGGTGGTTCGCCCATCTCGCCAGTCCCATACTACCGCGTGGCCCTCGGTCCCGTCCTGTGATTCGCCCGCTGCAATGACGACGAACCGCCCGTCTCTGGAAAATGCGGCCCAATTCACCGGCCACTCATTCAGGAGCGGTTCTGCCTCCATGTTTCCTGTCTGGAAATTCCAGATCTCCACTCGGCTCTTCTTGCCATCGTCCAAATCGCTGACCACCAGCACCGGTCGCTGCCGTCCGGGCTGAACCAGAGCCTTCCTCGCCGTTCCCCTCGTCCAGAGAACGCAGGGTGCCTTCGGGTTTGCCGGTTTCGACGTTCCACACCGCGACTTCGCCCCTTTGCCGCTTGGCCCCAAGGGCTTGCTCAGCCTCATCTGCTGCGCTGGCGGCTGTGACAAGCAGGAGTTTTTGCGGGTCAGGATGAAAGGAAGCCCAGGATACTTTGCGACCCGGTGATGAGATCCCTGCTCTGCGGCTGCTTTCCGGGATCCAGGCGCCAGATGCGGACGCCGCTCGGGCCGTTGGCGGCAATGAATCCGCCGCCCGGCGCAAAGCTCCGCGCGGCTAAGCTTCTCGAAGTGCAGGAGTTCTTTGAGCCGCGGCATTTGCCGCCAGGCGACCCCGAGGCGGAGGCGGTGCCGCGCCGTGCTCTCTTTGTCGGGATCTGTTCCGAGAGCCTGATCGAAGAGCAGAAAGGCACCAGCCGGATCGTCTTTCTCGAGCATGCGCTCGGCGCGACCAAGATGCATCTGGGTCACCAGGCGCGAAGCCTCCCTCTTCGACGCATCTCCTGCAGTAGCAAGAGCGTGCTTAGGGCAACGAGAGCGAGCAAAGGCAAACGCAGAGTAGATTAGGACCCTCTTCTTTTTTCTCTTCTTCCTTTCCTCGGCGGCAACCGCGTCGGCCTCGGCGCGTTCCTCGCGCTCGCGGCGCTGGCGTCGGCCCGTAGAGACCACTTCTGTGAGAAGGTCATGAGTGAGCCTGATCCAGGTGATCCCCTCGCTGGGTTCGAAACGCAAAATACGGTGCTGTTCGAGGCGACTGAGGTCGTCCTTGGTCACACCTTGTTGCCGCAAGGCGTCGTCGAGTGTCGCAACGCTTGCGGAATCCGCTCCCGGTAATGAGCTCTTCCTCGATAAAACGTCGCACCGGGCGGCGCTCCGGGCCGGAGGCCGTTCACGTGGCTGTTGAAGAACTCTCGGATGATCTCCTCTTTACTGTCGGAGAGGAGGGTAAAGCTGATCTTATCTTGCGACGGATTCTGCGCACGGCGGCGGTTATTCAGCTCGCTGCAGACCACGCTCAGTAACGCGGGATCGACCGTGCGGGCGCGCAAAGTTTCTCCTCGTGAGTGTCACCTCGTTTCGCTGTCCGCGCATCCTTGACACAAAATCGATAATCTTTAGGGCAACCCCTTCGTCGACGAGATGGCTTAACGCGCGGCGCGGCTCGCCATCGATCATCGTCTCACCAGTCACCACCTGCCAGGCCTTAGCAGCCGTCCATGCGTTCAAGACGGAAACGGTTCTGCATGATCGAGCGAATCCTCTCCTTGAGTTGCTCAAGGTCGGGCAGGAAAATCTTCGCGCAGACTGAGAATGATTTTACAGGGCGTGCGGTCCGTGCTCGAAGTCCGAGACGAGCTCGGGATCCTTGTTCCAGCGCTCCCGCAGCGTTTGCGGCGGGCGGTTCTCGATGAGTTCCTCGAGCTGCGCGAGAAAGTCGTCGCGCCGAGTTCTGCGCCGATCATTCTCGACGCCAAGGGTGAAGGCTTCCTCGAATTGATCAAGAACGAGCACTGGGGTCACGAGGCGGTTGCGCTCATTCCAAAAGCCGCGCCGGCGCGATGGAAATACGCCCAGAGCGCTTCCTCGTCGCGTATTTCAGGCGCCTCGACTTTGCTCGCGGTGCACGCTTCGCGCAGGGCAGAGTAGACTTGCGAGACAAGCGGCGGTGCGTCCGTCGCTGGATCCTCGTGGCGAATGTGGATATAGACGGGCAGGTATCCCGCCTGGCGCAGAACCGGAAAAGCCCGGCTTGAGGAGCGACGATTTGCCGAGCCCAGACTTTCCGAAAAGTATCGTAAGGGTCTCGCTTTTCACGAGCCGGAAGAGCTCCGCTTCTTCGTCGCGACCGCGGAAGTAGCGGTCGTGGTCCTCGAAAAATTGGTTGAGTCCCGGCCAGGATTGTCTGGACCGAGCAGGATATTTGATTGGCCGTCGCCGCTCATATCCTCTATCCTCTATTTTCCCGGCGCTGAATTTCGCGAACCATTCTGCGCACGATGTCGATGAATTCACCGGTCGCTTTCCCATCGGGCACATTCGCGACCTGCTTGCGGGTGAATACCTCCGGGATGCCCTGGGCCTGCTCCAGCCGGCGTGTCGTCGATCACCACCGGCACAATAAATGGCAGATCGAGACCTGTGTATTTCCCGAGCCGCTCGATCGCCCAACCCCACTCGTCACGGAAATTCTCGCGACCCGTTGCGCGGCTCACTACGCCTGGGGAGATCACCGGCATGAAGAGCGAGCACCTGATGATATTCTTACGGATCTTCTCTCCCAGTCATCGCCGGCTTTGAGCTGCTGGCGATCAAACCATGCGTCGATCTTCGCCTCCTCGAAAGCGTCGCAGAGGGTCTCGACTGCTGGCCGGTCGCCGCGCTCGAATAGCTGACAAAAATCGAGCCCGGCTCCATCCCGAGCGGGTCGCTATCGGCCGGCTCTGCGCTGCCTCTTCCGGCGAGCCAACGCGCTGTTTCCATTTCTCGTATAGCTCTGTTTACGAATTCCACTGGGCCGAGCTCCTCGCAGACGGCCGTTTCGTCGCTGAAGCACTCGATGAAATTCTTGAGCCGCCCATCCTCGCTGATATGCGTGTCGATCAGCACCTCATTTTTTTGCCGCCGCATCCAGAACACCTGGTTTTTGCCGTGCGGAGAAAAACGCCACAGCCACGGTGGAAAGCTGTTGCCGAGCAGCAGCAGATTGCTCTCGCCAAGCGCCTGGAACAAGCGTGCCGGACCTTTCGCATGCAGGCCAGTGCGTGAATTCCACGAGGTCGCACTCGGTCGCGACGTAGTTAGCGTCGGAGGTGATCTGGCCGAGGAGTTGGAAGACGATCGAGCGGTTCGAATCGAGCATCTCCCGTGGTGAGATCGCGATTGTTGTCTTTTGGCGAGTAAGCCACCGCCACTGTTCTCTCCGCGCTATCGTAGCGCACGTCATTCAGCGCCCGCTCAAGGAGATGTGTCGAATGTCGTAGTAACAAAAAGTTTGAGCGGCTTGATGCTCGCCAGCTTGCGGAGCGGCTCGGGTACGGCGGGCGCCGCGAGTTTGTCATAGGTCAGCTTCAGCTTCGCATGGATCTTCTGTGTCCCTTTTGAAACGGCGGATGCGCGGCGAGGATGTCGTTGAAGTCAAACTTTGGCGGCAGTTTGTTGGGCGGAATCCTCAAATCTTCTGCGAGCTTCTTCGCCAGGAAATCGTAGAATGGCATAGGCCCGCTGTCGGTCTCCACGATGAGTAAATCCTGCCCGATGATCGGGATCAGGCCCTTTTCCTCGATCCAAAGAAGAAGTTCGTCCCAAGGAATGTCCATCGCTCCTTCTCTTTAGCCTGTGCGCTAGGCGCTGGCGCGCAGCCCAGATCAACGGGCGCAACCCCCTGCAAGCACCGACAAGGCGCTGGACAGGATTCGCGATTTCGTGGCGCGGTCAATTTTACTACCTGTAGTCTTCATACTTTGAATCTTGTTTCATTTAATTACAAAGGCATTGGAAGCGTCGAGTTTCAGAGTTTCTCGGAAAATTGTTGGCAGTTTCGCTTCGAACTCTCTTGCTTCAACTTTAATCATCTCTGACATGCTCTGAGTCGGCAGCAAGAGGTCAGAATTGAAGCGGGGACCATCAGTCGCCAGCGGGCGCAGCTGGCCGATTTCGCGCTACCGCTGGAGCGCAGTGCTACTTTCGGCTCAGAGCCAGGCACGTGGTTCCCAAGCCAAGGCTCTTCAATGAGGAATGAACCGGCATTTCCTCGCCCCGATACGCAGCTGGCCATGCTATGCAAATATTGAAATTGACGGTGCCCTGTTTGGCTAACGCTTGCCATTTTCTCAACGCGCTTTCTCGCGAACAACATCCTGCGCGTTCTTGTCCTCCCGGATTCCGAGAAACACAGGTTGGCGAAGCTTTTGGTCACGGGTCCATTCTGAAAATTTTACCTGGCATACCATAATCGGCTCGACCCAGCGGCAGCGCTTCATTTCCGTAGCGGTTATCGTTTGACCATAGCGTCCGCTTCGCTTCTCCGGCAGATTCGCGAAGGGACAAGTATCTCGCCGAATCTTCTCAAACCTGGAATGAAGATTTCGCAACAAGGATGCATCGAACCCCGTTCCGACCTTCCCTACAAATTTGAGCTCTTTGCCCTCGTAAACGCCCACCAAAAGCGCGCGCCGAAATGCTTTCGCGTGCCGCCTGGAGCTGTGTAGCCGCCGATTACGAATTCCTGCTCGCACTGGAGTTTCAGCTTGATCCAGGCGCGCCGCTGCGACGGCCCGGTTCGTATGCAGAATCCTTGCGCTTGCCAATGAGTCCTTCCAGCCCAATTTCCCGCGCTTGACGAAGAAGTTCTTCAGCGTCCTCGCCCAACGAAGCCGAAAACCGGATGACTCCCGACGCATTCTTCAAAAGCTTTTGAGCGTCGCTTTTCGTTCAATGAGAAGGCGATCGAGAAAATCCTTCCCATTCAGGCGCAGAAGATCGAAAGCGTAGAAAAAGATCGGCGGCCGTTTCTGGCCAAGCTCGAATGCCTGAAGCAACTGAAACGAAGATAGACCCTTTTCATCGAGCGCGACAATTTCCCCATCGATAATCGCATCCTTAACCTTCAGCTCGGAGATGGATTCGATCACTTCCGGAAATTTGCCTCCGAAGTCCTTTTCGTTGCGCGAAAGCAGCCGCGTCTCATGGCCACCCTTGAGCGCGATGGCTCGAAATCCATCGAACTTAATCTCGTAGAGCCAGTCGCCGGGAGGTGGCGATTCGGCGAGAAGCGCTTCATCGGCTCGATAAACGCCGGTACTGGCGCGGAAAGATCGGGCTTCCTCGCTGAGGAAGGTGATCCGGCCCTGGGCCGCGATCTCCATAGCCTATCGCCCCTTGCCAGCTCCTTCATGCTCTTGCCCGAGAGAGCGGAGGTATCATCGAGCTTTTTGAGACAGACCGCATGTCTTCTCGCCACGAATCAGCAACCACTGTTTCTCGTCGCGTAGGCGCACCAGATACCACTCGCCTTGAGCTTGCTGCCATTCAGGAGAAAGTGCAGCTTCCCATTTGAGAGTTGTTTCGCCGGGGCCTTCCCAGCGGCTCGAATGTGCCCCGATCCCAGACCATGACAGTGCCTCCGCCATACTCTCCTTCGGAATAGTTCCCCTCAAAATCAAGGTAGGCAACGGATGATCTTCGACCTGCACGGCCAGCCGCTTTTTCCCCTTTCTCGAAAGGAATACCCTTCGGGACAGCCCAGGATTTCAATGTCCCCACCGAGCTCTAATCGGAAATCGTAGTGCAAGCGAAGTCGCGTCATGCTTTTGGACCACAAAGCGGCGACCAGATTTGGCTGATTGTTCCCCCTTTGGCTCGCTGGTCTTGGCGAAGTCTCGCTTTCGGGCGTAGTCCTTGAGCGACATAGGACCATGATGCATCACTTCCGCCGATTGACCAGCGCGTATGGCAATATGCGGTCAGAGATTTGGGATGGACTCGAATGTATTCGCAAACTCCCTGAACCCCTACCCTTCATTCAGGGCGATTATCGATGGCCGATATCCGGCCTCTGCACACTCGGGCAGCGATAGAGCTGTTATGAAAATCAAAACACTCCATGACGCGCTCGTACACGAATTGCAGGATCTTCACAGCGCCGAAACCCAGCTCACAAGGGCGCTCCCAAAGATGGCCAAGGCCTCTTCTCACGAGGAGCTTACCGAAGCGTTCGAGGAACATTTGCAACAAACCAAAGGCCATGTTGAAAGGCTCGAAAAAGCGCTCAAGCAGCTGGACGCCTCAACTCGGGGCGAGAAGTGCAAGGCCATGGAAGGCCTCATTGAGGAGGGCAAGGGCACGCTGGAGTTGGACGCGGGCGACGAGGTGCGCGACGCCCTCATTATCAGCGTCGCCCAGAAGGTGGAGCACTACGAGATTGCAGGCTATGGAACCGCCCGAACCTTCGCCAAGCTTCTCGGCGAGGACAAGATCGTTTCCTTCTTGCCGACACGCTTGAGGAAGAGGCTGAGGCTGATCAGAAGCTGACAAAAATCGCGGAAAGCGTCGTCAATCGCGATGCGGAACTCGCTGCAGACCAGTAGAAACATCGCAAACGCGCATCGCCCTGCGTCCGCGACGGCAAACTCCGAAACTGTTGGCGGTCCGAAGCAAATCGAAGAGCAAGTCCGTCAGGTTTCCAACGTGGAAACCAGGGAGGAAATGGAGGCCTTTCCTTGTAACGGAAAGGTCAGCCTTCTGCTTGATCTTCGCCGGCACTGCCGCGCCCAAACGCTTTACGAGATAGCGGGCGTGCTTTTGTGCCAGCGGAGGCGTGGCGAAAATACAAATCTCAGGAGAATTGTCAGTGCCAGGAATGAAGATCTTGCGAAGCTAAAAGGGAAGTCCCGACGACTAGCGCAAACGAAATCACCCCGCACGTCCTTCCGACGACAGATGAGAGTGACGAGACCTGCATAGTGACCAGTAAAATATCGCGTTCGCCTGCCTCGAAACGCGCGCTTTTTCGCTCGTTGAACGTCTCTTTGAGCATAATTACGTTTCCCAATCGAATCAATTGTCCGATTGCGCAAGATCATCCATCTCGACATGGACTGCTTCTACGCAGCCATTGAGCTTCGGGAACGTCCTGAGCTCAAGGGGCATCCCGTGGCCGTCGGCGGAGGAAGCCAGCGGGGCGTGGTCACGACCTGCAACTACGAGGCCCGAAGATTTGGTGTCCGCTCAGCGATGCCAGGCTTTAAAGCGCGCGAATTGTGTCCGGAGCTGGTCTTTCTCCCCGTCCGGTTCGATCTCTATCGCACAGAATCGGCAAAGATCCGTAAAATTCTCCTGAGTTACACGCCGCTGGTCGAACCGCTTTCTCTTGACGAGGCATACCTCGACGTGACGGGACTCGATCGCTACGCTTGGGACATCGCCAAAGAGCTTCGAGCCCGCATCTACGCAGCTACGAGTCTTACGTGCTCCGCCGGCATAGCACCGAACAAAATGCTCGCAAAGATCGCGAGCGATTGGCGGAAACCGGACGGACAATTCGCCGTTCTGCCGGACGAGGTGGAGGCATTCATGAATAAACTCCCGTGAGCAAGCTCTGGGGCGTCGGACCCAAGAGCGCAGATAAATTCGGGAGTCTGGGTATCCACACGTGTCAAGATCTTCAGCGATATTCTTTGGCCGAAATCACCCACCGCTTCGGTCGATGGGGTCTGGAGCTTTATCACCTTTGCCGCGGTCTGGACGATCGTCCGGTCGAACCCAACCGGATTCGAAAGTCTTTGAGCAATGAGTGCACTTACTCAGAAAATCTGACTTCTCTCGATGCATGCCGAACCGCAATCGATGCGCTCGTCGTCGACTTGGAGACGGAGTTGCAACAAAAGGCTTCTCAGCGTCCGATCCGCAAGGCCTTCGTCAAAGTAAAATTCTCCGATTTTGCACGCACGACGAAAGAATGTCTGAGCTCCCGCCCGACCCGAGAAACCTTTCAAGCGCTGCTCAACGAGGCTTACGCGCGCAGTGGCAAAAGTGTTCGTCTGCTGGGGTGGGAGTGCGCTTCGAGGAGAAAGCGGAAGAGACTTTTCAGAGCCTTATGTCGTTTTGATTATGCGATGGACCGCCACTGCTGGAACTTGCTTTCCACGCGCGAATCAGGTGAGCTTCAGAGAACACGCAGTGAGTGCTTTGCACAAAATGAATCCTCCATGAACCTTCAATTGCAGCCCGAAGGAGCATCGACACGAGATATTTCTGTGCGCCCGCTTCAAGAGAGCGATTTAGTTACTGCCGACCATATTATGCGGCTGGCTTTCGGCACATTTCTCGGTTTTCCCGATCCTGGTCTTTTATGGGTGATGCCAGCTATGTGCGGACACGTTGGAGGGCCAATCCGAACGCCGCTTTCGCCGCCGAAATCAACAACGAAGTCGTCGGTTCAAATTTTGCCGCTAACTGGGGCAGTGTCGGGTTCTTCGGGCCGTTGACGATTCGTCCCGATTTATGGGACAGAGGAGTGGGCAAGCGGTTGATGGAACCGATTATGGAATGTTTCTACAAATGGCAAACAAAGCACGCCGGCCTTTTCACTTTCGCGCAGAGTCAGAAACACATTGGTCTGTATCAGAAGTTCGGGTTCTACCCACGCTTTCTGACCGCGAATATGTCTAAGCCGGTCGAGCCATCCGGGCGTGCTTCAGAATGGTCCAAATTGTCCGACGCGCCAACGAGCGAGCGAACCGCAATCTTGGAGGCCTGCCGCGAGCTAACCGACACAATCTACGAAGGACTAGACGTAGGATATGAAATTCGCGCTGTCGCCGATCAGAAGTTAGGCGACACTGTTCTTCTCTGGAACGACAGCAAGTTGACCGGTTTGGCTGTCTGCCACAGTGGAGCGGGAACGGAAGCCGGGAGCGGTGTGTGCTATGTCAAGTTTGGAGCGACACGTCCGAGCGCAGATGCGAAGCAGGGTTTCAACCGCTTGCTCGATGCCTGTGAAGAATTGGCCTCGTCGCAAAACTTGATCGCGCCTCGTCGCCGGAGTCAATACAGCCCGCCATGAGGCTTATCGCCAGATGCTCACGCGTGGCTTTCGTACCTACCTGTTAGGTGTGGCGATGGAAAAACCGAACGAAGCGGGTTACAACCGATCGGACGTTTATCTGATTGATGATTGGCGATAGTGTTGTTCACGATTTAGGATGAGACGCCAGCACTTCTCTATTATCTGGTGTGTTGCATGGCGATGGCGTCCAGTGCGGGTTCGGAGGTCAAACCGCTTGTCGCGCTGGATATAGGACACTCTGATCAATCATCCCGGGGCCTACAGCGCCCGTGGAGTGGGTGATGCTATTATTTTAATAGGAAGATCGTTAAGGCATTGCATGAATCGCTAAAGAATTCCGGCGAGGTCGATGCGCTCATTATTAATCCCGAAGGCAAAACCTATTTCGCTACAGGAACGCACTCGACAAGCAGCGAGAAGGAATGCGGTTTTGTTTCTTTCTGCACACCACGATTCGGTGCAGCCCCGGTATCTCAAAGAATGGGAGGTGAATGGAAAGACGCAGCTCTACTCGGACAAATTTAAAGGCTTCTCCATATTTTTCTCTCGAAGAAATCCGAAATTCGCCGAAAGCCTTCAATTTGCACGTTTACTTGGCGTGGCGATGGTCGCCCGGGGATTTTCTCCAACTTTGCATCACGCCGAGCAGATTCCAGGCGAGGGCCGGAATTTGGTGGACGAAGACTTTGGACTTTATGAGTTTGATGACCTGATCGTGCTTAAGACGGCCGCAATGCCCAGCTGCGCTCCTTGAGTGTGGCGTTATCGTTAACCGGAACGAAGAGGCTTCATTGCAAACGCCAGAAATCCAGCGTCGCATAGCGGATGCGGCCGCCGAAGCGATTATGCAATTCTGTGCGTAAAGGCGCGACCCTGCAAAGCAAACGCTTGACACGAAAGGCGGAGAGGCATCGCCCCTTAATGGAAAATGACGGCGCTACCGCCGCCAGGGGCTCTTGGGGGATGGCTGACGTCAGGCCTCTTCTACACCCGCCATGCTCTCAACCGAATCCGCCATTCAACTCTTATTCTCATACGGCACACTGCAACTTGAGTCGGTGCAGGTCGCTACATTCGGACGAAGGCTTGCCGGCACGGGAAGATGGTTTGCCTGGCTTTGAGGAGTCGCTGGTGAAGATTGAAGATGCCTCAGTCGTCGCAACGAGCGGAAAGACCCATCATCCGATAGTCAAGTTCACAGGTCGCGAATCTGGACATCGTGCACGGAACGGCATTCGAGGTCACCGCGCAGGAGCTTCAAAAGGCAGACACTTATGAGGGTATCCGATTACAAACGCATTTCCGTGACTCTACTTTCGGAGTTCGTGCTTGTGTACGTCGACGCCCGCTAATGCGGCGCCACAGGGATAAGGCAGCCTAATTGAGCGGCTTGAGTGCGGATTCGATCTCTCGCCTGCGGTGCTCAAGGAATGGAGGAAGCGAGAGGCGTTCTCCCAACATCTCCAGCGATTCGTCAGCCGTGAAGCCGGGCCCATCCGTGGCGATCTCGAAGAGAATGCCATTGGGCTCGCGGAAATAAAGGCTGCGGAAGTAGTAGCGATCCACGGGTCCGCTCGACGCGACACGGGCCTGCGCAAGGCGATCCACCCATGCGTTGTAGTCGTTGAGGGTTGTGCGCAATGCGACATGATGCACACCGCCCGCTCCCTGCCGGGCGGATGGCAGCCCCGGCTCGACCGCGACGTGCAATTCTGCAGAGGGCCCGCCCGGGCCTATTTCATAGACGTGGACAGTGGACCCGCCATTTGCTTCGTAATTGCCGCGCAGGGCGCATGTTGAGGAGGTCTTGAAGAATGCGATCCGTACGTTCGAGCTTCGGAATGCTGATCGTGACCGGTCCAAGGCCGCGGATTTGGTGCTCGGCTGGCACCGGGCTCTTTTCCCAAGGGTGTGCTTCGCCGCTTGCACCGTCATCGATGAGGCTGAGGCGCTGGCCCTCAGGATCTTCGAAATCAAACGTCAGCCGGCCGTCCCGCTCGACGATTCCACGGTGACGCACGTGACGATTCTCGCAGCGTTCCAACCACCACTGCAACGCGGCCTCACCGCCGACGCGCAGCCCGGTGCCGACGATACTGTGGGTGCCTCGCCGCTCAGGGACAGCCGGCCAATCGAAAAAGTCAGGTCTGTGCCGGGACTTCCCTTTCCGTCGGCATAGAAGAGATGATAGGCGGAGACGTCGTCCTGGTTGACAGTCTTTTTCACCAGGCGCATTCCGAGAACGCCTGTGTAAAACGCGTGATTGCCCCGGGCGTTTGCCGTGATCGCTGTGAGATGATGGATACCGTAGAGCTGCATGATGAAACCTTATACCAAATGCATGGAAAATTGCTGACTGCTTCGCTTTGATAATTGAATTCGTGCTGGTGCTTTGTGGTCCATTACTGTGCCCTCCCTGGTATGGAAATTGCGCTGGAACCGGCGACTTCCCACACGATTTCGTAGGAGCGCCGCCGGGCCTCGTGATCAAAGATCATCGAATGAATTATCAATTCGTCGGCCTGAGTGATCTGCACCAACGATCGCAATCTCGCCTGGACCGTGGACGGACTTCCGATAATCGAACTCCGTAGAAAGGGCAATTCGGCGGGTTTGCCCTTCCAAACTTGCTCAAAGCTGTTCACAGGGGCGGAAGCTCTACGGGAATTCCTCGTGCGAGTTGGAGATGGGCTTGAAAATGCGATGTCGCGAGACGCTCCGCTTCCTTGTCGGTCTCTGCGGCAAAGACGTTGATGCCAACTATCGTGCACGGCGTGTCGAGATTCGCCGACGGGCGAAAACTCCGTCGATAAAGCTCGGAGTCCGGGAAGGATGTTATCGGGCGAAAAATGGCCCGCTGAGGCGAAGGGTAATCCGAGTTCCCCAGCGAGTTGCGCACTGAACCCGCCAGATCCCAGGAGCCAGATCGGGATTTTGAGACCGGCTCCCGGCACGGCCCGAACACGCTGTCCTGGCGACGGCGGCTTCAGGAAGCTTCGGAGTTCCTCCAGTTTCTGAGGAAATTCCTCGCCTGTGCTATCCAGATTCCGGCGCAGAAGCCGCATTGTCGCCTGGTCGGTGCCCGGCGCACGCCCGAGGCCAAGATCGATCCGGCCGGGATACAGCGACTCCAAAGTTCCGAACTGTTCGGCGATAACGAGCGGGGCGTGATTGAGAAGCATGATCCCTCCTGATCCAACTCGAATCGTCGAGGTGCCCTCTGCAATATGGCCGATGACCACCGAAGTCGCAGCACTCGCGATTCCGGGCATATTGTGATGCTCGGCCACCCAATAGCGGTGATAACCCAGTTTTTCGGTGTGGCGGGCGAGATCAATGGATCGCCGAAAAGCATCCGCTGCGCTGCCTCCGGCTAGAACTGGACACAGGTCGAGCACGGACAGCGGAGAATTCGAGGCTCGGTCATTCATTGGAACATCTACGCTGATCGGTATCGTATGCGGTTTCCCTGCACCGCCAATTTATCGAGCGCAAAGAAAAAACAGTTTTCCGTATTTTCACAATGTTACATGTTTACCATCTGCGTCATATAACTTACATGGAAGTTCGCTTTTAGCCAAAGCCTTGCTTCTTCTATTTCCACCGATTCAAGCTGGTGCCCGCGGTCACTCCATCGCAGGGTGAGGTCGGCGCCGGCCTTCTGAAACAGGGTCGCGAGGTTGATTTGTGCTTTCGGGAGGAATGAAGGAGTCCCCTCTTCCGGCGGCAAGGAACACTGGGATCCCGGCAAGATTTGGCAGGCTTTCCGGAACAATCGGGACCATTGCGCGCAACAGCACCGCGCCGGCCAATGTTCCTGGCCGCAAAGAAGGATGCTCGCCGGCGATGTTTGCGCCATTTGAGTAACCAACCGCAACGATCTTCCGGCTCTGAAACTGATACTCCGCAGCAGCGGCGACGACAAAGTCGGCGAGTTCGTGAGTTCGCCGAATCAGGTCTGCCTCATCGAATACGCCTTCGGCCAGTCGGCGAAAAAAGCGGGGCATACCATTTTCGAGGACCTTTCCTCTTGGACTGAGCAAAGCGGCGCCGGGATGTAGCGACCGGCCAAGGATCAAGCAGGTCCTCTTCGTTTCCGCCGGTGCCGTGCAGGAAAGCAGGACCGGACCTTTCTTTCCGACGGGAATGAAGCGATGAGTGAACGTTGCGGTGTCGGGCATTTGCTCTAGTTTAGAAGGCCACTCCAATCGCGAAATGGAATGCCCCCTGAGCCTCACCTGGCGCTGGTGAAGGATTTAGCCCGTAGTCGAATCGAATCGCGCCGATGGGGAGATTATGCCGCAGGCCGCCACCGATAGCATAGCGCATGTCTTGCACGCCAAAGTTCGCCGCATTTTGCACAACATTCCCGGCATCTACAAACAGCGCGCCATACAGGTCACCCCAGATTGGAAAAGAATATTCAATATTAAAGACCATGAAGCTCTCCCCGCCGAGCGGATAGCCCGCGTTGTCCTTGGGCCCAAGGGTTAGATTCAGAGAAGCTTCGCACGGTCGTAGCGCCTCCATTGAAGAAGCGCTCATCAATCGGGAGTTGTTGGCTGCTCAGTGGAGAGATCAGACCCGCTCGAGCTCCGAGCGCAAGGGAGGATTTCGCCGTCACGGCGGGCAGATAGTAAGAGAAACGAACGAGGCCACGCACAAAGGAAATAGCTCCGATGCCATTGGGTGCGAGAAATCGAGCGAAGTGGCGAGAATGAAGCCACTAGTGGGCGGGACCTTGTTGTTCCGATAGTCAAGCGTCTGCGTCACTCCAAAGCTGACAACCGAATAGTCTTCAGGTCCTACCAGACCGGGAGGGTTGATCAATACCTCTGTGAGAGCGACGTAAGCTTCAACAGCACAAACGCCGACACCTCCCAATGTTCAGTTATTTTTCGAGACAAATTGGGTTGAAACCCAACTTCATTTTTCGAGTATCCCTTGAGCCTGGAAGTTAGAGCGTAGAGCCGCAGCTTAAGCCGGTAATCGCTGTCGAAGAGCCATGGGTCGGTATAGACGACTTCTCCGGCTCAAAGGCACGTTGGTTCCATTCCGCCGTGATGCTCAGCGGGCGGCCGGAGCCAGAAAATTGCGGTCGGTATAGTTGAGGTTGACAATGAAGCCGTAGAAGCTTGCATAACCGAGGCCGAGGCCCAACTCCTTCGGTTTGGCCTCCTCGACAGAAACATCCAGTCGCACGAGGTCGCCGTCGATGGCCTCCGGTGTGATTCGCAAATTTCGAAAGAGACCGGTCTCGATGAGTTCGCGAAACTGCCCGTCAATCAGCGAAGGATCGTAAATCTTTCCCTGCAATCGCCGGAGGCGTTTGTCGATGAACGATGGTTTGACGCCTTGGTTGCCGCTCACAGTCACCCCGTCAAATCGGTAGAGCGGACCGGGCTTGATCTGGAAGACGGCGGGCACCTTCCCATCGCGAGCCGCGGACGGATCTCCGTTCGCCTCAACGGTCGGCCGTAAAGTAGCCGCGCTTTTTATAAAAGTCCTCGAGCTTGCGCTGCGCCGAAGCGAGCCTTGGTTCTGTGTAGATGTTTTTCGTTTCTTGGGCGATCTCAGCGAGCAACGTTTCGCGAGGAAAGACGAGCGGACCCTCGAGTTGAATGTCGCCAAAATGAAATTGGATGCCTTCATCGATTTTTAGAGAGATCGCCGCTGATGTCCCGTCGGAATTCAGCGTGAATGCGGGAGGATCGACCCTCGAATTGAGATAACCTTCGGCCGCATAGAGGCGCCTGATGAGGTCAACGCCGCTGAAAACGTCCGACTCGATGAAGGGAAGAAGAAGATCCTTTCGGATGCGAGGATAGCGCTCACGAGTTGGGCCAAGGAGATAGTTTGTCAACGCGACGTTATCGTATGCATGGTTGCCTATAAACGTGATGGCGCCGACGCGCGTGAGTGGGCCTTCGTCGACAGTCAAGCGCAGCCGCCAGGGGCCCAAAACGTTCGACGTCACCTCAGCTTGAGAATAACCATGCTTTCGATAAAACGACTCCAGATAAAAAACCGCGTCGTAGGCATTTGCGTCGTCGAGTCCATACTCCTCAATTGTTTGAATCTGGCGGGCGATTCCCTCGCGCAACTTGCGTTCGCTAAAGGCAGAGTAGCCCTGCGAACTCGAGCTGAAGCTTGCCACGCTTCTGCGGCGCTGGGGCATCCGGGGTCGGCGAGGGCTCGGGCGCAGGCGGTTGTTCAGACTCCGGCGGTGGATTGGTCTGGGCAGGGGGCCAGCACCACCCATGCGAGAACCATTGTCAAAGCCGGAACCAGGGAGATTCGCCTCATTTGAATCGCACGAGGTAAGCTGAACTGGCCGCGGAAATTACCGCCAACATCTAACCCGCCGACAAGTTGGAGTTGATCCGAGAGCGGGATGGCGAGGGACGCTGCTTGTTTGCCAGATTTGGGATCCGCCGCACCGAACTCAAACCGGACCCGGCTGAGAAATGATTCATTCGCCGGGGGTGGCTTGTTTCGGCTGAAGACACTGCGATAGGCTTTCTGAAAGAGAAGAATCGCAGCCCGTCCGGCGAGTGCATTCGGATCATTGGCAAGTTCCTTAGTGGTCGAGCCGGTGGCGATTAAAGAAACGATTTCCGCCTGCGGAAGCGGCGGATCGCTGCTGAAGATCGCTTGCGGATTCGGTCACCGGCCCGGTGATATAAACCGTCACGTCATAGTCGCGAATGGTAGACGTGCCGCGCAAATTGAGACGTGGCACGAAGGGATCGTCACGCACAAAATATATGACACCGGATTCGATCTGAAGCCGGCTAAAGGGCAAGCTGGCCGTGAGTTGCTCGATGAGGACGGAGCCGTCCATCCACGGTTTTGAGACCTGTCCCCCGAGCTTGAGATCCATCGTGATCCGACCCGTGGCGAGATTGCTTTGCACGAGAAATGCATCGGCCGTTCGAATGGCGACATCGAACTTCCAATCACCGAAGAGGCGGATCTGGAAAGCTGACGAACGCCGGCCCCGCCGGAAGGCTCGCGGAGCGGGGCGTCCGGGAAGGGCGATGGGCAGAATGTCGATGTTCTTAAAGAATTTGCTTCTGGTGACAAAGATGTTTCCCGTGACGCTTGCCGCATTCAAAGGTCCCTTCATCTGAAGGTCGCTGGAAACGCGTACGCTGAGATCATCGTTCTGGAAGAATGAGGGCGTTGCGGCTGCCAAGGCGAAGGTCGAATATCGGATCGTCCAAGCGCGTCAGGCTGATGCTTCCGCCGGCATTGAACGATCCGCCGCCGATTCCACCGCTGCAGCGGTCGATATTGACTGCGATCGTGCGTGAAGTTCACTCGTAGCGCGACGTTTGCGATCGGAGGCAGACTAGGGTCCGTAAAGCGCAGCGCCGAGAGGTCCGCGGCGATTTCGCCGGAAAGATTTGGCTGCACGAATGCTTCCGCTGACGTTCACATCCACTATAGCGGTTCCCCGGCTTTGGCGGATCGCCGGCACCAGCGTGCTGAGGAAGGCCAGCGACGAGCGCGGCATGGGAGACACGAAGATCGATGGGCGTTTGCGGGTCGATTTTGCCGGTTCTTCCTGATGGTGGGGATATCAAAGGGAATGTTCCCGGAAATCCGCAGCGGCTCGATGAGCTTCTGCCGAACCAGGCCATCCAGACGCAGCCGGTCGCCGCGGGACTCGAGATCCAGCGAAACGTCGGCCGGATCGACCTGTGGAGCATCGGGGATTGAATCCGAGTCGCGCGCAGAGCAGCCTCTGGCGGTCAGGTCGTCGAGCGTTCCCTCAGCGCTCAATTATCCAAATTTACGATCCCGGTTACAGGCGGCTTCTTTTCTCCCAATTGGATAAAGAGTGAGCGCAGATCGAGATCCTTGGTCCGTAACGCAAGCTTGAGCGGTTCGCTATCGGGAACCAGCCGGTCCGGGTTATTCGCCTCGGCGAGAGATGGAACGGAATCTCAGCCGAGCCCTCGATCAGGGTGAGTTTCTTCTGGCGGACCGACAGGTTGGAAAGGCTCAGGCGATTATCCTTCCAGAGGAGAGAAAGCATCGCCTCGCCAAATTTCCCCGCCGTAGCCCGAAGGTCGGGCAGGTTGATGAATTGCGGGGAGTAGGAAACCGCTGCGTGCGCGCTGAGGTCACTGACGTCGCCGAATTGCCCCGCGGTGAGCTCGACGGTGGCATCGCCGGTATGCTGTGGGGCGCGAAAATCGCCCTTGCCTTTCCACGTGAGCCGCAGCGATCCCCAAGAGTTGGCGCCACAACTTCCTGGTGAAGCAAGGGCTGGAAGAGCGACAGATCCGTGAGTTGGACGTCAAGTGAACCGCCGTAATCGAACGGCTCGGCAAGATGCACGTTCGCGCCACCGTGGATTGAGTTTTTGTCGTCGAAAACGACGTCGAGCTGCGAAAGCCGCGCCTGATTGTCGGCCACTTCGAGGCGTCCATCGATCGTGCGAACAGGGCAATCCCTGTGCTTCGACGCTGCGGCCGGTGATTTCGAAGTTCCGCTGTAGACCCGGTCCCGCGCTTCCTTTTCCCGTGATCCGCAGCGCGCCTTTCAGGTTCCCTGCGCTTTCCGGTGCAACGAGGCGCTTAGGTCCGGCGCGTCGATGACCAGATCGAAGTCAAGCGGCTGGCCGTCCCACGACTTGAGGTCCGCAGGCAGCGTGTAGCTGGCGTGGAGGCTCGCGGTATTTGCAGCTTTGGCAAGCGTGAAACGCTCGAGCGAGACATCGGCCTCCCGGCTGGCGACCGCGAGATTCAAGGAATCAGTGACATAATTCTGGAATCGAACACTTTTAATCCCGCCGTCGAGCCGAGTGACAAGAGTTTCAGAATAGGGGAGCATCCGGCTTGGTTGCCAGATCCTTTTCCAAGTGCACAGTGAAATGGGCTTCCGTTAGCTCGCTGCCCGAGAATGCGAGACTGGAGGAGTCGAGCACGGTCTGGGCGGAAAGCCTTCCGTTCACCAGCTGAAAATCGCTGGTCACCGCCAGATCGCCGATGATGTCCAGCGGAAGAGTCAGCGCGACGAGATCTGGCGTGAATATCTCGAGGCGGCCGCTTGCGGATGTCTTGTCGAAACCATTGAGCGTTTCAGGCAATTCCAAATCTGCTCGAGATCGATGCGGTTATCCTGGTCCAGGCGATCAGCAAGCTTGATCTTGGCGTGCTTGTCTCCGAGGTCCACGTCGAGTGCAATATCGCCAAGCGCCTGGCGATCGGAAGCTACGCCGGACAAGCGCGCCTCGCACTGCCGGACCAGCTGGAAGGCTTGCCGGGCTCACCGCTCGAATGTCACTGCCAACCGGTCGAGGGGCGCCTTGGAGGGGAACAGAGAGGTTGAGGTATTTCCAAAGCTTGTCGAAAATGCAGGCCGGAACTTTCAGCGTTGGCCTTCAAACGATTGGTCGCATTCAGATCGGATATTTGCGCCGTGAGTGTCGTAGGCGCGTCGAAAAAGGATCCGTCCAACCCGAGACCAAGCTCGCCATCGTCAAGCTTTGAAACGTCGAGATTGAAGCTGCGGAGCGAGATCTCGGATCCGATCGTGAGATCCGTGAGCACCAAATTGCGATCGCGAAATGTGGTAGCGCCGGTAACTTCGGTCCAGCGGTGCACGCCTGGAATGTCGAGAGTCTGAATCTTCAGGATTCCCGGACGATCCGGGAGCAGGCTGAAGGAGAGTCCGGCCAGTTCGGTGTTCCCGTTTGGACCGTGGGCGATGAAATTGACGTTCTCGATGTTCAACAAGTCGGGAAAAAGCGCGGGAAACTTGAATTGCTGGGGTTTCCTTTCCTTTCCGGCGGCAAAGGTTCGCCGGGAGTCACTTCGACGTAAACATTACGCGCGTCGGCCAGCTTAGAAACCCTGGCAGTCCGTGGCGCATCAGCCCCATCAAGCTGTAGCGAAGATTGAGTGTGCCGATCTCCAACCGTTGAACCGGTCCCGGCTCAGTCGGAATTCCCGCAAGTTCGATACGCCTCAGCGTGGTGAAGATCGACCCGCTCATTTCGTAGGAAAGATCGAGGTGCTGCTGTTTGGCGGCGCGAACGATAAAGTAACGCGTGCCTTCGAAAACAACGGCCGGTGAAAGATCGCAAGCAGGACGACGAGCGCGAGCAGCCCGAGACCAATTCGTCTAAGCCACCGGCGCCGGCGCGGCTTCGATGCGTTGCCGGTCGCGCTCATGCCACGCGAATCGAGACAATGACAGCGGCAAATTCACGGATGGACGGTTGGTGCTGCATACATCCCAGGGGGCATAGTACCGTGCTTCTCGCCTTTCGTCAAAGCTTCTCCACAAGCTTCTTATACCGAACCGTGAGAATCGGCGGTGGAAGCACTCGCAAATTCTCGGAAATCCCGCCCTGCACTCGCCTCAAGAGCAGTTATCATGTGCAGCCGCGGATCAAGTAGAGGAGCAGTAGAATCGGAATTGGGACTCCAATAAGCCACAAAAAAGCCAACCCAGCTTCCGCTTTGAGCGCGCGCTTGCCTGAGATACTTCATGCTCGGGAATCGCGAGCAAGAGTGCCGTCGCGCGTATCCAAAAAGCCGATAAATGCAGAGCCGGGAACTATTGCATAGCTCCGCGAGATGTCCGGACGCAAACTTTCCGGACTGAAGGAGCGATTCTCACGCCCTTCCTTCACCTGCACCAGCCGTACGGAGATTGAACGGGAGGCTGCTCAGGCCAGGGCTCGCTCTTCGCGTTCTTCGGCCTCCCAGTAATCATACGCCGCGGCATACGAGGCAGAAGTCATGAGCAGTGTCTCGTGATCGCCATCCGCCTCCACGCGACCGTGCCTGAGGAGAGAGGATGCGCCTCGCTCGACGCAGAAGCTGGCGATGCGATGTGTCGCAACCAGTGTCGTGCGGGAATGGCTCCAATTGTTCGAGCGATTCCTGGATCAACGCCTCGGTCTCGGGCTCAACGGAAGATGTTGGTTCCGTCCAGAAGCAGGATGCGAGGATCATGAAGAAAAGCTCGCGCGCGCGAGAGGCGCTGCTTTTGTCCGCCTGATAGCTGTGACCCCGCGCTCCCCGACCACGGTGTCATACCCTTGCGGCAACTGTTTGATGAACCCGTGTGCGCTCGCACGTTGCGCGGCTGCCTGAACCTGTTCAAGCGTTGCGTTTGGCCGCGCATAGCTGAGATTCTCCCGGACGGTTGCGTTGAAAGATACGTCTCCCGCAGGACCATGCCGATCTCGGCGCGTAGCGACTCAAGCTTTACCTTCTGAATCTCCTGGCCGTCGATAAGAATCCTTCCCGCCAAGGGATCGAAAAATCTCGGCAAAAGATTGATCAATGTGGTTTTTCCAGCGCCGCTCGTTCCGGCAATCGCGACGACATTCGCCGGACGCAATGCGAAAGTCGACCCCGTTCAGCACTGGCGGCCCTGATTTGTAACGAAGCGCAACATCCTCAAAGACGATTTCGCCCATGCCCGATCTCAGCGGCACAGCCTGAGGAAGGTCTGCAATGTCCACAGGCGTGTCCAATACTTCGACAACACGGCTCGCAGCAGTCTTGCCCGCTGCAGCGTGTCGGTCATTCGTGCCAGCGTGCTGATGGGACTTTGCAAACCGCCACCAATAGCCGCGGCATGCGATCAAGCCTCCAATGGTAAACTCGCCGCGCCAAATGAACCAGACACCCATTCCAAGCATTACGATATTACTTAGAAATCCCAACACGCCCACCGCCGGGAAAAACGCGTTTTCTCGCGCGCAAGGCTTTGACGCTCTGCTCGTAGTGCGCCTGCGTCACCGCTTCGAACGCGTGCTCTTCCCGAGCGCGCTGCGCCAGCTCTGCGTTAGTTGCACTCCGGCCAATCGATCATGACTGCAAGCTTCCGATGTCTCCGAGACGGGCCTCACCGCCTCGTAGATTCGTTTCACTCGGCTGCTGAAACGACGCACCACAAAGTAGGAAAGCATCAAAGGCAGCATCACGCAGAGGCCGATCACCGGTTGCAACCAGATCACTATTCCCGCCACGACGACGAACGTGAGCATCTCGCTCAATAGGTCGCTCAAATTTCCGAGCACGGAGGTCTCCATTGCGTCCACATCGCTGATCACCCGCGCCACAAGATCGCCCGTTCGTCGTTCGTGGTGGTAATCCATGCGATTGGCCCTCGAGATGCCCAAAGACCGCGTTTCGCACGTCGCGCACGAAGCCCTGTCCCGCCTTTTTCAAGACAGTAGCCCCGCAAGGCGCCAAACACTGTTGCCAGCAGATGGGAGGCCAACATGACCATCAATGCGATCCACAGCCCGCCGGCGTTCTTCGCAATGAGGACGTCATCCACCACATATTTCCAGATCAGCGGATGTATCTGCCCGAGTGGCACCCCGACAAATAGGAACCCAACCGAAAGCAGTAGCCGTCCGCGATACGGATACAGGAAATGCCATGTCCGCCCTGACTAGCCGCTTCGTCTCCTCTGCCAACATCCGGCACGTATATAGCCGAACGCGCGATTCGTGGCAAAAGGCTCACGGCCGGCCGCGATCCAGCCGAAAGCGTCCCTCTGAATCATATCACGGAGACTGCGAGAGGCGCTGACTACCATCTGCACTCAATCACTTTCGCGCCGGCTCGACCTTTTCCACGCTTCAAGCCAATAGGCGAGGAGCCAGCAAAGCAGGGCCCAAGCTGCTCCCAACGGCCCATCCGGCGACAACGTCCGTAGGATAATGCACCACCAAGATACACCCGGCTCAATCCGACCAGAAAGCCCAGGAACATCGCCGCGCTCACACACATAGATCTTCAGCGCGTCGCCGCCGTAGAGCGTGCGCGCGAGAGCCACTCGCCACAGTCAGATACACAACCGAGGACATCATGGAATGCCCGCTGTGGATAGCTTAGAAGGCGCGTCCGTCAGATGGAACCGACACTTCGGCCTGTCCCGCGCAAAATCCCTTGAGGCTGGCCGTCAACAATAGTTCCGCCGCCGACCGACACGAGCAGGCAGAACAGCCGCAGCCACTACTCCACGATCGGATCAGCAGATATCCCGCTACCAGTAAAAGTCACCAGTGTAAGAACTGGCCCGCTTCCACCGCACGTTAGCCATCATCACGGTCCAACGCTCAGCCATAGCGGCACCGATAGTGCGACGGATCCTCCGCAGAGCGAAGAGCCCGCATCCAACGGATCTCGCTGTTTCGCAAAGCTCGCCCCTCGCGCACCACGTCCGTCACGCCGATGAAAATCAATATGCTGCGCCGCAAATCACGGCTACCGCGAGCAGATAGAAACACCCTGCGCCAGCCCGAAACGCAGAGATCGTAAATCTCGAGGTTGGCTAAACTCGTGGATCTTCGCAACATTGGAAGATTGCTAGTGGTCTCGCCGGTGAATCAGATGGGGTTGTCGTCGGATCGGCAATGAAGGCCATCCAGGGCGGAAACCCGGCGTGAAGCGGACATCGGCCCGAAGATGAACGTCACGTCTCGACTCTTAAGAATGCTCGATGGTTTGATCGAAACTGGACCTTGAAGAGCGCCAAGCTTGGCGTTCCGCGGAACGACAACCGCCGCGGCGAGATTTCCGACCAGGCCGATCCCCGCGAAAGGCTTCCTGCGAGCCACTTCACGAGCGACTGAAAACGTCCGGTCTGGCCATACTACGGTGGAGGGACATGGGGAGCGGAAACGATCTGTGCGCCCTGATCACTCTCATCCATCTCCCAGCCGAACCCGTTCGCTCGTCCCATAGAGCTTGGATCATCATGGGAGGGGCTTTGTCGGGACTGTGCCGTGTGACACTGCAAGGCAACTTCTGAGCCGCCAGCTGATCTTCGGATCGGGCGCGCGCTGAGAAAGAGGCGGACTGCCCCCGGCGTGTCGCGAGTGCTGAGCGAACTCGGCGCTGGCCGAATTTCGTTCGCGGAACTGATTTACCACGTCGGTTTCCCAACTGCGGAGAGCGGTTGCGCGGGTTGCTCGGGTTGAGCGGGCCTCCTTGTAAAAGTAATGGGAAACTGTTCGCGCAGGTAGCCGAAGATTTCCGTCGCGGCGAAAGGCGCGGGCACGGATTGCGGATGGAATCCGGTGTCGAAGAAGTTCTGCGGCTTCTTTGTCCTTCATGGAGTCGATGCAGCCGCCGCTGCGCGCTTCGATCGCGCGCTGCTGCGCCAGGAGGAGCCGCGTCGCCGCACGTTGGAGCGAACGTCCTTGGCCGCCGTCAGCGTCGTAATCGGTCTCTCGGTAGCCTCGTCGAGCGTCTTCTGAGTCGCGAGGCGATGGCAGCTCTGAAGTTCTTTTTGCTGGAGCAGCGCGGCGCGCAATCTCAAGCTTAAGGTGGTAGGTGCGGCTGGAGAGGGCGGTCTCCATCATGATCCGAGTGCATTCTCGACTCACCCGCTCGGCGCGCATTCTCCAAAAGCAGCTCCCGGGCGATGCACCCGACAGCGCCGAGGCACAGGGCGAGCAGCGGCACATGAAAGATCAGGTTGAATTTTAAAGCAGTTTCATCGCGGGCCTCCTTCCGGGAGCAATGACGAACCGAATTCGGCGCGCGTCGTCCATGCGGAACAGCGGATCATGTGCACGCCGGTAAAGACGAGAGCATTTCCTCGGGGCGCGGCGGCCTGCCCAGGAACTGCCGCGCACAGACGCGCCAGCTGGGCGGACTGGTTGTGCGCGGTCCGTTATCCACCCCGTAGACGTTGCCACCGAGGCCAACGGAGGCCCGAGGGCATTTGCGCGCGTAACGGCCTCGACCGGCGCTGTGCGCGGAAAGCGTCGCGGTAGCCGCGTTCAGAGACGCTCCAGTGATGCCGGCGCTCGCCCTGTCGGGACTCTCCGCCGGCATAGCGTTCGCCTCGCGCTCTTCGCGGCGGCGGCCATCGTGCCACCCCACGGGCTAGACGTCCCTCGATGCGCCCGCTTGCCCGCGGCGTGGCGCCTCTCTCGTGGAGAAGCCCAACGGCTTCGCTCCATTTCGCGGTCGGTGGGCAGCCGATAGCGCTGAAAGGCGGTATCGCTCCCTCGCCGCGCCCTCTCTTCGTCTTCGTCAGCCACGCGCAGAACTGATCGGCATCTTCCCAGCAGACGCCCACAACCGGATCATCCGGCGTCTGCGGCCAGACTTCCAGCTGAGGTTGCGCGCGAAGCCGTCCTGCTTCATCGCGGAACTCATTCCGCCTCCGCGTCGTAATGAGTCGCCTGCACGAACGCCTCGGAAGTCGCGAACGCGCGTCTCAAAGCCGCCAGATGAATGTCGCTGATCGGCACGAAGCTCATGCCGGTAGCGTTCGTCCACGGTTTTCTGCGCTGCGGTGGCGAGAGCGTCGCTGCGCCATTCGTAGGCGACTCCCGGTGTGAAGCGGAGAAGCGCTCCACGGGAGCCGCCTTGCGCTGGGACTGGAGAGGAGTTCCACATCCAGCGGCCGCCAAGAAGCGCAACTGCCACTATCGTCGCCGAGACCCGCAGCCACGGCGTCGGGCCGGACTGGCGGGCGATGGCAATGCGACGTCTTCCTGACCGGAAGAGGCGCCGGCGACGCGTCCGGGCATCGAGGATCGACCGGCGGCACGGCATGGCCGCAGGCGCCGCTGGCGGTGAACGCGCCCGGTTCAGCGCCTGGTAAAGTCTGTGGCACTCGAAAAGCCGTGATTGGCTGGATAACCCGCGGCGGAGCACAGAACGTCGCCTCCCAGTCGAGCTTTGCAAGGGGGATAAAATTCTTCGGGTCACCGCCAAGCAATCCATAGGTTACCGCGGCGAGGCGGCTTCACCACCGCGGACGTTTCGTCGGAAGAGACGGTCTGGCTGGTGGCGACGGTAGCTGCGGGTCGAGTTCGTGGGCGCCGGCCACCACATGGATCTTCACCAGCCAGGCCGGCCACTCATCAACCGGACAATTCAAGAGCACCTCCGGCCGAGGACGGCTTGAAGGCCTTCCGGGAATTGCACGAAGACCCTGCGAGACTGATATCGGGCTTGAGTCCAAACTGGTCGCCGCATCAGCGGGCAGCAGCCAGCTGGGAAACGAGCTTGGAGCACCTCGCGCGGGGACAATTCTCGCCGAGCACGCACAAGATCGATGAGGGAGAATCCCTCCATCCACTCCAGCACGATAAAGCCGAAATTCGCCTTCGCGCTCCAAGGCCAGGAACCTGACGAAATTCCTGATGCGCCGCCTTTGCGCCTGAGCAGCTTCCTCGACTCGCCATCGTGCAGAGCCGCCGAGTCACCGCTGCAAAATGCGTAACGCCACGCGCTGCTTCAACTTCTTCATCCCCGGCATGAAACGCTGCGCCGGGCTCTGAGGCGTTGAGGTCTTCGATCAAGCGATAGCGGCCCTTGAGCACCGAACCAGCCTGGGCTGCGAACTCCAGCCCGCTCGCGAGCCTCGCTCAGCTCGCACGTTCTCGTAGCCTCTGTCCGGCGGAATCTTGCGCCGCATGGAGGACGGTGCCGCGCAGGTCAGTCGATGCAGCGCTTGAGCTCGACCCGCAGCTCGGCGGGTGACTGAAACGTCCGCCGCGCAACGTCACTTTTCGAGCATCCGGCGCAGCAGCGCGACGACCGCCGAAGGCAGGAGAGCCAGCGTGTCGAAAGGAGGTGACTTATCGAGGTGCTGCGCAATGACGCTTGCCAGGGAAGCCGCTAAAGGTCGGCTTGCCGGTGAGCATATGCTAAAGCGTTACGCCCAGGGAATAAATGTCGGAACGCACGTCTTCATCCTTTGTTCCAGTTGTTCCGGGCTGGCAAAATATGGCGTGCCCACGAACCGCCCGCCGTCAGGCCCGTCCACGGAGGCGTTCTGGGCGACTGCGGACTTGACGAGTCCGAAGTCGATCACTTTCACCAGCACGTCGCCGTCGCTCTCGCGCACCAACATGAGATTGGATGGTTTGATGTCTCGATGCACAAGGTGGCGCTTCTAGCCGCGATGAGCAGCACGCCACCTGCTCAGCGATCTCCAGCGCCAGCAAGCGCAACTCAACGAGCCATCACGCTTCACAAGTTCTTCGACGGTTTCCCATCGATGAACTCCATGGCATAGTAATAACTCGTCGCGCTTCCCGAGGTGAAAAACCGAGGCGACGTTGCGATGCTCGCAATTGCGCCGCCGATCGAGCCTCCCGGAGAAAGCGCTCCTCCGCCGTGCTGCTGCCCAGGAGTGACGCCGCGATGACCTTCAAAGCCCACCTGGCAGTAGAGACTGGTATCGAAGGCCTTGTAAGTCACGCCCATGCCGCCGTGCCCAAGTTCGATGCTATTTCCCCTGGTCGTCCTTAAGAAGCTGGTAATGCTCGAAGGTATCCAATCTGCGCCCTCCCATAAAAAGATTGCTTGCTCTTCGGCGAAAAGGCAATTGCGAAGAAGCTGTCCTCTTCCAGGTTCTCCAAGGGCGCAAAGCAACGCGAAGATTGAACTGGGGCACCGTTCTCTATTTCTCTTCCGTTTAAATGAGCGAAACCGCACATCTCTGACGTCGGGACGAGTGGCAGGGAGACCAACACTGTCTCGCAGACTCGCGTCAAGCGGCAAACGATGCTGATTTCGTCAAGCATACCTAAGACGTTTCGGAGAAGGCTTTTGCGGGCTTGAATGGCATGACCGGCTCATGCGTAATTCTCGCCACGATGCTTGGCCTGGCGCTCGTGCTGGTTCTCAGTCCGATTCTCCTTGTTTCATGGGCTGTGTCTTCTCCTCGCGAAACGACGCACTCTGGCTCTCAGATCCCAACCTGACCCGGTCACGACGACACCCCTTGTCACTGTCCGCCCAGGGTCTCCTCGAACCATTCGCCCATCCGGCGGAAAAGATTCCAATAGCAGCTCCCGGCGATTTCTTTAACAGCTGCGGCAACACGCGGACTCAGATCTTCCGGGGTTCTCGCAGGCTACCGCGTCAACTTCACAGTCGTCCAGAGATAGCCATCCCTTTCCCGAGAAAAAATCTCCTCCGCTCGCGGCAGCCACTCCGAGATATTTTCGCGTGGCGCCGAGTTGACACAGATCCGCTCAGGCTCCGTTTGTCGACGAGAACCGTGCGCGCGTATGCAGAAAGCTCCTTCCGCCTCGATCTCAATCTGTTTGATTTTCACGTGCGGATACTGCCATTCGAATTCCAACGAGCACCGGTTCAGTTTGATTTCCTCGATTGATTTTCTGCCCGTCAAAGCCGCGGCTTCGTCGAGAAAGGGCGCGCCGGCCACGCGACCTCCGTCGATCCGAAAGGCTCCGCGCCCGGACGAACTTTCCAACGTCATATCGCGCCCGTTCCAAACCACATCGCCCGATGCCACGCCCCGAAAAAGCCTTGCCCAAGCCTCGGGTATCCAGGGATCCACAGGGATACCTGAAAAATTCATCTCCGCGGAGAGACTCTTGTCCTGTTTCATTCCCGCCTGTCCCTTAACTCGGATGCGGCCCTCGCTCTTTGAATCTGGCGCCAACTCCAGCTCATGAGGGTGAGCAGCTCTTTCGTGATCAGCATATGCAGTTGACGGAGCGCAAGGTCAGGCACCATGCCGGTCTTCATTGTCCTGCCGCTGGCCCGATACTCGAAATCGCGTTCATGCGGTGTAATGAGCAGCCGCGTCTGAAAAACCCTGCCTTCCGCCCACGCAGCTGCCAGCTCACATCGGCCGCGTCGCATACCACCCTTTCCAAATACACCCGGTCCGGAAGAAAGACCGCATACCTAAGGCTTTGGAGGCTTGTTCTCCGGTTTCGGCTCATAAGTCTGAATCTCCACTGTGCCTGACGGAATCCGGACGTAGTCCAACCTGCCAGCGCCGCGAAAAACTCCCCAGGATTAAATTTTGCGTCTACCTCACCGGTCGTCATCGTTTTGATGGCCTTCACTCCGTCGTTCCAGTGAAGCCCTCCGCCCTTGCGGTGAGAACGCCTGTCCTTTGAATCGCCTTGTATCGTCCCTGAAAGTGTAACCCTTCGATGTCTGCTTATCGAGTTCCTCCCAGAAATGCCTGGCTCTCCACATATCGGGTCAATCGCGGATCTGACGAGCACAACCGCTATGATCATCGAGGCGACAACACCGGTGAGGACAACCAACCAGAAGCGCCAGCGCAGCAAGGGCATAATCTTCAAATTCACGTGTCACTCTGCCAGCGCCTCGACGGGATGTCGACTGCAAAGTACGTTACCGGGCATCTAAGGACTCTCCGCCCCGGCGATCAATTGCGAAACCAGGACGACGACGGCAACAACGAGCAGAACGTGACTGGGATTTTTTAATAATCGCCTAGCGTCCGCACCGCTGCTGTCTCTTTCTCGCGAAATCCTTCACCCCTGACTCGCAGATTCGTCCTCGTCCTCGCTTCTCTCGAGGAAATTCGAGGACGAGGACGAGTAGGAGTTTGAGGCCCTCGACACGCCTGGAATTGCCGGGCAGGTTCGTCGCATGATCCCTGAGTCTCCGCCAGATTCTCGACGAGTCTCGTTTTTCGACGAACAAGCCACTCATCGCGCCAGGGCGCGCCGCTGGGCGCCGTGAGCGCCCTCATCATTCTGGGTCTCGGCGGCGTCTATGGCTTTCTCATGCTTGGGGTAATTTCTTTCTACGCACTCCTCCTGGTGGAGCTTCTTCCAGCATGGCTAACCGCCCCGCTTGCCGCGACGGGCCTCAAGGACAATCTTCCACCGGCTTGGTTTCTATTCACAGCAGGGTGATGCTTCGCTGCAGGCGTGGCCGCCGCCGTTCGGCGGGTCCTTGGAACGGCGTCCCTCGGAGCCATTGAGAGCAACGTGGGCTTGCGGCCGGTGAATCCTGCCGATCTCGAGGAACGCCAGTTGGCAAATATCGTTAGCGAAATGGCCATTGCGGGCGGCGTCCCAGAACCGCGCGTCCTCCTCATGGAAGGCGACGTGGTGAACGCTGGAGCTGCCGGAAAGGGACCGTGCACAGTTTTTGTCTCTCGGCGTCTGCTCGATCAGTTGGACCGCGATGAGACACAGGGGGTGCTCGGCCACCTTCTCGGCCTCGATCGCAAATGGCGATCTGCGCATTGCATCGGGCGTCTCACTGTGCTGCAGACCCTTGGCCTCTTCATGACGCTCATGGACGTGCCGTTCAGCGCCCGTGCGCAGAGACCCTGGATGCCTGGCGCGTTATGTATTCGGCGGAAAGGTACAAAGACTCCGCCGTTGAAGCCCATCACATCGCGGCGCGTTTGACGCTCAGCCTGCAACCCGAAGGAATGAACGACATGCTGGCCTTATGGAACGCATGCTCAACCTTCCCCTTCCCCTGGGCGCCTTCAACAAAGTTGTCCGGATCACTCATTCTGATGCTCTTCATGCCTCTGATATTGAGCCGGCTTGCCGGATTTCTCATTTATTCGATTCTCACACTCTTCATTCTCGGTCGCTTTCATTGCGTTTGCGATCCGCGCGCGCCGCCGCCTTGCCGACGCCACCGCAGTGCAATTGACCCGCAATCCGGATGGACTGGCGCGCGCGCTGATTCATCTCACAACGCTCGCCCATCCAATATGCGGAATCGGATGGGCGGAAATGCTTTTCATCGTCGGTTCGGAAACCGCGGACCATCGTAATCTTGAGCGGGCTCGTGAGCGCGCCGCCGCAATCCGCGCTGAACCCAATGCCGACCTCGCCTCACGCACCGGCGCGGCACTGGAAATCGTCCATGAACTCAAAAATCTTCCGCGGGCAAGGAGAACGAACCAGAAAACACGGCTTCATTTATCGATTTCACCCCTCGCTTAACCGGCGCATCGTTCAACTCAAACGGATGGGGGCAAACGTCGAATGGAATGACCGCCGTGACCATTCCGATTTCGTCGATGCAATACTTGTGGGGGCTTCCTCCTCGCCATCGCAGTTGTGTTCCTGTTCGCCAGCCGATCATGACGAAGATGGAATCAGCTTCGACCCTCCGGCAGGCCGCTAAATTTTCAACATCTTGAGAACGGTGGTTGCGATGCCGTTAGAATTTCGAAGCGGATGACATTGTCCTTGAGCATCTGCTGAGCGAGAAGAGAGAAGCCACTGGCGCGAGCAATCGAGTTCCTGAGGAACAAAGAACGTGCGGCCATCGCTTTCCTCGAGCATATGCTCATGCTGGCGTCAATGGGCTCCGTTTCGCCAGAAGATTCGCCGTGAGCGAAAATATGCTTGGCACTGGGTATCGATATGAAGCGTGGTCATTTTGCCGTATTCTTTGAGTTTGTGATTGAGGAGTGCCTTCAGTAATTGGCTGGTGAGACGGTTCCTCATGGGGGTTGGGTGACAAGGTGCAGATGTCGACGAAATTGAGCGTATACGATTCTGCAGCCCTGCGATCCAGAACACGTGATGGCGCCTGAGTATCGCTGCTCATCATTCGCGATTGCTGTCACGCTGAGCCACTAGATTTACAGGCGCGGATTGACGCTGGAAAGAGGCGGGCAAGAATCAGCGGGCAGCGAGGCGCCGTCGCCGCTACTCAGCTTCCTACTGCCAGACCAACTCTGTCGCCACATTCCGGATGGCTCCACGCTCGATTGCCGCCGTTTACTCTTCGAGCATCTGTGTGGAAATCCCGTGTCCATCTGCTGAAGCTGTTTTACTCGGCTCATACCTTGATTTTCCACGACGACGTTTCATCACGTTCTTCAGTAGAAGAGGCATCCCGTGCTCGAAAAGAGAAAGGAGTTGCGGGCGCCGCGGATCATCGTGATTTTACACGATGGCGCGAGAAAGTCACGCTTTCTTCCGTTCATCGCGCACGCATCCGGGGAAGCCGGTCTGTCACTTTCGAGGCAGGCAACGGGAACCTGCGCCTTTTTGTGTCGAAACTTGGTGCGGCGCCAGCTCGCGGGTAGCTCGCGGCTGTTGGCGGCAATGATCGCGACGCTGCGCGTCGCTGGAGCGCTGGCGCGGTTCCTTATCATCGAAAGGCGGAGGGGAAAAAGGCCGCTCGCGGGTGGTGAGAGCTGACTTGCCAGGGCGCTGGTCGCGCGCAGCGCCAAACGGCATTGCTTCGCCTGTTCGGAGACGATTCCTGCCGAGCGCTGGAAGAGAGCCCTTGCGCGACGCGGACGAAATCGTGGAACCACCAGCGCGTCTCCTGCCACAGCCGCCGGGAGGGGATTTTTCTGTTGCCGGTCCATGGGGATTCGATGATTGGCGATGGAATTTTGGATGGCGATTTGGGTCCTTTGCCGCGTCCGCGTCTGGCGGTCCAGCTTATGGCAGGGTTGCGGCGGTGCTCGTGGGATGAGGCGCATGAGACGACGCTCAAGCGGGTGCTCTTGGTGCCCGGAGAGTCAGATTATCCTGCGTGCAGGCAATCCACGCTGCTCACCGATCCTGGTGGCGAAGGCAGATTGAGAGTGGCGGGCATTTTCAGTGGGCTGATCCGGCGTGCAACCGCAGCGGAGTTCAAACTTGTCGGATGGAAGCGATTGCAGGCGCATTGGTGGCGGGAAATTCCCGCAATCTCACCGCCGGGCAGGAGGGGCCGAGCTGCCTCGTGGGCTGCGGACGCCTTTGATCAAAAAGGGGCTTTCTCCGGGGCGCGGTTACTGAAGTTTGCGGCTCTACTGCCGGCGGGTGAAATTGTTGCTTCTGGCCGCTGTGGTGCGACGGCGATGCGCGATGGATTTTCTGTTGGTCTGATCGACGCTGCGAATTCATTCGAGCCGTCGATTGAAGGATGAATATCGCCCAGCCGCATACTCTGGGTGATGTGCGGCGCGGCCGTCGGCCAAGCAATCAAGGCGGCAGACATTCTTGCTGCGAGATAGCAATCTGCCGGTAGTGATTTTGGATCTGCGATCGCTGCCGATGTCGCAGTTGCAGGTGCATCCCGGCGAGCGCCATGGCATCGTTTTCAACGCGTCATCGAACCGACCGCCACTGTGTTAACGGTCAATGACGCGCAGCCGGTGGTGGAAGGCGCTGCCGCCCGCGTGGCGATCCCGCCTGGACCTCACCCTTGATGCAATGCGTTCTGCCCCGCCCTGCGCTGTGCCGGGAGCATCTCGATGTGCAGATCTTCGAGCGCGGCACCGCGGCGCTCGTGGAGGTCTTCAAAAATCCGCATGAGGTATACCATGTTTGGCTGCATTTTTTGCCCAGATTCGCCTTCCGGCGGCCGCCACGCTGGCACGACGATGCGCGGTCCGGCTGTTGTTAATGGACGAAGCCACGTTGAAAGGGTCGTGTTGGAAGTCAGCGCAGAGGCGGCGAGTCAAAGGGATTCGCGCAGGCATGACGGCAATACGTAACC
>ERZ1370068.2302-contig-1458_pt1 | contig 43691 bp, 69 predicted proteins | sample MGYA00561227_ERZ1370068 | MGnify/ENA primary metagenome ERZ1370068 (study PRJEB38410, sample SAMEA6850437) | metagenome | study: Metagenomic assessment of the ecological functions of the soil: analysis of the soil microbiota associated with the...
GGTAGCCGCTGGTTCCAGTTATTGCTCGCGGCCGGCTTCGCGGACGTGCGTCAGGCGGCACGGCTTTGTTCAGCTCGTGTTTCGCCTGGCCTGTGGGCGTGCGCGCTGTAGCTGGTCGGCGTGGCGCTCCGCTGGCTGATCCACGTTCCCTGAGCTCGCGCGCGCGGCGAGACCAGCCAGATGGGCGTCTGGTGGGACACCACCTACGAGATGGGCAAGGGGCTGCTCGACGCTGCAGCGCTTGCCCGGCACGCTCGGCTACGTGCTCGCGTTCGGCCTGCTCGCGCTCGGTGATCATGCTGCGCACGCGCGCAGCTTCCTTACGCTGCTGTTCATCGCGTTCGACGGCGCTGTGCATCCCGGCCATCAGCAACCAGCACGTTCATCGACGAGCTGCACCTGCCCGACGTCTCGGAGCGCGTTCGCCAAGGTGCAGTTCGTGCGCCTGTCGACGATGGTGAAGCCGTTCTGGTTCGTGCTCGCCGGCTACTTCGCGGTGGCGGTGCTCGCGCTATGCGCCAGCAGGCGTGACCTGCGCGGCGAGGCACCGCGCCGACGCGCCGGTCGAGTCGCACGTGCGCGCCGCGGTCTCTGTCCGGCATCGGTCGCGTCTGCTCGACGTTGCCCGGTGCTGGTGCCGACGCCGCGGGCGTTCTGGACGCGCGCCACGTGCGCAAGTCGGTGACCGAGAGTCGACCGCCAGCTGCCACGACCACCGGCTCGCTCGAGCACGTGGCTGCTGACAACTGCCGCCCGACGACGGCTTCTACCGCGTCGGCGTCTTCACCGGCCACACACGCACGACCTGCTCGACCTCAGCACGCGCTGATCGGTCGCCCGATCTAGCAAGCGCGGCTTCACGCCCGCCAGCAGCTTCATCTACCAGCCGCAGCGAGCGGCGATCCCGCAGCTGTTCGAGGCGAGTGAACCTGCGCTTCGCGATCTCGAGCCGTCCGCTGCCGCGCGAGGACTGTTCGAGCAAGATCGCGCACGTTCCGGCCGCTACCGCGTGTACCGCTTCCAGCGCTGCGCAGCCCGACACCCGTTCACGCGTCCTCGAGGGCCGGGCTGACAGTGTCGGTGAGCGCTTCGGCGAACGAGGAGATCGTGCTGCGCGCCGCGCCCGGGCGCGCACGGCAAGCTGCGGCTCAACGTCAGCTACTTCTCGCGCTGGCACGCGTACCGCGACGGCAGCGCACGCGTGCCGATCACCGTCAGACCTACCTGCAGCGAAGCGCCCGACGACACCGGCTTCATCACCGTGCCGCTCGCGCCCGGCCGCTACCGCTTCGTGTTCGAGCGCACGCTCGGCGATCACCGTCGGCGGTGCCGCTCAGCCTGCTGCGGGTGTGCCTGCTGTGCTCCTGTCTGGTGCCGTCGATCGCGCGCGGGCGGTCGAGCGCATCGGCTCGGGCTGCGCCCGCCGCGGCTGGCGCGCGTCTACGACCGGCGTCGACCGGCGCTGTCAGCCCGGACGCGTGGTCGAGCCAGCGCGTGCTGCGCGCTGCTCAGCGCGCTCGTCGCTGGGCGGCGTGGTGCTCGGCGCGCTGGCGATCCGACGCTGCGGAGCGCTCGGCAAGCTGGCGATCCGGCGCGTGCGCTCGCGACTTCCTCGAGAACTCACCGCGCCAGCGCCAACCGACATCGGTACGTCGACGCAGATCGGCCGTGCGCCAGAGGCGATCGGCTGCGTTTGCCGTGACGAGCTCGGCAACCTCGACAAGCGACCGCTACGTCGGCAGCAACCCGGCCACGATCGAGGAATACACGATGGTGCGCTGCATCCGCGCGCGCCAGGCGAACGGCGCTGCTCGGCGTCAGCTATCCCCGGACGTGCGCGCCATGGGACGTGCGATCGTCGCGGCTTCTTCGGCATCGAGCGCGCCGACTGGCTGATCGTAACCAGCGGCGGCCGGTGGTGTTCGACGATCGACGGCCAGTTATTTACGGCGGACCGTCTACCAGGGGCGAGACCGAGTCGGAGAGTACGATGCGCTGGTTCAAGGCCGACGTGCCGCGCGCGCCGCGGCGCACCAGCGTCACCTTCCGCGGTGCGCGCCGAGAACATCAACCGGCGCTTCGCTGCTTCAGCGCCCGAATGGTCAATCTCGAGTGATTCGTGATCAGGTCACGCGACCTCCCGCCCCGCCGGGCGCCGTCGAGCCCACCCACGCGGGGTCGCTCGCCTTCGCTCATCCGTGGGCGCAACCAATACACGAGGTCTCGCTCGCCGCTTCAGCTCGCTCCGCGTGGGCCGCTACGTCGTCGCGCGAGCGATCACCCGACGAACTACCGCGTCGGCGATCGACCGCGGCTTTGCCGTGCGGTTGCTGATGTGACGTCGAGCCGGCGAGTGGTGTCAGCCCATTCGCGCACTGGTGATGGCGACGCGGGCGTACCGTCGGGCAGCATCCGGGGATCAATCGATGATCGCTGCGTCGCGCCCCAGTCGATCGGTCGCCCCGCACCACGTGCGGGGTTGGAAGAGCAAGTACCGGCGAGCACCGTCGGCGAGCGCGATGCCACGGCCTTGACCGCTGGCGACGGCGCATCTGCGCCGGGTTGTTGGCGACCACGCCGCCGTCGACGCCGAAGCCCTGGTGACGAAGTACGTCGGCGCCGCCGCGGTGCATGCGCCGCGTCGACCGCGCCCACTTCACCCGGTCATTCAGGCGTGTCGTAGTGGTGCGGCGTGGAAGAACTGGCTGGGGCGGCGCAGCTGGGGCTGGGACGGCGCCTGTTGTCGGAGTCGAACAGGGGATGACGCCGCGGTGCTTCCGAGGCGAACACTAGCGGTGCTTTGGTCAGCTTCTCTGTTGTCGTAGTCCGCGCGCGGCAACTCGTCGGTAACCCGCCGTCGCAAACGGTCGCGCGGCGCGAATATCGTCGCCGTTGTCCCTGTACAGCTGGACGAGCTGCGCCGAGGTCATGCACTCAGCGGGCCGACGCCAGGATGCCGCCCGTCGACGCGGCGAACAGGTCGACCCTGGCGAAGGTGCTCCGCCTCCAGGCGTTCGAGCAGCCGGGCGGTCATCACGCCGCGAATACCGCCGCCGTCAGGCTCAGATGAAGTAGGTCATGCCTTTTCCTCCAACGTCGCGCTTGGCGGGGCGCGGATTCGCTATGGACACGCGATCGTGGAACGGAGGCCGGGTCGCGCCAGCGCCGCAGGTTGCCGAGCCTGACTCAGCCTGGCTAATGCGCGGACAGAAAAACGAGAAACTTGAAGAAATTTCGCGCTGATCGGCGCCGCCGGCTACATCGCCCCGCGCCATCTGCAAGGCCATCGCACGACACCGGCAACCGCCTGGTCGCCGCCGATCGACCCCGATGACTCGCGTCGGCGTGCTCGACCGCTACTTCCCCGGAGCGCGCGCTTCTTCACCGAGATCGAGCGCTTCGATCGCTTCCTGGAAGCTGCGTCGCGAGAAGACGCCGACCGCAGGTCGACTACGTCCGTCGATCTGCTCGCCGAACTACCTGCACGACGCGCACTGCGCGCCCGGGCCTGCGCGTCGCACGCGCCGACGTGATCTGCGAAGAAGCCGCTGACGATCACGCCCTGGAACATCGACGCGCTCGGCCGAGCTGGAGAAGAGTTCGGCAACGAGATCTACACCGGTGCTGCAGCTCCGGCTGTGCGCGTCGCGCCGCGCGCTACAAGGCGCAGCTCGAGCGCGGACCAGCGCCGCCAGCGCGCGCGCAGGTCAACCTCTCGTACATCACGCGCCGCGGGCCCGGGTACCAGGCGTCCGTGGAAGGGCGACCCGGAGAGTCCGGGCGGCGTCGCGATGAACATCGGGATCCACTTCTTCTGACCTGCTGCTATGGCCCTTCGGCCCCGTCGGCGGCGCGAATCCGAGGGTGCACCCGAGCACCGGCACCGAGATGCTGGGCAGCATGCTGGAGCTCTCGAGCACGCCGACGTGGCGCTGGTTCCCTGTCGCGATCGACGCCGAGCTGACCTGCCGTGCGGCCACGTCGACGGCGCGGGCGAGCCCGCGTTCCCGCTCGCTGACGATGGACGGCGAGGAGCTGGAGTTCGCCGATCGGGGCTTCACACCGAGCTGCACACCGAGGTCCTACCGCGACGTGCTGGCCGGCCGCAGCTACGAACGACGCCGCGCGGCCTGCGGTCGGCGCGGTGCGCGCGCCTCCGACCTGCCGGGCACCCCCAGCTCGTGCACCCGGCGCTGAGCAAGGCGGCGGCGACGGAACACGCGTCCTGGATGCCGCCGCCAGAACAGGGAGCTGAGACCAACGACGAGTCCTGTTGACGCCGCATCTTCGCTTGAACGAAGATCTGGTGCGTGGCTGAACGGCCTGCGGAGCGGGCAGGGTCACGGGGACGCTCGGCCTGCAAATGCGGGCCCAGTGTTCTCTAAGGAGGCCCGCGCACGCCTCGCTCTCTGGTCGCGCCCGGCGTGCAGATCGCGCCGCTCGGCATTGGCACGACCAGAAGCCCCCAGGCCGAAACCCTGCCCGCTCCGCAGGCCTCACGTCGTGCTGTCATTCGCCGCGGCGCCTTGCGTCAACGAGCTGCCGTTGGCTGGCCAATCGCCTCGCTCGACCTTTTTGCATCCGGCGCGAATACGAATCGGCTGCGTGAGCTGCACTTGCGCGACGTGAGGCCTGCGCGCGCCGGGGAGCGCCGACAGACGCGACCCGGGGGCGTCTGGGCGTGCCAAAAGCCATGCGGCCCGCGACTGCCTGGCGCGACCAGCGCCAGCCCACGAGTGCGCGGGCTTTTGAGAGAGACACTGGGCCCGCCATTGCGCGAACCCAGCCAGCGCCTGATCAGCATTTCAAGCGCCATCACTTTCGGCGCCGTCGCCGCATCGTGCGTCCACGCTCTGCGCGTCCGCGCGCGGGCTTGTCGGCGTCAGTCGCGCGCCCTGCTGCCGGCAACAGCGGGTTCCTGGACGGCCAGCCGCCTCGCCCGAGCAGGGTGAGCGTCCGGTCCATGCGGCCGGAAGCGCGTGTAGATGTAGAAGAACCCGACCAGCATCGCGAGCACGCTCAGTACATCACCACAGGTCTGCGCCGCGCCCGATGCCGAGCTTGCGCGCCACGACCGCCGTCGCCTGCGGCCGGATCAGCGTCGCCGCCGCCACGGATCAGATCAACAGCCAGAACGCCGCGATGCGCTTGCGGCATGCCGCCGCGCAGCACGCCGCGCAACGTCACGTGCAGGCGACACGAGCTCAGACCGACCCAGGTACTGGAACGTCGTCATCGCAGCGGCCTCGCCGATCAGGTAGTCCCAGGCGCACGCGGAACGCAGCCGTCGAGCGCTGGCCCTTCTGATCGAGTAGTCGGTGTAGCGCGATGCGCACCGGCACCTCGCGGTACGGCAGCCGCGAGGCGCGGATCTGATCGATGATCTCGCTCGCGTGCGCCATGCGATCGAGCTGGATGTCGATGTGCTGTGCCGCACGGCGCGGAGACGCGCGCAGGCCGTTGTGCGCGTCGCTAAGTTGACGCCCGAGGTGACGCGCGTGAACAGGACCGCGCCGCCCAGCAACATCGCGGCGCCGCGACGGGATCGCATCGCTGTCGGCCAGGAAGCGCGAGCCGAGGCGAGATCTCGACGCTCGCCGCGCCACGATCAGCCGGGCGAGGCGCGGCGATGTCCTCGCACGCGGTGCTGGCCGTCAAAGCGTCCCGGCGTCGACGGTCACGATCAGCTGGGCGCCGTGGCGCGAGCGCCTGGGCTGATGCCGGTCCTGCGGCTGGCGCGCTGGCCGCGGTTGAGCGATGTGGCGCAACGCGCGGTCGCGCGCCGGCCGCGTCGGGCGTGGCGAACGGTGCCGGTCGGCCGAGCCGTCGTCGACGACGACCCTGCGTTCGGGTAGACCGGCAAGAGCTCGCTCACCACGCGACCGCGATGGCGCCTTGGCCTCGTTAGCCAGCGCGGCGATGACGACGAACAGCTGCTTTCGCCGGGTCGGGCAGCGCGCAGGTTGCGCAGGCTCTGGCTGTGCGAGGGCAGATCTGTTGGCGCACGGGCGCGCTCAGCGCGACAGGGTGCACGCCCGGACCCGCGCGTGATTGCGCGCGTCAGTTCGGGTCTGGCCGAGTCGCCCCGGCAGCGCCGGCACGCCGGCGGCGTCGGCGGGTCCCGGCCCGTCGATCACGCGTCGATCGCGGCGTCGAGCACCACTTTCTCGTTGCCGGGCGCGATCGAATCGCGATCGACGACAAATACGACGATGCGGCCGTCCTCGGCGCTGCTGTTCGTCACGGGGCCGGACACGGGCGATTCAGCGCGCGCGTGACCACCTCCACGCCGCCATCGCCGAAGAAACGCGCATCGCGCACGCGTCGCGGCTTGCCGTCCAAGCGTGACCGTGAAATCGCGCGGCGTGCGAGATCGATGATCGGCTTGCCGTCGCGATCGAGGACCGATGCCTCGATCGATCAGCACATCGATGCCGGCGCGGAACGTCGGCGTATGGCGGCTGCTGCGCCGCCGGCCTGCGCGACGGCGAGCACGAACCGATGGCCGATCAGCCTGACGCATGCGTCGTTACTGGACGATCTTGATCGACGTGTTGAACTGCCTGAAGTCCGAGTACTTCGCGCGCGTCGTCGCGCGCGCCATCACCGGCGTGACCTTGACCTTGATCGGGCCCTGATAGAGCTCGACCATCGACGCCGGGAACCACAGGTCGATGCCGGGCGGCTTCGCGTAGGTCACCTCGATGTCGGCCTCGCTTTCCATCTTGTCGATGCGAATCGACTGCGTCGGCACGCTGCGGTTGATCGCCTCGCGGCCGCCGTTGTTCGACGCCGGGTTGTCAGCGAGCACGCTGCGCCGGCGCCTGCTGCTCCGGCGAGGCCGTCGACATCGGCGAAGTTTCGCATCTTGAACCGGGTCCGCACCACGCGTGCCGTCATCGGGCTTGACGTGCAGCGTGCCCTCGATCGGCACGTCCTGGCCGGCCCGCGTCATGATCAGCGTCAGGACGCTTCGTCTCGCTGGAACTCGATCTCCCACGTGTCGATGCCCTCGATCTTTCTTGAGCCCTTGCGCGTGAAGCGAAACGCGCGTGCTCTGCCGGCAGGAAGAAAAACATCGCCGCCGGTCGGCACGTTGAAGTTGCGGCTGATCGGGCCGATGTTGAATCTGCGCGCTTTCGTTGGCGATGCGAGTGAGCTCGCTCGAATCGCCCGTCGGCGTTGGTGAGCAGCGAGACCAGCCGATCCTTACGATCCTGGACGGGCTTGCCCTCGAACTCGATGACGTCGCGGAACCCGGTCCATCCGCCGCCGGCCACGCGGACGATTGCGAATTCGGCTTGAGGTCGCGCGGCCGGCCCATGTCGGCGCCGTCGACCAGCACGCTCTGCGCAATGCGCTCGCTCGCGACGACGACGGCGGCCTTCTCGCCGTAGGACGCGCCACGCATATTCCCGACGCGTTCCATCGACTTGCTCAGTGAGCGTCGGCTCCTGCGCAGATGAGACGATCCGGCAAGAGCACGACCGTAAGTGACGATCCGTTAGGTTCGCATCGACGGAAATATACGGTATTTGAGCTAAGGTAGGCGACATTCGATATGAAGCTGATCGCTATATCTGCTGGCGCTGGGCATCGTCGTCGCATCGCAGACGAGCCCCGGACAACCCGCGCAACCACCACAACAGCGGTCCTGAGCACTTCACGATGCGTGTCGTCGCCGGTGCGCTCGGCAACCCCGTGGAAATCACCTGGGGACCGGATGGTTATCTCTGGGTGACCGAGCGGTCCGCTTTTCGCGTGACGCGCGTCAATCCTGCCGACGGATCGAAACACGTCGCGCTCACGCTCGAAGATGCGTATCAGTCCGTCGATCAGGACGGTCTGCTGGGCTGGCGCTCCATCCTGATTTGCTCAAGGGCCGCGCGCGATTACGTCTACGTCGCCTACACGCACGACGTCGATCCGGGACCTGGCGTCACGCGCAACCTGAGAGTTCGCCGCTACACCTACGATCGATCGTCGCAGACGCTGACCGCGCCAATCGACGTGATGGATGGATTGCCCGCCTGGGACGATCACGGCGGCGGCCGGTCTGCTGGTCGGACCGGATGGGCTGCTCTTACCTGACGCGCGGCGATCAAGGCAGCAACTCGCTCGCCAACGCGTGCAACGCGATTCGCTCACAGGAGCTGCCCGACCGCCGACGAGGTCCGCGCCGCGATTGGAGCAAATTGCTCAGGGAAGATCCTGCGGTTGAATCTCGACGGATCGATTCCCGGCGACAACCCGGTCTTCAACGGCGTCCGCAGTCACATCTATCAGCTACGGACATCGCAATCCGCAGGGCCTCGTCTTCGCGCCGAACGGCCTGCTCTATTCCGCCGGAGCACGGGCCGTCCACCGACGATGAGCTCAACATCATCACCGCTGGTGGAAATTATGGCTGGCCGCTGGTCGCCGGCTACGACAGACGATCGCAGTTACACATACTCGAACTGGTCGGCGTCGTCACCGAGCCCTGCAAGACGTTGAAGTTCAGCAGCCTGAACATCCCCGCCTCGGTGCCGCAAACGCGCGAATCGAGTTTCACCGGTGTCTTCGTGCCGCCCCTCGTCGACGTTCTTCACGGTGCCGGCCGGCTACGAGCTCGCGAAGTCCGGGACACCGCCACGATCGCGCCGTCTGGGCTCGATCTCTACACGTCGAAAGCCATTCCGGGCTGGGCGACGTCGCTCATCGTGAGCCGGAATGCGGACGGGTGCGATCCTATCGCGCGAAGTTGAGCCGTGATGGACGTCACGTGGAGGGCGAACCGATCGAGTATTTCAAGGCCGCCACGCGGTATCGCGACCTCGCGATCAGTCCCGATGGTCTCCACATCTACGCCAGCACGGACGATCACGGGCCGACGATGGGCGACCGTGGCCAGACGCGCCGGCGTGCTCGCCAATCCGGGAGCGATCCCGGAGTTCACTTACAGCGCAGAAGTGAGGGTCGACATGAAGCGACGAGCGTTTCTTGCGGCGACGTTGGGGACTGGCGGCGGCCGGCGTCTCGGCGCAAGCGCCTCAGGCACCCGGTCTCGCCCAATGCCACCGAACGCGACTGGTCGGGACAGAACCCGGTGCGATATCCCGATCCCGACATCATCGCCCTCGACAATCGCTTCCGCCGTCTACATCGTGGACAACACGCCGATCAGGCGTCTGCACACCGGCACGCTCTGGGCTGAAGGGCCGGCGTGGAATGGCGTCGGACGCTACCTGGTGTGGAGCGACGCGCCGAACAACGTGCAGATGCGTTACATCGAAGACGATGCGCGCGTGACGGTGTTCCGCAATCCGTCTGGCAACAGCAACGGCAACACGTTTGATTACGAAGGCCGGCAGCTGTCGTGCGAACACGGCAATCGCCGCGTCGTCCGCTACGAACAGAACGGCACCGTGACGGAGATCGCCGGCGAAGTTCGAGGGCAAGCGATTGAATTCGCCGAACGACATCGTCGTTCATCCCGACGGCAGCATCTGGTTCACGGATCCGATCTACGGCATTCGCGCCAACTACGAAGGCAACAAGGCCGAGTCCAGAGATCAAGCCCGGCGTCTATCGCGTCGACATCGAAGTCCGGCGAGCTCGCGCTCGATCACCGACGAGATGCCCGGACCGAATGGCCTCTGCTTCTCGCCCGACCACAAGATCCTCTACGTCGCCGACACCGGCACGGGCCGCGAAATCCGCGCGTATGACGTCGACGGCCAGCGCGTGCGCAACAGCCGCCGCCATGCGCAGCTCGCACCTCCCGGATCGCCGGCAGGCACTCGCTGCGGCTGACGGCATGCGCTGCGACACGGACGGCAACCTGTGGGCGGGCGCGCGGCCGGGCGTGCAGATCATCGCGCCGGACGGCGCCGTCGATCGGCATGATTCGCCTTCCTGAGAACTTGCGCCAACGTCTGCTTCGGCGGCGCGAAGCGCAATCGCGCTGTTCATGACGGCGAGCCAGTCGCGTATGCGGTCTATGTCAATGCCCAGGGCGCCGGCATCGCGTAGACGAAACGAGCATCGCACATGCGCGTCGCGTGCGCTCAACGTACATTCACGCCAACCTCCCGCGCTCGAGGCCGTGCTGCGGACGTCCGCGAGGCGCGCGTGCGATCGCATCGTCGTCGGCGGAGACGCGCTCCCGGCCCGATGCCGCGTGGAACGTCTCGACCTGCTTTACTCGCTCGACATTCCCACCGACTTCATCATCGGCAACGGCGATCGCGAAACAGCAGCGGCCGCGCGCGGTCACGTCGGCAGCGTCGATCCCGGAGTTCTTCCGCGAGGCAATGCACTGGAATGCGGCGCAACTGCCAGCCGCGCGATCTCGCAGGCGATCGACTCCTGGCCGCTGACGAAACGGCTGACGGTCGACGGCATCGGCGACGTGCTCTTCTGCTCACGCCACGCCGCGGAACGACACGGAGATCTTCCTGAAGACGACGTCCGACGACACGCTGCGGCCGATTTTCGATCCGCTCGGCGTGCAGCTCGTCGTCTGCGGCCACACGCACATGCAGTTCGATCGCATCGTCGGCCGCACGCGCATCGTCAACGCCGGCAGCGTCGGCATGCCGTTCCAGGACGCCGGGCGCCTACTGCGGCCGTTCGACTCGGCGCCGGCGAGTCATTGCGCCTGCCCGCGTACGATCTCGATCAGGCCGCGGTCACGCGTGCGCGCGACCGCCTATCCGCAAGCGGAACAGTGCGCGGCTGCCATCCTCGCGCCGCCAGACCGAGCAGGCGACGCTCGATCAGTTCGCGGCGGCGCGATGAAGTAGCTGGCGCTGAAAGAATGGCCTCCTGCGCCGACTGACTCTATGCTACACATTCGATACGAAAACCGATCTGCCCTTCGCGTCCGGGCAGCACCTGCGTCGGCGGCCAAACGGCTCGAGCGCGCACATCCTGCCGGCGCCCCACCGCCGCGGGATTCTGGCGGTTGAACACGTTGAAGAACTCGAGCAGCACCTGCGCCTTGACGCCCGACGTGATGTTGAACCGCTTGGCGAACCGCATGTCGAGATTGACGAACGGCGGCGTGGTGAAGGCGTTGCGCCCGGCGTTGACGTCGATGCCGTTGACCGACGCATCGCCGTCGGGATCGACCAGCACGCCGCTCGCGGGCGTGCTGGCTGAAATGGAAGCCGCTCTGCGCGCGGAAGATGCCGCTGATCTGAATCTCGCCACGGCAGTTCGACCATGCCGTTCGCCTGCAGCACGTGATCGATCGCGAGATCGGACGGTCCCTTGTCGCGATCGGGTCCGTTCAGGAACGTCCCGGCCGCCTGCACGAGCGTCCCGTTGGCGCGCGTGAATTCGCCGTTGGCGTTCGAACGGCCGGTCGGCCGTTTCGGTGACGGCCGGCACCGTGCCGATGAAGCTGTCCGACGGCTGCTGAATTGATGCCGAGCGAATTGTCGGTCGCCTGCGCGTAGGTGTAGCTGGCGCCGAGCAGGAAGCGGTGGCTGTAGCGCTTGTTGAAGTTGATGACCAGCGCGTCGTAGCTGCCCTTCGTAGAACGGTCCGAACGTCTGAATCGGTCCCGGTCGTAAACGGCGGCAGGAACCGGCGGCCGAGCACGCGCGACTCGAAGGCGATGTTGGCGTTCCTGCAGGCCGAGCAGGTTGCGGATGTCGCGGTGGAAGTAGTCCACCTCGATCGCCATGTCCGTCGCCAGCTCGCGCTGCACGCCGACGTTGTAGCCGAGCGTGTGCGGCGTGTCGAAGCTGTCGGCGATCGCGGTGGGCCGCAGCTGCGCCGGGATGATGACGTTGGTGAGATAGCCCGTCGGGCCGAAGACGAAATAGCCCTGCGGCTGTCCAATCGCGGCGCTCGCCTGATCCCGCATCTGCTGCGGCGTCAGGCCCGTCAGCGTCTGGACGTTGTCGACGCTGATCACCGTGTTGGCCGGAACCGGCGCGCGGCCGGCAGCGCACCACGTTGTTGAGGCGATCGACGCCGATGAACGGCGCCGCCGGGACTGACCGGGCAGCGCACGCGGCCGGCCGCGATCTGCGCGTGTCGGTGAGGTTGCCGACCAGGTCGTTCGAGAAGCAGCCGCCCGGCAGGCCGCTCAGCAGCGCGATGCTCGACACGAACGACGGCGAGCCGTAGAACACCGCGCGGAAACACCATGTACTGGACGTTCCGCTGATCGGTGCCGCCGTAGGCGGGAACGTTGCGCGCCAGGCCGAGCCGGAACTGATCGTAGTAGATGCCGAAATTTCCGCGCACCACGGTCTTCGGCGTGACCGACCACGGACGCGCCGACCCGCGGCGCGAAGTTGTCCTTGGCTTCGAACTCCGAGTCGTAGTCCCAGCGCAGTCCGAGATTGACGCGTCAGCGTTGTCGCGCAGCCGCCAGTCGTCCTGCGCGAAGAACGCCGTGTAGTTGTTCGACAGGTGGATCTCGTCGTCGCGGGCGTGAGCCCGCCGGCGGCGGCGAGCAGATACGGGCCGGCGGTGGCGGCGCCGAGCCGCTCGAAATCGTCGGTGCTGGCAAACAGCTGGTTCTGCAGCAGCCGCGGATCGGCGCCATCGACCTCGTGCGCAGGAAGTTCGTGCCGAACTTCAGATCGTGGCCGGCAAAGAGCCGGTTGACGTTGGCGTTGAACTCCGTACGCCTGGTCGAGATGCTGCGGCGTGTCGCAGGTTGCCGAACGTGACCGTCGGCAGGTTGCCGAAGATCAGGCAGTTGGCGGTCGTGCACCGCGAGCATCATAGGGATTGAAGAGCGTTGACCCGGTCAGATCCGTCTGTGACGGGATGCGTCTCGCTGTCCTCGCGCCGGATCGCGCCGCGAAGCGTCACGACATACGGGTTGCCGGGATTGCCCAGCAACGCCGTGTCGCCGATGCCGACGAGCAACCGCGTCGTATCGGTATCGTTGCGCGCCGAGGGCAGGCTGTTGGCCGACGACAGCGGCAGGAAGCTCCTGGCGCCGCCGTCGGTGAAGTTGACCTGCTCCGACAACTGATGCTTGCCGAGGCGCTCGTCGAACTTCGACGAACGCCCGCGTCTCCGAGATCTCGCGTCGGCACATCGTACGGCGCTTCCTGCGTGCGAAGCAGCTGGTTGACGACGGCGTTGCCGGTATCCGGATACTTGAAATCCAGCTGGCGATTCTCGCTGATGTGCTCCGCCGAGCCGAAGAAGAACATCTTGTCCTTGACCAGCGGACCGCCGAGCGCCAGGCTCGAGTCGTAGCGGCGAAGCGGCAGCGGCTCCGTTCTCGTCTGGTCCAGCGAATTCGACGCATCGAGCGCATCGTCCCTGAAGAACAGCGAGCCGACGCCGTGTGAGCAGATTGCTGCCGCTCTTGGTGATGACGTTGACGATGGCGCCCGAGGCCTGCCCGAACTCCGCCTTGTAGCCGCTGGTCAGCACCTGGAACTCGGCGATGGTTTCCTGGTTGAACTGCTGCGCCGGTCCGCCGTTGACGGTGTCCTTGTTCGACTGCCCGTCGATCAGGAAATTGTTGTTGCCGCTCCGCTCGCCCAGCACCGGATTGACCGGTCGCTGTTCGGATCGACCTGGCGGTTGATGGCCACGCCGGGCACGAGCTGCAACAGATCGAGGTAGTTCCGGCCATTGACCGGCAATTCGGTGATCTCGCGCGGCGTAATCGTCGCGCCGGTCGCCGAGGTTGATGGATCGAGCGCCGGCGCGCTCACGGCGATCGGTCTCCTGCACGCCGCCGACCTCGCAGTGTCGCGTCGAAGGTGACGACGCGGTTGAGCGTCACCTCCAGCGTGGCGGTGCGGGTGGCGAGGCCCGTAAAGGCCACCGATGACCGTGTAGGTCCCGGCCGGCAACGCGGTCAGGCGGTAGGCGCCCTTCGCGTCGGTCGTGGTGCTGCGTTCGGCGGCAATGGTGACGCCCCGCGCCGTGACCTCCGCGCCCGGGATGACGGCGCCGCTCGCATCGGTCACCGTGCCTTCGATGGTGGATGTCGTGGTTTGCGCGGCTGACGGCGCGGGCCAGCTAGAGAGAGGCACGCCAGGATCACGACGACGCGAGGGATCTCAAGCCTTGGCATCACACTCCTCCTCATCCAGGCAAATCAGCGCGGGAACGCGGCTGCCTATGTAACATCGCTCGTTGCACAGTGTCAACAGAACAGCAACAAGCGTTGCACGGCGACGATCGCGTGTGCTAGCGTTCGTCCGCAGCCGCGGACTCGGCCAGATGAACTCACTGCGCACGACACGCGCGAGCGCGCAAGCGAGGCACGCCGGGAGTCTCGGCAGGCATCGGGCACGCTCGAGGTGCGCTTCGCGCGGACCGAGCTGAGCCGCCAGCGCCGGCAGTTGATGCGGGCGATCCTCGACAACCCGAAGGAAGCCTATTTCCTGTCGTCGCGCGAGCTGGCGCGGCGCTACAGCGTCGACGCCGCCACCATCGTCCGCACCATCCAGGCCCTGGGCTATCAGCGCTTTGCCGACTTCGCGGCCGATCTGCGCGAGCATTTCGTCCGGCAGATCACGCCCTACACCGTGGCCAAGGCGGCCTCACAGGAGAAGCGCAGCGTCGGCGGCCACGTCGAACACGGCCTCGATCGCGACAGCGAGAACCTCAGCGTCCTCAAGTCGACGCTCGACACCGATCGCGTGCGTCGCGCTGGCGACGCAGATCCACCGCTCGCGGCGAATCCTCGTGGTCGGTGTGGATCTCGCGGCGTCGCTGGCGTGGTTCCTGGCCTACGGCCTGATGCCGGTCGGCCTTGATGCCGAAGCGCCGGTCGGCAGCGCCGGCAACCTGCTGCACAAGATCGATCTGCTCACCGACAAGGACCTGCTGATCGCGATCAGCTTCGGGCGGTGCCTCAGGGAGACGGTGCACGCCGTGCGGCGAGCCCGGTCGCGAGGCGTGCCGACGTTCGGCATCACCGACGGCAGCACCACGCCGATCGCGATGCACTGCGACGCGCACCTGCTCGCCCCGATCAGCAGCCCGTCGTTCACCGGCTCGTACGTGGCGCCGATGGCGCTGATCAACGCGATCACGCTGGCGTGCACGCACCTGCAGCCCAAGCGCGCGCTCGCCATCCTCCGCCAGCACCGAAAAGGACTACCGATCCGGCGAGCGCTGGTATCAGGAACCGCTGCGGGCCGCCGATCGCGGCCGCAGTGATTGCCGTCGCGCCGGAGCAATGGCGCGGCCTCGACCGACGGCGCCAACGGCCGAGCAGCTAATGCCAGCGAGAGAGCTCAGTGACAGAACACTGATCCGACTCGTTCAATCGTGCTGGCCATCCTCGCGATGCTCGCGCTCGTGCGACGCCGCGCTGGCGCAAGGCACGCGACTGCTGCGGCGTCCGGCCGTCAGCCGCGAGCTGGTCGCGTTCGAATACGGCGGCGACCTGTGGACGGTGTCCCGCAGCGGCGGGCAGGCGCGGCGGCTGACGTCGACGCCGCAGCGCCGAGATCGATCCGCGGTTCTCGCCTGACGGATCGCGTCTCGCGCTTCACGGCGACGGTCGGCGGCAACACCGACGTCTACGTCGTGCCGGTGACCGGCGGCGAACCGACGCGCCTCACCTTCCATCCGGGCATCGATGCCGCGCGCGGCTGGAGTCCGGACGGCAGCCGCGTGCTCTTCGCATCGACACGCGAGACCGTGCCCGTGCCCGGTCTGCCTTCCATCTTCAGGCTCTGGTCGGTGGCCGTCGGCGCCAACGGCGCGGTCACCGCGGTTCCGGAAGTGTTGCCGATGCCGCGAGCGTTCACCGGGAGCTATCTCGCCGGACGGCCGTCGCGTCGCCTACGAGGAGATCGGGCTCGGCTTCGCGGCCGACTGGGCGCAGAACCAGAGCAGCCTGTGGCGCAACTATCGCGGCGGGCGCACGCGTCCGATCCGGTTGATCAACCTCTCCGATCGCGCCGTCGAAAAGCTGCCGTGGACCAACAGCAACGACCAGCGCGCCGATGTGGATCGGCGACACCGTGTACTTCCTGTCCGATCGCAACGGCACCGATCAACCTGTTCAGTTACCGGCGCTGGCGCGAAGGACGTCACGGCAGCTCACCCGTCACGACGACTTCGACGTGATGAACGCGTCCGCCACGAGCGATGCGATCGTCTACGAGCAGGGCGGCGATCTGCATCTGTTGGACCTGGCGTCGAAGCAGGCGCGCCGCCTCACGATCGAGGTGGCCGGCGATTTTCCGTGGGCGCGGACGCAGCCGAAGAAGGTCGCCGCGCATGGTGCGCAGCGCCGTGCTGTCGCCCACCGGCGTGCGCGCCGCCTTCGAGGCCCGCGGCGACGATCTTCACCGTGCCGGCCGAGAAGGGCCAGCCGCGCAACCTGACGCAGTCATCCGGCGCGCACGATCGCAGCCCGGTGTGGTCGCCTGACGGCGCGCGACATCGCGTGGCTGTCGGACGCGAGCGGCGAGTACCAACTGATGATCGCCGAGCAGACCGGCGTCACGAAGCCGCGCGCGATCGCGCTGCCGTCGAAGGCGTTCTTCTCCGAGCCGGTCGTGGTCGCCCGATGGCAAGCAGCTGCTGCTCGAGGACAACCATCTGAACTTGTGGGCGATCGACGTCGCCAGCGGCGCACGCGCGGTGAAGCTCGATACCGACACCTACGACGACCCGGGCGCCGCTTCGACGCGGTCTGGTCGCCCGACTCGCAGTGGATCGCGTACTCGAAGAGCCTCGACAGTCACCTGCGCGCGATCTTCCTCTACTCGATCGCCGACAAGCGCGCGCACCAGGTCACCGACGGCCTCTCGGATGCCACCGCGCCGGCCTTCGATGCGTCGGGCAAGTATCTGTACTTCCTCGCCAGCACCAACTACGCGCTGCGTATCAGCTGGCTCGAGATGAGCTCGGTCGATCGGCCCGCCACGCGCGCCGTCTATCTCGCCGTGCTCAGCGCCAGCGAGCCGTCGCCGCTTCTGCCCGAGACCGGCGACGAGCCGGTGCGCGGCGCCGGCGATGGCGGCAAGCCGGCGCCACCGCCGCCGGTGCGCGTCGACATCAAGGGCATCGATCAGCGGATTCTCGCGCTTGGCGTGCCCGCCGGCGACTACGCCGTCTTGGCCGCGGGCCCGGCCGGATCCGTCGTTCTACCTGGAAACGCCGCGAGGCGGCGGACCGGCGCCGCTCACCTTGCACCGCTACCAGTTGCGCGAGCGCACGAGCCGCGCCGTTTCTCGAAGGCATTCGCTTCGTACACGCTCTCGGGCGACGGCAAGAAGCTGCTCTATCGCGCCGGACGGCGAATCGCTGGGGGCGTGGTGGTCACCGATCGTCCGGCCAAGGTCGGCGAAGGCGCCCGTCGATCATCGTCGCGCAGCTCGATGCGTTGATCGATCCGCGCGCCGAGTGGGCGCAGATCTTCCGCGAGACGTGGCGGATCCAGCGCGAGTTCTTTACGACGCGACGATGCACGGCGCCAACTGGCAGGCGGTCTATGACAAGTATCGCCCGCTGGTGCCGTTCGTCGGCGCATCGCGCCGACCTCGGTTACCTGATCGCGATGGTCGGCGGCGAGCTCTCGGTCGGCCACTCGTATATCTCGAGCCCGGGCGATCAAGCCGATACCGATCCGGTGTCCGGTCGGCATGCTGGGCGCCGACTATGCGATCGAGAACGGACGCTATCGCATCCAGCACGATCTACACCGGCGAGAACTGGAATCCGGAGCTGCAGGCGCCGCTCAGCGCGCCCGGCGTGCAAGTCGCCGAAGGCGACTACCTGCTCGAGGTCAACGGGCCGCGCGCTGGCCCCGCCAACCAGCATCTATGAGGTCTTTCGAGGCACCGCCGGCCGGCAGACCGCTGATTCGCGTCAACGGCACGCCGTCGCTCGAGGGCTCGCGTGTGATCACCGTGGTCCCGGTCGCGAGCGACGACGCGCTGCGCACGCGCGCGTGGATCGAGAACAACCGGCGGCTCGTCGACAAGCTGTCGGGCGGACGGCTCGCCTACGTCTGGCTGCCCAACACCGGCATGCCCGGCTACACCGCGTTCAACCGCCTACTATTACGCGCAGCAGAACAAGGAAGGCGCGGTGATCGACGAGCGCTACAACCAGGGCGGCATGGTCGCGGATTACATCGTCAATGAGCTGAACCGGCCGCTGATGGGCTACTTCGCTCGTCGCGACGGCAAGCCGTCGCCGTCGCCGATGGTGCGGCATCTACGGCCCGAAGGTGATGATCATCAACGAGTCGGCCGGCTCGGGCGGCGATGCGCTGCCGTATTACTTCAAGCAGCAGAAGCTCGGACCGCTGGTCGGCACACGCACGTGGGGCGCGCTGGTGGGCACGCTGAACATTCCCGCGACGATCGATGGCGGCGGCATCACCGCGCCGTCGCTCGCGTTCTACGACGTCAACGGCCGCTGGGCGATCGAGAACGAGGGATCGCGCCGGACGTCGAGGTCGAGATCACGCCGGCCGACGCCGCCGCGGGACGCGACCCGCAGCTCGAGCGCGCCGTGCAGGAAGCGATGAAGCTGCTCGAGAAGACACCGCCGAAGCGCGTGCCGCGGCCCGCGCCGGTCGATCGCCACGCCACCCAGGCGCACGCCCGGCCAATGAGGATCGTATGCGAGCGGCTGTTCATTGCATCGATAGCAGCGATCGCGCTCGGCGGCGTCGCGCTGGTCGGCCGGCAGCCGGCCGCGCCGACGCTCACCTCGATCGAGGTGATGATCCCGATGCGCGACGGCGCCCGGCTCTTTACGCACGCACGATCTCGCAGGCTCCGGCCGGCAGGCCGACCGAACCGCTGCCGATCGTCTTTCAGCGGACGCCCTACGGCGTCGGCCAGAGCTACGCGCGGCGGGTGTCGCGACGGCGCTGGTCGATCTTGCCGGCCGACGGCTGCATCATCGTCCTGCAGGACATTCGCGGCCGCTTCAAGTCCGAAGGCACGTTCGTGATGCTGCGCCAGCCGCGCGATCGCAAGCGATCACAAAGCGATCGACGAGAGCACCGACACCTACGACACCATCGAGTGGCTGCTGAAGAACGTGCCCAGCAACAACGGACGCGTCGGCATGGTCGGCACCAGTTACCCGGCGTGGCTGGCGGTGATGGGCGCGCTCGATCCGCATCCGGCGCTCAAGGCGATCGTCGCCGCATGGCCTCGCCTGCCGACATGTGGCATCGGCGACGACTTCCATCACAACGGCGCGTTCCGCCTGAGCTACGGCTTCGAATACGCCTACATGATGGAGATCGTCGAAGGAGATGATCAGCCGCTGCGACGCTGATCGATCGCTACGACACCTACGACTGGTATCTCGAGCTCGGCCCGCTGTCGAACGCCAATCGCCGCTATTTCCGCGAGTCGCTGCCGACCTGGAACGATTTCGTCCGCCATCCCGACTACGACGCGTTCTGGAAGCGGCAGAGCGTTCGCGCCGTGGCTGAACCGCGTCACGGTGCCGACGCTCAACGTCGCCGGCTGGTGGGATCAGGAGGACTTCTACGGGCCGATCAAGATCTACGAGCTGCTCGAGAAGCACGACACGAAGCACGAGAACTTCCTCGTCGTCGGACCGTGGAATCACGGCGGCTGGTCGCGCGGCACCGAGCCGCACGCTCGGCCGCGTCGATTTCGGCCAGCGATACCGCGACCCATTACCGCCGCAACGTGATGGCCACGTTCCTCGCGCACTACCCGAAGGATCAGGGCGCGCCGCCCGCCAGCGAGGCGTTGACATTCCGGACCGGCGCCAACGAGTGGACCCAGCACGACCGCGTGGCCGCCGGTGAGAGAACGTCACGCGAACGCCGTCTCTATTTCCAGGAGGAGGGCAAGCTCGCGTTCCCGCAGCCGCCGGCAGACAGAAGCCGGCGGCGTTCGACTCGTATCTCTCAGATCCGCGCAGTCCGGTTCCGTACCAGCCCGCGGCCCATCACGCTCGGGCGCGGCTGGCCGACGTGGCTCGTCGAAGATCAGCGGTTCGTCGCACGGACGTCCCGATGTGCGCACCTATGCCACCGATCCGCTGACCGAGCCGGTCGTCGTCTCGGGACAGGTTGCCGCGCATCTGTTCGCCGCCACGAGCGGCACCGACAGCGACTGGATCGTGAAGCTGATCGACGTGTATCCGGAGAAGCATGCGGACGAGACGATGCGCGGATTTCAGCTGATGATTGCCGGCGACGTGATCCGCGGCCGGTATCACAAGAGCATCGAACGGCCCTCGGCGCTGGTCCCGAATGTCCCGGTCGAGTACGTGATTCCGTTTCCCGCCAACGATCACGCGCTTCAGCGCCGGGCACCGCATCATGGTGCAGGTGCAGAGCACCTGGTTCCCGGTCATCGATCGGAACCCGCAGAATTCGTGCCGAACATCTTTCTCGCGCAGCCGGCCGATTTCATTGCGGCCACGCAGCGCATCTTTCGATCCGGCGCGCAGGCGTCGCACCTCGTGCTGCCCGTCGCCGCCGCAACGTCACGCTAGCGCGCCGGTTGCGGCGGCTGCTTGCGGCATGACCAGCACCTTATCGATGCGGCGGCCGTCCATGTCGATCACTTCGAACTTCATGCCGCCCCACTCGAACGTGTCGGCGGTCTTCGGCACGCGGCCGAGGCGCGCCATCACGAAGCCGCCGATGGTGTGATACGCGCCGGCTTCGTCTTCCGGCAGGCTGTCCATCGCCGAAATGCGTCGTCACGTCTTCCATCGGCGCCGAGCCGTCGACGAGCCACGATCCGTCGGCGCGCGACACGAACGCGCCGACTGCGCTCGCTGGCGTCGGCCGGCAGATCGCCGACGATCGCGGTGAGCAGATCGGTGACCGTGACGAGGCCCTCGACCGCGCCGTATTCGTCCATCACCAGCGCGACGTGCTTGTGCGAGCCGCGGAAGGATTCGAGCAGCTGCACCGCCGGCATCGAGTCCGGCACGAACAGCGCCTCGCTGCGTCAGCGCTGCGCAGATCGATCCGCACGCCCTTGAACGCCAGCGGCAGCAGATCCGCCGAGCGGACGATGCCGAGCACTTCGTCGAGGCCGCCGTGGCAGACGACGAACTGCGTGTGCGCGTGCGAGGCGAGGAACTCGCGCAGCTCCTCTTCGCCGGCATCGACGTCGATCCATTCGATGTCGGGCCGCGGCGTCATGATCGCGGCGACGCGCTGATCGCCGAGCTGGAACACGCGCTGGACGATGTTCTCTTCCGTCGCGCCGACCGCGCCGGTTTCCGCGCCCTGGCTGATGAGCGCCTTGATCTCGTCTTCGGTCAGGTTCGGCTCGGCCTCGCCCTTGATGCCGAACACGCGCAGCACCAGGTTCGTCGACCGCGGTCAGGACGTGGACGACCGGACCGCCGATCTTCGACAGCAGGATCATCGGCCGCGCCACCCACGACGCGATCGCTTCGGGGTTGTTGAGGCCGATGCGCTTCGGCACGAGCTCGCCGAAGATGAGCGACATCACGGTGATGCCGGTGACGACGAGGCCGAGCGCAATGCCTTCGGCGTAGCGCGCCAGCTGCGGCACCGCCGCGATCGGCACCGCGAGCTTCGCGGCGATCGTCGCGCCGCCGTATGCGCCGGCCAGCACGCCGACCAGCGTGATGCCGAACTGCACCGTCGACAGGAACCTGTTCGGATCGTGCGCCAGCGCCAGCGCGTTCCTGGCGCGCTCGTCGCCCTCGTCGGCGCGCTGCTGCAGGCGCACCTTGCGGGCCGCGACGACGGCGATCTCCGACATGGCGAAACACGCCGTTGGCGAGGATGAGCAGGAAGATGACGAGGAGTTCGGTGCCGATGCGCCATTGTGCCCGTTCGACTCCGGAACAACCTGCCGTTCGAGCCAGACCGCCGCTCGGCTCGAAGCCGCCGATCCGGCAGCGCCCGTATAGTCGCGGTATCCATCGCTGAACCTACGTGTTAACCTGAACGTTCCGAAAGTCGTTCGGCAAGATCGTCGCGGTCGACGGGCTTTCGCTCTCGGTTCGCAAGGGCGAAGTGCTGGGCCTGCTCGGGCCCAACGGCGCCGGCAAGAGCACGTCCGTGAGCCTGGCCGTGGGCCTGCTCGCGCCGGATTCGGGCACGGTCACGATCGAAGGCCACGGCAATCCCGCCGCACCGGAGGTGCCGGCAAGCGATCGGCGTCGCGCCGCAAGCGCTGGCGCTCTACGACCTGCTGACCGGCGAAGAGAACCTGCGATTCTTCGGCGAGGTCTACGGGCTTGTCGGGCGACGCGCTCGACGAGCGCGTCAGCGTGGTGCCTCGATTTCGTCGGCCTCACCGATCGCAAGGGCGATCGCGCCGGCGGCTATTCCGGCGGCATGAAGCGGCGGCTCAATCTGGCCGCCGCGGTCCTGCACGATCCCGAACTGCTGCTGCTCGACGAGCCGACCGTCGGCGTCGATCCGCAGTCGCGCAACAAGATCTTCGAGAGCATCGAGGCGCTGCATCGCGAAGGCCGCACGATCATCTACACGACGCATTACATGGAAGAAGCCGAGCGCCTCTGCGATCGCATCGCGATCATCGACGCCGGCAAGCTGCTCGCGCTCGGCACGCTGCAGCGAATTGCTCGGCCGCGCACGGCGGCGCCGCCGACGCTGATCGTCAAGACCAACGGCGGCGAGCAGCGGCTGCAGACCGCCGATCCGCTCGCGGAGCTCAATCGCATCGCCGCGACGATCGACGATCGACGCGTTCCAGATGGAGCGTCCGACGCTCGAACAAGTGTTCCTTCGCCTGACCGGCCGCAGCCTACGGGACTGAGCCACAGAAGGCACAGAAGCCAATCATCGAAACAAATCATCGCGCTCGCGCTGAAGGATCTGCGCCTCATGCCGCGCAACCGCGGCGGCATGTTCTTCACGTTCGTCGTGGCCGATCCTCGTCACGGTGCTGTTCGGCATCATGTTCGGCGGCAACAACGACGGCGAACAGGGCAAGGTCCGCGATCGCGATCGTCGACGAGGACAACACCGACGGCTCGCGCGCGTTCACTCAAGAAGCATCGAGGAGTCGTTCGAGCTGACGCCGATGACCCAGGCGGATGCGGAGAACGCCGTCCGCCGCGGCCAGCGCACCGGTTTCATCGTGGTGAAGCCCGGATTCGGCGACGCCTCCAATGCGGATGTTCTACGGGAGCCCGAAAGAGATCGAGGTCGGTGTCGATCCGGCCCGCCAGGCCGAGGCCGGCATGATCGAAGGCTTGCTGATGAAGCACGCCGCCACCGACATGCAGAAGATGTTCACCGACTCGAAGGCGTCAACCGCGATGGTCGACAAGGCGCTCGGCGACATGAAGCAGCGCGCCGCCCGATCAGGTCGCGCCGGTGCAGCGCTTCCTCGGCGAGCTGAAGACGTTCATGGGCACGCCGCAGTCGCAGGGGCCGCCGGGATCGCCGCAGGGTGAATGGCAGCCGCTCAAGATCACGAAGAAGGACGTCGCGCGCGTTTACGACGGTCCGCGGAATCCGTTCGACATCACGTTCCCGCAAGGCGTGATCTGGGGACTGATCGGCTGCGCGATGTCGTTCGGCATCAGCCTGGTGACCGAGCGCACGCACGGCACGCTGGTGCGGCTGCGCATGGCGCCGCTGACGCACGACGCAGATTCTCGGCGGCAAGGCGCTCTCCTGCTTCATCGTCGATCCTGTTCGTGGAGCTGATGCTGCTGGGGTCGCGCTGGGCTTTCGGCGTGCGGCCGACGTCGCATGCCGATGCTGGCGCTGGCCGGGCTGTCCGCGGCGATCTGCTTCGTCGGCTTCATGATGCTCGTCGCCAGCCTCGGCAAGACCGAACAGACGGCGTCGGGCGCGGGCTGGGCGATCCTGATGCCGCTGTCGATGGTCGGCGGCGCGATGGTGCCGACGTTCGTGATGCCGGCGTGGATCCAGTCGATCAGCTTCATCAGCCCGATCCGCTGGACGATGCTGGCGATCGAAGGCGGCGTGTGGCGCAACTTCTCGATCGCGGAAATGGCGACGCCGTGCGCGATCCTCATCGGCGTCGGCCTCGCCTGCTTCGCACTCGGCACGCGGGCCTCAGAGAGGCGTAGTCAGCCAGATGCCAGATGCCAGTAGCCAAGACAGAACTGCTGAATTTTCTGGCTACTGGCTAGACTTAGCTACTGGATACTCGTCCTGAATGTTCGAACGCGGAAGACCGAGGGCTCGGTGCTCTGCACGTCGTGCGGCGTGCTGGTCGGCGTCAACGATCCGACCTGCTACAACTGCGGCCGGCGCAACCCGGGGCTCTGGGGATTCGCGCCGGCGCTGCGCGCGCTCGGCAACGACCTCGGCTTCGTCAACATCGTCACCGGCGGCACGATCATCATGTACGTGCTGTCGCTGGTGATGTCGCGCGACAGGGCAGCAGCATCGGGCTTCAGCCCGAACGGCGATGCGCTGCATCATCCTCGGCGCGAGCGGCTGCGTGCCCGGTGTTCGAGACGTGGATGGTGGTGGACCGTCCTCACCGCCGGCTGGCTGCACGGCGGCGCCGCTGCACATCTTCTTCAACGTCCTGTGGATCCGTCAGCTCGGTCCCGAGATCGCCAACCTGTATGGCGCCGGGCGCATGGTGATCATCTACACCGATCGCCGGCATCGTCGGGTTCGCGCTCAGCTCAGCGTGCTCGGCTCGTTGTCGATTCCGTTCTTCGGCGCCAGGCTCGACGGTCGGCGCGTCGGCGTCGATCTTCGGCTTCCTCGGCGCGCTCGTGCACTACGGCCGGCGCACCGGCAGCAGCCACGCCCGGCCAGATGCGGCCTGCAGTACGCGCTCTTCATGGGCATCATGGGCTTCGTGTGCCGCGGCGTCGACAACGCCGCCCACCTTGGCGGCTTTATCGGCGGCTACCTCGCCGTCGATGATCCTCGATCCGCTCAAGCCGGAACGCATCGATCACATCGTGCTCGCGATCGGGTGCCTGGTCGTGACGCTCGGCCGCGATCATCGCCACCGTGATCCACGCGCCTCCGCTACCTTCGCTGACAACCTGACTGCCTGACAACCTGACTGCCTGTTTTTGGATCCCGCGTCCGCGCGATTGAAGAACCGCATTGCGTCGGACGCTTTCATCACTGCAGTGACGGCTGACATCGTCACGGGATGAACACGCGATCGCGCGCGCGTAGTGACAGGCCGCACGACCGTTCATCCCACGCCTGATCGGGCACCTCATTTGCTCAATGCCTCGCCTGGAGGTTTCCACATGACAGGTTGGAGAAACATCGTCTGGGCTCTCGTGGCCGTCGTGGCGCTGGCGTCGCCAGCGTTCGCGCAGGGCGGCGGCGCGAGCTCGACCGGCAGCATCAGCGGTGAAGATCAAGGACGCGCAGGGCGGCGTGCTGCCCGGCGTCACCGTCACCGCAACGAGCCCGGCGCAGATCGGCGCGCTCACCGCCGTGACCAACGAAGCGGGCATCTATCGCTTCCCGTCGGTGCCTCCGGGCGAATACCGCCTGGCCTTCGAGCTCGCCGGCTTCCAGTCGAGCGTGCGCGACGGGCATCCGCATCACGCTCGGCTTCAACGCGCAGGTCAACGTCAGCATGAACGTCGCGACGCTGCAGGAGACGCGTGACGGTCAGCGGCCAGTCGCCGGTCATCGACACCAGCGCGACGCGCATCCAGACCAACTACGACCAGCAGATGCTGTCGTCGATCCCGAACGCGCGCGACATGTGGTCGCTGCTGGCGACGACGCCGTCGGTGACGCTGAATCGCATCGACGTCGGCGGCGCCACTGCCGGCACGCAGACGACGTACTTCGCGTATGGCTACTCGGGCCAGAACCGCCCGCTGATCGAAGGCATCAACACGACGGAAGGCACGGCGGCCGCCGGCTTCTACCTCGATTACGGATCGTTCGAAGAAGTCTTCATCGGCGCCGCCGGCAACTCCGGCCGAGATGCCGAACAGCCCGGCGTGCTGACGCAGTTCGTCGGCAAGAGCGGCGGCAACACGTCCGTCGGTCAGCCTCTACTACGACTACGAGAACGAGGACATCCAGGCAACGCAACCTTGACCGCCGATCAGATCATTCCCGTCCACGGGCGCGTCGATCCGCCAGGACGGCAACCGCCTCGCGAGCTACAAGAACCTCAACCTCGGCATCGGCGGCCCGATCATCCGCGACCGCATGTGGGGCCACTTCTCGTACCTGAACCAGCAGACGTCAGTGGCGGCGCCGGCCGGCCGGCAGCTTCCTCGACGGCACGCCGTTCAACACCAAGCTGTTCAACTACACCGGCAAGGTCACCTACCAGTTGAACCAGTCGAACAAGTTGATCGGCTACCTGCAGCACGGCACCAAGGAACAGCCGCAACCGCGTTGACAGCAGCAACGCGCGTCGGCGCGCCGGTGCACATCACCGCCGATTCGACGGTGCTGCAGGCGTCGCCGAGCTGGGTCTACAAGGGCGAATGCGAACACCACGCTCAGCCAGAGCACCTTCGCCGAAATCCGCGCCGGCCAGTTCGGCTACAACTTCGGCCTCGACAGCAACAACAACAGCACCCGCTACGAATCGCTGACGACGCGCGAAGTGCTCGGCGGCGGCCGTGACTGGCTGAGCTGCGCCGTCGCCGCAACCAGGTCACCGGCGCGCTCAGCTACTTCAAGGATCGCCTTCGCCGGCGGCTCGCACAACCTCAAGGTCGGCGGCGAATGGATGGACGAGAAGGGCGAGACCCTCTGGAACTCATGGCTACGCAAGGACAACGTGGTGCACTTCGTCAACGGCTCGCTGCAGGGACCGCTATCGGCGACGGCCCCGTTGAGGTCCGCCTGACGACCAACGGCGACAGCTGGAGCGCCCTCGGGACGACCAGCGCGTTCGTGACCGACACCTGGACGATCGACAAGCTGACGCTGAACCTCGGCGCCCGCTTCGATCGCTACCGCGTCTACCTGCCCGAGCAGCACGTCGCCGCGGGCCGCTTCGTGCCGCAGGCAGTGGACTACCCGGCCGAATCGACAGCGTCAAGACGTTCAACCACATCGTGCCGCGCATCGGCGCGACCTACGACCTGGCGGGCGACGGCAAGACCGTGCTGAAGGCAAACTGGGGCCGCTTCTACTTCAACCCCGGCATCGACGCTCGCCGACGCGGTGAACGTCGAACACCGCCAACCAGTACGCGGATCACGTGCTGGAACGACATCAACGGCGACCGCGTCTTCCAGGAAGGCGAAGCCGGCACGCAGGTCGCAGCGCTTCGGCGGCACCGCCGGCGCGTCGATCGATCCCGAACATCCACAACTCCTACGGCGACGAAACGTCGTTCTTCGTCGAGCGCGCGGTGGTCAGCGACTTCGGCGTCCGCGCCGGCTTCGTCTACAAGGCGGACCGCGACGGCTGGCAGCAGGTCAACGCCTCGCGGCCGCTACAGCGCGTTCAACATTCCGGTGACCGTCGTCGATCCGGGTCCGGACGGCGTGCTACGGCAACGGCGACGACGGCCAACGTGCACGGCCTTCAACCTGAGCGACACCGACGACGGCCGGCAAACAACACGACCCGCAACATCGACGGCTACGAGAACAACTTCAAGACGATCGAGTTCGCGGTCAACAAGCGCTACTCGAACCGCTGGTCGATGAACGCGTCGTTCTCGCGCACCTGGACCAACCAGTTCGGCAACCTCTACTTCAACAACCGCTTCGGCACGACGGTGTCGAACTTCTCGCTGTTCGGCAGCTACCCGTCGAACCCGAACGAGAAGACGCGACAACGAGTTCACCGACTGGAACGCCAAGGTCACCGGCACGATCGACGCCGGCTGGGGCCTGCGCGTCACGCCGGTCGTCAAGCTGCAGAGCGGCGCGCCGTACGGCCGGTTCTTCCAGACTCGCACCGGCGAGCTGAACTACGGCGCGCAGATCATTCTCGCCGAGCCGATCGGCACGCGCCGGCAGGACAACGTGGCGGTGATCGACTTCCGCGTCGAGAAGCAGCTGCGCTTCGCTGCCGACAAGGCGAAGCTCGGCTTGTTCTTCGATCTGTTCAACGCGATGAACTCGAACACCGCGGTGAACATCGACTGGCGCTCGGGCGCCGGCTTCGAAAAGGCGACGACGGTGCTCGGACCGCGCATCGCCAAGTTCGGTGTGAAGTTCGATTGGTAAGGTAGTTACTTCTTAAGCGGGATGATCAAGGAGCCTACCGACTGTGACGCAACGTCGGACACGACGACGTGCAGTCGGTAGGCATCCGGCAATGCCGTGAAGTTGCTCGACAACGTCAGCCCGTCCTCGACCATCTGCTTGATATCGCTCCGGATCGGCGGTCAGGCGCACCGTCGTCTCCTTGATCGTGACGTAACTTTCCGCCGGGGACGCTCTGCGCGATCACGACGTCGATCGCGGCCTCGCGCACATCCTCCTTCTGCTGCCACGTCAACGATTCAGGATCGATGCGAACGACGATCGTTCCCTCATTTTTTGGCGCGCGCGATCTCCGCCGTGAGGCTGATGCCCGAGGCCTCGATCGGGCTCAGCATCACGCGGCCGAGCGCGGCGAGCCGCGCTCGCGAATTGCCCACGGCGACCGGCGCCGCGAGATAGCCCTTGCGGTGACGGAGCTCGATGCCGCTGCGGTTGACCTTGACGTCGATGTTGCGGAATTTGTTGTCGCCCTCGGGGCGGGACGAGTAGTAGCCGAGGACATATGAGACGCGTGAATCATCGATTGCCTTGCGGACAGCCTCGCCAATCGCATTCGAATTCAGATAGACGCGGCCACCGGTGGCCTCGGCGATCGTGCGCATCGTGTCCTGATTCGGATGCGTATACGCCATCGTCGTGAAGACCGGCGCCGTCGGCGCGCGCCTCGGCTGACGGTAGCCGTGGCGGCGCTTGGATTCACGAACGCGCCGATCAAGCCGCGGATGTCGACGGGATAGACCGCCACATCAGCGCTGTTGATCGCGCGGGTGGCGCGATTGACTTCCTTGTCCATGATCTGCGGACCAGTGATCGCTCGGGATCACGAACGGGAACGCGCCGGAGACCCAGATCAGGTTCTTGCCGTCCGGGAATGCCGGCGAGATGATTGGCGATGCCCTCGAGAGCGTTGGTGAGTCAACTCGGCGCGGCGCCGCAAATACATCTCCCGCCACCATCGTCGTCGTGCGGGCCAGCCACGCTTCGGTCTCCGCGTCTTCCGCTGCGACTCCGCTCCTCGCAAAGTCCGGCGCTTTCTTCCGATCGCGACAACTCCACCGACGTCGTGCCCAGGTAACGATTGAGCACCGCGATCAGCCGGCCGGAGTCGCTCGTGAAGTCGTGCAGCACGGTGATGGTGTCGGACTCGAGCACGTACAGCGCGACGCGGTCGGAGGACCGGATATTCGCGAGCAGCTTCAGGATTTGATCGCGCGCGAACTTTTGATCTTCCCAGGTCGAGTTCAGGCGGTCGAACAGGATGACCGTGACGCCGCCGCCGGTCCGCTCAGCGAGACGATTCGAGAATACCGCCGGTGTCGAGGGTGTTGATGATGACGCCGCGCTCGGCGTCGGCGCCAGGGCGATCGGCTTCGATCGCGAAGACTTCGATCTTTTGTTCCTTGCCGTCCTCGTAGATCCGGAAGTCCGGAGGCGGCCAGGTTTTTCACGGGCTGACCGGCGTTGTCGTGGGCGATCACGCTGACGTTGACGAGACGAACGCCCGAGCGGAACGTCGGCTGCTGCGCCAGAGCGGCAGCGCCAGCTCGGCGACGATCATAAAGAACGACGCACGGAAGCGTGCTGACAGAGCTATACGCCCGCCACGCACGTTACCACGAGGCACGGACTGGAGCAAATTCTTGTAACGCCAGTGCCGCTTAGCGGCAGATTGCATTTAAGGCGCGCCCGAGTCTCCGCGACTACTCACTACGCAGCGCAATAACGGGATCGATTCGTGACGCGCGCCATGCGGGCCATGCCGTCGCGATCAACGACACGATGATGAGCAGCACGGAGACACCCGCGAGCGTCGCCGGATCCGCGGGCGACGTGCCATACAGCATGCCGCGCATCGCAAAGCCGACGCGCGACTCCGCCGGCGAGGCCGACGGCGAGTCCCACCAGCCAGCAACCGGCCTGACTGCCGCGCCACCAGCCCGACCACGGCGCTGCGCCGGCACCGAGCGCCATGCGCGTGCCGAACTCAGGCGTGCGCTGCGATACCGAATACGACACCACGCCGAACAAGCCCGCCGTCGCCAGCAACAGCGCGACCATCGCGAATCCGCCGAGCGTGGCGATGATCACGTAGTCGCTCGATTCGGCGCGCTGCATCGCCTCGGTGAAACGTCTGCAGGTTTTCGATCGGGATCGTCGGGCGCCACCGACGCCGCGACACTGCGGACGCCGGCAGTGAGCGCGCCAGGATCCTGCCCTTCGATGATGAACGTCATGCGGCGCGTCTCCGGCAGCATTGGAATCCAGACTCGGGCCGGCGCGTGGTCGGTGCGATCGGTATTGGCGACGTCGGTCGACACGCCGACGACTTGATACACGGCGCGCGTCTCGGCGGACTGGATCGAGAAGTGACGGCCGATCGCGCGATCGACGCCGTCGAAGTAGCGCATCGCCGTCGTCTGGCTGATCACCGCCTCGTTGGTGCTGCCCTCGGTCCACCACCGGCCGCCGCGCAGGCCGACGCCCAGCGTCGCGGCCGCATCCGCGCGGGCGCCGGTCACGACCGCCATCGGCGTCGGCTCGCCGGGCGCGACGGCCCGATCGTCGACCGTGATCGCGATCATTCCGGAATCGCCGAGCACCGGCAGCCGATTCACCACCGTGACCCGGTTGACACCGGCCACCGCCGCCAGCGCGTCCGCGTCGCCGTCGCCGCGGCGTGGGTCGCGGCGGCGTCGGGATACACGGCGTCGTTGAACTCCATCCCGAAGATCAACAGCCGATCGATCGTCATGCCAAGCGGCTTGACCGAACGCGCGCGCGAATGCTCTTCACGTCGCGAGGCTCGACGCCGGTGAGCATGATCACGGCCAGCGCGACCTGCGCGACGACCAGCGCGCCCCGGCCGCGCATCTTCGCCGTCGACCCGCGGCCGCCTTGCGTGGCGAGCACTTCGCGCAGATCGGGACGCGACGATCAGCGCGCGCCGACGCGAGTGAAAACACCACGGGCAAATCAGCGCGAGCATCGCGACAAAGGCGAGCTCGTGTTCGTCGATCGCGATCTGCTGGAAGATCTGGTCCGGAGCAATCATGCGAATTAGCCGCAGTGCCGTCCAGGCCGCCGGCACGGACAGCAGCGCACCGATCGCCGCGGACGACAGCCTCGACCAGGAATTGCCTGAGCAACCGGCTGCTGCTTCGCGCCCATCGCGGTGCGCACCGCCAGCTCGCGCGCGCGCGCCGCGGCCCGCACCATGATCAGGTTCGAGACGTTCGCGGTCGCAATCGCCATCAACAATCCAATGGAGAACAGGAACAGGGCGATCACCACCCAGAAGCCGTCGCCGCCGGTGATGTCGCGGATCGGGACCAGCCGGATCTTCCAGCCGCCGTTGGTCAGCGGGTATTCGCTCGCCAGCGCGTCGCCGATCGCCGCCATTTCGGCGGCGCGCCTGATCGAACGTCACGCCCTCGCGCAACCGGCCGATGAAGCGTAAGTTCCTGACATCGCGCGGGCCGTCGAGTTCAGCGGCTGTGGCAGCCAGAGATCGATCTCGGCGAGGTTGCCAAACTCCATGTCCGGCTTAAGCACGCCGACGACAGTGACGATCTCCCGGCCGATCTGCAGGGTCTGCCGATCGCATCCGCCCGGCCGTTCATCTCGTCCCGCCAGTAGTGATGCGACAGCACGGCGACCGGCGCAGCTCCCGGCGACATCGTCACCCTCAGCGAAACGCGCGGCCGACGAGCGGAGTCTGGCCCATGGCGGCAAACAGGTTGGCGGTGGCGTAGATGACCGTCAGCGTCTGCGACTGGCCATTCCGGATCAGCGGCGCGCGGCCGTCGCGCATCGCCGACAGCTGTCTCGAGCGTGGTCGCGCGCGCGCGCGATAGTCGAGGAGATCCGGAGCCGAGACGCGGCCCGCGGAAACGTCGAGCCGCTGCGTGTCCGACGCGAAGATCGATGACGACCTTCGCGTTGTCGTCGACCGGCAAGCCGCGGAACAGCGCGAGATCCGCGAACGCAAACCCGATCGTCGCCGCGCCGATCGCGAGCGCGAGCGTCGCGACGATCGGCAAGCCGACGTGCCCGGATTCCGCTGCAGCATGCGAAACGCAGTGCGCAGAGTCGCCGCTCAGATCGAGCCACATGGGTGGCTCCTTGGATACGTCAACGACTGTTGCGGAGAGCGGCTCGATCGCGTAACGAACAGCGCAGCCGCAATGGTCTGTCGCCAGTACCACAGAGATCGTGACGGGATCAGGGATCGGGGAGTCAGGGAGTCAGGCGAATACTCCTCGATGGAGATCGCCGCAGAATGCTGTCGCCACGCTTGCCGAGCGGCAAGATGCGCTTGAGGATCCATCCGGCGAGACGTCGTGGACTGGTCGTTCCTGATCCCCGACCTCGGCTCCCGGTTCAGTGCTTCGACTCGAGGATCTCGTCGAGGCCGTGCCACAGCTCGAGCAGCGCCTTGCGCGATGCGCGCAGCGCCGCCACGCCGTCGGCCGTCGACGGTGAAGCTGCCGTTGCGGCAAGCCGTCGCGTCCCGCATCGCCGCCTTCGGCGGTCCATCGCACGAGCTGCTTTGGCTTCGAGTCGATCGAGGCGTGGTGTAGAACGCGCCGCGCGATGGATCGTGTCCCGACGCGCGCAGCGATCTCTCTTGCGGATCTCGATCGGATACGCCTTGGCGTCGCAGCGAAGAATGGCGAGCAACACCCGCTGCTCGAACTCGCCCAGAAAATTTCGACCATGGCTTCCCGTTGACCACCTGACGACCTGACGGCCTGCGCTCGATGCCTGCTTGATGTAGACGAGTCTACAGCGTGAACAGTTCCATCAGGTATTGTCTGGACGACCGTTCAAGACTGCGGAGCAACGTTGTTTGGGAAAAATGGCGTCGAGAACGATCGTTGATCGCGACGCTGGTGATGTGCTCGCTGCTGGCGGGAACGACGCGTCGCCTGGCAGCAGCAGACCGGCGAGATCTTACGGAACGCGGCGGCCGACACGTCGGGCGCCGTGCTTGCCGGAGCGCACCGTGACGGTTGCCGGTCCCGCGCTGATTCAGCCGCGCGTGGCCGTGACGTCGGAAGCCGGCACCTACCGCGTGCCGGAACTGCCGATCGGCACCTACTCGGTGACGTTCGAACTCGCCGGGTTCCGCACCACTCGCGCATGCAGGACATCCGCGTGACCATCGGCTTCCGCGCGCAGGTCAACGGCGCGCTGGAACTGTCGACCGTGCAGGAAACCGTGACGGTCACCGGCGCCAGCCCGCTCGTCGACACGCGCGAGACCGGCACGAAGTCGACGCTTCGACCTCGAGACGATGCAGAACATCCCGTCGGCGCGCGACCCCTGGGTCATGCTCGAGCAGCACGCCCGGCATCATCATGGACCGCGCCAACGTCGGCGGCAACCAGTCAGGCCAGCAGTCAGGCTACATCTCGCGCGGCGCATCGACCGGCAACAACAAGTGGTCGATCGACGGCGTCGACATCACCGACATGGCCGCGACCGGCGCGTCGCCGATCTACTACGACTTCGACATGCTCGAGGAAATGCAGGTCACCACGGGCGGCGCGGACGTCACGCAGCAGACCGGCGGCGTCGGCATCAACCTCGTGACCAAGAGCGGCACCGATCGCTTCAAGGGCAACGCCCGCGCGCTCGTCACCGACGAGAAGTTCGAGGACGACAACATCACGCCACGAGCTGCAAGGCGCAGGGCGCCGGCTCGGCGCGCCGATCCAGAACATCAAGCGACTACGGCTTCGACGTCGGCGGTCCGATCATCGAAGAGCAAGCTGTGGTGCTGGGGCAGCTACGGCGCGCAGGACATCAAGGTCGGCGTCGTCGGCTTCTACAAGAACACCCCGAATGCCGTCCCGGCGGCGTGCCGATCAACTCGCGCACGGCCGACACGGACGCTGCTCCGCAGCTGCCTCTCGAACCGACCTGACGCACGCTCCACAACTACAACGTGGAAGCTGACCTACGTGCCGTTCAAGAACAACCGCTTGAACTTCCAGAACACCTGGGCGGAAAAGGTCCGCAACGCGCGTGACGCGGGCGACCTGCGTCCGGTCGAAACCACCGTACCGCCAGAAGGCCGTGTCGAGCGACTTCGGCACCTTCGGCTGGCTGACCGGTCCCGATCGCCGTTCTGGAAGGTCGCGCGATCCAGCACGTCATCAACGATCGAGTGGCTCGTCGACGTGATGTGGGCGCACCTCGGCAACAACTTCGTGCTCGACTTCCACGAAGACTGCGCTGCACGACGTGCAGGCCGCGCTTCGAGATCACGACCACGCGATGTGGGGCCGTTCGTTCAACGCGCTCGACGTTCCTGCGTCCGACCAACAGCCTCGACGTGGTCAGCAGCTACTTCCTGCCGGCGAAGCTGGGCGGCGATCACTCGCTCAAGTTCGGCTACCGCTGGCGCAACGCGCACTCGACGAGCCTGAACCATCGCGGCGGCTTCATGGAGGCGCGCTTCACGCAACGGCGTCGCCACCGCAGCCGACATCTGGCGCGACGGCAACTGCCGATCGCGCACCTCAACACGCAACGCGTTCTACGTGCAGGACACCTCACACGCAGAACCGCCTGACCATCAACCTCGGCATGCGTCTACGACATGCAGGACGACGCGCGCTAGCCGGCGCGCGTGCCGAGAACCCGTTCTTCCCGCAGCTGATGCCGGCGATCGACTTCCAGGGCGCCGATGCCGTGGCGTGGACTGGGACGATCTCGCCGCGCGTCGGCGTCGACCTACGACCTCAAGGGCGACGGCAAGAACGTCGTTCTCGGCGTCGTCTGCCATCTACTACGGCCAGATGGCGCCCGGCCAGCTCTCGAGCCAGCTCGCCGCCACCGGCGCGGTGTTCGTGCGCTACCCGTGGACCGACGCCAACGGCGACGAGTTCGTCCAGCCGGGCGAGGTCAACACCATCGGTGCCGTTCCTCGAGCAAGAGCATCGGCCTACGACCCGGCGAACCCGACCAGCACGCACCGTCGCCGACCCGCGTCGATCTCGGACGTCAAGAACCGATCGCACCCGCGAGTTCATCGTCGGCTTCGATCGCCAGCTCAGCTCGCAGTGATGGCGGTCGGCGGCAGCTACATCTGGCGCAAGTGCGATCAGCTTCCTCTGGAACGATCGCGATGCGTGGACCAGCATGAACTATCGCGCGCGTCGATTACGCCCACGGGGTGTGCCCGCCGGCGCTCGCTGCGAAGCCATTGCACTACGAGCCGACCAGCCAGTTGCCGTCGACCAATGTATACGCGAACCGTCGCGATCGCCATCGCGACTTTAACCGGTTCGAGCTCACGTTCAGGAGGCGCACCGCCGGGGCGCTGGTCGATGAGTGCGAGCTACGCGTACAACAATGCGGGTCGAACACTTCGGCACTGCGGCGCTCGAAGATCCGACGTGCGACGCCGAGACGTGCCCGGGTGATTTCCAGTACGCCCCGGAATCGGAGGGCAGCGGCATCGGCAATGTGTTTCAGAATCCCAAGTGGCTCGCTGAAGGTGAATGGGGCCGCATTCGGATCCCGTTCGACCTCAACGTGGCGTGGCAATTATTTGGGTCGCCAAGGCTTCCCTTTCCCGCAGTCGATTTCTTTGACGCCCGACCGTGCCAATGGCGGCGGGACGCGCGCAAGTGCAATCCTCGATCCGGATGGGCGCGGTGCGCTACGACAATCTGCACACCATCGACCTGCGCATCGACCGCACGCAGCCGCATCGGCGCAGATCAGGATCGTCCCGGCATTCGACGTGTTCAACCTGACGAACGCGGGCACGGTGCTGGCGATTAACCGTCAGCAGGCGGCAGCCAATGCGAATACGGTGAAAGGGTAACGCCGCTCCGCGCGTGTGGGTCGTGGATCAGCGCTCACTGGTGAGGGCTGCGCCCGACGAAGTTGCCAGTTACCAGTTGCCAGTTCCCAGTTCCCCTTCTTTACGCCCGCTTACGTTCACATTTGGCTCTTTGCGGAGGTTCTCGTTTTCCAGGCGTGCACACGAGACGGCAGAATGATCGCTGCATAGATGGACGAGCTGGGCGGCTTTCGATTCGAGCCCAGTCTCGCTGTCTTCCCGTAATGATCCAGGCTTCGCTGCCGTAACTTCCAGCAACTGACGCGCGATTCTCGGCTTCCTCGCAACGCAATCCTCATTTTCGCGAGGAAGTCGGCATCGCTCGACGCGTCATCTGTTTCGATCGCTGTTCGATGCTGTCGCTGCGCGAACCAGATTCTCCCAAATCGTCTTGCTGGGAGAGCATTCGAGAGCTGTTTCTTTGACAGCATTCGTTGACGTTGACGCTGAACTCCGATCGCTCGCGCGTGAAGGGCAAGCAAAGTTCTGCTCTCCGTTTTGGTGAAGGCTCAGTCATGCCCTCTATTGCGCTGCAAATCGAAGTTGACCGAACGAATTCAGGCCAGATCTCGCGAAGAGCGCGTTCGAAGGTGAAGAAACTGAAACGCCGTTGAATCGGCGGTCGTCGCAAATCCGGCAACTGAAACTGGTAATTGGCAACTTCCAGTTCCCAGTTAGTTCGTTTTGACGAAACACTCTGACCTTCTAGCATACGCAAATGAGGTGGATCCTCTGACCTTCGTCGCGCTCGTTGGCGCGGTTGGCGTCATCGCGCTGATTGGCTATTTCCGCCGTGGTCGCGCACGGCCGCGCAGCGCCGAGTTCAACAAGCCGCCCGGATCAAGTATTTCGCTTTGATTGCCGATCCTGACAGACTACAAAGGATGGTGGAAGGCGCCGAGCGAAAATCGGAAGTCGTCGAGCGTGTGCCGCCGTCGAAGCTGGTGACAAGATCGTCGGCGAGACGCGAAGTTCGGCGGAACCTGACCTTCGAGATCGTAACGCCGACACCGACCGGATCGAAGCTGACCATCACCGGAACGCGGCGAAATCACAACCTGGTATTCAGAACTCGCCGCTCGGCTATGTAATTGGCTATACGCGCACGATGGATAGCCTGTCTCGCAGCGGCGAAAAAGCTCTCGAACTACTCGGAACTCCAACCTTAACTGGCAACCGGTAACCGGAAACTGGCAACTACAGTTACTTGAGAGTTTCCAGCCACTGCCGCGATGTCCTCGCGCGACCACTTATGGTCGTCGTTCAGGTGCACCATGATCGCGGCGAGGCTGAGCGTCTTCTTGGCAGTCGTTGCCGCCGGGCACTTGCGGACCGAGCCCTCGAGGCAATCGAAGAACCATTCGAGGTCCTTGGTCGGACGAAGGCCGTCCTGGCCTGCGTCGGCAGGCGATACATGCCCTCGTAGGCCGCGCCGAGCGCGCAGGACGCGCTCCGGCCGCGGTAGTAGTCGCCGAAGGCCTGATCGGGCCGGCGCACGGCGCCGCTCCGGATGAACTGCGCCAGTTCCTTCTCGCAGTGCTGCGGCTTGTTCTCTTCGTCGGTCATAACTGACCTCACGGTCAGGCCATCAGGCAGTCAGGCCGTCAGGCCGTCAGAAACCTTTGCCGAGACGCTCCTGCAGCTTCTCGCGGTAGCCTCGGCTCAGTGTAAGCCTGGTCCCGTTCTGCAGCACCACCACATATTCGCCGTTGAACCACGGCTGCATTTCCTTGATGCGGTCGGTGTTGACGATGCGCGAGCGGTGGATGCGGACGAAGCGCTGCGGCATCCAGCCGGCCTTCCATGTTGTTCATGGTCTCGCGGAACAGGTGCGAGTCCTCGCCGAGGTGCAGGCGCACGTAGTTGCCCGCCGCCTCGATCCAGTCGATCTCCTGCGTGCGCAGGAAGAACACGCGGCCGCCGGACTTGACGACCAGCCGATCGAGCCGCTGCGGCTCGGGCTTGATGTCCTGCACCAGCGCCATCAGCCGCTTGCCGAGGTCGCCGGCGCGGCGGCGCTCGAGATGCTCGCGCGCGTGCTGCAGCGTCTGCGCGAAGCGATCGCGGCCGAACGGCTTCAGCAGGTAATCGATCGCGTGCACTTCAAACGCCTTGAGCGCGTACTCGTCGTAGGCGCGTGACGAACACCACGGCCGGCACCTGTTCGGCGCCGAGCTGCTGGATCACGCCGAAGCCGTCACACGCCGGCATCTGCACATCGAGGAACACGAGGTCGGGATGCTGCTGCTGGATCGCCGAAACGGCCTGCGTGCCGTCGGAATACTCCCCACCATCTCGATGTCTTTTTCCTGGCTCAAGAGGCCGACGATGCGCTCGCGCGCCATCGGCTCGTCATCCACCACCATCGTGCGAATCTTGGTCACGCCACTCCTCGCTTGTTTACGTTAGGCCACGGCCTCGGCCTCTCCCATCCTCCTCACTTGCAAGCTCCGCCATCGGAATGGCGATGCACACGAGCAGTCCGCCCTCGGCGGGCTGCCGGAATTCAAACCGGTGCAGCGACCCGTACAGATGATCGAGCCGCGACCGGGTGTTCGAGAGCCCGACACCGCGATTGAAGTCAGTCAACCGCGCCGCTGACAGCCCGACGCCGTTGTCCTGGACGTCGAGTTCGAGCATCGCGCCATTGATGCGGGCCCGCACGGCGATCTGGCCAGGTGTGGGCCTGGGACCAGATGCCGTGCTTAATGGCGTTTTCGACGAGCGGCTGCAGCAAAGGTTGGGGACGAGCGCGTGCAGCGTTTCCGCCTGGACGTCGAATACCACTGTCAGACGGTCGCGGAAGCGCGTTTGTTCGATCTCCAGATACTTGAGAGGAAGTCGAGCTCCTCCTTCGAGCGGCACTTCCTGCACGCCGACGCGCTGCAGCGACATGCGCAGCAGATCGCTGAGCCGCGCGATCATCGCGTCCGCGGCATCGACGTCGCGATGCATCAGCGCCGAGATGGTGTTGAGCGTGTTGAACAGGAAGTGCGGCTGCATCTGCCGCTGCAAGGTGTGCAGGCGCGCCTCGACGAGCCGCGTCTCGAGCTGCACCGCGTTCAGTTCCCTCGCGCGCGCTTCGTGCAGATATCGCAGCGCCGTGCCGACGCCGACGATCGTCCAGTAGGTCATCATCTCCCAGTCGAAGTTCAGGAACAGCATCTCCTGCGCTTCGTGGAGCCACGTGTCGAGCGACTCGCCGATCGCCCAGTAGGTGCCCATGCGCAGCGCGACGGTCAGCGACCACGTGCAGCGACGTCGCGACGACGACGCCGGCGATGTGAATGGGAATCGCCATCTTCCACGTCGCGCGATCGAACGGGAAGCGCCGCGTGAGCCACGAGGATCGCCGGCGTGAGCGCCGCCCACGAATACCAGTAGCCGAGATTCAGCGTGAGCAGCAGCCCGAAGCGCCGCCGGCTTGTCGGTGAACGTCGAGACGAAATAGAACGCCGCGAACGCCGAGAAGAAATCCAAGCGCGGTCGGCAACGCTGAAGATGACTCGGACGGGAACACGCGCCGGATGAGGGAGCCATGGCCGCAATATCAGCCTGCCGCGCGCGGCGGTCAAGCACGATTGCCACTCGTCACACCATTCGTCCCACGCGGACCATCGCGCTTCGGCTATAGCGAAGAGCATGCCGGACCGCGAGTCGAATGTTTGCTGAGCGGAGATTGCGCGGATCTCGCGCGACGCGATCGACGAGAGATCCAGTCGCTTGAAGATTCAGCAGTGACGCGAATTCACTTGTTCGCTTTCAGGAGCAGGAATCCCAGAGGTGGGACGGTCAGGTTGAGCGACCACTCGTAGCCGTGCGACGGCTTTTGCTCGGCGATCACGCGGCCCTGGTTGCCGATGTTGCTGCCGCCGTAGACGTCGGCATCGCTGTTGAGCAGCTCCACGTAGTCGCCGGCCGCCGGCACGCCCAGCTGATAGTCGCGCCGCGGCACCGGCGTGAAGTTGACGACGGCGATGACGTCGACGTCGGCCTGCGCTCGTGGCCTCTTGCTGCGCGTCAGCGCGATGATGCTGTGCTCGTGGTCGTTGCAGTCGATCCACGAGAAGCCCGCCGGATCGAAGTCGGCGTCCCACAGCGACGCCTCCTGCGTGATAGACGCGATTGCAGATCGCGCACCCAGCGCTGCAGTCCGGCATGGCGCGGATCGCCGAGCACTTCCCAATCGAGCTGCCAGTCGTGATTCCACTCGCGCCACTGCCCGATCTCGCCGCCCATGAACAGCAGCTTCTTGCCCGGATGCACGAACATGTAGCCGTAGAGCGCGCGCAGGTTGGCGTGCTTCTGCCAGACGTCGCCCGGCATCTTGTCGAGCATCGAGCCGTTTGCCGTGCACGACTTCGTCGTGCGAGAACGGCAGCATGAACTTCTCGCTGTAGGCGTACATCATCGAGAAGGTGATCTTGTTGTGGTGCCACTTGCGGTGCACCGGATCCTCCTTCATGTAGTCGAGCATGTCGTGCATCCAGCCCATGTTCCACTTGTAGGTGAAACCCAGGCCGCCCAGATGCACCGGCCGTCGTCACGCCCGGCCACGACGTGGATTCCTCCGCGCACATGAACGTGCCGGGCATGTCGTGCTCGATCAGCATGTTCAGCTGCTTGATGAATTCGATCGCGTCGAGGTTCTCGCGGCCGCCGAACTTGTTCGGCACCCACTCGCCTGCCTTGCGCGAGTAATCGAGATACAGCATCGACGCGACCGCGTCGACGCGCAGGCCATCGATGTGAAACTCCTTCGAGCCAGAACAGCGCGTTGCTGCAGCAGGAACGACCGCACTTCGTTGCGGCCGTAGTTGAAGACCAGCGTGCCCCAGTCCTGGTGCTCGCCCTGCCGCGGATCGGCGTGCTCGTAGAGCGCCGTGCCGTCGAAGCGCGCCAGGCCGTGCTGATCCTTCGGGAAGTGGCCGGGCACCCAGTCGAGAATCACGCCGATGCCGGCCTGGTGACACGCATCGACGAAGAACTTGAAGTCCTCCGGCGTGCCGAAGCGGCTGGTCGGCGCGAAAGAAGCCGATCACCTGGTAGCCCCACGATCCGGAGAACGGATGCTCCATCACCGGCAGCAGCTCGACGTGCGTGAAGCCCATCTCCTTCACGTACGGCACCAGCCGCTCGGCCATCTCGCGATACGTGCAGCCCGTCCGTCCGGGCGATCGCTGCCAGCTGCCCAGGATGCACCTCGTAGACCGACATCGGCACGCGCAGCTATCCATCTGCTCGCGGCCGCGCGCGTCGCGCATCCAGTCCGCGTCCTGCCACTCGTAGCCTCCGCTGTCCCACACGATCGACGCCGTGCGTCGGCGGCGTTCTCGAAATAGCGTCCGCACGGATCGGACTTCAGCACACGTGCGGCCATCGGCGCCGAAGACTCTCGAACTTGTAGGTCGCGCCCGTGCCGAGCCCGGGCACGAACGTCTCCCAGTATCCCGACTGCTCGAGGCGTCCGCAGCGGATGCACGCGGCCTGTTCCAGCTGTTGAAGTCGCCGACGACGTTGATGGCGCGGGCGTTGGGCTCACACACGGCGAAGTGCACGCCGCTCACGCCGTCGTGCTCGATGACGCGCGACCCCGAGCTTGTCGAACGCCTCGAAGTGCGTGCCTTCGCCCGAGCAGGTGAAGGTCGAAGCCGGTCAGCATATGGTGCGCAGACACTGCACGGCTACTTCTCCTGCGGCTCGACTACACTTATGAACAGATGACGCTTCCACTCTCCTGGCCGCAGGCGCGGCCGCGCCGCGCGCTGGCAGCAACAGCCCTCGGCGACGCCGCCGCGCATCGATCGTCTCTCGCCCCTGACGCCGCCGAGAGCATCTTCGGCGTCGACTTCACCGAGGCCGAGGAACAGATGGCGCTGCAACAGCGTCAATCGCAACCTCGACAGCTACGACCAGCTGCGCAAGCTCAACATCCCGCTCGACACCGAGCCGGCGATCACGTTCCGGCCGTATCTGCCCGGGCAAGAAACCCACCGGCAAGCGCGACGCCGGGCGCGAAGCTGAAATTCGACGCGGCCGGTCGTGCCGGCGAACCTCACGCCGGAGCGAGATCGCGTTCCTGCCGGTCACGGCGCTCGCGGCGCTGATCGAAGTCGAAGCGGATCACGTCGACCGAGCTCACGAAGATCTATCTCGATCGCGCTTGAAGAGCTACGGCGAGCACGCTGAACTGCGTCGTCACGCTGACCGAAGAGCTCGCGCTCAAGCAGGCGGCCGATGCGGACGCGGAGATCAAGGCCGGCAAGTATCGCGGCCCGCTGCACGGCATTCCGTGGGGCGCGAAGGATCTGCTCGCGACCAAGGGCATCAAGACCACCTGGGGCGCGACGCCGCATAAGGATCAGGTGATCGAGCTCGACGCGACGGTCGTCGAGCGGCTGCGCGATGCCGGCGCCGTGCTCGTCGCGAAGCTGTCGATGGGCGCGCTCGCGCAGGGCGGCGTGTGGTTCGGCGGCTCGACGCGCAATCCGTGGAACACCGAGCGCAGGCTCGAGCGGATCGTCCGCCGGTCCTGGCGCCGCGACCGCCGCCGGGCTGCGTCGCCTTCGCGATCGGCACCGAGACGCGCGGCTCGATCATCTCGCCGTCGGCCATCAACGGCGTCGTCGGGCTGCGGCCGACCTACGGGCGCGTCAGCCGCTACGGCGCGATGGCGCTGTCGTGGACGATGGACAAGATCGGACCGATGTGCCGATCGGTTGAGGACTGCGTGGTGGTGTTGAACGCGATCTACGGCGGCGACGGCAAGGACGACACCGCACTGATGCGCCGTTCGGGGAACGTGCCGCTCTCTACGCCGCCATCCGGCGGCGGGCGGCAAGCCCGCACTACCGCTCGTCGCTCAAGATCGGCTACATCCAGAAGGAATTCGAGGGCGGCGGCGGTCTGGGGCGGATCCGAATGCCGACCGACGCGCAGCGCCGAGCGCGCGTTCAGCGGGCGCAATGGCGATACGCCGAGGCGCTCGACGTGTTCCGCAAGGCCGGCGCGAAGCTCGAGCCGATGGCGATGCCGGACTTCCCGAGCCGAGGCGATCGGGTTCGTGCTGAGCGCGGAGGCGCGCGGCGGCGTTCGACGATCTGACGCGCAACAAGGGAACAGCTCGCTCGCTGACCGGTCAGTCACCGGGCGACTGGCCGAACACCTTCCGCAGCTCGCGCTTCATTCCGGCGGTCGAATACATCCGCGCCATGCGCGCGCGGCGGCTATTGATGCAGGAGATGGACAAGCTGATGTCGCAGTACGACGTCTTCCTGAGTCCCGCGCCTGGCAGCAGCAGCCTGCAGGTGACCAACCTGACCGGTCATCCCGCGATCGCGCTGAAGAGCGGCTTTATCGACAAACATGCCGCAGGCGATCATGGCTGGTCGGGTCGGCTACTATCGACGAAGCAACCGTCTGCAGGGTCGCGCTTAGCTTGCGAACAAGCGACCGAGTGGCACAACCGGAATCCTACGCTGTAGACGCTGTCGACGAACGCTAACCACAGAGGACGCGGAGGACACGGAGGACTTCTTTCTAAATACCAGTGCTGCTAAGCGGCACTGGCGCTTTAAAAAGTTTTCTCCGTGTCCTCCGTGTCCTCCGTGCGCTAACGCATGCGGATCAGCGGAGACCGCTTGAGCTATCACGGTCTGACTTTGTTGGCGGGTTAACTCTCTTTCAACAGCAATACGTAACTGAACGAGCGCTA
>ERZ1370068.8594-contig-7436_pt1 | contig 43687 bp, 46 predicted proteins | sample MGYA00561227_ERZ1370068 | MGnify/ENA primary metagenome ERZ1370068 (study PRJEB38410, sample SAMEA6850437) | metagenome | study: Metagenomic assessment of the ecological functions of the soil: analysis of the soil microbiota associated with the...
TCAGTTACGTATCGTTGATCTCGGCCACCTCAGGCATGCTTGGTCGACGAGGGCAAGCGATGTCGCCGCGGCGGCGGGCGTCGAGCTGCACGACGATCCCTGGGAGATGAACGTACTGGCGACGCAGCGTGGCAGCGCGCACTATCCGTCGATGCTCGAGGACGTCGAAGCTCAGCGGCCGACCGAGGTGGAGCTGATCAACGGCGCGCTCGTGCCGTGAGGCGGAGCGCCATGGCGTGGCCAGCTACCGCTGCAGACGGCGCTGTACCGGACTCGTCGCAGCGAGAGAGGCGTCGTACTCGTGAGGGTGTGCGTCGTAGGCTGCGGCGCGGTCGGCTCGCTCTTCGCGGCGAACCTCGCCCAGCTCGACGACGTCGAGGTCTGGGCGTACGACCTCGACCGGGAGCACGTCGACGGCGATCAACCGCGACGGCCTTCGCCTCAGCGGCGCAGGTGAGGCGCTGGGGCGGCTGAGCGGCGACCTCGGATCCCGACCGAGCTTCCGGCCTGCGACTTCGGAATCGTCGCGACGAAGGCGATGCACACCGCGGCGGCGATCGAGGCGACGGCGGCTGCGTTCGCGGATGGGTGCGTCGCGACCGTCCAGAACGGCCTGGGCAACGAAGAGGCGATTGCAAAGCACGCCGAGCGGGTGATTCGCGGGACGACCTTCCCGGCCGGCAAGCTGCTCGAGCCGGGCCACGTCCAGTGGGACGTCAAGGGCGACACGACCCTCGGGCCGTTCGAGCCGCGACCGGCGCCGTTCGACGAGGTCGCGCGCCTCGCCGAGGCGTGCACCCGCGCCGGGATGCCGGCTCGACGGCCGTGCGAGGACGCGCGCGGCCCGCAGTGGCGGAAGGTGATCTTCAACGCCGCCACGAATCCGGTCGGCGCGCTCACGCGGCTGACGCACGGACGCGTGTGCGAGGACCCGAGCTGCGGCGGCTCGTCAGCGGCCTCGTCGACGAGGGCAAGGCGGTCGCGGCCGCGCAGGGGATCGAGCTCGACGCCGATCCGGAGGATCTGATCGACCATGCGGCGAAGCCGGAGGTTGCCTACGACCACAAGGCGTCGATGCTCCAGGACGTCGAAGCGCGGCGGCCGACGGAGATCGACTACCTGAACGGCGGCATCGTCCGCTTCGGCGAGGAGCACGGCGTCCCGACACCGTTGAACCGCGCCGATCTGGTCGCTCGTGAAAGGGTTGGAGCAGTCGTGGTGAGCCGCGAGGAGGTCGACCGCCGCTACCGCGCTCATCCGCGAGGCGATGGCGGAGCAGCAGCTGGATGCCGTGCTCGTCTGCGGCTCCGAGTACACCGGCTTCGAGGGCGCCGTCACGTACATGTCCGGCTTCGTGATCGTCCATCGCTACGCCTACGTGCTCCTGCCGCGTGAGGGCGACCCGACGATCATCTTCCCGGCCGAGGCGCGCTACGTCGGGGAGCACGGGACCTCGTGGATCGAGGACCAGGTCTTCGCGGAGCGGCCCGGTCAGTACATCGGCGACCGGCTGGCCGCACAGCGCGTCGGCGTCTACGGGCTCGACTACGTGATGGCGGTCCGCGACTTCGAGGGCACGCACCTGCGCGTGGAGTTCGTCCCGTTCGACCTCGAGTTCGATCTGGCGCGCGCGGTCAAGAGCGCCGAGGAGATCGAGTCGGTGCGCGACTCGGTGCGCATCAACACCGAGGGCTTCTGGGCGCTTCCTGGAGGCGTACCGCGCCGGGGAAGTCGGCCGCGGAGGTGCTCGCTCCTGCCGAGCGCCTCTTCGTCGAGGAAGGCTGTGGCCGGCTGACGATGAACATGGTGCTCGATCGGCGCCGGAGTTCGCGATGGCCCGCGAGGCACATGATTCTCGGCGACTTCTGCATCCCGTCGCTCGAGATCGCCGGGCCGGGCGGCCACTGGGTCGAGGTGTCGCGGGCGCTCGGCGAGCCGAATGCCGAGGTGAGCAGGATGCTCGAGGCCTACGAGGAGTACTTCGAGGCGGCGCAGACTGCGCTCCAGGCCCGGTGCGACGGCTCACGATGTGCACCGCGCGCGTCTCGAAGGGCTTCACCGACCGCGGCTACCACCTCGGCCACGTGACGGGACACTCGATCGGCGATGACGATGATCGAGCATCCGAAGATCGGCGAAGGCGATCGAGACCGGAGTCTGCGCGAGAACATGGTGTTCTCGATGCACCCCACGTCATTGCGGACAACGGCGTGCGACTGCCTCTACATGCAGGACACGTGGCTCGTCACGGCTGACGGCGGTGAGCCGCTCGCGGGACTGCCGATGCGGATCTACGAGGCCGGCGAGACCCGGCCCTAGACCCGTTCAGCCGACCTCGGCGTGGAATGCGGCCGGACGATCTCTGAGCCGTCCCCGTCGCGGCGGCCCGCACTGCCATGATCTCCGCGAGCATGGAGAGCGCCGTCTCGGCCGGCGTGTGAGCCCCGGATGTCGAGACCTGCCGGGCCGGAAGTCCGGTCGAGGCGCCGACCTCGTCGACTCCCGCGTCGAGCAGGCGCTCGCGGCGCCGCTCCCTGATTGCGACGCGAGCCCAGTGCCCCGATGTAGTAGGCGTCGGTTGTCAGCGTGCCGACGAGCATCAGGAATGTCGAACTTGTCGTCGTGGGTGAGGACGACGACCGCGGTGGCGTGATCAGGCTGCACCTGCGCAAGCGTCTCGTCCGGCCACGCGACGATCACCTCGTGCGCATTCGGGAGCCGTTCCGGGTCGCGAAGCGTCCGCGCGCATCCGCGACGATCGTGTGCCAGCCGAGGACGCGTGCCGCGGCGCAGAGCGCGTCGGCAGTTGTCGACTGCGCCGTAGACGAGCAGTCGCGGGGGTGGCCCGAGACGTCCGCGAAGACCCGCCTGCCGTGCAGCTCGACCACCTTGCTGTGACCACCTCGAATCAGAATCGTCCGCAACCGGATCGTCGCCGCCCGGGACGAGCCGTTCTGTTCCGTCAGCGAGGTCCGTGAATGCGACCGCCCGGCGTTCCCACGTGCGACATCGGCGAGGCGGCCGAGGAGCCCAGGATCGGGCTCCGGACACCCAGACGTCGATCTCGCCTCCACAGGGAAGCCCGACGCTGAGCGCAAGGTCGTCGGAGATGCCGAACGTGAGCAGCCGGGGCTCGCCGCCGGCGAGCACCTCACGGGCTGCCTCGACGACCTCACTCTCGACGCAGCCGCCGGAGACGGAGCCTGCGAGCTCTCCCGCCTTCCGAGACGGCGAGCTTCGAGCCGACGGGCCGTGGGGCGGAGCGGCGCGTTGCCACGACGGTGGCAACCGCGCGACGCGATCCCCGGCCGCACGCCAGCGATCGAGCTCGTGGAGGATCTCCCTCACGGAGAGATCGTAGCCCGGGTCCTCAGCGTGGAACGACTAGTGCCCGCAGCGACAGACAGAACTCGCCGAGCTGGGAGCGCTCGAGCTTGAGGCCGCAACGCGCGCACATCGGCGGGGCGATCTTGGCCCGCACGAGCAACGCCCGCATCAGCACGGCCCACAAGACCATGTAAGGGACGAGGAGCTGCGCAGTCATGCCCCCGTATCGGCTCGAGCCGCCCCGGGTTTAGCCACAATCTCATTGAATCTGCGACCGGCCGACGGCGGGTAAGACTGAGCCCGTGGGCTGGTTGATGATCGCCCTGCTGATCGGCACCGTCGCGGCGGTACTCGGCGCTGAGTGGCCGAGGGTTTCGGCGCGGTTCGGCAGCGAGGCAAGGCAGCGTCGCGAACGCACGCAGCGCAAGAGCCAGCTGAAGCTGCTCCGGACCGAGACAGAAGAGTTCGCCGCAAGCGTCGAGCGAGACCTCGACCAGCTGCCGACGATCGAAGAGACAGACCGGAAGCGCTAGCGGACGACGAACGAGGTCCGCAGCGTCCGCGTGTTGGGGAGGATGCGCGGAACGTTTTCCATGTTCTTCGTCTCCTGGTAGTCGGCGACGGAGAAGGTCAGCGCATGCCGGCCGGCGGAGATCCCCGAGGCGGAACTCGCACCCGTCCCGCGCGATAGGAGACCGGCACGAAGTCGTCGTCAATGTGAGCTTGCAACGACTCCGGATCGACGCCGGAGCCGCCGTCGCTCACTGCCAGCTCGAGAGAGCGACCACGCATCCCAAGGATCCGCGCGCGGACGGCGGAGTCGCGTCACCGAGCCAGAAGCGGAATCGGAATGCACCCGTCCGGCCGCCTGCCGGCGTGTCGAAGACGATGTCGTAGGTGCCGGGGCCGGGGAGAGCGACGCCGGCGACGAGGCGGTGCCGGCCGTAGCTGCGCGCGGTAGGGATTCTGGTCGTACGGGAGGGCCGTGTAGCCGGCGAGCCGGTTCTCGTCGCCCGCCCTGACCACCCGCGGTTCGACTTTGACGCCTCGATCGCGCGACGTGACCGCTACGCCGAAGTTTGCGATCCGGCGGCGAATCTGCACGCGATCACGACTTCGCGACCCATGAGCCGGACCGGAAATGGCGCGTGTCCCGGCAGGACGTCAGGGTACCGGTACGACGTGACGCGAGCGGCGCCGCGCGGACGTGTTGCCGGCGTAGTTCCCTGTTCTCGAGAGGGACGTGTGCCGATCGAACCGGAGCCTCGGCCGCTCGGTTCGGAACCAGAACGCAATTCGCCGGCGGACGCCGCTGCGGGTGAGGATTACGAAGCCCGTGACATCGCCTTCGCGGGCTCCACGCGGCACGTTCACGCGTACCGGAGCACGCCCGGCACGGTCACCTGTGCGGGGGCCGAGACGGGCGGGCGACTCCATTGCTCAGCCCGACGTTCCAGACTACCTGGCGCCGCCGCCCGCATCCGACAGGGTCAGGTTGCGCGTTGCGCCGAGAGCCGGGTTTGCGCAGGCCGAACGTCAATGAGCGTCGGACGGGAGAACACGAGCGGCTGATCGGCCTGACGAGATCGATTCGGCCGCCGCCCTCACGAAGTGGGTTGACCTCGAACGCTGCTCCCGTTGTGAACTGGATCTGCCCGTCAGCGCGCAGTGCCGACCTGACGTTTTCCGGCGTCCAGGTCGGATGCCGCTGGCGCAGCACGGCCGCCGCCCCGCCGACGTGCGGTGCCGACATGCTCGTTCCGCTGAGCTCGACGTAGCTGCCGCCCGGGTGCGGCTGATGCGACGTCTTCGCCCGGGGCGGTGACGTCCGGCTTGAACATCAGCGAATAGGGCGTCGGGCCGGCAGAGGAGAAGCTCGCGATGAAATCCACGTCGGGGCTGCCGTGCCCACCGCTCGACGCGCGCGACCGAGATCACCTTCGCCGCGTTCGCCGGTGACGTGATCGTCCCGTAGCCGTATTGATCGAAGTCGTTGCCTGCCGAGACGGCCGCAACGACGCCGGCGTCCGCGGCCGCGTTGAGCGCCGTGACCACGGCGTCGCGGCGCGGCTCGATCTCCGTTTCTCCGAGCGAGAGGTTGATCACGTCCATGCCGTCGCGTGACCGCAGCCTCGATCGCCGCGGCGAGCTCGGGAGAGTTGCCGTTCGCACCGAACTCGGCTCGGGATCGCCGAGAGCCTTGTAGTTCCCGAGATAGGCGCGGGGCGCGATGCCAGAAAGACGCACGCCGGTCGCGCGTCGCCGTGTTGTTGTCACCGGCTGCGATCCCGGCCACATGCGTTCCATGATCGGAGAGCTCGGGATCGAACGGCAGATGCGCGTTGCGGTAGACGGGCGACGCCGGCGCGAAGGCTCGCGCGACGATCACCTTCGGTGTCGTATACGCGGTGCTGACCCTTCGGAAAGCCCGCGGGATACGAAAAGACCCGTCGGGCGCGAAGAACGGATGCGTCTGGTCGATGCCGTCGTCGATGATCGCGATCTTCATCGCCCTGCCCTGCGGTCGCGAGCGTCGGGCCCCAGACTGCGGCGCACTGATCAGCTCCGGCGTCCTGTCGAGCAGCGTGTGGTAGGTGACGCTCGGCCAGACGGTGCGCCGACACCCGGTGATGCGGGCGAGCGCCGACACCCGGTTCGGGCACGACGACCGCGAAGCCGTTGAGGACGACGCCGTAGCGCCAGCGAACGCCGGCGCTCGGGAATCGCGGCGCGGATCCGCGCCTGCAGCGCGCGCTGAGCACGATCGAGACGCCGCGAGGTAGTCCCGCTCGCCGGCGCGCGCAAGAGCAGCAGGCGCTGCGGCCGGCGCGGACGAGCAGCAGAGCCAGCGTGCTCCGCTGGGCAGAACCTCGGCGAGCGCAGAGCTGTTGCCAAGCGTGACGACGACCTCGACATTGCCGGCATGTGCCGACGAGGCGAACGCCAGACTCGCCAGACCGCAGATCAGGAGACCCCTCTTCAGGTCGAAAATGGTACGGCCAAACTGTTAAGCCCGTTGGGTGAGTGGACGAACCTGACTGGTGGCGCGATCGATCCGGTCACGCGACGCCTGGCTACACTGTGCGTCCGCGCGGATGTGGCGGAATTGGTAGACGCGCACGGTTCAGGTCCGTGTGGGGGCAACCCGTGGAGATTCAAGTCCTCTCATCCATAGCCAGGTCAGGCGGATCTGTGAGCCCGTCGCAGGGCGTGCTGCCTTGAGCGGACCCGCCAGGTGGAGGCAGGAGCATCCCGAACACAATGAGCGCCGCCGCGTCCCACCGACGACGAGGTGCGCGGAGTGCGGCCTTTCGTTCGAGGGCGGGCGCGCGCGATCGTCTGGTCTGTTCGCGTCGGTGTAGGACCGCCGCCATGCGCGGCTTCATCTGACAAGCTGGCGGCGAAAGCAACACCGTCAAGTGACGCAGCGCAAGGCGGCCTAGGGGCGGGGGTGCAGCGATGGCCGACGACGGCATGACCCCCGCAGTCACAAATACCCCCGCTGGGAAAACTGCGATGTTGCACGCGCTGCCCGCGTACCCGGAGGTGGCGGGGTGCGTTACACGTCATCACCATCCAAGCGGCGACCTTCGAGGATCTTGACAATGTCGAGTTGCCCCACTCCGCCCCTAGCCCTGGCGACCCGATCAGAGACGAAGATCGGAAGGTGCATCGTCACGAGTGCGGAGTCGATGCCAGCCGAAAGCGGCTACGCCGGCAGGATCATCTGCCGTCTCCCTGAAAAGGGTGGCGCTCACCCCGCCATGCTTCTCGCGTTTTGGCTACGGCTACGGGAAGAATCGCTGAGTGGAGATCGAGGGCTGTTCAGTACCCGCTTGCCGCGGACGAAGCCGCCGAAAGCGACGAGATCCGATGAGCGCGACGATCAGCCCGAGCCGGCTCCAGAGATGAGGATCAGGACGCCGGCGATCACGGGGGTGCCGCCGAGGGACATACCGCCACGGCGACGGTCGGGTGTGGCCATCTGTGTCTCCTCCTTCAGATCTTGCCGGGGTGAGCCTATCGCGGCGAGGCGGCGGGCAAAACCCGCTTCTGATGGCGTCCGAGGCTGCCGAAACCGCGTCAAGCCGTCTGAACGAGTTTGCGGCGTCGTAACGCGCCAGTCGTGGACGATGAGGTTTGATGGCCGCGCACGATCCGAGGTTGGAACTCGCGGCTTCTGTGGGACTATTCGCCGGGAGCGAGACCTTTGCGGCGTCTTCGTCCGACGGATGAACGGTCGCTGCGCGGCGCACTCTCCGACTCGCCTTCCTTACCGGGCTGGGACCTCTTAACCAATCGTTGTGCGAGCACTGGCTGCTCGTGGGGCTGCTCGCCCGTGGCTGCTACCGGGCCTCCGCTTGTAGACGGTTGCTGGTGGTTGTCTAGGCGCATCCGGGGACACCTGGGAATACCGCGCCGACCGGGGCCCTTCACAACGACGTCCACCCTGGCGGCGTGAGGCCGTTCCTGAATGTGACTGACGCACACCATAGCGCGCGAGCCCCTCTGGAGTATCACGGTCGCGCTGTGAAAAGAGCAGAACTTGGCCCCTCTTAGTCCCCGACGTGCCGATCCTTGCAGCTCTTGTCCTGCGACCCACGCGGCGGGCCCGATCCGATTGGGAGAGGCGACGTCTCCTGGAACCAAAGTGCTGATCGTAGTTGCCGCAGACTGGCCTCGACCGCTCGTGCGGTGGTCACTTCGCCGCTGCCGTAGGTCTGCATCGTTGCGGCGAGCACGCCAGCGCATGGCGGACAAGAAGACCGCCCAAAAACCGACACGGAGCGGACGTTTGTCCGCGAACCTCCAGATTCTCCACTCGGTTCTGACTACCACGCTGGCGAACGGCACGCGGCGGGTTACATTCAGCAGACCGACCAGCCGGCGGGTAGAGCGCTGGACGCGTCCCGCTGTGCACGTCGAGACGATCCACGGAAGGCAGGCTGCAGACGATGTCCTGCCGAGCGGCCATCGCACTCTGCCGATCACATCGCTTTCTTTCACTTGAGACTGAGGGAGTGCATAGCATCGCGTGGGCCGCTTCACTTCGAGGCCGGGGAAGACGCTGGTCGCGTTGCTGACGCACACGGTCGTCGGGCCGATAGACCGAGGGGCCGAGCTTCGCTGTAGGTCGAACGGCGGTCGCCATAGGCTGCTCCTCTGCTTGCGGTGCCGCTCCCGGCTTCAACCACGTGGTTGCCGCTTCACACTTACAGCTCAGCCATGCTGCGCCTCCTGAAGTTTGGCAGGCCGGGAGCTAGTTGAGCGATGCAGTTTCCGCGGTGTCGTAGGTGGAAGCGCTCGAACCTCAGTCACCTCTCGAGGTCGCGCCGCGCGGGCGCGTCGGCAGGCCGTGATCTCAAGCCACGCGGCGCGCGTCCTCCTCGGTGATGGAAGCTCTATCTTCTTCCGAAGGTCGCGCGCCAGAAGCTCGGTGAGCGCGGCGCAGAGCGCATCCTGCGCGTGGGACGGTATTCAGCGCTATCCGTGGCGAAGCAAAGCGTTTCAATGTCACACGTCGGCCAACGTTTCAGAGTGAAGCCGTGCGCGAAGCTCGGCAGAAGCCGGCGGCGGCGAGCGCAACTTGCTCGGTGAGTGTACTGCGCGGCAACAGCCGCTCGTCGATGTACTGCTGGAACCATCGCAGCGCAATACTCAGAGTCCCTGGGCGGCGAAGTGGAAAGTGCCGTCGACCGGGTCGTGGTAGCCCGCACTGCGGCGGTGATCCGGCTCGCCGCGGGATCATTCGCTGGGTTGAGTGCCCGGCGCACGAGCTCGACCGGGGGCGATCTTCTGCGGGCATGGGTCGACATTCCGCCTACCGCGACGACCCCAGCAGTCGTGATCTCCGCGGTCGCGGCTTCGAGGAATGCGCCTACCTTCTGCGCGATCGGGTCGGAAGAGTTTGAGGGCCCAGCTTCCGCGGCGAAGGAACAAGCAAAGGTCGCCTATGCCGCACCTAGCATGTTCCCGATTAGCGTCGCCGCGGCGTGGAGGAGCCTTACCTGGCGGCACTCGGTGAGGGGTAGCCCGCTGGCGTCGCGATGAAGAGGCGGGTTGCCGCTTGTCAGGTAGTCCCGATCCCTTTCGGGCCGGCGTCGGGGGTGACGGATCCCTCCTCGCGTGGCTGCGGGGTGTCCACGCGTGTCTGTCCGTCGTGAAAAGCTCGTACGCTGCGGCAGCGTCGCGCGACTGAGGTCAAACGGCCGATCAGCGTCGTCCCTGCGAGCGGGCCTAAGCCGCGACGTTCAAGCTCACGTTCACGGTGCCAAGCGCATCTTGGCGACCGGATTTTCCTCGCGTGCACGAGAGGGTTCAGGTGCCCTGGCTGGCTGGCGCCTCAGTGTCGGCACAAGCGTTCGCGTTTGCTCACGCCTGGCAGCGACTGCTCGCTGGTCCGGAGCCGAACGACGTTCACCACGTCTGCGATTGGCAGCAAGGCATGACGCCGCAGAAGCGCAGATAAGACGCCGTCATGACCTGGATCGCTGATTGCGATCATCTGCAGCAAGTTCGGCTCCGCGGAAGCCGCTGGGCGCGCTTTACCTCACGCGTCGAACGCCTGGCGTGGCCCTCGCCGCCTCGAAGCGTTGCTCTGTCTTCGCAGGTCCGCCAGCCCGCGCTCAATTCTCTCACCGCCGCACACGCCAGAAACTCGCGCTCGGCGCGCCTGAGGACGAGGGGCGATCTGCTCGATGGCGTCGCTCGCATCCGACCCGATTCCTGGGACGCCGGGTTGCTTGGCCAGCCCACTAGTGGCCCAAAACGTCCTGGAGCACGGCAGGATGATCAAAAGCCTCAAAGTTGGCTGCGCGCCGGAGACTTCGGTTCGGAGCGAAGCCAGCTTCCGCCACTTCGATTGTTCGCCGCTTCGACGCCCACTAATTCCACTGAGCCCGTGGAGGTTTTCGAGTCTCATCCGCCGCTGCCGTTCGGGCGCGGGCGTTGCCGGCAATCGAAGACTGCTGCAAGCTTTGATGCGGGGTGATCAGAAGGTCGCAGCGGCTTAACGCATGGTAACCCGGACTGGCATCGACGGCGGCTCTGCGCAGTGGTTGGTCCGATGGCTGGGAGTTGTAGCCAGCCGAAGCTCACTGCGGGAGGCAGGCACGCGACCCCGGTTCTGCTCGCGCCCCGCCTCCCCGCGCATGGCCATCCAGTGACGACGACTTTGCCGGTCAGGGGCACGCGCCGGCCGGACCGAAACAGTCAGCGCGAGGAGCCAGGCTACACCGTGAGCGTGCGACGCCGCTGACCACGAACGCCCCGCTGATCGCGTTCAGGGCCGTGTCCGCGACCACACGGCGTCGATCCGGCAAAGAAAAGGAGCTCGGGCGTCCGAGCCAGTGCGATATAGCGCGACCACATTGTGCGATGTTGTCTAGCCGAGCGAGGGTCAGCGAGGCGGATTCGCACTATGGCGATCAGTAGCCATCGAAATTTCGATCGGAACGCGACACAGGTAACCTACGACGGCGAAGAGGGACATACCGTCGTCAGGTGATCTCGACCCCAGCACGGCGGCGGTCGCAGTTGTGCAGAACCGTGACGCGCCGATCGAGCTGAGCGATGCCGTCGGCCGCGACGGCGAGAACCGAAGACGGTGCCGTTCCCGGGCGCGCGTATCCGTGCGCGTTCCGGGACGAGCTGCATGGAGTTCGTTCGGGGCGGAACTGCCATACCCGGGGAGCCGGGCCCTGCGCTGCGAACAGGCACGCAGTAACGGCCGCGGTGAGGAGACCGTCTGCACGCCGACGGTGAAGCTGTCGGTCGGCGAGCGTGTTCGCGCGCGCGTGCCGATGAGGTTCGTCCCGTCGCCGTTGAAGAGGACGTCGCCCGGCTGCGGCGCATCCGGCAGAGTGACCGTCGAGCCCGCGAGAGCACGGAGGTGGCCGCCGGCGTTGAGCGTGAAGCCGGTGTAGTTCGGCGTGGTCGGCGACGCGTTCGCGACGTGGAACCGAGAAGTCGCTGTGGACGGCACGATGCCTGACCCGGGTTCGCGCCGTCAGAAGCTGGTACACGTCGACGATCTGGAGCTGACCCGTCGGCTTGACGCGGAGGACGGAGATCTCGTTGCTGCCGGCGTCGACGGCGGGGAGGGTACCGCCCGTTCCCAGCTCAGCTGCAGCGAGGCCCTGGGAGGCGTCGCCGTGCCCCGTCGCCGGCTTCCGCCCGACCGCGAGAGGGCTGAAGCCGGGGATCGGGGATTAGCGGCCCCGTCCGGAGTGACGGTCCTGAACCCGGCGCGACCGTGTTCCACGCCGGTAGTATGGTTGTCGTCGCCTCAAAGTGCAGCCCGACGACGCCGGATGAGGAGCGGCGACGGCGCTCGCGGCGGTGACGGCACTCGCGGTGGCGAGCATGACACGACGCCGGGCGACGCACAGACTCCTGCGAAGCCGGCGGCGGCGCCCGCCGCCGGTTCGTTTGGATGTCGGCCCCAGGTGACGCGACGAGCGAAGCGAAGTGTCGTTCTCTGCAGCGTGCCTGGGCACCTCCTGGCAAGCGTCCGCGGCCGATTCCGCGGGCTGAGGCACCGTCTCCGCACGCCGGACTTCATGCACGGCCGGTGACCGCCGCGTCGACAGTAGCGTCGCTGGCCTCGTTGTCCCTGACGCATCGAGTCCGGAGTCTCCGGCCCCAGAGAGATCGAAAGAAAGCCGAGGGGCGAGCCCTGTTCCGGGCCGGGACGCTTTCGGCCGCAGTTGCGCGCTGCTTGTTTGCCGTCAGGGGCTCGTCCTCGTCTAGAGACTCGGCCACGGGCGAACGCCCTGCGCTTTTGGCCTGCTCCCGGCTTCTCGCCGGCCCCGCCAGGGACCACGAGAGAACTCGGAGCCTCGATGCTTCGCCGGGGACTGGGGGTAGGTGCGGTACTGCTCGTCTTCGCGGCGCCGGCCGCGGCTGCCGGGACGCTCGGGCCCGCTGAGGTGCGCTCCGCGGACGGCACCCTGATCGGCAAGGCGGGAGGCGGGGCCTACGCCTATCCCGCCGACGGTTCCGTCCTTCAGGATCGGCTCGTCCGCGGGCCACCGCCGCCCGCGTGGTCCTTCAGGACGTCTCGATGTTCAACGGCCGCGATCACCGTGCGCCGGCTCGTGGTTCCCGCCCGTGGGCTCGCCGGGAGCAGGGTCGACGGCCTCGTCGTCGACGGGACGAGCTTCGTCGTCGGCCCGAACGCGATCATCCCGCTCCACGGCGGTAGCTACATCGTCGCGCTGCAGGAGGCGGTCTCGCCCGGGGCGCACGGGCTCTGGCCTCGTCGGCGCTGCGGGCATTCGTCTCCGATCCGTCGCTTGGGCTCGCGCCCGGCACACAGCTTCTCGTCGGCCTCGCCCGCGCTGCGCATCCGGACTCTCGGGACGAGCCGGGCCGCCGCAGTGCTCGGCTGCCGCAGCTGCCGGCCGCACAGGCATCGATGTCAGGCGTGCCGACGTTTCTCGAGCCGGAGATCCTGCCCACGACTGACGACGCTCGGGGGACAGGCGGTCGCGCTCTGCGTATCGCTTCCTCGGGGTGCCGTACGTCTGGGGCGGCGATTCGCCCGCCGGCTTCGACTGCTCCGGTCTCACGATGTACGTGTACGGCCAGCTCGGGATCAAGCTCGGGCCATTACACCGGGTTCCAGTATTACGCCGGACTCCGTGTCCCTCGTGACCAGCTTCAGCCGGGAGATCTCGTGTTCTTCCGCGCGAACTCGGCCGGCGTGTCCGCAACACGAAGGGATGTACATCGGCAACGGCTCGTTCATCCAGGCACCGCACACCGGCGACGTCGTGAAGATCTCGAGTCTGTTCGAGGCGCCGATACGCGCTCGCCTACGTTGGCGCGGTCCGGTCCCTATGCCGCCGGCACCGGGTCGTCGTTGCCGTCGTCGTCACCTGCCCAGCTGGACCTCGGCGTCCGGATAGAGCACGCGCCAGACGCGTAGGTAGATCCTCGAGCTCCGCCGGCGTCGGGCCCGTCGGTGAAAGGTCGACTTCGAGGTTGTCCCGGCCCGGCCACGATCGCCGCCTGGGCCCAGACTCCGCAGGAAGTTCGCCAGACGGTCCAGTGTAGCTCGGGTCAGAGAGGCGAAGCTGACATGCGGGCCGCCTACCGGAGCGTTCCATCCCGGCGGTCGGCTGGGATCACCCGACCGAGGACAGTCCGTCCCTCCGCCGGGTGAACTTGTCGGTTGAGTGAGTCGAGCACCTCTGAAGCGTGGCCCGCCGGCTTGATTCCCATCATCGCCCTGGCGACGTTGCCGTCTGAGTCGATGATGAAACGTCGAGCGCTTGATGCCCATGCTCTTCTTGCCGTGCGAATTCGCTCGCCCCAGACGCCGTACTTCTCGGCGACCTCGTGCTCGGGGTCGGCGAGCAGCGTGAACGGCAGCTCGTACTTCGACTTGAACTTTCCGTGCGAGGCGACGTCGTCCGGGCTCACGCCGAGGATCTCCGCGCCGCGCTCGCGGAACACGTCGTAGGAGTCGCTGAACTCGCAGGCCTCGACGGTGCAGCCGGGCGTGTCGTCGCTTGGGATAGAAGTACAGAACGACCGGGCGGCCCGTCAGGTCGGAGAGCTTCACGGTCTCCGCCGGTGTCGCTCTGGAGCTCGAAGTCAGGGGCGGGCTTGCCTTCCTCGATCACGACAGATCCTCTCTGTAGGGTGCGCTCGCGATGCTAACGGTGCATCACGCTGCTCGCATTCCTGGTGATCGCGGTTTGCGTGCTCGCGGCCCTGGTCGCGCTGATCGCGTACCGGCAGGCGAGGGACGCCGGCGGCCTCGTGGCGCACGCACTCGCTCTTGCGCAGACGCTGATCGTCGCGCAGTTCGCCGTCGGACTGCTCCTGCTCGCCGACCACCGTCATGCGCGACAAGGGAGCGCATTACATGTACGGGAGCCTCGCGGTGCTCGCGGTGGCGTGGCCGTGGTTCTACGCGCCACGGACCCGCGGCGCCGGCTCGCGTGGTTCGCCGGAGCTACCCTGTTGGCAGCCGTGCTCGCAGTCCGCGCCTACATGACCGCCTGAGTTGGGCAAGTTCCTTTCCGACCGGCCGACGCTCCGTGGCTTTCTGATCATCGGGCTGATCGCGCTCGTCGTGGTCGTCGCTCAACCAGTACACGGCGCTCCTGGCGATCGCGGCGCTCGTCCGGATCGCGTTCTTCCTCGCGGTCGCGTTCTTCGTCTATCTCGATGTGGCGCGAGCGGCGCGGCGAGATCGAGAGCTGGTCGACGCGTGAGCGGGTCGTCTTCTACGGCTCGGCACTCCTGATCGTCACCGCCATCGGCCTCTATTTCTGGCGCGGGCCTGCCCGGCTACGAGCAGCTCGGGTTCATCGGAGTCATCGCGGGAGCCGGTTACGCGATGTTCCGGGTCTGGCGCGGTCGTCATTCATTCTCGTAGCGACTCTACAGGCGACTGCTCGGAGAGCCGATGCGACTTCCGATGAGCCTCAGGCGATCTTCTCCGGCCTGCTCCGCACCTCGAGCGGCACGCCGCGCAGCACGCGCTGCTCGTCGGCATCGGCGGAGCGCTGGCGCTCGGCGCCGCGGTCGGGATCGCCTGGGCCGCAGGCTTCGGCAGGGTGCTGCACGAACTGCACCACTTCAATCCGATCTGGCTCCCGGTGGCCTTCGGCATGGAGCTGGCGGCCTACTTCGGTTACGTCGTCGCCTACCGCGAGGTCGCGCGCGCTCGAGGGTGGACCGCAGCTCGGGCTCGCGCGAGCGGGTGCGATCGTCGCAGCCGGGTTCGGCGCGTTCGTCATCCGTGGCGGCTTCGTCGTCGATCGGCATGCGCTCGAGACCGCCGGTCTTGCGCCGCGCGAGGCGCGTGCACGCGTGCTCGGCCTCGGGGTCGCTCGAGTACGCGGTGCTTGCGCCCGCTGCCGCGCTCGCCGCCGTGATCCTGCTCGCCCGCGGCGCGACGCACCCGAGCCTCGGCTTCACACTGCCGTGGGCGATTGCGGTACCACTGGGCTTCGGCGCCGCCTTCGCCATGTTGGCCCGGCGCCACCGAGTCGGCGCCGAAGGTAGATGGCGAGCGATCTTGGGGCATGGGCTCGACGCCGTTCAGATGCTCAAACAGCTCGCGTCGCAGGGAGCCGTGCACGGAGGGGCCTTCCTCGGCACGACGCTGTACTGGGTCGGCGACGTCGGCTGTCTCTGGGCGTGCCTGCGTGCCTTTCACGACTCGCCGGACATCGCGGCGCTCATCATCGGCTACGCGACCGGCTACGCACTGACTCGGCGGACGCTGCCCCTCGGCGGCGCAGGGTCGGTCGAGGCGCTCGTCTCGTTCGCCCTCGCGTGGACAGGGATCCCGCTCGCCAAGGCGGTGCTCGCGGTCTGCGCCTACCGGATCTTCAACCTCTGGCTGCCGCTGCTTCCTGCCGCGATCGGCCTGCGCCACCTGAAGCGCTGGCGCGATCGTCGCCGCCGGCAGGTCAGCTAGCGGCTTACGCGCCGACGCGCGCCGGCGCGCCGTCCAGCGCGTCGAGCGCCGCACGGATGTCGACGTGCTGACCGACGAAGATCGGGGTGTCGCGTTCCGTGTAGCGGGACGCTTCGCTCTCGCGCAACGTGAGCATCAGGTGCATGAAGTCGGCGGGCTCGTCGCACTCGAACGCGGTCATGAACTCCTGGTCGTCGATCCCGAACGAGTAGGTCGTGTGGTTGTGGATCGTCGCGAACTCCGCGCCGACGCGCATGTGCTCCTCCATCGCGCGCTGGCGATCCTCAGGCGGCGAGGCGTACCACGGCCGCAGCTTCACGAACGGGTAGACGACGAGGTAGGGCGAGCCTTTCGGCACGACCTTGCGCGGCGGCGCGCCTTCGTGTACTCGGAAGCCTTCGTCGTCGCGAGGTACGAGTACGGCGTCTCCAGCCAGCCGGCGAGCGGCGTTCCGTTGAGCGCCGCGCCGAGCTCGCCGAGGTCCTCGTAGCGCTGCGTGATCTTCCAGAGGAAGAAGTCGGAGTCGGGGCGAACGCCGGTGACGGTGTAGGCCCGCAGCGCGTCCATCGCGCCCGGCCCAGTCCTCGACCACCTCGGCGAAGGCATCCTTGCCCGCCGCGCGCTCTTCGATCGGCAGCCGCCGCCAGGCCGGGTCGACCCGGAAGAAGCTGTAGGCGACGTACTGGCCTTCCATCGGGGAAATGCTAGCCCGAGGAGGCGTTCACGAGAATCCAGCCGCCGAGCCCGGTGGGGAGCTCGTCGGCGGCCGCGATGTCCGCCGGTGTCGCGAGCGACCAGCCGCCGGTCCCCGTGCCGACGCGGAGGCTCGGCACACTCGAACGCCCCGGCGCGAATCTCGCTCATCGTCTGCTTGACGAAGGCCTGGTCGACTTCGGCGTCCCGTCGACGTAGTAGACCCCCGACTGCCACCGGTTGTAGTCGTTCTCGTCGGTGACGTGGAAGATCAGGAACCCACGAACGGTTGGCTGGCAGGCAGCCATCTCGAGCGCCGTGCGGTAGTACGCCGCCTGCACGCCTTCGCTCACGGGCTTGGTCGTCGCCGGCTCGCGGCCACCGTAGAAGCGGCGCTTGCCGTCGGGAATCTGGGAGTCGACGCCGTACTCGTCGTAGACGATCGGCAGCTTCGAGCCGAGCTGGGGCGTGCCGTCGAAAGCGCTTGCCGAGCAGCCCCGACGAGCTTGTCGTAGTCGGCCAGGCCGAGCGACGTGCCGCTCAGGTGCGCGAAGGTGGGGGCGTGCTCGAGTTCTCGCCGTAGGGGTGGAATCGACAGGCCGTCCATGATCGGCCGGTTGCGCTTCAACGCCCGATACGCCGTGCCCATGTCGGCGATGAACGCGGTCGGCGAGTGCGTGTCGCGGCCGGTGCCCGGTCTGTCGATGCCGCGCGGGGCGAGACGAGCCGCCGTTGATGAAGACGTTTCGGTCCGCCGCCTTCATCGCGTCGTAGGTCGCGGCGAGCAGCTGCGCGTACGCCGTCGCGGCCGCGTCCTCGCCGTTCGGGCCGAACTGTGCGGCAGCCAGTAGCGGTTGAGGTTCGGCTCGTTGCCCACGATGTACTCGCGGATCCCCGGGACGCGTTTGACGACGTCGGCGGCGAAGCGCGCGAACTGCGATCGCGCCGCAGCCGTGAGCGGCGTCGTCTTGCTGCCGAAGTTCATGACTGTCGCGACGATGCGGATGCCGAGGAAGTCCCCGGCTGCGCTGATCGCCTGCAAGGCGGCGAGCTGGTCGCGCGGAACGGCGGTCTGGCCGGGCTCCCAGATCGCCGAGATCCGGATCGTGTCGAAGCCGGCCGCCTTGGCCAGCTGCATCTTGGCCATCGCCACTGCGGGGTCGGAGTTCCGGCCCTCGTCCTCGGCTGCACCCATGTACATCCTGTCGCTCGCGAGCGCCTGGCAGTGAGCACGAGCGCCGCGAGGGCGCAGAGAGTGCGATGAGTGATCGAAGCCGCGGCAAGAGGATGGCCCTGGTGGCAATGAGAAACCCGGGCGCGGCCAGTGTAGGAACAGAGCCCGACAGCGTCAATAGGACCTGTAAGCGGAAATCTAGGACCGCGTGCGGGAGAATCCCTCGTTGGGGGGAACAGCGGCAGGCCCCGAACCGATAGTTGACACTAGTCAGGATTGTGTTGCCAGGCTCTCGCCGCAGGGGGCCCCGGGAAGCTCGCCACCTCCCTTACCGATCCTTGGCTCTTGCGGCGGCCCGGTCTCTCCACCCGGGCCGCTTCTCTATTTCGGCCGAAACCCGCTGGCTAGGCTGGCCGGATGGCCTCCAGGCTCGAAAATCAACTGAAGAGGTCTCGCCGGCCAAGCCCGGCGTCTACCTGTTCCGGGACCGGGCGGGAGACGTGCTCTACGTCGGAAAGGCCAAGTCGCTCCGGCCTCGGGTGCGGTCCTACTTCCAGCAGTCGCAGGACAGCCGCACGGCGATCCAGCAGCTCGCCGGACCGGGTCGAGGACATCGAGGTGATCGTGACGCAGAACGAGGTCGAGGCGCTGCACCTCGAGCAGAACCTCGTCAAGCGGCACCGGCCGCCGTTCAACGTCCGCCTGCGCGACGACAAGTCGTTTCCGTACATCGCCGTCACCGTCGAGGACGAGTACCCGCGCGTCATGTTCACGCGCGAGCGCCACCGCCGCGGCGTCGTGTACTTCGGGCCGTACGCCAACGCGAAGAAGGTGCGCGAGACGCTCGACGTCCTCAACCGGGTCTTCCCGTACCGGCCCTGCGAGGGGCCGAAGCCCGGGCGTCACTCGGGGATCCCGTGCCTCGACTACCACATCGAGCGGTGCCTCGCGCCGTGCGTGGGCTACGTCGTCGAAGGAGGATTACCTGGCGATCATCGACCAGGTGATCGAGTTCCTCTCCGGGGACATCGAGCCGATTCAGCGCGAGCTCGAGCGCAAGATGCAGGAAGCGGCCGCCGACGAGCGCTTCGAGGAGGCCGCGCGCTACCGCAACCGGCTGCGAAGCGTCCAGCATCTGGCGGAACGTCAGGCTGCGGACCTTCGCTCGGTCGGGACGATCGACGTCGTCGGCCTCGCGATCGAGGGCGACCGGGCCGTCGTGCAGGTCTTTCCGCTGCGCGACGGCAAGCTGATCGACCGCTACTCCTTTCACCTGGAGAACGTCGGCGGACAGGACGTCCCGACCGTGCTCGAGTCGTTCTTCCTCGAGTACTACGGGTCCGCGCCGAGCCTCCCGCCTCAGATCGTGGTGCCCCGGGATGCCGGGGACACGACCGCGCTCGCGGGCTTCCTCTCGGAGCGGCGCGGCGCGCGGGTCGAGGTGCGCGCGGCCGAGCGCGGGGAGAAGCGGCGCCTTCAGGAGCTCGCGGCCGAGAACGCTCGTCACGCGCTCGAGTCGGACACCGAGCAGGCGGAGCTCAAGCGGCTGCGACGCGTCGAGGCGCTCGAGGAGCTTCGCGAGGTGCTCAACCTCGAAGCCCTCCCGATTCGGATCGAGTGCTTCGACATCTCGACCGTGATGGGACAGGACAACGTCGGCTCGATGGTCGTCTTCCAGGACGGGGTCGCGAAGAAGGCGCACTACCGCAAGTTCGGGATCAAGGGCCAGGTGGGCATGGACGACTTCGCTGCGATGGCGGAGGTCGTCTCGCGGCGGTTCGCCCGGCTCGCGGACGCCACCGGGGAGGAGTACGACGAGTCGTTCGCGGCCACGCCGAACCTCGTCGTGATCGACGGCGGCAAGGGCCAGCTCTCGGCGGCTCTCGCAGCGATGCAGGCGTTCGATCTTCCGCGCGTCGCGGTCGTCGCGCTTGCCAAGAAGGTCGAGAGGTGTTCGTGCCGGGCGCACCTGACCCGATTCGCCTCGCGCTGCATCTCGCCTGGGCTGCAGCTCCTCCAACGCGATCCGTGACGAGGCTCACCGCTTCGCTGCTCGGTTTCCACCGGCAGCGCCGGGATGCTCGGTCGTTCGCGTCGATCTTCGACGAGCTGGAGGGGTCGGCCCGGCACGGCCGCCGTGCCCTACTGCAGCACTTCGGCTCGGCCGAGCGCTTCGTTGCGGCGTCCCAGGAGGGCTCGAGGGGTGTCCCGGGCGTCCCCGCGAAGACGGCGCGGTCGATCTACCGCGCAGCTGCACAAAGCCGGCCGCGGCTAAAGGGCTAGTCCCTCGATAGGGGGCACTCTCGCAAGCGATCCCTGTCCAGGGTCTCCAGGCCGATACCTGGGGGCCGCAACATGGAAGGCCGCATCCTCACCCGCTTCGCGCGCCGCAGCGCGCGACCACCGGTCTGAGCGCCCGCCTACGCCAGCTTCGCATTGCCGCGGGGCTGACCCAGTCCGAGCTTGCGGGGGACCGCTTCTCGAAGGAGTACGTCAGCCAGATCGAGCGCGGCAAGACGCGGCCGACGAAGGAAACCCTCGGTTGGATCGGCGAGCGGCTCGGGGTCGACGTCTCGTATCTCGAGACGGGCCAGTCCTGGGATGAGTACGCAGAGGTCGAGGCGGCGGTCACGCGCGCCGAGGCCGCTGTCGAGGGCCATCAGTACGACGAGGCTCTCGAAGCGCTTGCAGCGATCCAGTTCTCGCCGGAGGCACGTGAGCTCGAGTTCCGCGCGCTCCTCGCCGGCGCTTGGGCCTGCATGCAGCAGGCCGAGCTCAGGCCCGCACTCGAGCTTCTCACGCGGGCGCGCGAGCCTCGGAGGAGCCCGGCTTCTCCGACGTCGAGCGGGCTGACGTCCTCTATCGAATGGGCGTCTGCCGCTACAAGCTGACGTCGATCAACACAGCAGAGACACTTCTGAGCGAGGCGCTCCAGCTGGCCGACCGCTCCGGAATTCCCTGTGACCGGCTCCGCTCACCACATTCTCGAAGTGGCGTTCGCGCTGCTCCCGGCGTCAGCGCGACTTCGAGGCCGCGCGCGAGGACATCGAGCTCGCTCTCGAGCTCGCCGAGCGCCTCGACGACACGCTCACGGTTGCGCACATCACGTTCCAGGCATCGCTCGTCGCCGAGCGGGACGGGCAATGGCTTCGTGCCCGACCGCTCGCCGAACGTGCCAGGAGCTTCTACGAGGAGCACGGCGACCGCGCAGAACCTCGGCCGGATGCTCAACAACCTCGGTGGTCTGAACTTCCTGCTCGGTAAGTCCGACGACGCCGTCTCGTACCTGAAGCGCGCGTTCTCCGTTGCGCTCGAGATCGGGAGCGATGCCGATGCGGCTCAGGCCGTGTCATCGCTCGCACAGGTTCATCTCGGCGCGCAGGACTGGAGTCTCGCCGAGGAGCAGTCGCGCCACGCGCTCGAGCTGCTCGAAGGACGTCCAGACTTTCTGGACGAGATCGGGAATGCGCACATCGTTCTCGGACGCGCGCTCCTCGAACAGGGTCGGCTCGACGAGGCAGAGCAGGCGTTCGCCGAGGCCGAGCTCAACCTGTCACAGCTTTCCTCTGCCAGCCATCGCGCGGTTGCCTGGACGGCCCAGGGCGATCTCGCATCGAGACGCGGCGACGACAGCTCCGCCGCTGCGCGCTCTACCGGCGTGCCGCAGAGGCCCTGCAGGACGTGAGGTTCTAGGGAAAGGAGGTGATCAGGATGCTGCGGAAAGTCTTCTCATTGGAGCTCTCGTCGTGGTCGCCGTGACCTTCGGCGTCGGCAACGCTGCTGCAAAGCCCAAGAGCCCGAGCTCGCCGGCTGCGACACACAGCCACGGGCAATGGACTGACGGTTTCTCGGACGGTCGCGACTAGCGGCCGTCCGAGAGCATGCCTCGTCGCCGGCTTCGTGCCGGTGCGATCGGCCTCGGCCGCGCGCCGAACATGGAGCGTGCCGGTCATGAGCAGGATCGCGGTGAACCCGACGATGGCGTTCACGACGATCAACGTCACGCGCATGCCGCACGCTGAAGCTCAGCGCGAGGCTCTTCGAAGTGACGTTGCGGAAGATGTAGACGAGCAGTGCCTGCTCGGTGCCGATCCCACCCGGACTGACGGGGAAGACGGTCGCGAGGCTCTGGCTCACCTGCACGACAGCAGCGTTGTGCAGCGTGGCCGGAAGCCCGAAGGCCTTGAGGAAGAAGAAGACCGTCGCGAGTCGGAGCGACCAGTCGAGGAGCTGCCAGCTCACGACGTGGCGCACGTAGTACGAACGGTCGCTGAACGCCGCGAATCCCTGCGCCACCTTCGCCTTGAACTCCTCGACGCGCTCTGGCGATCCACGCGACGAGTGCCGTGCCGAAGAGCAGGAGGAGCCCGAAGAGGACCAGGCCTGCGACCGGATGGCGAAACGCCCAGCCGTAGTCGAGTGCCGGAAGGCTCGGGCTCTGCAGAACGTGCGAGCCCGGCAGCACGTGCTGGGTGACCGCCCAGATGATGAAGCGCAGCTTGCGACAGCGATGTCGAAGAGCGTCTGGAGGAGCGACGTCGAGACGAGCGTCGTGTACGTCGACCCCTCGATGCGGTGCTTGGCGAGGTAGAGCCTGACGACGTCGCCGCCACGTGCCGGAATGACCGCGTTCACGCCGGTGCCGGCGACATAGGCGCCGAACATCTGCCGCCAGCGGACCGCCCGATCGGGTACGCAGCCCGCGACGATGTTGCTGCCAGGCCCGCGAGACGGCGAGCAGCTTGCAGAGGTGGCAGGCGATGCCGAGCGCGAGCCACTTCCAGTCCACCGCGGCGAGGTGGTTGAAGAACACGCTGATCGCGTGGAGAACGGAATGGATCACTGCCTCAGTGTGGCCGAGTTCGGCCTAGAAGTCCCCGCCGCCGCCGCTCCGCCGCCGCCGAAGTCGCCGCCTCCGAAGCTCATGCCCCCGCCGAAGTCCCCGCCGCCGCCTCCGCCCCCGGAGTCCCAGCTCCCGAAGCCGCCCGGTGTGCCGGCGCCACCCCAGCTGCCGTAGCCCCAGCCGCCGTAGGCGCCGCCCAGGAGCTCGCCGACGAAGAGGCCGGAGAGGAAGCCCGTGCCTGCCGAACGGCATGAAGTAGCCGCCGGCCCACGGCCCGAAGTACGGCGGCGCGCTCCAGTAGGGCACCATCCGGCCCCCGGCCATGACTTCGCGTGACGCCGGCTGGGCGCCGCGCTCAACCGCCTGCGCGTCGGCTTCGCACGCAGGAACCTTCCTCGAGCGTCCCTCCGGGCGGGGTCCACTCGACGTCTCGAGTCGAAGGGCCGTGGCGCGGATCGAAGAAGCAGGGCGCGCGCCGCTCGGGCGGCTGGTGGCCGGCGAGGATCGCCTCGGCCGACGCTCATGTGGTAGCGGCCCTCTTCGAGCGCCGTCGTCACCGCTTCGAGCTGTCGCGGTTGGGTCGCGCGATCGTACGAGCCGGTCGCCTTGTCGTAGGAATCGAGCGCCTGCGTGTACTCCGGCTTTTGCCTGCGCGATTCGCTTCGACTGGCTGCTCGAGCTTCTGCACGTCGTCGGCGAGGGCGATCAGGTCGTCGTGCGCCGCGGCCTTGACCTCCGCGAGCTCGGCCTGGTTTCGTCGCCGTTTGCGCACTGCCGCGGAAGACGAGGAAGATGACGCCTCCTGCGACGAGCAGGCCGATCACAGTGCTTCCGCCCGCGCCCGGCCGGCCGTCACCGCCGCCTCCGCCACCACTCGTCCCGCCGGAGCTCCGTCGCCACGCGGTCGATGAAGTCCAGCAGCGTCGGCCGTCACGCCCTGGCCGCGGTGCGCGTCGAGCGCCTCGGTGGCCAGGCGGCCTGCAACTCCTGGCGCCAGGACGTCGCTGCCCGCGCGAAAGTGCCTTCCGATCACGGCCGCGTACGTTCCCTTGCGTCCGAGCGCGTCGTGGAGCGCCTGAAGGACGCCGTCGGGACTGCCGCCGGCCTCCAGCTCCGCGGCGGCCGGCAGGATCGCGATGTAGACGGGACCGGCGCCCGCAGTGTCGATCTTCCGACGCAGCTGGTCCTGGTCGGCCGAGGAGATCGCGAGCTCCGCGCCGGGATCGACGTAGACCGGGCTCGACTGCAACGCGGCGACCGCCTGGTCGACGATCGGCGCCTGCCTGCGCCGCGGGCACGAGGACGAGCGCCGCGCGACGCGGCGACGAGCAGGAGCAGCCGCCTCACGGAACGGTGCCTAGGTGGAGTTGCGCCCGTCTTCGGGCGCCATGAACGGATAGCGGTAGTCGGTCGGCGGCACGAAGGTCTCCTTGATCGTGCGGGGCTGACCCAGCGGATCAGGTTCCACATCGATCCGGCCTTGTCGTTCGTGCCCGATGCGCGCGCGCCGCCGAACGGCTGCTGGCCGACGACCGCGCCGGTCGGCTTGTCGTTGACGTAGAAGTTGCCCGCCGCGTACCGCAGCTTCTCGTCCGCCAGCTCGACGCGCGTCGCGCTCGCGCGCAAAGACCGCGCCGGTCAGGCCGTAGGGCGCGCCCTGGTCGATCATCTCGAGGGTCTCGCCGTACTTCCCTTCCGGGTAGACGTACGTCGTGACGACGGGCCCGAAGAGCTCGTCGCGCATCGTGCGGAAGTTCGGGATCGGTCGTCTCGAGCACCGTCGGCTCGACGAAGTAGCCCTCCGAGTCGTCGTACCCGCCGCCGACGAGGACGTCGACCTTGTCTCGCGGCCTCTGCCTCGTCGATCGCGTCCTTCTGCGTCTTGAACGAGCCCCGCGTCGATCACGGCGCCCATGAAGTTCTGGAAGTCGGAGACGTCGCCCATCTTGATCGAGCGCACCTCTTCGACGACACGCTCCCGGATCTCCGGCCAGAGGTTGGACGGCGCGAAGACGCGCGACGCGGCGGAACACTTCTGTCCCTGGTACTCGAAGCTAGCCGCGGACGATCGCCGTCGCGACTGCTGTCGGCGTCGGCGGAGGGGTGCGCGACGATGAAGTCCTTGCCGCCGGTCTCGCCGACGATGCGCGGGTAGTTGCGGTAGTTCGCGATGTTCGTTGCCGATCGTCTTCCACATCGACTGGAAGACAGGGGTCGAGCCGGTGAAGTGGACGCCGGCGAGGTCGGGGCTCGCAAGCGCGGGATCGCCGATCTCGGCGCCCGAGCCGTAGACGAGGTTGATCACGCCGGGGGCAGGCCGGCCGCCTCGAAGAGCTTCATCAGATAGTGCGCCGAGTAGGCGGCGGTCGAGGCCGGCTTCCAGACGACCGTGTTGCCCATCAGCGCGGCGCTGCCGGGAGGTTTCCGCCGATCGCCGTGAAGTTGAACGGCGTCACCGCGAAGACGAAGCCTTCGAGCGGGCGGTACTCCATTCTGTTCCACATGCCGGGCGAGGAGATGGGCTGCTCCTCGTAGATCCGGAGCATGAACTGAACGTTGAACCGGAAGAAGTCGGTCAGCTCGCAGGCGGCGTCGATCTCGGCCTGGTGCGCCGTCTTCGACTGGCCGAGCATCGTCGCGGCGTTGAGCGTCGAACGCCACGGGCCGGCGAGCAGCTCCGCGGCGCGAAGGAAGACGGCAGCTCGGTCCTCCCACGGCGTGCGGTGCCAGTCCTCCCAGGCGTCGCGCGCTGCCTTGATCGCCTGCTCGACGTGCCGGGCGTCGCCCTTGTGCACCGTCGGCGAGCACGTGGTCCTTGTCGTGCGGCATGACCGACTCGAAGGTGTCCCCTGTCCGAACCTCCTCGCCGCCGATCACCATCGGAGCCTCGATCTGGTTCGACTTCATCTCCTGCAGGCGCAGCCGCAGCTCCTCGCGCTCGGGCGTCCCGGGTGCGTAGGACTTGACCGGCTCGTTCTCGGGCGGCGGCGGGCGGAAGAGGCCTGGAGCTGCGGACATCGGGTGCGATTGTAGGCTTGCGGACGGTGCCCGTGACGTCCGTCTCCTACTCGGTCGACGGCTGGGGCAGAGGGAGGTGTGGCTCTGAAGGGACGACGCCTGGCCTGGCACGAGCTCCCGCAGCCTGCTCTATAGATAGACGCGCGCGCGCGTCGACCCCACCCGTTCAAAGGGTGGGGTTGAACACCCACCGCCCTCACGGTCGACGTTAGCGCCGGAACGCGCACGCATGCGTCAACGCAGCGTGCGGGCAATTGCGGACAAGTTGATCGAGAGGTTCAAGGAGTACTTCGCACGGCGAGCGGGTCTCCTTCGACGACGTCCCGCTCGAGCTCGACGGCTGGACGTCCTTCCAGCTCGACGTCGTCCAGGCTCTACGGCGCGTGCCCTACGGCGAGGCCGTCTCCTACAGCGAGCTGGCGCGACTCGCCGGCCATCCGCGCGCTCAGCGCGCCGCCGGGACGGTCTGCGCGAGCAACCGCTTCGGGCTCGTCGTCCCGTGCCACCGCGTCGTCGCCGCCGACGGCCTCGGCTCGTACGGCTCACCTCGGCCCCGACTACAAACGGCGTCTGCTCGCCCTCGAGGGTGTCACTCTCTGACGATCTACGGCCACGAGCTCGCGGCGATCACGCCGCGGAGCTGCGTGCGACCGTCTCGCCGAGCTATCGGGGCTCTTTCACTCCGCGGGCAGCGTACATCTGAAGGGACGAGGCGAGGTCTCGGTCCATCTCGACGTCGTCGATCCCGCCGTAGCGCGTCGCGCGTTCAGCCTCCTGCGCGGCGTTCGGCGTCGCTCGGAGATCCGGACGTACCGTCGACGCGCCTTCGACGGGGGCACGCGGTACCAGCTTCACGTCGCCAGGCGACGACCGCGCCCTGCAGGTGCTCAACGAAGCCGGCGTGCTGAGCCTCGCGGTCTGACGCCGCTCGAGCGCCCGCCGCAGCGTGTCGTCGCACGTGCGTGCTGCCGGGCGGCGTACCTCCGCGGCGCCCTGCTCGGCGGCGGCTCGCTCAGCGGGCCGCGTTCCCGCATCTCGAGATTCGCAGCGCAGAGCTGGAAGGCGCCGAGTTCCTCTCGCGCATCGCCGAGGAGGAAGGCGCGCGTCTGAGCGTTCTCGACCGTGGCCGGCATGCCGTCGCGTACGCGAAGGGGCTCGAAGCGATCGCCGACATCCTCGCACCTCGCCGGTGCCGAGGCGAACCGTTCTGCTTATTCGAAGAGCGAGCCGTCATGGCGGCGACGACGTCTCGCGCCAACCGGCCTCGCGAACGCCGACCATGCGAATCTCGTCCGGACGAGCCGTGCCGCCCACGAACAACTGCGGGCCGTCGAGCGTCCTGCGTCGTACCGGTCAGCTCCAGAAGCTGTCGCTGCCGTTGCAGGAGATCGCGGAGCTGCGAGAGCGTCACCCGACGCTGCCGCTGCGTGAGCTCGCGCTCAAATGCCGTCCAGCCGGCAACCAAAACGGCGGTCCACAGGCGTTTGCGGAAGCTACAACAACTGGCATCGATCTGACTTACGCGCGTGGTTGTGACTTTTCGCGGCCTTTCGTCATACTCACAGAGTGGCGGGTCCGCGCTCGTCCGGCGCCGGATTCAGACCCCGTCCGACGCCACGGTCCTGAGCGTGGTTCAACCGGAGGGGGAGGTCGTCCTCGGAGCTTCTCCTCCGGCCCGCCGTCTCGGCGCCGGAATCCGGCGCGCATCCGCGCCGTGACGATATGCCGACCGGTTTCGCCTTTAGAGGCAGCGCAGCGCGCTGCCTCAGCCGATAACGGCCGGCGACAGCCGAGCATCGCTCTTGCTGGATCGCGCGCTCCATGTGGTCATTTAGACTCGAGCTCATGGCTAAAGACACGCGTGGGGATTAACGGGTTCGGGCGGATTGGTCGGAACTTCTTCCGGGCTCGGCTTGAGCGCGGTGGCGAGTTCGAGATCGTTGCGATCAACGATCTCGGCGACGCCAAGACGATGGGGCACCTTGCTGAAGTACGACTCGGTTCTTGGGCAGCTGGATGAGGACGTCGAGGTTGGCGACGGCGTCATCAGGGCTGGCAAGTCACGAGTTGAAGGTGCTGTCCGAGCAGCGATCCCGCTGCGTTGCCTGTGGGGTGAGCTCGACGTCGATCTCGTGATCGAGTCGACCGGCTTCTTCACCGACCGCGAGGGCGCGCAGAAGCATCTCGACGCAGGCGCGAAGAAGGTCGTCATCTCCGCGCCGGCGACGGATCCGGACGTCACGATCGTGCTCGGCGTCAACGACGACACCTACGAGCCCGAGCAGCACCACATCATCTCGAACGCGTCTTGCACGACGAACTGCGTCGCGCCGCTCGCGCAGGTCGCTGCACGACAACTTCACCGGTCGAGCAGGGATTCATGACCGACCGATCCACGCGTACACGAACGACCAGCAGATCCTCGACCTTCCGCACAAGGACCTGCGCCGCGCACGCGCCGCGGCGATCAACCTCATTCCGACGTCCACCGGCGCCGCACGCGCGATCGGCCTCGTGCTGCCCGACCTGAAGGGCAAGGTCGACGGGATCTCGGTGCGCGCGCCGGTCCCGACCGGCTCGATCACCGATCTCGTCGTGCGCCTCGGCCGCGAGGTGACCGGTCGACGAGGTGAACGCGGCGTACCGCGCGGCGGCCGACGCCGGCCCGCTGTCGCGCGGATCCTTCGCTACGCGGACGATCCGCTCGTTTCCACCGACATCGTGCACTCGCCGTACTCGTGCATCGTCGACAGCGACCTGACGATGGCGAACGGGACGATGGCGAAGGTGTTCGGCTGGTACGACAACGAGTGGGGCTACAGCTGCCGGCTCGTCGACGTCGTGGCGAAGATCGCCGCGCGACATTCCCGCCGCAGTCTCCGCCTAGGTGCACCGGCCGCGCTCGGTTCGCGACGCCGACGTCGGCGGCAAGCGCGTGCTCGTCCGCTCTGACCTGAACGTCCCGCTCGAGGACGGTCACGATCGCCGACGAGACGCGCATCCAGGCGTCCCTGCCGACCCTGCGACTGCTGCTCGAGGGCGACGCGAGACGGTGACCGGTCTGCTCGCACCTCGGCCGGCCGAAAGGGCAAGACCCGAAGTTCTCGCTCGAGCCTGTCGCAGAGCGCCTGCGGAGCGCTGCTGCCCGACGACCGTGCTGCGAGTGCTCGAGAACACGCGCTTCAATCCCGGGCGAGACGAAGAACGATCCGGCATTCGCGCGAGAGCTCGCCGACGCCAACGACCTCTTCGTCAGGACGCCTTCGGCTCGGTGCATCGGGCGCACGCGTCGACGGTCGGCGTCGCGCAGCTGCTGCCCGCCTACGCGGGCCTGCTTGCTCGAACGCGAGCTGACGGAGCTCGGCAAGCTCCTCGGCGACGTGGAGCGGCCTTTCGTCCTGATCTCGGGCGGCGCGAAGGTCGACGACAAGCTCGGCGTGCTGCAGAACCTCGGCGGCAAGGCCGACGCCGTGCTCGTCGGCGGAAAGATGGCCGAGCAGATCAGGTCGGAGAATCCGCTGCCGTTCGACGTCGTCCTGCCGGTCGACGTCGTTGCAGCGACGCGAGTTCGCCGCGGACGCCGAGACGAAGGTGGTGCCCTACGACGCGCTCCCGGAGGGCTGGCTGGCGGTCTCGACATCGGCCCGCAGACGCGTGAGCTGTTCGCGCGGGCGCATCGCGAAGGCTCGAACGATCTTCTGGAACGGCCCGATGGGCGTCTTCGAATGGCCGCCGCTTCGCCGAAGGGACGAAGGCGGTGGCGGAGGCGGTAGCGCCTCCGGACGCCTATTCGGTCGTCGGCGGCGCCGACTCGGCTCGGGCGCTGACCGAGCTCGGGCTCGCCGACAAGGTCTCGTGGCTCTCGACGGGTGGCGGCGCGGCGTCTGGAGCTCCTCGAAGGGAAGGACCTTCCCGGCGTCAGCGTGATTCCTGCAGCGTCGTAAGATCTGGCGACCTTGGCGCTGATCGCAGGCAACTGGAAGATGTACAAGGGCCCCGGCGGAGGCCGCGGAGTTCTGCCTTCGCCTCCGCGAGGCAGGATCTCGACCGGCGTCGACGTCGTCGTCTGCCCGCCGTACGTGTCGCCTTGCCGTCGCGGTGCAGCTCCTCGCCGGCACCGAGAGTCGCGGTTGCCGCGCAGAACGTGCACTGGGAGCAGGAGGGTGCGTACACCGGCGAGATCTCGGCGCGGCATGCTGCTCGAGCTCGGCGTGTACGGCGCGATCGTCGGCCACTCGGAGCGGCGGCAGTACTTCGGCGAGACCGACGAGACCGTGCGCAACAGGCGCACGCGCAGCGCTCGGCGCGGGCATGCTTCGTGATCGCGTGCGTCGGCGAGACCGAGGAGGAGCGCGAGCGAGGCGAGACCGAGGAGCGTTCTGCAGCGCCAGGTCTCGCTGTTCGAGCGCCGACGACAATCTCGTCATCGCGTACGAGCCGGTCTGGGCGATCGGGACCGGCAAGACCGCCACGCCGGAGATCGCGCAGGAGGCGCACGCGTTCATCAAGTCGCGTGCTCGACGTCCCGGTGCTCTACGGCGGCTCGGTCAAGCCGGACAACGCCGCGGAGCTCCTCGCGCCAGCCGGACGTCGACGGCGCGCTCGTCGGCGGCGCGTCGCTCGAACTCGAATCCTTCATCGCGATTTGCCGAGCGGGCGCGAGCATCCCCTCGTAGCGCCTCGTCATCCTCGACGGCTGGGGCTGCGCGCCGGCCGGACCGGGCAACGCCGTCGAGCTCGCCGAGACGCCGAACTTCGACCGGCTCTGGCAGGACGTTTCCGCACGCACCGCTCGACGCCTCGGGCGAGAGCGGTCGGCTGCCGCCCGGACAGATGGGCAACAGCGAGGTCGGACACCTGACGATCGGCTCCGGCCGCGTGCTCTTTCAGGACCTGATGCGCGTCAACAAGGCGATCGAGGACGGCTCCTTCTTCGAGAACCCGGCCCTCGCGGGCGCCTTCGAGCGAGGCGAGCGCGTTCATCTGCTCGGCCTCGTCTCCTACGGTGGAGTCCACTCGCACATCGACCATCTCCGCGCACTCTTGCGCTTCGCTCCCGAGAAGACCTGGATCCACGCCTTCACAGACGGTCGGGACGTCTCGCCTCACTCCGCGGTGCACGACCTCGCCGAGCTGCCGCATCGACCGGATCTCGACCGTCGCGGGCCGCTATTACGCGATGGACCGCGATCAGCGCTGGGAGCGGACGCAGCGCGCGTTCGACGCGATCGTCGAGGGAAAGGCGAGCAGGCAGCCGATCCGATCGAGGCGGTGCGCCGTAAGCTACGAGCGCGGGATCACGGACGAGTTCATCGAGCCGATCACGATCGTCGGCCGTCCACGGCTTGAGGCCGGGGACGGACACCGCGATCTTCTTCAACTTCCGACCCGACAGAGCACGCCAATTGAGCATGAAGCTCGTCGAGGCAGGTGCCGATATCACCACGATGACGAAGTACCGGTCGGACCTCGACGTCCCGGTCGCGCTTCCCGGAGCAGGAGGTGCGGGAGACCCTGGCCGAGGTGCTTGTCCGAGCACGGGTGCGCCAGCTGCACGTCGCCGAGACCGAGAAGTACGCGCACGTGACCTACTTCTTCAACGGCGGCCGCGAGGCAGGAGTGGGCAGGGGAGACCGGATCCTCGTGCCTTCGCCGCGCGACGTCGCGAGCTACGACCAGAAACCGGAGATGTCGGCGCGCGAGGTCACCGACGAGATTCGTCGAGGAGCTCGACGGCGACGGCTATCGGCTTCGCCGTCATCAACCTGGCCAACCCGGACATGGTCGGCCACACAGGATCGATTCCCGCCGCGGTGAAAGCAGTGGAGACAGCCGACGAATGCCTCGGGCGAGATCGTCGAGGCGGTCGAGCCGAAACGGAGGCGTCTCGCTGATCACGGCCGACCACGGAAACGCCGAGCAGATGCTCGAGGCAGATGGTGCAAGTCCGCACACAGCGCACACCACGAACCCGGTCCCGTTGATCGTCACCGACCCCGAAGTGACTCTTGCGAGACACCGGCGAGCTGTCTGATCTAGTGCCCACTGTGCTCGGGTTTTTAGGCCTCCGACAACCCTTACAGATGACTGGCAAACCTCTTAACGATCCCGGATTGATCCCGGCTATACTCCGGAACCTTTTGTCACTTCAGCAACCTGATTTTGGCGTCCTGCGGAAGGCACAGAGAGGCGACGAGCGGGCGTTCTCGCTCATCGTCCGTGCCTATCAGGTGCCTGTCTTCAACTATGTGCTGCGGCTCGTCGGCGATCGCTCGCTCGCCGAGGATCTGACCCAGGAGGTCTTCCTCCGGGTCTTCCAGGGGCTGCCGCGGTTCTCGCTCCGCTCGAAGTTCACGACCTGGCTCTTCCAGGTGACGAAGAACCGCGTGCTCGACGAGCTGCGCGCTAACGAGCGCCGCCCGCGTGCCGTCGTCGCGCTCGAGGACGTTCCGCCGCTCGAGGTCGTCGACGCGCCGATGGAGCGGCTCGAGGCGATCGACGCGGTCTGGCGCGCCGTCGAGGCGCTGAACGTCGACCTGAAGATGGCGCTCCTGCTGCGCGACATCGTCGGCCTCTCGTACACCGAGATCGCGGACTCGCTCGAGATCACGCTCGCCACGGTCAAGTGGCGGATCTACAAGGCGCGCGAGGACGTCCAGCTCGCACTCGCCCGCGAGGGCATCACCTTCGGCGACGACGAAGCAGCCCGTCGCCGAGCGTGCCGCGTCCTAGCGTCGCCTAGCGCGAATGACCGCCGTAGCCAGGCGCTGAGGTTCCGCGCCTCGTCCGCGGGCGTCGCTCCGCGGACCGGCGCCTCGATCGGCGCGGCGGGTGATTTCGCGGCAGGCTTGCCGTCGCCGCCGAGGCTGAGCAATCCGAGGACGACGGCTACGAGTCGCGAGCGGCCGCCGCAGCTGACAATCCAGAGCCACGCGCTTGCCGCGCGGGCAGGCTCTCGATGATGCGCCCAGCGCAGGCGGCTCGGTGGTCGCGGTGGCGAGCAGACGGCTCCGGCTCGACGGCTCGGTCGCGGCGGCGAGCTCGTGGCCGAGCGCAGCTGCCGACGCGGGCCTGAAACGCGGGTCGCGTGCGAGCGCGTGCATCACTGCGGCCTCGACCAGGCTCCGGCACCGACGGCTCGAGGTCTCGTAGCGGTGTGATCGCTCCGCCCGTCTGCTAGCGCGACCAGCTCTGGCAAGCGAGTCGAACTCGTAGGGCGGGCGCCCGGTGAGGATCTCGTAGAGCACCGCACCGAGTGAGTACGAGGTCGGCCGCGGCGGTGACCTCCTCGCCTTCGGCCTGCTCGGGCGACGAGATAGGCCGCGGTTCCGAGGACGGTCCCGTGCTGTGTGAGTCGCGTGAGCTCAGCCGCCCGGCGCGATTCCGAAATCGGCGATCTTCAGGACGTCGTCTTCACGGACGAGAAGATTCGCCGGCTTCACGTCGCTGATGCACGAGCCCGGCAGCGTGTGCGTGCTGCAAGCCCGGCGCACGCCTGCAGGGCGAGCGGCACGCGCGTCCTCGTATGACCAGCTTCCCGCGCTCGGCGATCGTGTCGCCTTCCGACATACTCCATGACGATGTACGGGCTGCCTGCGGCCTCGCCCGCGTCGTACACCTGGACGACGTTCGGATGCGAGAGTCGGCTCGCAAGCCGTGACTCCTGCAGGAAGCGGCTCGCGGAACGCCGACGTCGCCCGCCAGATGCTCCGCGAGGACGCTTGATCGCGACGAGGCGGTGCAGCTCTTCGTCGTGCGCGAGGTAGACGACCGCCATGCCGCCAGAGCCGAGCGTCCGCTCGATCCGGTAGCGGCCTGCTGCGAAGCGTCTCGTTCAATCGTTCTCCTCGTTCTGCTTTTTCTTGCTTCTCGCGACCCTTGTGCTTGCCGCGGTCGTGCGGCTGCGCCGGAGGTATGCAGCGGATTCGCGAGACGAGATCGTTCGACGGTCAGACGCGAGGTGTTCCTGGTAAGCGGCGGGCACGCGTCCCGTGTTGATCGAGGCGAGCGTCTCGCGCTGCAGCTGCTGCGCGAGGCTCGAGAGCCTCGACAGGCATTCGCCTCCGCGAGAGCCTGTGCGACCTCGTCACTCCGGGCCGCAAGCGATGCCGCGACGCCGGTCGGCAGCTTCGGCGGCGGGCGGCCCGTGGAGTCGGGTTGCTCCCGCAGCCGGCGAGACGACGCGACCGCCGGCCGCGCCAGAGGCCGCGACCACTCCGCTTGCTTCGATTACTCGCCACGTTCGAGCCGGGCTGCGAGGGGCTCAGGGAGACCCGCTCGCGCATCTCGGCCTGCGCTGCCTCGATCGCATAAGGGGTCCGACGGAACGCGGCAAACCTCCGGTCGAAGTCCAGCAGTAGCCAGGCGGCCCGCGGATCGCCGTCCCGCGGCTGGCCGACCGGAGCCCGGGTTGAGAGCCAGCGGCCTTCGAGTTCGACCGATCCGACCCGAGGGCGACGCCGCCGGTGATCAGGTCGCCGTTGTCGGACAGCGCCAGCGCGACGTGACTGTGTCCGACGAGGATGAGCGGGGCGTCCGAGAGCTCGAACGTTCCGCGTGCTGCCTCTTCGGTGAGCACGTACTCCCAAACCGGGTCGCGCGCGCTCGCGTGGAAGAGGTCGACTCCCGCCACCTCGCCCGCACGGCTGGAGCGGCTCGAGGAACGCGCGTGACTCCTGGGTCAAGACCTGCGAGGTCCAGAGCGCAGCCTCGGCGGCATCGTCGTTGAAGTCGCTGATACTCAGCTCGCCGAGCACCACGAGGTCGTGGTTTCCGACGAGTGAGTAGGACGAGCTGTGAGCTCACACGCGTCGCAGCATTCGTTCGGACGCGGGCCGTACCCGACAGTGTCGCCCAGGCACCAGACCGCATCGACACCTTCGGCATCGATTTCCTCGAGCACCGCCTCGAGCGCGCGGTAGTTAGCGTGGACATCGGAAATGACTGCGACCCGCATCGGCAGACTCGCGACCTTAGCCGTCGCGGCGCTCGTCTGGGCAGTCGCCGCCGGTTCTGCTCTGGCGGACGAAGGTGCCCGCCGACCTCGCGGCTGCCCTCGCCTGACGAACGCAGACCGTCTTCGGACGCTCGGCGGTCCGCGCGGGCGTGCGCTACGAGCGTTTCCTCAACTACAACTGGCTCCTCGGGACACGTCGCGACGCTCGCGACCCTCGTGGTGATGGTGCCGCGGCCCTCGGCTCGCTCGCTCGCTCGGGTCTCGGCCCGGTGAACTGCCGGCATCGTTACCGGCATCGTCGTGACGACGGTCGTTTGGGCGGTCTCGCTGCCCTTCGGCATCGCGGTCTGCGTGGTGGCAGCGCAGGCACGGCATCTCGAAGCAAGGACTGGGACGACGATCGTCTTCTCGCCGTGGGTGTACTCCTCGGCCAGACGGCGGGCACGGTTCTCGTGCTGGCGATCTTCGCTGCTCTTTGCGAAGCGCTACGCCCGGAACTGGTGGCTCGCTGCGCGGCATCGTGCTGCTCGTGCTTCGGTTCTGCCTGCAGCTCGTCTTGCCGTACGCCAACCGGCTCGGGACTCATCCGGTTCGGTCACCGCAGCTGACGGCGGAGATCAAGCGGCTCGAGGCACGCGAAGGAGGCAGGGCACCCGGCGGTGAGGATCTGAGCCGGTGCACGATCAGACGACGGCGGCGAACGCCTACGCGATCGGGCTCGGACCGCAGCAAGACCGTGTTCATTTGGGACACGATGCTCGACGGGCGCTTCACCGCGCGTGAGGTGCGCTTCGTCGTCGGTCACGAGCTCGCTCACCATCGCGCGCCTGCATCTCTGGAAGGGGATTGCGGTGGGAGCGTTGATCGGCATCCCGATCCTGGCGGCCGTTGCGTTCGTCACACGTCGGCGCGGCGGACTGCTCGTGACCCGGTGGTATTGCCCTCGCCCTGTTCGACGATCACGGTGCTGCAACTCGCGCTGTACGCCGTTCACGAATGCGGTCTCGCGGCGCTACGAGGCGGAGGCCGACTGGGTCGGGCATGCAGGGGACGCAGCGATCCCCAAGCCGCAAAGGGTCTGTTCAAGGAGTTCGTCGTGAGCCGATCTCGCAGGATCCGACTCCGCCGGGGTGGGCTACATCTTCCTCGACGATCACCCGACGCCGCTGACCCGGGTCGAGCAGGTCGAGACGCCTTCGAGCGGCTGACGCGCTAGCGGTCTAGTCGGAGCGCGGCGGCGCTTCGGGAAGGTTGCGAATCCCTTCCTGCGTCGACCACTTCGAGAAGGAGTCCTGCATCGCCGCGAGCAGCTCCTGGAAGAACTGCGCCGACATGTTCGACGCGTGAGGTCACGACGCCCGGGACGTCGCCTTCCTCGATCTCGTGGTCGATCCGGGCGAACGTCAGCGTGAACTCGTAGGGCGAGAAGCGTGACGTTCGCGAAGTTCGCGTAGACGCCGGCCATCTGCTCCGGGTCGAGGTGGATGTTGAGCTGGCGCTCCTGGGCGTCGTCGTCCACGCCGCAACGATACTACGGGCCATGAGGCGCTCCTGACGACCGGGAACGCCGCTGCCCGCCTCGCGGAACGCCTCTCGAAGCTCGCCGGAGCACTGGTCGCGCTCGAGCGGCCGAGCGATCCCGCGCACGGCGACTACGCGACGAACGTCGCGCGCCGGACCGCGCCTCAGCGCAAGCGCCCGCCACGCGAGCTGGCGGCCGAGCTCGCAGTATCGCGCGGCCGGAGCTCGACGGAGATCGAGCGCGCCGAGGTCGCGGGGCCCGGATTCCTCAACCTCTGGGTGACGACCGGAGTGGCTGGCCGACGCGCTGGCGAAGATCGGGCCCGACTACGGCGCCGGCGCGCCCGAGACGCCGCAGAAGATCCAGGTCGAGCTCGATCTCCGCCAATCCGGCCGGCCCGCTGACCGTCGGGTCCGCGCGCGGAATGGCGCGTACGGCGACTCTGTCGGCGCGGCTCCTCGACTACGCCGGCACACGAGGTCGAGCGCGAGTACTACTTCAACGACTCCGGGTCGGCAGGTCGATCTCTTCCGCGCCTCGGTCGAGGCGCGGCGACGCGGGGAGGAGCTTCCTGAGGGCGGGCTACCAGGGTGACTACATCGAACGAGCTCGCTGCGCTCGACGTCGATCCGGTCGAGTACATGCTCGAGGAGATCCGCCGCGAGGTCGCGCGAGTTCCGCATCCACATCGACACCTGGCGGCATCAGGGCGAGATCGAGAAGCATGTCGCCGAGGTGCTGCCCGGAGCTCGACACGCTACGAGGCGGACGGGACGCTCTGGGCGCGCACGAGCGCGTACGGCGACGACAAGCGACCGCCCGCTCGTCCGCTCGGCCGACGGCCTCGTATCCTCTACTTCGCCGCCGACGTCGCCTCACGTCCGCGACAAGCTCGAGCGCGGCTTCGACCGCGCGATCTACGTCGCTCGGCGCCGACCACCACGGCTACGTCGGACGGCTGAAGGCAGCCGCCGCGATGCTCGGCTACGACCCCGAGCGCATCGAGGTGCTGATCTACCAGCTCGTCCACATCGTCGAAGGGCGGCGAGACGAAGAAGATCTCCAAGCGTCGCGGCGACGTCGTCTTCCTGCACGAGCTCGTCGACAAGATCGGCGATCGACGCGGCGCGCTGGTACCTCGTCTCGCGCGGTCACGACCAGCCGATCGACATCGACGTCGATCTCGCGCGCGGAGCGCACGCAGAAGAACCCCGGTCTACTACGTGCAGTACGCGCACGCGCGCGATCGCGGGCATCCTGCGCAACGCCGAGGCGGCGAGACGCCGGCGTAGACGTCGCCGACGGAGCTCGCAGCGCGAGGAGCGCGACCTGATCAAGCGGCTCGCTCGAGTTTCCCGGTCGATCGTCGCCGAGGCGGCCTGAGCGGCGCGCACCGCACGCGATCCCGATCTACGCGATCCGCGTCGCCGACGACTTCCATCGCTTCTACCACGAGCACCGCGTCGTCGGTTCGGAGACCGGAAGCCTTCCGGCTGACGCTCGCCCGTGCGACGCAGAGCGTCATCGCCCGAGCGCTCGACCTGATCGGAGTCGAGGCGCCCGAACGGATGTAGGTCCCCGACGCAGGATGGGGCGCAGCCTCCCGACCGAAACCTCGCGCTCGAGCTGGTCCGCGTGACCGAGGCGGCCGCGCTCGGCGCCGGGCGCTGGGTGGGGCGCGGCGACAAGGATCGCTGCCGACCAGGCCGCCGTCGACGCGATGCGGGCGATGCTCGACTCCGTGTCCGATGGACGGCGTTGTCGTCATCGGCGAGGGGAGAAGGACGAGGCGCCGATGCTCTTCAACGGCGAGTCCGTCGGCGATCGGCACCGGGCCCTCAGGTCGACGTCGCGGTCGACCCGCTCGAAGGCACGCGGCTGACCGCGCTCGGCCAGCCGAACGCGATCGCCGTCATGGCGGTCGCCGAGCGCGGCACGATGTTCTTCCCGGGCGCCGCCGTCTACATGGAGAAGATCGCCGTCGGGCCCGAGGGACATCGACGTCATCGACATCAACGCGTCGCCCACCGCCAACGTCAACGCGGTGCGCCAAGGCGAAGGAGCGTCGACCGTGGGATCACCGTTGTCGTGCTCGAGCGCGACCGGCACGAGCGCGCTGATCGGAGAGCTTCGGGAGGCCGGCGCTAAGGTTCAGCTCATCCGCGACGGCGACGTTGCGCCGGCCATCGCCGCGGCGCAGAGCGGGACCGGGGTGGACATGCTCTACGGCATCGGCGGCACGCCCGAGGGCGTCATCTCGGCCGCGGCGCTCAAGTGCGTCGGCGGCGGCATCCAGGGCAAGCTCTGGCCGCGTGACGACGAAGAGCGCGCACGGCTCGTCGACGCCGGGCTCGACCCCGACCGTGTGCTGACGACGGACGACCTCGTCGCCGGCGAGGATGTCTTCGTGGCGGCGACCGGCGTCACCGACGGGCCTCGCTGCTGCGCGGAGTCCGTTATCTCGCCGAACGGCGGCGCTGATCGGACTCGATCGTCATGCGCTCGGCGTCCGGCACGTCGCGCCGGATCGAGGCGAACCACCTGCTGGACAAGCTTCGAGGCCCTGACGGGCCGGCAGTACCGCTAGTCGTTCTAGGCCGGGACCGCTTCCCGCTCCATGTCGGGGGCGTAGGTGCCCCGTCTGTGCCGCGCTGTTCATCTTCGCCCGGTGGTAGTAGGCACGCTGTGCCGCCTCGACGTTCTCCCTCTTTGCCACCCCAGGCCTTGAGCGCAGCCGCCTGAAGCGCACGGCCGTAGGAGAACGACAGCTTCCACGGGTGCTGGCCGAGCGCGTTCATCGCGTTCAGCCTGCTGGTCGCCTCCTCGTCCGACTGGCCGCCGGAGAGGAAGACGATCCCCGGCACGGCCGCAGGAACGTGGCGACAGGAAGCACCGCAGCGGTCTCGTGCGGCGATCTCTTCGTCGGAGGCCTGCTGCCGAGCACTCGTAGCCGGGCAGAACCATGTTCGGCTTCAGCAGGATTCCCTCGGCTGCAACGCGCTGGTCGCGCAGTTCGGTGAAGACGGCGTGCAGCGTTCGTGACGGTGACTTCGAAGCTGCGCTCGATCGTGTGGTCGCCGTCCATGAGGACCTCGGCTCGACGATCGGGGACGATGCTCGCCTCCTGACACAGCGCGCGCGTAGCGGGCGAGCGCGTGGGCGTTCGTCCAGACGCAGTACTCGCTGGGAATGCTCGTCGCCGATCGTGATCACGGCGCGCCACTTCGCGAAGCGCGCGCCGAGCTCGCGGTACTCGTTCAGACGTTCGCGGAGCCCGTCGAGGCCTTCGGTGACCGTCTCACCCTCGGCAGAGCGCGAGCGGCTTTGCGCCCGTGTCCACTTTGATCCCGGGGACGACTCCTTCGACTCGAGCAGCTTCGGGAACGGCGTTCCGTCGGCCGAGCTCTGGCGGATCGTCTCGTCGAAGAGGATGACGCCCGCCGATGTACTCCTCGACGCCCTCGGTCGTGAAGAGGAGGTCGCGGTAAGCGCGCCGCGTGTCCTCGGTCGTGACTCGACGCCGATCGAGTCGAAGCGTTTCTTGATCGTGCCGCCGCTCTCGTCCGCCGCGAGGATTCCCTTGCCGTCCGCGACGATCGCCTGGGCGGTCTTCTGCAGCTCCTGAACGTCCATGCTTCCTGGCCCTCCCGGTCTTTTTCCGGGAGAAGCATCCCCTAAGATCATCAATCCGGAGGGGCACCGCTGCGGCGGGCGCCCCTCCTTTGCACGGTGACCTTGGTAGCGGCGCGGTCGTGAGCAATGATTCGACTCCGTTGATCCGCCGTCTGGCCCCTCACGGTCCTGCGTCGTTGCAGCTCCGCCCCCGCCCTGCGGGGGATGCGTGGCTCCGCCTGTGCTGATCGAGCCGGGCGTCACGCTCGCGGGGATTCCGGTCGGCGGAATGTCGAACGAGCAGGCGCAAGCGCGCGGTCGGGCCTGCTTTCGCGGCGACCCGTGCGGCTCGTCTACGGTGATCGGGCCTGGACGCTGCAGCCGGCCCGCTTCGGCGCGCGCGTGGCGATCTCCGACGGTGTGCTTCGGGCTCGGCGCGAAGGCCGGCTCGGAGGGTCTCGCTCGTTCCGGAGGTCGACACCCAGGAGGTGCGGCGGTTCGTCGGCGTCCTGGACAGCGCGTCTCGGTCGCGGCGACCGATGCGGAGCCCAGCGCGTCCTGAGGGGCTTCGTCCGCAGTTCACGCAAAGAGCGGACGGGCGTCCAAGTCCTGCGAAGTCTGACCGCGCAGCGGATCGTGCGCGCGCTCCAGTCACCGCAGATCCGCCGAATCCGGGTGGCCGTCAAGACGCTGCAGCCCGCGCGAACGGTTGCGCACTTCGGTCCGGTGATCGTCATTCGCCGCGGCGCGAACCAGCTGCGCTACTACCAGGGCGCGCGTTTGGTACGGCTGTTCGGAGTCGCGACCGGCCAGGCGATCTATCCGACACCGACCGGGACCTTCAGCATCGTGGACATGCAGAAGAACCCGTGGTGGCTGCCACCCGACTCGGCGCGTGGGCAAGGGCGAAAAGCCGATCCCGCCTGGCCCGGGAATCCGCTCGGCACGCGCTGGATGGGCCTGTCCACCCCGGGCGTAGGCATGCGCGGAACCCCTGACGACACGTCGATCGGCTATTCAGCCTCACACGGCTGCATCCGAATGCACATCCCGGACGCCGAGTGGCTGTTCCAGCACGTGGAGATCGGCACGCCCAGTCGTAATCACAGACACTTGGAGCGCCGCGCGGTCGGGACCGCCGAACTTCGTCACGGAAACCGGAACACGGGCGTCGACGCGCTGAAACGTTGCTTCCCGTGGGTAGGCGTGAATACGGCCCCTCCGAAGCGTCTGTATGAGCGCTCACGGAAATTCGCGATTCGGAAGCAGATCGATGTCTGGACGAAGGCGCCGGGCCCGGGAAGTCAGCGCCGGGCCAACCTCTCGTGTCTCTGTTACGGGTTCCTGGTTACTCCCGCCATGATGATGCCAGGCCAGGGACTCCGGGTGGTCCACCGTTCCTGACGTCCTGTCCGGGGGACTGCACGTGGAAATCGATCGGCCCCTGGCCCGGGATCATGTCGTTCAGGCCGGAAGCGGAGCAGATCGAGTTCGAGTGCGCCGGGGCAGCTGGCGGGCGTCAACCTGCTCCTGCGTTCGCGGTCAGTTCCGGCGGGCCCTTGACCTCGCCGGCGAAAGCCGAACTAACACCTGCAACCGCAAGAGCGGCTGCACAGGTGAATCGCAGCCGCGAGCAATCGCTTCTTGCTCATTCCTGCCTCCCCCTTTATAGATGTGCCGCAGTTAACACAGCCTGCATTTTAAGCCAGCTCGACGTTGTAAAGGCACCGCACGTCGCTCGGCCCCGCGTGCGTTGGGAAGCCTGGGGATTTAGGCGGACGCCGCCTGCGGTAATCGACGCCGCCTCGTGGCGTGTCCGAAACGCGCACAAACCTTGTTGCGGGCTCTGCGCCGGTCCCCGGGCTTTGCTGGAAGTCTTCTCAACCATGGTCGCATCAGTCCTTTGAGGGATACCGCCGGTCTAGCCGCCCGTGGAAACCGTTTCGATCCTTCTCGGTGGGGCTGGCGCGAGCGTTTCGCTTGGCGACTTGGATTCGGCATGACACCTGAGTCGAGCTTCCGCTTCCAGTGCTTTCGGCCCATGCAAGCACGTCGAGTTGCACCCGGAAACTGGCTGCAACGAACGTGGGCGCCACTCGACCCACTTGGGGGCGGGCGTGGAGAGGTTCCCCTAGCACTCTCCCTCAGAGCCCTTGCCACAGTCGCAACGCAGCGACGGGAGAGACTAATCGCTCACGTTACAGAGGCCGCAGGCCCGCCCCGCAATGATTTGCCCCGACAAGGCGGGCATGCAGGTAATAAGAGTTTGTATCGCGCTTTCAGCGCTTGGCGTAGCTCGTCCTTGTGTCAGTTTATAAGCCCGTTGTGGTGGGGCTTTCTGTGAAGTGACGACGAGGCTCGAACTCGCGACCCTCAGCTTGGGAAGCTGATGCTCTACCAACTGAGCTACGTCCGCGTGCGTCCGATTGTAGCTCCGGCGCGACTGGGCGACGCTCTCTATCGCCTGAGCATGGATGCCGACGCCGTCGAGATCCGCGTCCTCGGCTGCCTGATCGAGAAGCAGCGGACGACGCCTGATGCCTACCCGCTCGCTGAACTCGCTGCGGCTCGCGTGCAACCAGGCGACGAACCGCGATCCCGTCGTCGCGCTACCGAGGAGCGTGAGATCAAGGCGGCGCTCGACCGCATGTCGAACCGTGGCTGGACGCGGTTTGCGAGCGGCGCGAGCAGCCGCGCGCTGAAGTACCGGCAGCTCCTCGACGAGGCGCTCCAGCTGCTCGGACCGGAGCTGTCGCTGCTCGGCGTGCTCATGCTCGCGCGGCGCGCAGACGGTCGGCGAGCTGAAGCTAGCGCAGCGAGCGGCTCGCACCGCTTCGAGCTCGATCGCCGAGGTCGCGCAGACCCTCGACGGGCTCGCGCAGCGAGAGCTCGTCGACGCGGCTCGAGCGCGCGGCCCGGGCAGAAGGAGGAGCGCTGGCGGCAGCTCTCGGCGGCGATTCTACCGAGGAGCCCGCCACCGAGCCGCTGGCGCCGCCAGCAGCCGCGGCGAGGGCGCCGACCAGGCTCGGCTGCGATCGAGGAGCGGCTCGAACGGCTCGAGCGGCGCCTTCGACGACTGTGATCGCGCCGCCTCGATAAGGTGCCCGACCGTGGTGACGCGCTGGCAGCAGCTCAAGGAACGGCTCGGCAAGATCACCGACCTCGACGCGGATCAGCCGGGTGCTCAGCTGGGATCAGCAGACGATGATGCCGCCGGCCGGATCTGACCATCGGGCCGATCACCTCGCGACGCTGCGACGGATCGCACACGAGCTCGCTGATCGCTGACGAGACGGGTCGCCTGCTCGACGAGTTGCGTCCACTCGAGGACTCGCTCGAGCCCGACTCCGACGACGCGTCTCTTGATCCGACTGGCCCGGCGTCAGTACGACAAGGCGCGCGCGCGTCCCGACCGGACCTGCGAGCGCGAGATGGCGCGCGCCGCCGCGCAGGCTCGTCCCGTGTGGGTCAAGGCCAAGGCCGAGTCGAACTTCGAGCTCTTCCTGCCGTCATGGAAGCGAAACGTCGAGCTGCGCCGGCGCTATGTCGACTGCTACGAGGGAGTCGACGAGCCGTACGACATCCTGCTCGACGACTTCGAGCCGTACACGAGCGACTGCCGAGGTGCGCGAGATCTTCGACGAGCTCAAGGCCGAGCTCGTACCGCTGATCCGCAGAGCTCCGGGACACCGAAGTGGACGACTCGTTCCTGGTCGGAAACTTCCCCGTCGACCGCCAGGAGCGAGTCGCGAAGGAGGTGGTCGAGCTCTTCGGCTTTCGCCCGGACACGTGGCGGCTCGATCCCACGGAGCATCCGTTCGCATCGGGCGCCGGGGTCGACGACGTCCGGATCACCGACGAACTACGACCCGCAGACGATGAAGTCGTTCTTCTCGACGATGCACGAGTACGGCCACGGCCTCTACTCACACCAGCTCGCGCGCGACATCTCGAACGGCTCCCGACCGGCAGCGCCTGCTCGCTCGGCATTCACGAATCTCAGAGCAGGCTGTGGGAGAACCTCGTCGGACGCAGCCCGCAGTTCTGGCGGTTCTTCATCCCGGTCCAGAGCGCAATACGTAAATCGGAACGAAGTACAT
>ERZ1370068.7796-contig-6691_pt1 | contig 43664 bp, 63 predicted proteins | sample MGYA00561227_ERZ1370068 | MGnify/ENA primary metagenome ERZ1370068 (study PRJEB38410, sample SAMEA6850437) | metagenome | study: Metagenomic assessment of the ecological functions of the soil: analysis of the soil microbiota associated with the...
ACCCACGACGATATGGGTCGGATCCGACCCGTCGGGCGCGGCGATCGCGGAGAGCGTCTGCCCTCCGGTCACGGTGAGCGCGGTTCCCGCGGCTGCGGAGCCGGGTGAGAAGGCGAGCACCGAGGGGTCGCCGATCACGACGTCGAACGAGAACGAGTACAAGTCGGTGGACGTCGTCGGCCCGTAGATGACCGCCGACACCACGAGCACGTTGCCGCCTTGCGCCCTTGGGGACGAAGCTTGACCCTGTTCGCCGTCTGAGCCGTCGTGCTTCGCCGTGTACCGCGGAGCTGAACGAGCCCGAGCTTCCGCCGCCTCCGCATCCGTACCCGAAGAGTGCGAACGCGGCGATCGATAGCACGATGAAGCTTCGAGTCGAAACAGCCGCGAGGCGGGTTCTCACGACGCGTCTCCTTCCGAGGAAGCGGGCGGGGCCGTCGGAGGCATGGTAGCCCCGCCGCCGCGATGGCGCCGACCGCCGCGGCGGCGCCGGCGCGGGCCCGGGGACGGTTTGACCTCGGCGGCCGCGTCCGTCACCGGGACGACGCCCGCGACATACCGGCCGGAGTCGGTCCCATCGTCGCCCTCGACGTGCGCCGGGACGGACGGCAGCGCCGCGAAGAAGTAAGTTGTCGTCCCACACCGGCGGAAGCTTCGCGGCCGGCGCCGCCACCGGCGGCGGAGGATGGCTCCCCGCAACGAGGGGGGCGGCCGGAGCGTCGGCCGCGCGATCTTTGCGGCGCCCGCGTCCGCCGCGGCGGCCGCGACGACGGCGCCGCCCGCGGCGCTCATCGGCCGGCTCGTCCGTCACATCCGCGGGCTCCTCGATCTCAGCCGGCGCCGGGCCGACGTGCGGGGCGGCGATCGCCGCCTCCGCCCACGCCATGCGCGCGGCGGCGAACTCCCGCGAGCACGGGGCCCAACGCGTCGAGCATCGCCACCGCGTCGCGAAACGCCGGGCGGCGAAGGAGCGCCTGCTTGGCCCCCGGCGCAGCGGCTTCGGCGGCACCATGCGCTGGAGAGTCGTCAGGGTTTGACGGGTGTGCTCTTGGTCTTTCTCGCGATGCGGAGGCGGAGGGCGATCGGTCGCAGCGCCTCGTCGACGAGCGTTCGCCCGTCTTTCCCGTCGCGCTTCGCGCCGCTTCGCGGGTCGATCGGCATGCCCAAGCCCGGCGCCAGCGCAGGGAAGAGTAGCGCGGAGAAGATTCTCGCCCGGGAAGACCTCGCGCCCGTCTTTCCAGCGCGCGTCGATGGCATCGAGGAGCACGAACAGGATGCGGCGCTCGACGCCGCCGCTGTCCCCGTACGTTGCGGCCAGCTCGGGGAGGATCACCTCGAACACCCCGGTGTCGAACGCCAGCTCGAACGAGCGGCGCCCGGCGCCGCTGCGGCAGAAGCGGTTGAACTCCTCGAGGATCCTGGGCGCGGCGGCCTTGGGAATCTCGGAGCGCTTGAGGCGGAGCGCGGCGAGCGTCTTTTCTTCGATGGCGAAGTCGAGCCGCGCGGCGAACTTGATCGCGCGCAAGATGCGGATCGGATCCTCACGGAAGCGAACGGCGGGATCGCCGATGGTGCGGACGAGCCGGCGGCGGAGATCCCCCAGGCCGTCGGCGTGGTCGATGACGGTCTCGGCGTTGACGTCGTAGAACAGCGCGTTGATCGTGAAGTCCCGCCGGAGCGCGTCTTCCTCGGGCGTCCCGAAGACGTTGTCGTCGCGGATCAGCAGATCGTCCCCGTCGCCCCCGTGAGCGGGCGGCGCCTCGGCCTCCGCGACCTCCGCGACCTCCGCGATCTCCGCTCCGTTGTCGGCGCCGTCCTTCGCGCGGAACGTCGCGACCTCGATGATCTTCCCGCTCTGGAAATAGATGTGCGCGAGCCGGAAGCGGCGTCCGATGATCCGGCAGTTGGAGAAGAGCCTCTTGACCTGCCGCGGCGTCGCACCTGTCGCGATGTCGAAATCCTTCGGTTTCAGCTCGAGGAGAAGATCGCGCACGCAGCCGCCGACGAGGTAGGCGGGATAGTCGAAGCGCGTCAGCCGCTTCACGATGCGCACGGCATCGGGGTCGAGGTCCTGCAGGGCGACCGGATGATGGACGACTTCGGGGCCGCGGTGGACCGGCGGGGTGACGGCGGACGCGGCGGAAGGGGAGGCTCGACCGCTCTGGACCGCTACCGCGGTGTCGGATCGGGGACGCTTCGACCCTCGGGCGAGGAGTGCCTCTGATCTTCTTAAGGACCATGCGGGAGAACTATAGCCCAGCACGGCCCCGGCGGGGGTTTCCATTGAAGCTCCCGTCGCCCGTTGAGTATGTTTCCGTCCTCATGCGTGCCAAGGACCTGATGAGCACCGACGTCGTCACGATCCGGGAGGATGCGCCCGTCTCGCACCTGTGCGACGTGATGCAAGCGGCGCACGCGAACGGCCTGCCCGTGCTGAACGGGGAAGGCGAGCTGGTCGGCGTCGTGACCGAAGACGACATCCTGTACGGCACGATGGGGGTTTTCGACAAGAACGGAAGCGCGGTCCTGGTGCGCGACATCATGACGTCGCCCGCGGTCTGCGCCACTGAAGACACCGACGTCGTCGAGCTGTCGCCGGATGCTCGGGCATGCGCATCCACCGGATTCCGATCGTCGTCAATGGACGGGTCGCGGGGGTCGTCACCGCTCTCGACGTGGTGCGCGCGGTGGCCGAAGGGACGCTCTCGTGAACACCTCTTCGCAGGTCATCGCGGCGTTGAACGCGCCTGACCTACGGAGACCTCGACGCGATCCGCGCCAAGCTGGCCGAAGCGCGCGGCGCGTGCGAGATGCTCGGACACGACGAGGTCGCCTCCCTCGTCGCGGAGGCGCAAGGAGCGCTCCTCGGCGGCGATCTCAGGACCTACCGGAAGAAAGTCGAAACGGCCGTCGCCAAGCTCGGCCATCTGCGTTGACGAAACGCCGGACGCGCCTTCACGGTCGCGGCCGTGCAGATGCGGTCCACGGGCGATCCCAAGCGCAACCTCGCTGCGGCCGAGACGCTCGCCGCAAAGGCGGCCGAGCGCGGGGCCGACGTGATCGCGTTTCCGGAAAACGTCGGCTACGTGCGCGCCGAAGCGGCGGAGACTTCCCCCCGCGGAGTCGAAAGACGGCGAGACCGCGGAGCGCTTCTCCCGGATGGCGGAGCGCCATCGCGCGTGGGTGCTGGCCGGGACGATCGGCCTCGCGCCGAAGCGGGGCGCCGTCGCTCGAATGCGTCGATTCTCTTTGCGCCGACAGGGTCGATCGCGGCCGTGTACCGCAAGATGCATCTGTTCGACGTCGCGATCCCGGGGCGTGCGGAGTTTCGTGAGTCGGCGATCGTGGCGCCCGACGCCGTCCGGTCGTGGCGAGAACGCCGCTTGGGGTCTTCGGCCTTTCGATTTGCTACGACCTGCGGTTCCCGGAGCTCTACCGGCATCTCGTCTTGGCCGGCGCGCAGGTGCTGTTCGTGCCGTCGGCGTTCACGGCGTACACCGGCCGGTTCCACTGGACCGCGCTCCTCAGGGCCCGTGCGATCGAGAACCTCGCCTACGTCGTGGCGCCCGCGCAGTGGGGGCTGCACCACGCCGGACGCCGGTCGTACGGGCATACCTCCGTGATCGATCCGTGGGGTCGCATCGTCGCGGAGCGCGCGAGCGGCGTGGGCGTGGTGATCGCTCGCATCGATCTCGCGCGGCAGGCGAAGCTGCGCCGCGAGCTGCCCGTTCTCGATCACGTCAGGGCCGAGCTCATGAGTCCGCGGCGGAAGTCGGTCTGATACCCTTTCGCCATGTTCTGTCCCGTCTGTCGCGACGAATACCGCCCCGGCTTCACGCGCTGCGCCGACCTGCGACGTCGCTCTCGTTGCGACGCTGGATGCGCCGGCGCCTCGCGCTCCCGCGCCGGTCGTCAGCGAGATCGCCGCCGAGGAAGCGACCGCCAATTTCTGCGGCTTCTCACGCTCGAAGAGGCCCGCGAAGCGCGGGACAAGGTCCGCGCGGCGAGGCTTCCGGCCGAGATCCTGATCAAGGACGCGCCGAAGGCATCGGCCGACGAGCCGGCACAGGAGGAGTTCTGGCTCCGCGTTCGGCCTGCGGATTTCGAGGGCGATCGTCCGGCTCATCGGGTCTCGAGCCCGCCGTCGCGACGGAGAGCGAGGACACGTTCCAATGCTCCGCATGCGGCGCGACGGTGCACGCCTCCGATGCGGCCTGCCCCGGATGCGGGCTCGGGTTCGAGGAATGATCTCGAGGCGGGTCACGACCGTCCTGTTCGATGCGGGCGGCGTTCTTCTCGACCTCGATTACGCCTTCGTCAAGCGCCTCCTGGACGCGCGCCACGTGGCGACGACGATCGAGGAGCTCTCCGCCAGCGAGTCGATCGCGCGCACGACGATCGACCGCCGCGTGCGCGAGGGCGGACGCTCGAGCGAGGCGTGGCGGGACTACTTCCGCATCCTCCTCACGCGCGTGGGTTCGCCGCCCGAAGGGACGGAGGAGATCATCGACACGCTCGCCGAGGCCCATCAGCGGGTGGGCCTCTGGACCGTCGCCATCGAAGGGGCGGTCCAGACGGTGCGCGCGCTGAAGGACGCCGGGCACCGTCTCGGCGTCGTGAGCAACGCGGAAGGACGCGTCGAGCGCGACCTCGCGGGGCGGGATTCGCAGGGTTGTTCGAGACGGTCGTCGACTCGCACGTCGTGGGCGTGGAAAAGCCGGACCCTCAGATCTTCCGCATCGCGATGGAGCGCATGAGCGTGGCGCCCGAGACGGCGGTGTTCTTGGGGGACGTGCCGTCGGTCGACATCGCCGGCGCACGCGCCGCGGGCCTGACGCCGGTGCTCCTGGACCGCCACGATCTCTACGCGTCGATCGACGTGCCGAGGCTCCGTTCGATCGCCGAGCTCCCGCAGTGGATCGCTACCGTCTGAGGCTGATCCAGGAGCCGCTGCGGCATGGGGTTTCCCGGCGCCAGCGCGATCGCGCGCCGGAGATGCGCCTCGGCCTCGTCGCGAGCGCCCCGCCGGAGGAGAAGCACCGCCAGGTTGTAGTGCATCTGCGCGTACTCCGGGTAGATGTCGAGCGCGCGGCGAAGGTGCGCTTCAGCCTCGTCGCTCCGGCCGGCCTCCGCGAGGAACATGCCCGCGCCGGCCTGCAGCTTCGCCGACCGCGGGCTCGTCGCGACGTCCGCGAGCGACAGCGTCAGGTTGCTCTTCCAGTCGGGAATCCGCCCCGCCGTCCGGACCGAGTACGCGAGGATGAGTGCACCGGCGAACGTGACGACGGCCGCGCGGCGGAGCCGTCCCGTGGCCGCCGCCGCGGCGAGGTGACCCGCGGCGAGACAAACGCCCAGGGACGGAAGGTAGGCGAGCCGCTCGGCCATGATCGTTCCGGTCGCGAAGAGCAGATTGGCCGACGGAAGAAAGAACACGATCCAAAGGATGGCGGCCAGGGCCAACGGCCGGGATCGCTTGAAGCCCCACGCCGCGGCCAGCCCGACCCCGCAACGAAGAGGAAGCCCAGAAGGGCCCTGGGATCGCCGAACGATCGCGCGACCGGGATGGCATCGAAGGAGTAATCCGAGACGAGGCTCCGCGGGAAGACACAGAGCCGCGCGTACGTAAGCTGCACCCAGACCGCCGTCGCGATGCGGGGAGAAGCGCCCGCAGCCGCGGCCGGGTTGTCGAGGGGGATCGTCGCCGCCGCGGATTGATGACCACCCAACGCGGCGGTGCGCAGCACGAGCATCACCGCGGCGGCGGCCCCATATCCCAGGAGGAGCGCGCCCCGGCGGGCCGGGCGCCGGTCGTCACGAAGGGCGTCATCCGCGAAGAAGAGGAGTGGAGCCAGGATCGCGCTCTCTTTCGACAGGATAGCGGCGAGGTAGAGCGGGACGGCCACGAGCGGCCGCTCGCTTCGATGGGCCAGCCACGAGCCGAGCACGAAAAGCACCGCGAGCAGCTCCGCGCGCCCCGCGACGTTCGCGACGACCTCGGTGTGGATGGGCAGCGTCGCGAAGAGCAAGCTGCCGAAAGCGCCGTCCCGTAGCGCGTTCCCGCGTTACGGAGCGCCAGCCAGGCCAGGGCCGCGACACCTCCATGGAGCAGGACGTTGACGAGATGAAAGCCGAACGGGCCGGGCCCCCAGAGTGCGCGGTTGATCGCAAACGAGGCCATCGTCAGAGGGCGGTAAAGACCGTAGTGCTCGCCCGCGACGCTCCAGTAAGGAAGCGCGAACAAGCCGAACACCCTCGACAGGGAGGCGATGTCCGGTTGTGCTCGACGAGCTGGACGTCGTCGAGCACGAAACCGTTCCGGAGCGAGCGCCACGTGCACGAGAACGGCGACGAGGGCGGCGACAAGCGGCCACCCCGGCGACGTCCTCGCGGCCATCAGAAGGCGTACGCGTAGCTCAGGATCACTCGAAAGTCAGGAGAGCCGTCGGACAGGCCGACATCGGCCGCGGCCCGGAACATCCCACGGCTGAACGCCCGCCAGTTGATGCCGGCGAGGACCTCGGTCGTCGAGTTGATCTCCTCGAAGCGGTCGGTCTCGACACAACGCCTCGGCGACGAGCGAGACCCGATTGGCGAGGGAAAGATCGCGGAGCCTTCGAACTTGAACGACGTTTTTCCGGTCAGGGAGACTCCGTGGAAATCCCCGTCGCCGTTCAGCCGGACGCCCAGGTTTCCACTCCACGATGACGTCGCCGAAGGTGTGGGCGACGCCGCCGAAGCCTTCCACTAGAGAACGCGTTGAAGCCAAGACCCACCGCGTCGTCGCCGGTCGGGACGGTCTGCGACCATGCCCGCGGCGAACGAGGTGTTTTCCATGACGTTGGGAAACACCCATTTTCCGTAGACGTCGAGATCGGTCGCCCCGCTGCCGTCATCGAGGCCCCGGAGGCGCACTGGTGGTGCCGAAGCCCACGCGTCCGCCGACTTCGAGGGTCTTGATGGGGTGGAACGCCACGACGCCGCGCGCCAGAAACACGTCGACCGGAATGTCCTTGCTCCCGTCGTCGTATTCGAGCTGGCCTTCCCACCACTGCGAGGGAACGAGGGCGGCTTGCTGGAAGAACGACAGAAACAGCCGGTTGGAGATCTCGGACGAGGCTTCATGAGGCGGTGGGCTCGCCGGAGCGGGGGCGGTGCCCTGCGCCCAAGCGGCCGAAGTGGCGACCGCGATCGCCGCGAGGAGGAGGGCCGGTCGAATTCGGGTCGACGCACTCATGCGATGTCCTTTCATCGTTGAAAAGAGTCCGGACGCTACTCGTGGGTGCGGCTTACGTTCACCGCGAGACCGTTCGTGGTGTCTCGGCGAGTGTTCCGCGAGACGAACGCATTGTGGCGGGTGGGTCCGGACCTGTCAAACGGGAGGCGAAGGTCAGGCGCGAGGCGACCTCGGCGGTCACGATCGATGCGTCCTCGCTCGGCGCGGCGAGTGGAGGGCCGCACGTGCGCGGCACCGCGCCACCGCGACGGTTCAACAGATCGACGACGAACGACTCTTCCGTGTGGCGCGCGAGACGGATGCGGCCGGCCGCGTGCGGCGCGGCGACGCAGAATGCGACCTCACCCTGAGCGGTGTTGAGAAACCCCGCGAGCACGGTGATCCCGCCGTCGGTGGAGGTGAGCGTTCCCGTTTTCGCGACGAGCGCCATCGCATACGGAGGCGAGGACAGCCGCGGGAAAGCTGCGTTGACCGTTCCCGGGTCGCAGCCCGCAACCGGCAATAAGTGCTCGATCTCGAGCCCGACGTTCGCCGCCGCGGAGCGGAATCCCCGGAGCATCGCGACGATCTGGCGCGGGGAGAGCCGGTTCTCGCCGAGCCCCGAGGTCGTCTGGATCAGGACGGGGAGGTGCCGGGAACCAGTCGATCGGCGAGGAGCACCGAGAGCTCGCTCGGGGTTCCGATCGAGGCCCCGACGCGCTCGATGTCGTTGTTCGAAAAGGCGTTGAAGCGACGCAAGGTTTCGGCCAAGGGCTTCGACCGGTGCTCGAACAGCACGGTCGCCACTTCGCGGGGCGTCGCTTCGAATCGGGCTCCTCCCAAGACCTCGACCGACGGGATCGGTGAGCGGGGAGACCGTTCCGGAGCGTGTAGTCATACCAGGCTTGCCGCGTCGACCTGGTCCACCGGCGCACGTCCAGCGCCGAGCGCAGCCGTCCGGCCATCATCGTGGCGCGCTTGACGGGATCGGGATTCATTCCCTGCGACCCGTTTTCCCATCCCATCCAGAACGTGTCGTCCACGACGATCGAGCCCATGACCCGCCGCACACCCATGCGATTCAAGGCTTGAGCGACGAGGAATGCGTTTTCGGCTTGAAAGTCGGGATCGCCTGAGCCCCGAACGACGAGATCGCCCTTCAAGATCCCGTCGGCGGGCCGGACCTCTCCGCGCGCCGCGAAGCGAGTCGTGAAGCGATGATCCGGGCCGAGCTTCTCCAGCGCCCACCACGAGGTCGCGATCTTCGACGACGGAGGCGGGGTTGATCGGACGATCCTCGCTGCGCGCATCCACGACTTGGCCGTCGGCGCTTTCGACGTACCAGACCAGCTCGGGCGGCGCGACCGGCCGGCGCGAGCGGCGATGGCCCTTCGCGGCGGCGGCTTCAGCCGGCGCCGGGACGGACAACACGAGAAGCGTCAAGCCTAGGGCCAAAGCGGCGGGTCGTGAGGTCACAAGGGATCTCCGTGAACCGTTCCAACGTACGGCCCGTTCCCCGGTCAGTCCAGGTCGAGCGGGTTTTTCGGTTTGCTATCCGGGTCCGACGCCGCCTTCCGCCGCGCCTCCTCGAATTTCTTTTGGAGCAAATCGTCCAGGTTTTTCGTGCGATCGAAGGCCTTCGAGAAGGCATCTTCCTGCGGGCCGCCCCGATTTCACTTCGGTCATCGCCTGCTCGAACGACGCGGACGGATCGGTTTTCGGACGCTCCTCGGAGAGGATGACGCCCGTCGCGACGCTCGACCACGAGCTTGGTCTTGCAGCAGGGACAATCGACTTGAATCCGATCTTTCACCAGACCATTGTCTGCGCGCAGCCCACGACGGTCAAATCTCCCGCTTCAGGACGACCAGCGTCGCACCCCATCCTCCGCGCTCGGGCGGTGCGTCCGCGAAGCCCACGACCTTGGGGTGCCGCGCCAGCAGCGCGCGCACCGCCTCTCGCTGCACGCCGATTCCTCTCCCGTGGATGATCCGGACTTCCCGGAACCCCGCTTCATGGGCGGCGTCCAGATACGACGCGACGACGTCCTTCAGCGTCGCGCGGCGCGAAGGCGTGGAGGTCGATGGCGTCCTCGATCGGGAGCGTGACGTCGTCGGGCAGCTCGTCGTCCACGGGGGCCTTCCTCGGAGGGCCCTGCTAGAATGCCACTTTCGGGAGACCCGATGGCTCAATCGATGTTTCGTCCGGCCATGAATGCGACGTACGTGGCGCTATTCGCGTTGGCAGCCTGCGGCGGCTCCCACAAAGACGAAGGACAGACCGGGACGGCGTCACCGTCCTGCGGCGGCAGCCGCCGCCAACGCGGCGGCTTCGACGGTGCCGGTGCCCTCCCATGAGACGGCCGCCGCCACCCCGATGCCGCCGCCCGGCGGAGCGACTCCCGGCAAGGCCGCGCACCACACGGTCGCGACGGTGAACGGGAAGCCCATTCCGGAGGAGAAGGTTTACGCGCTGTACCGGATGAACCGGTCGACGCTGGCGCAGCGCGGCCGCACGCTGACCGACAACGACGAAAGGTGCTGAGGGCGCAGAGCCTTCAGATCGCGGTCGCCGACGAGCTCTTCTTCCAGGACGCGCAGAAGAAGGGGATCAAGGTCACTTCCGCCGAGGTCGACGAGGCCGTCAAGCAGCTGAAGACCCGCGTGGGCTCGGAGGAGAACTACAAGAAGTTCGTCGCCGACTCGGGCTTCAGCGACATCGACGTCCGCAAGGAGCTCGAGCGGAACCTCAGGACCGAGGCCTACCGAAAGAGCCTGTTCGCCGGGAAGCAAGTCAGCGACGACCAGGTCAAGAAGTTCTACGACGAAAACGCACCGAAGGGGATGTTCAACGTCCCCGAGCAGGTCCACGTCCAATTCATCGTCCTCAGGGTGAACGAGACGGATCCAGCCTCCGTCCGGGCCGAAGCGAAGACGAAGCGCCGAGGAGGCCGCGAAGCGGGCCGCGGCCGGGGAAGAGTTCACGGCGCTGGCGAAGCAGTACTCGCAGGATCCGAGCGCGGAGCGCGGCGGCGACATCGGGCTCGTGCCGCGCGGGGTGATGTTCCCGAAATTCGATGAGATCGCATTCGCGCTCGCGCCCGGCGGCGTGTCCCCGCGTTCGAGACCCCCGGGGATTCGGCGTCGTCAAAGTGTTGGAAAAGAAGCCGCCCGCCACGCGCACGTACGACGAGGTCAAGGAAGCGCTGAAGCTCGACATGGGCCGCCTGGTCGAGCAGGACGCGCTGAAAGCCAAGGCCAACGAGCTGGCGAAGGGGGCCGCGATCGAGGTTCTCGACGCGTCGTACATCGTCCCGCCGCAAGGGGCCCCGCCCGGAGCAGGCCGCGAAGAAGCCCTAGGCCCGCCCGCTCAGGGCTTCGGATTCGCCGGGCGCTCCTGCGTCCCCGTCTGGAAGAAATGGTAGGACAAGTACTCGCGCGTTGAGGCCTCGGTCGGCTCCGGTGCTCTGGGCGTCACCGCGCGGAACGACGCGTAGCGCAGCTGGGTCGGGAAGGTCAGCTGGTCGCGCCGCGTCTGGAACAGGACGCGTCCGGAGTACCCGATCGGCTTGGGCCCGGTGCGAAACCCGATGATGTTGAACGATTGCGCGTAGCGCTCGAACAGAAGCTTCAACCGCTCCGCCTGGTGCCCCGGCTCGGCGCGGATCTCCACGGGGTCATCGTCGCCGCGTCCACCAGGATGACGCCGTCCCACTGACGGATGTCGCGGCCGTCGGTGTACGGGATCGCCCCCTTGAACTCGAAGATGCGCACCCAGTCGTAGCCCTCGAACCGGTCGCCGCGCTCCCGGTAGGCGAAGTACGGCTGGTTGGCCTTGCTGAACAGGAACACCCACTCGTAGGCCGGTGGAAACGCCTCGGCGTCGATGACCTCCGTGGTCGTCACCGTGCCGTCGCCCTTCAGCTTCTGCCGGAACTCGCGCACGGACTGCCCGTCGCCGCGCTCGAGCAGGTAGCCGTACATCTTCGTGTCTCCTTCTTCGCTTCGCGATCGTCGAATTTCGCCTTTGCGCACGGTCTCGGTGCAGGTGAACTTCACCGCGTACTCGAGGTATTTGTCGGCGACCCCGGAGAGCTTCGCCGCGACGTCCGGCGCGATCCCCACGGCGAGCCGTCGTCGGGGAGCAGGGTCATGTAGGCAGGGTCGGGGCCCTCGTCCTTCTCCTTCTTCTTTCTCTTGAGGCTTCTGCGCCGGCGGACGCGGCGGGGGCGGACTGATGTCCGTCTCCGGCGGGATCGGCGGAGGCAGGAAGGGCGTAAAGGGCGATCGCGAGCGAGAGCGATGCGAAGCTCATCCGCGGATTCTAGCCTGCCGCATCGCTTGACACCCCCTGACCGCAATCCTAAGGTGCCGTCGTGGCCGCACGGAAGGACTACTACGACATCCTCGGCGTCTCCAAACGGCCACCGAGAAAGACCTCAAATCGGCCTATCGCAAGCTCGCGCGCAAGTACCACCCTGACGTCAACCCCGGCGACAAATCGGCCGAAGCGAAGTTCAAGGAAGTCTCGGAAGCGTTCGCCGTGCTCTCTTCTCCCGAGAAGCGAGCCAAATACGACCGCGGCGGTCACGAAGCCTTCGAGCCCGGCTTCAATCCGTTTCAAGGGTCCACGATCGACTTCGAAGACCTGGGGCTCGGAAACCTCTCCGACATCTTCGAGCTGTTCGGAGGAGGCCGAGGGCGGCGGGGGGCCGGCCGGGGCCCGCGGCGCGGTGAGGATCTCCAGCTCGAGATGAGCCTTCCGTTCGCCGACGCGATCCACGGGACGACGGTCGAGGTCGGCATCTCCCGGGCCGTCGCCCGCGCCGGGCGGGCGCGCGACCGTCACGGAAAAGGTGAAGACGCGGATTCCGCCCGGCATCGACGACGGGGAGCGCATCCGGGTTCCGGGAAGGGAAACGAAGGGGCGGGCGGCGGGCCGGCGGGCGACGCGTACATCGTCATCCGCGTCGAGCCGCATCCGCTGTTCAAGCGCGACGGGAACGACCTCGTCTGCGACGTCCCGATCGGCGTCGTGAAGGCCACCTTGGGCGGCGACCTCGACGTGCCGACCCTCGATGGCCGGGCCACGATCAAGATCCCGCCCGGAACGCGCGGTGGCCAGCGGTTCCGGCTCAAGGGTCGCGGGTGGCCGCCCGGGCGGGACACCCGCCGGCGACCTCTACGCGGCGGTTCAGATCGTTACGCCGAAGAATCTCGACGCGCGCGCGCGGGAGTTGTTCGAGGAGCTCTCCCGCCTGATCCCGAACGCCTAGCGGACGGGTGAGCGTGTTGCACCTCGTCCATCCCGTCCTCGTGCACTTCACGATCGCGTTTCTCGTCGTCGGCGGGCTCGTCGAGGCCTACGGCATCGCCGTCGCCCGCGAGCGGCCCGAGCGCTTCGGTGGGGCGCTCACCGTGCTCGGTACGATCGCGCTCGTGCCGACGATCGTTGCGGGCTTCCTGGCCGAAACACGCTCCCGCTGAACGGGGCGGCCGCATCGACCGTAGACGACCACGAGCGCCTGGGGCTGATCGTCCTCGGGATCTTCGTTCCGCTTCTCGTGGTGAAGGCGTGGGGACGCGGCCGGCCTCCCGAGCGCTGGCGCGGGCTCTACGCGGCCGGGCTGATCGCGGGCGTCGCCGCTGCAGCCGCAACCGCGTACGTCGGCGGCCTCATGGTGTACCGGCTGGGCGTCGGTGTAGCAGCGCCTTGAACGCGTAACCGGCGATTTGCGGGCTCTCCCGCAAGCGCCGCACCGAGTACGCGTACCACTCCTCGCCGTACGGAACGTACACGCGCAGCCTATGGCCCGACTTCAACAGGATGCGCCGGAGCTCTTCCTCGACCCCCAGCAGCATCTGGAACTCGTACTGCTCGCGGCTCATCCCGAAGCGATCGATCAGCCTCAAAGCCTCCCAGACGAGCCGCTCGTCGTGCGTGGCGATGCCGACGTAGGCCTTGCGCTCGAACATCCGCGACAACGCCCAGGTGAAGTTGCGGCGGATGAGCTCCGGGTCGGTGTACGCGATCGAGCGCGGCTCGAGGTAGATGCCCTTGCAGAGCCTGAAGTTCGCCGGCTCGTCGGTGACGGCGGCGATGTCGTCGAGCGTGCGCCTCAAGCGCGCCTGCAGCACGACCCCGACGCGCCCCGGATACTCGCGACGGAGCGTCCGGTAGATCGCGAGGGTCCGGTCGGTGCACTGCGCGTCCTCCATGTCGATCCGGACGAACCCGCTGGTCTCGGCCGCCGTGCGCACCAGGGCGCGCACGTTTTCGAGGCAGCGCGCGTCGTCGAGCAGCAGCCCGAGCGCGGTCAGCTTCACGGAGACGTTCGCGCCCGTCAGCCGCTCGGCCGCGATCTGCCGCAGCAGCTCGACGTAGTCCCTGGTGTTGACGTCGGCGAGGTCCATCGACGACGATGAACTCGCCGAGGATGTCGAGCGTGGCGAGTGCGCCTTCGCGCTGGAGCTCGCGCACCACGCGGAAAGCGTCGTCGCGGGAGCTTCCCGCGATGTACCGTTTGGAGAAGAACCCGACGATGGGCTTGGGCACCGCGGGCAGCGCCAGACTGACCGCTTTGTCCAGAAGGCTCATGCCGGGCGCGTGCCTCGATGAGCTCGACGATCTCACCGTCCCGCGGGAACCGTCCGAGCGCTTTCTTCGAGAACACCTTTTTACCGTCGACGACGATCTCGAACACCCCTCCGCCGCTCGCGATCAGCTCGCTGTCGGCGCCCGTCTCCGTCTTCAGTTCGGCCGCCAGACCGACGGCGCGCGGTTTGTAGTTTCACTGCGTGCAGTATTCGATTTGGATTTTCACGAGGCGTCCCTCCTCGCGTCATCGTAGCAAAAACCGGCCGCGATCCGATGGTACGATCCCGCGCGTGTCGACTCTTCAATTCCTCGGGGCCACCGGCACCGTCACCGGATCGAAGTTCCTGATCGAGCACGAGGGATTCCGGCTGCTCGTCGACTGCGGACTGTTCCAAGGGCTGAAGGATCTCCGCGCGCCGCAACTGGAGCCCGCCGCCGTTCGACCCCCGCGCGTTTGGGGCTCGTCGTCCTCACGCACGCGCATCTCGACCACAGCGGGTATCTCCCCGTCCTCTACAAGAACGGGTACGACGGCAGCGACGCTGACGACGCCCGCCACGCGCGACCTCCTCGGGATCCTGCTCCCCGACTCGGGCCACATCCAGGAAGAAGACGCGTGCTTCGCGAACAAGCAGGGGATCCTCGAAGCACAAGCCTGCGCTACCGCTCTACACCGAAGAGGACGGACGGCACGTGCTGCCGAAGATCCAGACGATCGAGCTCGACCGTCCGCGAGACGTCGGGCCGGGGGTCACCGTCACCTTCCGCGCCGCGGGGCACATCCTGGGCGCGGCGATCATCGAAGTGCGCCTTCGAAGCGAAGAGGAAAGACGACGGTGATCCTCTTCACCGGCGATCTCGGGCGCCCGCGGCAACCGCTGCTCCCCGACCCCGTGCCGCTGTCCCCCTGCGACCACCTCCTGCTCGAGAGCACCTACGGCAATCGCGATCATCCGAAAGAGGATGCGAAGCGCGCCTCGGCGAGATCGTCAACGCGACGATCCGCCGCGGCGGCATCGCTCCTCATACCCGCGTTTGCGGTCGGCCGCACGCAGCACGTCATGTACCTGCTTCGCAGCTTGCGCGCCGAGGGCACGATCCCGACCGACGTGCCGATCTTCGTCGATTCGCCGATGGCGATCGAGGCGAATCGGATCGTGATGAGCCACCTCGAAGACGCTGGCGACATCCTGGGCTGCGCGACGTGAAGCTCGCGACGACGCCCGAAGAGTCCAAGGCGCTGAACGGCATCGCCTACCCCGCGATCATCGTCTCCGCTTCGGGCATGGCCGAGGGCGGCCGCATCCTGCACCACCTCGCGTACAAGCTGCCCGACCATCGCGCGACCGTGCTGTTCGTCGGCTACCAAGCGATCGGCACGCGGGGCCGCGCCCTTCAGGACGGAAAGAGCGTGCTCCGCATGTACGGCCGGGAGATCCCGGTGCGCGCGCGCATCGAGACGCTCGACGGGCTCTCCGCCCACGCCGATCGCGGCGAGATTCTCGCGTGGCTTTCCGCCTCGAAGGTCCGGCCCGGCCGCGTGCACCTGGTCCACGGCGAGCCCGAAGCGCGCGATGCGCTCGCCGGCCTCATCCGCGAGCGGATGGGATTCGACGTTCGCTGCCCGGACTACCTGTCCGTCGTGGAGCTCTAGATGCCGTTTTACGTGAGAACGATCTTGATCACGGGAACCGAGGCCGACGCCGGTCCCGTCCGCGAGGAGCATCGTCGCCCACCTGGCGGAGCTGGAACGCGGCGGGAAGGATCCGCGCGGCGGGCGCGTTCGCGAAAGGGGACGGGTATCTCGAGATCTTCGAGGCGAAGGATCTCTACGAGGCCGAGGCCATCGCGCGCTCGAGCCCTCTCGTCGTGCTGGGCTTGGGGACCTACATGCTCAGGGAGTGGAACGAAAGCCCGCTCTGACGCCATCGGCACAAAATGCCAGTGGTCCCTAGTACCGAATCGCCGAATACTCTGACGATGACGGAGCGGCAAAGACTGTTCTCCATCGTTGTCGGCGTTGTCGGTGCGGCGGTGAGCTCGCTTGGCGCTCTTGGGCTTCCTGCTCAAGATACGGCGCAACGGTCTCGAGCTTCCCGATTTCCCCACCTCACAGGCGGTCTACGCGACGGTCGGCGAGGCGTACAGCGGCGGATTCATCGCGGGGTTTTCCCTCTGCTTCTTCTTGACGCTCTTGGCCGTCGCCGTGGGGACCTGGCTCGAGAACCGGCGCGCGCGGGAGGCTCGTCAGCCCGCCGTCACGGGGATAGGCTTAGCCCCGGAGGGCAAAGTCATGTTCCCCTTCCGCCGTATCCTCGCCACCACCGACTTCAGCGACACCTCTCTCGGAGCGTTTCCCCTCGCGGTCCAGATGGCCTCTCAGTTCGGCGCGGAGCTCTCTGCTCCTGCACGTCGTTCCGATGGACGTGCCGACGCCGTGGGACGTTCCGCCCTACGCGGATTTCGGGCTCGCCTCGCGCCCGCTTCCCGAGTTCGAGGCCCAGGTCCGGACCGAGGTGGAGCGCCGCCTGGCGGAGCTGGCCGCGAAACATGCCCCCGGGGTGACCGCACGAGGGCTCGTGGGACGCGGGGACGCCGCCTCGGAGATCAATCGCCTGGCCGCCGCGGAGCACGCCGACCTGATCGTGCTGGCGACGCACGGGTGGACCGGCTGGCGCCACCTCGTCTTCGGCTCCGTCGCCGAGAAGGTGCTTCGGGAGGCTCCCTGCCCCGTGCTGTCGGTTCGCAGCGCCCCACGCTAGAATTCCCGGCATGCGCTCCGAAACTCTGGCTTCCATCCTCGCCCTGGCGGTCGCGGCCGCCGAAGGGAAGGCGCTCTACGAGACGAAGTGCGCGCAGTGCCACGGGAAGGACGGCGTCGCGAAGCCCCCGGCAAGGGATCCCGAAACTTCAACGACCCGGCCTACCAGAGCTCGGCGACCGAAGCGTCGATCGTCACGATCACCGCGGAAGGCCGCGGAAAGATGCCCGCCTACCGCGCCAAGCTGAGCGACGAGCAGATCCAAGCGGTGGCCGCGCACGTGAAGACGCTCGGGCCGTCGAAGTGATCGCGCGCGCGCCGCTTTGCGCGCTCCTCCTGCTCGGCGTCATCACGGCCTGCGGCGGCGCGGCTCCGGCTCCCGCAGCGTCGGCACCCGCGCCCTCGGCGACGGTCTCCGCGTCGCCCGACACCGCGCCGCTGCCCGAGGGGCTCTCCGCCGAGGAGCGACGCGATATCGACGTCTTCCGCCGGGCGTCGGCCTCGGTCGTTTACATCACGAACTACACGCGCCAGCTCGACTTCTTCTCCTTCGACGCCGTCGACACGCCGGCGGGAACGGGGAGCGGGTTCGTCTGGGATCGGGACGGTCACATCGTCACGAACTACCACGTGATCGAAGACGGGACGAAGTTCTCGGTGACGCTGGGGGACCAGGAGTACGAAGCCTCGGTCGTCGGCACGGCCCCCGACAAGGACGTCGCGGTGCTCAAGGTCGCGGCGCCCCCGGGGCGCCTCCCTCCGCTGACGGTCGGCCGCTCCGCCGATCTGGTCGTGGGCCAGCGGGTGCTCGCGGTGGGAAACCCGTTCGGGTTCGATCACACGCTGACGACCGGCGTCGTCAGCGGACTGAGGCCGCGAGCTGCGGTCGCCGTCCGGCCGGCGCATCCGCGACGTCATCCAGACGGACGCCGCGATCAATCCCGGCAACTCGGGGGCCGCTCCTCGATTCGTCCGGCCGTCTGATCGGGATCAATTCGGCGATCTACTCGCCCTCCGGCGCCTCGGCGGGGATCAGCTTCGCGGTCCCGATCGACACGGTGAGCCGGCTCGTGCCGCAGCTCATCCGATACGGGCGGCTCAAGCAGCCGGGGATCGCGGGGTGACGCTCCTGTCGGATTCCATCGCGAAGGCGAACGGCATCGAAGGCGTCGCGATCTACCAGGTCGAGGAAGGATCGCCGAGCGATCAAGCGGGGCTGGCGGGGATCAGGCTCACGCGCTCCCGGCGCCCGCGCCTGGGCGACGTCATCGTCGCCGTCGACGGCAAGAAGATACGGAACCAGCAAGACCTCTACGACGCCTTCGAAGCCGTGGGCGTCGGCGGATCCGTGCGACTGACCGTCGCCGACGGGCAGACCGACAAGGCACGCGAGGTTCGCGTCAAGCTGTACGACGTGCGCTAGCGGGAGGTCCCCGGCGTCATCGCTTCGCGAGCTCGTCCCGGCGCATGAAGAACCGCACGTTGATGGGGTCGGCACCGGGGACGTCGACCGAGAGCGTCATCACTCCGCCGAGTCCGGCCGGCGGCCGCGGGAAAATAGATCATGTCGGTGAACCAGCTGAAAGCCGCCAGCTCCACGCGTGCGATCCTCGTTCCCGCCCCGCGCGATTCGTAAAAGTTGGCCGCCAGCTGCGGCCGGTCGGGGACGTTCTGACCCACGGCGATCGGATACAGACGCGCCACCGATCGGTCGAACCAGAGTCTGGGGTAGTTGTCGTGCATCTCGGCATACCCGGCGGCGGGAACGCGATTCCCTTCCGCGTCGACGAGCGTGAACGATTCGAGCGTGAACGCGATGCTCGCCCCGTTCCTCATCAGCGCGACGGCGACGGGGACGGGGACGTAGCTCGAGTCCGGGTTCCAGGAGGCGGGATAGCCGTCGGCCCACACGCTCAGGCCGCGATCATCCTCGCGGAACGTGGAAGCGCCGGTGCGGTGGCTGGTCGAAGGCGTGGCGATAAGCGCGGCGACCACGGGAATCGAGAGCAGGGACGTGGTCCAGTTCATGGAGTACCTCCGCGGGTTCTCCTCACTGCGCCCATGCTAGACCCTTTGCCGTGTTGCCACTAGAGTACCGGCCGGCATGGCCACGAAACCATCGAAGAAGCTCGAGACGTTCCCGAACCCGGCCCCTTCGCGCGACTACACGATCACGTTCACCTGCCCGGAGTTCACCTGCCTGTGCCCCAAGACGGGCCAGCCCGATTTTGCGACCGTCACGATCCGGTACGTCCCCGGCCGCACCTGCGTCGAGCTCAAATCGCTCAGCTCTACCTCTGGTCGTTCCGCAACGAAGGCCACTTTCACGAGGCGGTGACCAACCGGATCCTCGACGACCTGAGTGAAGCTCCTCAAGCCGAGGTCCATGGACGTCGTGGGCGACTTCTTCGTGCGCGGGGATCAAGACGGTCGTCACCGCGACCACACAATCGCCCTAGCGAAGCTTTCGCCCCCAAGATCGCGTGTTTGCCAGTAGTATTCGCCGGACTGGCGCGGGGGAAACGTTTTGTCCCGGTTCTCGATCGTGGGGTTTGCTGTGCGCGGTGTTCGGTCTCGCACCGACGACGGTCGCCCTGGCGCAGGACTGCCTGAACGACGATCCGCACGTCACCGGGACCTGGGTCACCCTTCCCTATCAGATGCCTTTGAACCCGGTCTCGGCGACGCTCCTGCGCGACGGAAGATCCTGATCGTGGCCGGCTCGGAAGCCGACGCGTACAACCACGCGGACGGCAGCGGGGACCTATCGCGCCGCCGTCTGGGATCCCGCCGGCGCCGATCAGAGCAGCATCGCGGTGCAGACGCTCGACTACGACGTCTTCTGCAGCGGGACGGCAGTCCCTTCCCGACGGACGCCCGCTCGTCATCGGAGGCACTTCCGACTACACGTACACGGGGGACAGCCGCGCGTCCTTCTTCGACCCCGCGACCGGGGATTCAGCCAGTCTCAGAGCATGGCGTACGGACGCTGGTACGGCACGGCGACGGTCCTGGGCGACGGGCGGATGATGGCGATCTCGGGCTTGGACGCCGACGGCGACACGAACGCGACGGTCGAGATCTACGATCCGGCCGACCCCGGGCTCGGGTGGGGACTCCGATCGGAGAACCGTTCACGCCCCCGCTCTACCCACGCGAGTTCCTGCTTCCGAACGGCAAGGTGTTCTTCACGGGGCAGGGTTCGGCGCGCCGATCGCGAAGGGGATGGATCTTCAACCCCACGGCCAAGATGTGGGCGATGTCGGTCAGAACGACGGGTCGGCGCGATTGCGGCTCCCTCCGTGCTGCTGCCTCTCCTGCCGCCCGCTTACACGCCGAGGGTCATGAACTTCGGCGGCGGGGCCCGTCACGACGAACGACCGAGATCATCGATCTGTCCTCAGGGTCCCCCTCCTGGACGGCCGGACCCAACATGTCGACCCAACGCATCCAGATGAACGCGGTCCTGCTCCCCAACGGCAGGGTCCTCGCGGAGGGCGGCTCCGAGAACGATGAAACGCCGGACGGCCCGGGCAAGAAAGCCAGACCTCTACGACCCCGTCGCCAGCACGATGAGTCCGCGCGGGCACCGCAGCCTGTACTCACGCGTCTGTACCACTCGACGGCGCTTTTGCTCCGAACGCGACCGTGATGAGCATGGGGAGCAATCCGGGCGACCGCGGCAGCTACGGGCCGACCATCGAGATCTACGTGCCGCCGATACCTCTACCGACGCCGCCGATCGCTTGGTCGCAAACCGGCCGGTGATCACGGGCGTCAGCTCCGGGTCGTGGGCTACAACGCCCCCATCTCCGTGACGTACACAGAGCGCGTCGCCGATCGCATCCGCGGTGCTCGTCCGCCCCGGCTCCCTCGACCCACGCGTTCGACATGGAGCAACGCTTGATCGGGCTGTGCGGGCCGTCCCCGCAACCCGCACGTGCACCGGATCGAGGCACACTCGCTCTGACGACACCGCCGAACGGAAACATCGCGCCACCCGGTTACTACATGCTGTTCCTTCTGGACAGCGCCGGCGTCCCGTCGGTGGCGAGATTTTGGAGCTCACGCCTCACTCCGGACCGTCTCCGATCGGCGTGATCAGCGCGCCGGCCACGGGGACGACCGTCGCCGCGGGCGGGACCGTCGTCTTCGGCACCGATACCGTCGCCCTCAAGTACTCGTGGGTCTTCCCCGGCGGCACCCCGGCCCAATCAACGGTGCAGAATCCGGGGCCGTCACGTTCGGCTCTCCCGGCCGGCACGTTGCGTCCTTGAGCGTGATCGACGCTTCCGGCCGATCGGACCCCAGCCCCGAGACCCGGACGATCACCGTAATTCCGAAGTCGCCTGACTTCAGAGCTGACCGTCGCCGCTCCCGCCGCGACCGTCTTCCCGGGCGAATCGGCGCAGCTCACGGTCAGCGTCGCGCCCGTCCAGGGCTTCAGCGGGAGCGTGAGCCTCGCGGTCGGCAGCGAGTCGGGGTTGCCCCTCGGTGTTTCCGTCGGCGGGTTCGATCCGCCGGCGATCACCAGCTCCGGGACGTCGACGCTGACGATGACCACGACGACGGAAGCGATTCCCTACGCCCTCTCGCTGACGGTCACGGGAACCTCCGACGCGGCAAGCCACGCCGCCTCGACCACGCTGCTCATCAATCTGGCGAGCCCGGCCGGGTGGCCGCGGTTCCATCGGACGGCCAGGTCGCCCTCTCGTGGCTGCCGTCCGTCGGGGCGTCGGGCTGCCAGGTGCGTCGCTCCCTCGTGAGCGGCGGTCCCTACAAGCCGCTCGCGTGCCCGCCCGCGACCGGCTACACCGACACCGGGCTCGCCAACGGGACGCGCGTATTACTACGTCGTGTCGGCGTCGTATCATCGGGCGGGCCGAACGACGGGGGAGGAGCGCCGATTCGGCCGAGGTGAGCGCGATGCCGCCCTGTTGCGGCTGCCGGCGTACGCGGGATCACGCTCGGCGCCTCAGAAATTCGACGGGAGCGTCCTCCTGGCTCTGGACGGCGGACGGATCCCGCACCTTCGACCTGGTTCGGGGCGATCTGACGGTCCTCCGCGACTCGGGAGGCGATTTCACCGCGGCCTTGCGCAGCGATTCCGGCGGCCGAGCCTGTGTGCCCTCGCGAACGACACCTCCGAGCTCTCGCTGGTCGATTCCTCCCCCGATCCGGGGAAGGCCAGGGACGGTTTGCCCTGCTCCGGGCGGTGCGCCGCCGTGGTGCCCGTCGGCGGCGTCCCTATGACGACGGATCGCCGGCGCTTGCCGGGAGCCGCGATGGCGAAATCGCCGCCTTCGCTCTGAAGTTGCCCGTAATGCGGGTACGTCGGGTGACTATCGTCCCGTAGGGACTCGCGGGATGCTATATTCGGACGCGTTTTTCGCTTTGACTCATTTCATGGAGGTGTTGCATCGACGACAAGGTCCGGGTGAATCAACAGATACGCCTCAGCCCCGTCCGTCTCATCGGCGCCGAAGGAGAGCAGGTCGGCGTCGTCCCCATCGAAGAAGCCCGGCGCATCGCGGAAGAATCGGGGCTCGACCTCGTCGAGGTCGCTCCGGACGCCCGCCCGATCGTGGTCCGGATCATGGACTATGGAAAGCACCGCTTCGAGGCCGCGAAGAAGGTGCGCGACGCGCGCAAGAACGAAACGCGCATCATGGTCAAGCAGCTCAAGCTGCGCCCGGCCATCGGCGATCACGACCTCGAGACGAAGCTCGCACACGCGAAGCGCTTCCTCTCCGAGGGTGACAAGGTCCGCGTCACGATCATGTTCCGCGGCCGCGATTTGAGGCGGCCCGAGAACGGCCGGAGAGTTCTGGACCGCGTGGTCGAGATCCTCGCCGATCTCGCCGTGGTCGAATCCGCGTACGGCGAGATCATCAATCGCGACATGAGCATGACGCTGGCCCCGCGCAAGCATTGATCTTTCCCTACCCTTGGGCCGAGACCGTGCTTCCCAACGGTCTCCTCGTCGTTGCGATCCCCTTGGACACCCCGGGCTTGGCCGGCCACTACGTCGCGGTCCGCACGGGATCGAGGAACGAGACCGAGCCGGGACGGTCGGGCTTCGCTCACTTCTTCGAGCACATGATGTTCCGCGGCACGCCGCGGTACCCACCCGAGCGCTACAACGACGTCCTGAAAAGGTTGGGAGCCGACGGCAACGCGTTCACGACCGACGATTGGACGTGCTACCACGTCGTCGCCGCGTCGAGCGCGCTCGACGTCGTGATGGATCTCGAGTCCGATCGATTCATGAATCTCGAGTACGGTGTCGAGGCCTTCCAGAAGGAAGCCGCGGCGGTGCTCGGCGAGTACAACAAGAACGCCTCCATCCCGTTCAACGCCCTGTTCGAGAAGCTCCACGACACCGCCTACACGACGCACACCTACAAGCACACGACGATGGGGTTTCTGAAGGACATCGAGGACATGCCGAACCAGTTCGAGCATAGCCTCTCGTTCTTCGAGCGCTGGTACCGTGCCGACAACGCGCGTCCTCGTGGTGGCGGGCGACGTCGTCCCGGAGAAGGTGTTCGATCTCGCACGCCGGTACTACGGCGCGTGGCGGCCGGGAATCGCTCCGTTCACGACGCCGGTCGAGCCCAAGCAGGCGGAGGAGCGATCGGCGCACATCGCGTGGCCCGCGCCGACCCTCCCGCTGCTCGCGATCGCGTTCCACAGCCCGGCGTTCGACCCCGGCTCGCGTGAGGTGCGCGCGCTGGACGTCCTGGCTCAGGCGTATTTCGCGCCGACGAGCCCGCTTCACAAGGAGCTGGTGCTCGACCGCCAGTGGGTCGACGTTCTCACCGCCGGAGCGGAGGACAAGCGCGATCCGGGTTATTTCCTCGTTCTTGCGCGCATCAAGGAAGCGAGCCGTGTGGAGGACGTGCGCGCCGCCATCCTCCGCACGCTGGCGGCGGCGGCGCTCGACGCCGCTCACCGCGGAGCGATTGGCCCAGGTCACATCCGCGCCTCCGCTACGGGTTCCTGTCGGGATTGATGACGCCCGAGCAAGTCGCGACCACGATGTGCCACTTCGTCCAGCTCACGGGCGCGACCTCGTCGATCGACCGGTCGTTTGCGACGCTCGACGCGGTGACCGAAAGCGACGTGACCGAGGCGGCCGCGCGCGCCTTCCCGAGCGGGAACCGCACGGTGGTGACGCTGGCCCCCGGGGAGGCCGCGTGAAGCCGGTTCTCCTCCCGTCGTCCAGCACGCCGTTCGTCTCGATGCGGTTCATGTTCGCGGCCGGGAGCGTCGACGACCCCGAGGGTCAGGAGGGACTGGCTGCGCTCACCGGCTCGCTGCTCGCCGAAGGCGGCACGCGTCAACTGACCTACGAGCAGCTCCTCGCGGCCCTGTATCCCATGGCCGCCGGCATCGGCGTCACGGTCGATCGCGAGGTCACCGTGGTGCACGGCACCGTGCATCGCGATCAGCTCGACCGGTACTACGAGCTCATGCGGCAGGTCGTGCTCGAGCCTCGATTCGACGCGAAGGATTTCCGACCGGCTAAAGGAAGATCAGCACAACGCCCTGGTGTCGGGGCTCCGCGCCGCCGACGACGAAGGCTTCGGCATGGAATCGCTGGCGGCGCTCTTGTACGCCGGCCATCCGTACGGCCGCCCCGCCGAAGGCACGGTCTCGGGCATCCGTGCGCTGCAACGGGAGGACGTCACGGCGTTCCACGCCGCGCGGTTCACGCAAGAGGCGCTCACCCTGGGCCTCTCCGGCGCCTATCCCGACGGCTTCGTCGATCGCGTGCGCCGCGATCTCGCCGCGCTTCCGGCGCGCGGGGTTTCGCGCGCAGGCCTTCCGCGCTCCGCCGTCGCGAGAGGGCTACGACCTCCTCGTCGTGACCAAGCCGGCGCGCGCTTCCGCGATCTCCTCGGGCATCCGCTCGAGATCACGCGCTCCTCCGACGACTTCTTCCCGTTGTTCCTGGCGAACTCGTACTTCGGCGAGCACCGGACGTTCAATGGCGTGCTGATGACCAAGCTGCGCTCCGACCGCGGGCTGAACTACGGCGACTACAGCTACGTCGAGCACTTCGCGCAGGACGGCGCTTCGACGTTCGCGCTCCCGAACGTGCCGCGGCGCCGGCAGGCGTTCACGATCTGGATCCGTCCTGTCGCGGCCGAGCACGCGCACTTCGCGATCCGGCTGGCCGTCCGCGAGCTGCGCCGCCTCGTCCGGGAGGGTTTGTCGGAGCCCGCGTTCGAGGAAACGCGAGCGTTCCTTCTCAATTACAGCAAGCTCTGGACGCAGACCCCGGCGCGCCGCCTCGGCTTCGCGATGGACGGGGCCTACTACGGCGGCAAAAGTCTGGTCGACGAGCTGGCCGAACGTCTTCCGCGCATGACCGTAGGCGACGTGAATGGCGCGATCGCGCGCCACCTGAGGCCCGAGAATCTCGGGATCGCCGTGATCGCCGATCCCGAAAGGGTTCCCGGCTTCGTCGAGGCGGCTCGTCTCGAACGCGCCGTCGCCCATCACCTACGAGACCGCAACCAAGCCGGACGTCGTCGCCGAAGACCGGGCGATCGCGGTCGAGCCGCTGCTGGTCTCGCGGGAGCGCTGCCGCATCGTCCCCGCGACCGAGATGTTCGAAGCGTAGAGGACGGAACCCGTCGTCGCGGCGAACTGTCCCTTCGCGATCGATCGACGCGACGGCTCCGATGTATGACGTAGGGATCATGTTCCTCCGCGCGCTCGCAGCGCTTGCCGTGCTCGTCGCGTCCGCGCGGCTTTCCGCGCAGACGACGGCATCACGACGAACTGCACGCTTCGCCGGGACTCCGGCGATCTGTACCAATCGCGCCGCGCCCCGCACTCCGACCGTCCGGCCTGGGAAACGGGCCCAGCCTCGTGTTCGTCCCTCCGAACCCGAAGATCGAGCCGGGCGATTGCGTCATTTGGCGGGCGGCCTCGGGCACGCACAGCATCCTCGGAGAACGCGTGCGACCAAGACTCGTTCTGCGGATCACCGCCACTCGCCGGGTGCGCGTGGGACAGCGCGAACGTCTCCTCCGTCTCCGCGACCCCGACGACGACGTGTTACTACGACCCGGCGCTGTTTCCGGAATCGACAGGAGACGGCTTCTACTGCCGCCTGCACGCGACGCCGACGGCCGGATCGATGCGCGGGACGCTGAACGTCACCTCCCCGATCGAGCCTGACGCTCGGCAAGGACCTCGCCACCTCTTCCGTGACGCTGAGCTGGACCGGCGGCGGCGTTCCAGGCGACGTCAGCTACAAGCTTGCGCGGCAGAGCGCCGGCAATCCCAGGTTTCCCGCGCCGACGACGACCACCGTGAATCCCGACGGCGGCGTTCTCGGAACGACGTTCACCGACGCCGGCGATCTGGCGAATGCGACGCCGCGTTACTACCTCGTCCGCAACAAGCAATCGAACGAGGCCGTGGGGATCGGCTCCCGAGAGGCGAACATGAGACCGTTCGCGATCGTGTGCCTCGTCATCGCCTCGGCGGGTCTGCTTCGAGCGGCGGATCCCCCGGCGGTCTCGGTGACCGGCGAGGTCGTCGACTCCGCCTGCTACATCAAATCCGGGGCGCGCGGTGAGTCCCACCGAACCTGCGCGCAGAAGTGCGGGGACGCCGGGATCCCGCTCGCCGTCGTCGAAGACGGGACCGGCAACCTCGTCTGGATCGCTTCGGTCGACGACATGGAGACGCCGAACGCGAAGCTGCGCCCGTTCGCGGGCCGCCGGGTCACCGTCACGGGGACCTGGGCGGAGCGGGGCGGCGCGAAGCTCCTGCTGCTGCGCTCCGTCAAGGCCGCTCCCGCCTCGTGACGCGTGGCGTCCGGGCGATCATCGTCGTCTCGGTGCTCGGCTTCCTGGCCGCGATCGCCGGGGAGGGATCTTCCTCGGGATGCGCGTGCGCTGGCAGCGGGCGGCGAATGGTACGGCGGTCGGGAGAGGAACGGCTCGTCGCCGAGCGGATGGGATGCTTCGGCTGCCACGGTCCGGGGGCGGACAACCGATCGGGAATCCGGGCGCCAAGGGCGGGGAGGTCCCCGGCTGGACCGGCGGGACGTGGATGATGTGGAACCGCGACGAGCGGGACGTGCGCTCGTGGATCCTCGACGGCCGGACGGAGCATCGCGAGCCGGATGCGGGCGCGCTGATCAAGATGCCCGCCTACGAGTCGCGACTCTCGGCGAAGGAGGCCGACGACCTCGTCGCCTACGTGCTGGCCGTCTCGCACTTCGGCGCAATCTCCGACGAAACGGCGTCGGCCGGACATGAGGCCGCCTACCGCCTCGGGTGCTTCGGCTGCCACGGCGCCGAGGGGCGCGGGCTCGATCCTGAACCCCGGATCGTTCAGTGGCTACGTCCCCGTGGGACGGCCCCGATTTTCCCGACTTGGTGCGCGACGACGCGGAGCTCGCCCAGTGGGTGAGAAACGGCGCGAGCGATCGCCTCCTCGCCAACCCCGTCGCGCGCAGGTTGCTCGCGACGCAGGCGATCGCGATGCCCGCCTACGGCGATCGCGTCACGGACGACGAGCTCCGCAAGCTTTCGGCCTACGTCGCGTGGGTCCGCTCCCACCCACGGGGAACGCCGTGAGAGCGCGCCTCGTCTCGTGCTTGGGCTTGGCGCTCGCTGCGGCGGCGTGCGCGGGCGACGGCGTCATCCTCGTGGACGAAGGGCCCCGCCGTCCAGCGGGCCGACGCTCACCCAACTGCAGACCCAGATCTTCACCCCGCACTGCGCCGTCGAGACCTGCCACGCGCCGCCGCCGCAACAGGGGATGAACCTGACCGCGGGAAACACCTACGTCTTCATCGTGAACGTGAACGCCAACGAGCTGCCTGCATTCAAGAGGGTGGCGCCCGGAAGCGCGGCCGACTCCTACGTCTACATGAAGATCGCGGGCGACCCGAGGATCGTCGGCGAGCGTATGCCGCTCGGCGGAATGCTGACCGAGATGGAGATCGAGATCGGTCCGCGCGTGGATCGACGCCGGGCGCGTTGAACAACTGATGCGCGCTTTAGGACCCGCGCTCTTGATGGTGGCGTTGGCACCGGGCTTGACGCGTGCCGAGCCGGTGTTCGCCGCGCGCACCGGCCTCAGGTGCGCGTCGTGCCACCTGAACCGAACGGGCGGCGGAGGGCGCACGGCCTACGGCGCCGGCTACGGCGCGCAGAGCCTTCCGTGGATGAAGCTGGCCGCAGGCCACGGGCTGTTCGACGGTGCGATCGGAGAGCGCGTGCGAGCTCGGATTCGACGGCCGCGGTGGGTACTTACGCGACCTTTCGGGAAGAAGGGCCGTACATCGGCGAGGCGAAGGTCACGGAAGCGGACGTCTACCTCGGCGTCGAGCTGGTGAAGGACAGGCTGTCGCTCTACCTCGACGAGCACGTCGCACCGGGCGGCGCTTCGTCGCGCGAGGCGTTCGCGCTGTTTGCGATCGAGCGCGCTGGTTTCTACGTGAAGGGCGGAAAGTTCTTCCTCCCGTTCGGCCTAAGGCTCCAGGACGACGACGCGGCGTCGCGTCGCGGCACGGGCTTCACGCTCGAGACCGCGGACATCGGCGCCGAAGTGGGCTTCGATACGGGCGCGTGGTCGAGCGCGCTGTCGATCACGAACGGAACGTCCGGCGGCGCGGAGGCCGACAACGGCAAGCAGTACTGCTGCAAGCGGCGCGCGCGTCTTCACGCTTGGGCGGATCGGGCTCTCCGCGTCGTGGAACGATCTTCCGGCCGGCGCGAGCGACAGTCGGTCGCTTCCGCCTTCGGCACCTTTCGCGCGGGTCCGATCGTCGTGCCTCGCGGAGGCCGACGTGCATCGAGAACGACGACAGGCACGGCGCCCGAAGCGGCGCGGCGGCGCCGGCCACGTCGGAGCTCGGATGCGCTGGCGCACGCAGGATTGACCCTGCGGCTCTTCGCCGGCGCCGGCGATCTCGACCGTAGCGACGGTCTCGCCGCGATGAAACGCAGTGGGGCGTAGGTCTCGATTGGACGCCGCTCCCGGATTACAGATTCGCTCGACGTACCGCAGGGTCCCGAAGCCGGGCGCTACGACGACCGGAGAGCATCTTCGTGGAAGCGCACCGTCTCACGCGTGCACCGGTGCACCTGCTTTCCTGCGCAGGGGACCGGAGTCGCAGCATGGCACCACTCGACGCGGAATCAGCACCCGGGCAAGCCAGGGCACCGGAGAAGGTCGCGCGAGCACCTGATGACGTCCTGCACCTCGGACGCCTCCGGCCGGGCGACCGCGTGGCTTCCGTGCAGGCGGCTCGCGGACATCACGGGTCTCAATCGAAAGACGGTCCACCGCGCCTACGGCGCCCTCGCCAAGGAAGGCTTGCTCGCCGTGCGGCCGGGCGCCGGCACCTTCGTCGCAGAGCACTCCCCGTCGCCCGCAACCCAAGACATGCTGATGCACGCGGTCAACCGGTGCCGCGCGGAAGCGCACGCACTGGGCTCGTCCACTTCGGCGTTCGCCGACTTCCTCTACACGGCGCGCTGAACGGCGGCCTGCACGGGCTTGCCGGTCGTCATCGCGGAATGCAACCGCGAGCAGATCGAGGATGATCGGTCGCGACGTTCGCTCTGGTCCTCGGCGTGGACGCGCGCCCTGTTGCTCCTGGACGACCTGCTGGCCGATGCCGCGGTGCGCTCGCCGGGGCGTGGGGCGTCGTCACCACCGACTGCCATCGCGCCGAGGTGGAATCCGCCGCGCGCACGGTCGGGCTGCCGGTTTATCGCGTCGCTCTCGACCCGGAGTTCCCGCAGACGATCTTGCGCTGGGCGCAGCGCGCGGAACGTCGTCGTGGCGGTCGGCGACGACCGGTTCGCGCGGGTCTTCCTGCGCTTCCTCGGGACAGCTCGGGGCGTCGCCCGAGGTCACTGGCGACGGATCCGACATCGTTCTTCCCGCGCGCTTGCGCGACGCGCTGCGCGCGGCGGGTGACGACGCGGTCGTCCTCGTGTCGGCGCTGGTCCATCGCGAGGTCGAATCCAAGCTGCCGACCCACGCGCGGCACCTTTCCGCGCACTGGCGCTTCGCGCAGGGAACCCTCGACAGGCTCCGCGCCGAGCTTCGCCTACGACCTCGCCGCGAAGCGCGAGGGGCACGCTAGCGGCAAAGCGGCGGACTATCAGTACGCCCGCTCATGCCGACCCGATACGGTTCTGCTGGACCCGGCCGATCTCGTCAGGCTCCGCGAGGGGATCACGACGAGCCCCACAGCGTGCTCGGCGCCCACGCGGCGCGACGCGCGACGCAGCCGACGGCGTCGATCGTGCGCGCGTTTCATCCGGATGCTGTTGAGTTGCGAGCTGGTCCTCGAGCATCGGACTCGCGTCCGATGGAGCCGATCGGCGGCGGCATCTTCGAAGCGTTCGTCGCCGCAAACGCGCGGCGAGCCTGGCCTATCGCGTGCGGTTCCGCGTTCCCCGGCGGCGCGAGCTGGGAGCGCGACGATCCGTATCGCTTCCTGCCGACGTTCTGGGCGAGGTCGATCTGCACCTCTTCCACGAGGGGACGCATCGGCGGCTCTGGGACGTGCTCGGGAGCGTCGCGTCCGCAAGATCGACGGGGTCTCCGAGCGTGTCGTTCTCGGTCTGGGCGCCCAACGCGCGCGGCGCGTCTCGGTCGTCGGCGATTTCTGCGCGCTGGGACGGCCGGCTGTTCCCGATGCGGCGGCTTGCGGCAGTCGGGCGTCTTCGAGCTGTTCGTCCCGGGGCTCGAAGCGGGCGCGGTCTACAAGTTCGAGATCAAGACGCGCGAGGGGATGCTGCGCCTGAAGACCGACCCGATGGCGCGCCTGATGGAAGTGCCGCCGCGAAGCGCCTCGCGCGTCGACGAGTCGTCGCTACGTGCTGGCGGCGACTCAGCCTGGATGAAGGCGCGGCGTGCCGCCGATCTGCGCGCAGGCCCCGCTCGCCGCCTACGAGGTCCACCTGGGCTCGCTGGGCGCAGGGGATCGAGCAGGACGGCCGCACGCCGAACTACCGCGACATCGCGCCGCGCCTCGTGGAGCACGTGAAGGCGCTCGGCTTCACGCACGTCGAGCTGATGCCGGTCGCGGAGCATCCGTTCGCCGGCTCGTGGGGCTATCAGGTGTCGGGCTACTACGCGCCGACCTCGCGCTTCGGCACGCCGGACGACTTCCGGTTCTTCGTCGATCACTGCCACGCCAACGGCATCGGCGTCATCGTCGACTGGGTCCCGGCGCATTTCCCGAAGGACGACTTCGCGCTTGCGCCGCTTCGACGGCACCGCGCTGTACGAGCACGACGACCCGCGACAAGGCGAGCATCCCGGACTGGGGCACGCTGATCTTCAACCTCGGCCGCCCGAGGTCTCGGGCTTCCTGATCGCCAACGCGCTGTACTGGCTGCGCGAGCTTCACGTCGACGGCCTGCGGGTCGATGCGGTCGCGTCGATGCTGCTACCTCGACTACAGCCGCAAGGAAGGGAGTGGATCCCCAACCGCCTCGGCGGCCGGGAGAACCTGGAGGCGATCGACTTCCTTCAAGACGCTCAACACCGTCGTCCGCGAGGAAGCGCCCGGCGCCTGCACGATCGCCGAGGAATCGACCTCGTGGCCCGTCGTCACGGCCGACGTCGACGGACGGCAGGCTTGGGCTTCCGCTTCAAGTGGAACATGGGATGGATGCACGACACGCTGAAGTACTTCGCGGTCGATCCGATCGGCCGCACGTGGCACCACGACCAGATCACCTTCGCGATGGTCTACGAGTACAGCGAGCGCTTCATCAACCCGCTCTCGCACGACGAGGTCGTGCACGGCAAGAAATCGCTCGCTCGCGAAGATGCCCGGGACCGCTCGAGCAGCAGTTCGCGAACCTGCAGGCTGCTGCTCGCCTACATGTGGACGCGCCCCGGCAAGAAGCTCCTCTTCATGGGGAGCGAGCTGGCGCCGTGGTGGGAGTGGAACGAAGAGCGCGGCCCCGAATGGCACCTGGCGATCGAGCCGTTCCACCGCGGCGTGCTCCGCATGCGTCGACGCGCTCGGCGCGCTCTATCGCGAGCGCGCCGTGCCTTTGGCGTCGCGACCACGACGCCGCCGGCTTCCAGTGGATCGACTGCCTCGACCGCGAGAACTCGGTCCTCGCCTACGTGCGCCGCGACGGCGACGAGCATCTCGTCGTCGTGCTGAACCTGACGCCGGTGACGCACGCGGCCTACCGGATCGGCGCGCCCGCGGCCGGCCGCTATCGGCTCGTGCTCAACACCGAGCGACGCGAGCTTCGACGGCACCGGTTTCTCCGTCGAGCGACGGAGATCGGCACCGAAGCCGAGCCGATGCACGGCTTGCCCGCAGTCGCTGACGCTGCGACTCCCGCCGCTTTCGGCGTTGGTGCTGGCGCCGTTGGCGGTGAACGTGATCAAGGCGCAGGCGAAGTAACGCGGGTCCCGCCGCGCACGACGGGGTGCCGCAGAGTTTGGCGCCTGGCCACTCTTCCTCACCTACACACGCATAGTCGAGATCCTGGGGGTCGATGTTGGTGCACGCTTGGCGAACCTCGACGCGTGGTTCGTGCAGAAGCTCACCACGACCCCGCCCAGAACCAGGCGATCTGTTCGGTGTTCAGCGTATCTCACGCGCTGCTGCGCCGCCAGTGGAAGTCGCGGGTCACCTTCGACATTCAGATGCTTCACCGCGCAACAAGAGTGGCGTATGCTGCGACCAGGGGTGGCAGGAAAAAGACGGAACGCTTTCTCGCGGATCGTGATCCGTGCAAATTCCAGAGGAGGAGAATCATGCGTCGGAAAACGATGGGTCTGTTGATCGCCGCGTTTGTGATGAGTTGGACGGGCGGTCTTTCGCGCAGAGCGTCGGCGACATTCATGTGCGCACCGTCGCCTTGCGTCCAGTGTGCGCCATCCCCGAAGGGTACGTCAGAGACCTACAACTGCAGCGACCTTTGTTACCGGCTGCGCGTCAAAGCGAGACTACAAGAAGGACGCCAGTTCCACCACCTGCACCGGCTGCACGGCGGTGTGCGGCGGGATCTATCCTTCGGACACGTGCTCGACACGGGTCGATTCGGACAGTGATCCGTTGGCAGCCATACAGCTTGGTCCCGTCGGTTCCGCAACCTTCTGTCTCCCGGCGCAGGACTGCCTGCCGAGCGCCACGTGCTTGCCCTGCGACAATCGCAACATGACGACTTCATGCGGCGCGAAGACATGCAATACGGCGAATGAATGGTGCTCTGCTCTACACCAGTGTGGAAGTGAAGATCGTCGAATACGCGACAGTTCAGCCACGGCCAGTGCTGGACTGGCAAACGCTGGGCTCTCCGCCAGTGGTCTGTGCGTCGGGAATCTATGCGGGCGGTGGTGTGCCGACCTGTCCAAGCGACAGCTATTGCTCGCTTCCGTACGGGCAGAGGGTCATGCGCGCGAGCGATCGTGCAGCGGCTGGACCGAATTCAATCCGGCCTGCAACGACGAACAGTACTAGCTAGCCATGACCTCGACGGCAGCGACCGTTATTGCCGCGCCACGGCGTTGCGGTCGCAGCCGTCAGCGCGCCTGCGCCTTGATCACGCGTTCAACGCCGAGCCCGCCCCTGAACCACGCAATCTGCTCGGCGTTGAGCGTCTGGCGCACGGACACCCGTTCGGTGCTCGCCGCCGGCGTGATGGAGCGCTGACCGCTCAGCTCCCCGTTCGGGTGCGAGTGAAGCCAGTCCGGTGACACTGATCCGATCGCCGTCCCGCACCTTGTCGTAGTCTGCGGGGTCCGCGAACGTGAGCGGCAGGATCCCCTGCTTCTTCAGGTTCGACTCGTGGATGCGCGCGAACGAGCGCACGATCACCGCGGCGCATCCCAGGAAGCGCGGCGACATGGCCGCGTGCTCGCGGCTCGAGCCTTCACCGTAGTTCTCGTCGCCGACGACGATCCAGCGCAGACCCCTTGGCCTTGTCAGCTCGCGGGCGCTCTTCGGGATCGGCGGCATCGGCCTGTCTCGGTGAACGCGCTGATCGCGCCGATGAACATGTTGTCCGAGATGTTGTCGAGGTGGCCGCGGAAGCGCAGCCACGGCCCGGCGGGGGAGATGTGATCGGTCGTGCACTTTCCCTTCGCCTTCAGCAGCAGCGGCAGCTCGACGAAGTCCTTGCCGTCCCACGCGCGCGAACGGCGTCAGCAGCTGCAGGCGCTTGCTGTCCGGCGCGACCTCGATCTTGATGCTCGAGCCGTCCGCCGGCCGGGTGCAGGCACCCGTCCGCGTCGCGCACGAAGCCGTTCGCGGGAAGATCGGGCGCCGGCTTCGGGAGCGCGTCAGCGTGAACGGCTTGCCGTCGCCGCCGCGGTCAGCGTGTCCGTCAGCGGGTTGGAACGATAGACGGCCGCGCCAGCGCGTAGGCCGGCGACGATCTCGGGCTGCCGATGAAGGCGAGCGTCTCCGCGGCTACCGTCGTTGCGCTCGCGGGAAGTTCCGGTTGAACGAGGTGACGATCGTGTTCCGCGTGCCCGGCTTGATCTCGTCGCGCTTCCACTGGCCGATGCACGGCCCGCACGCGTTGGCCAGCACCTGGCCGCCGACGGACTGGATCTCGCCCAGCTGACCGTCGCGCACGATCGTCGCGCGGATCTGCTCGAGCCGGGCGTCACGAGGAACGGCGATCGCCGCCATCATCCTGTGCGCCTTCGGCCTGCCGGACGACGTCCGTGACGCGCGAGATGTCTTCGTAGGAAGAGTTCGTGCACGAGCCGATCAGCGCGACCGAGATGTTGTCCGGGTACGACTCCTTCGACGACCGCTGCCGCGACAGCGGAGATCGGGCGCGCCAGGTCGGGCGTGTGCGGTCCCGACGAGATGCGGCTCGAGCGTCGAAAGGTCGATCTCGACGACGCGCGCGAAGTACTTCGACGGATCGCGCTCGACCTCGGGATCCGGCGTGACGAGGTCGCTTGTGCTTCGCCGCGAGGTCGGCGAGCTGCGCGCGCGCACGGTGCCGCGCAGGTAGCGGTCCATCGAGGCATCGAACGGGAAGATCGACGTCGTCGCGCCGAGCTCCGCGCCCATGTTCGCGATCGTGCCTTTGCCCGGTGCAGCGAGATCGACGCGGCGCCGGGGCCGAAGTACTCGATGACGGCGTTCGTCCCGCCCTTCACCGTGAGGATGCCGCAGAGCAACGAGGATGACGTCCTTCGGCGACGCCCAGCCCGAGAGCTGTCCCGGTGAGCTTGCACGCCGATGAGCTCGGGTGACTTCACCTCCCACGGGAAGCCGGCCATCACGTCCACCGCGTCGGCGCCGCCCACGCCGGACGCGAACATCCCGAGGCCGCCCGCGTTCGGGCGTGTGCGAGTCGGTGCCGATCATCATGCCGCCGGGGAACGCGTAGTTCTCGAGCACCACCTGGTGGATGATGCCCGCGCCGGGCTTCCAGAAGCCGATGCCGTACGCGGTTCGACGCCGGTGCGCAGGAAGTCGTAGACCTCCTGGTTCTCGTCGAGCGCCGCGCAGCGTGTCCTTCTCGGCGCCCTCGCGCGCCTGGATCAGGTGGTCGCAGTGCACGGTCGTCGGCACGGCGACGCGCGGAATCTCGGCCTGCGCGAACTGGAGGAGCGCCATCTGCGCCGTCGCGTCCTGCATGGCGACGCGGTCGGGGCGGAGCTGCAGATAGCTCTCCCCGGCGCGCAGGTCCGCGGTCTCCGGATCGTCGAGGTGGCCGAGGAGGATCTTTTCGGTCAGCGTCAGCGGGCGGCCCAGGCGCTTGCGCACGGTCGCGACGCGCTCGGCCATTTTTGCGTAGGTTGCAGGCGACGAACTCGGGTGAGCTATCGATCGCGTTCATGTGCGCATTGTCGCAAAACAACGCCCGCCACTTCACCATGAAGGGGCGGGCGTCCGGAAGAGACCGCCGGCGTGTCGGGGTAACGCCGGCAGCCCAGTGGTGCCGATTCGTTTAGTAGGGGATGCCGTCGTCGTTCAGCCCGCACGTCGAGGTCACTCGGAGTACGGTGGTCACGGTCCCGTTGAATCCAACGCTCGCGGTGCGGGTCTGGAGGGCAGCAACACAAACCGTCTGAATGCTCCACACGGTCTGTGTCGTTGACGACAGCTTGGACGAGACCGTTGCGGTCTGCGGCAGCAGCGACGCGTTCCTGACAGTGACGTTGACGTGTGCTGCCCGCGGCGGCGGACGCCCGCGTGCTGTACGTCATCATCAAGAAGCCCAGCGCGATCGCCAGCCACCATCGAGATTCGCGAGTGGTTCGTCTTGTTGCGCATCTGCTCAGCCCCTGAGCCGCCACCTGTTCATCTGCTCAATCCCGCGCGGCTCGAGGGTTCAAGTGATGGGAGTCTCAAACAGAGACGCAATGCCCGTAACGGTAAAGCGCAACCGTGTAATCGGACTGAATGCCGGACAACCCCTTTCGGGCACCTTCGCGGCGTTACGAGGTCGTGCTTCGCGGCTAAAGAGCTAGAGGTTTTCGAGCGTGTCGGCGAGGCTTGCTGCGTTCCCTGCGCGGTAGCTCTCGCCGAAGTTTTCACAGATTTTTTTGGAAAGGAGTGGCGAGGCTCTGCAACAAGTAACGCCCGCCCGCTTCTTTAGAAGGGCGGGCGTTCCTAAGCGGCCTTTGCTGGCCGGTCTTAGTGCGAGATCATGAACAGAAGCGTGCGTGACGCCGTACCAGGTGCCATCCACCCCGTACGAGCCGAAGCTGCGGGTCTGGTGCCCGCTGCTGATGCTCCCGCCCTTCGTCTGTCGCGGCCCGGTCGGTACGGTCGGGGCGTTCCGAACGGAGCATAGAGCTCGCCGCGGAGGGCGTTGGAGCGGGCGCCGGCAAGCGCCGGCTGAACGTGGGCGATCGCCAGGATCCCAGCGTGAGCGTGATCGCCATCGAGCGTCGTGACATGGTGCGCATCTCCATCCTCCCAAGAGCCGCCATCGCGTTTTCCGGGTCTTGCGCGGCTCGACGGTGAAAGATGTGAGAGGTTCAAACAAGAGCAATAGCCGGGTGGGTAATGCGCACCGGACACTTTCAGTCCGGTCCGCAGATCGTGAAAAAGCCGCCGATTCCGTGAGCAGAGGCAGGAATTCCGTTGCGTTCCTGCGTGTCGGCTAGCGCAGGCTGTACTCGCGCGCATCTTCCTGTAGATGGTGGCGCGGAGATTCCAAGCAGGCGAGCGGCACGGTCGCGGTTCCCGGCAGCGGCATCGAGCGCCCGACGGATCTGGTCTCTCCTCGGTCTTGACCATCGAGAGCAACGGACCGGCCTGGGCTTGCTTCCCGAGGAACATCCGAGACAGGTCGGCGTCGGCGCCGATGAGTCCACACGCGTGATGGCACCAGCGTCACCGGCCAGCAACGAGACCCGTCGAAGGACGTTCTCGAGCTGACGGACGTTACCGGGCCATGAGTAGCGCTCCATCGCGTCGAGAATCTCGGAGTCGATTCGCTGGAGTCGCGCGACCGCGCGCCGCGGCGATCTGCTCCAGGAGGTGCCCGACGAGGAACGGGACCTCGCCCACCCGCTCACGCAGAGGCGGAAGCTGCACAGGAACCACCGCAAGGCGGTAGTAAAGATCCTCTCTGAAACGACCAGCGGCCACTCGACCTGAAGATCCTTGTTGGTCGCGGTGATGAGCCGGACGTCGACTTTGATCGGGTGATCGCCGCCGACGCGCCGTAGCTCGGCTCTCTTGCAGCACGCGGAGCAACCGCGCCTGCATCCCCGGCGACATGCTCCCACTTCATCGAGGAAGAGGGTTCCCGTTATGCGCCTGCTCGAACAACCCGGCACGATCGCGGTCGGCTCCGGTGAAGGCCCTTCACGTGGCCGAACAGCTCGCTCGAGGAGGGTCTCGGGAAGCGCCGCGCAATTCTCCAGAGATGAAGATCTTGTCCTTCCTCGGTCCGTTGAAGTGCAATAGCGCGCGACGAGCTCCTTACCGGTTCCGCCGCTTTCACTTGAACCAAGATCGGTACATCGCTGCTACCGGCTATGCGCTCGAGTAGGTCGAAGATCTTCTGCAGATCACGGGCGAGCGGCCGACGATCTTTCCGTAGACCGAGCGCTCACCGACGACGCCTTGAGCCGACGGTTCTCCGCCTCGAGCTGTGAACGATGCCGCGCGTTTTCGAGCGCGAGCGCCGCGTGATCTGCGCGAACGCCTGCACGAATCGAAGATCGTCGGGGGCTGAACAACTTTCCTCTTGACGCCTGCTGTCGAGGTCACCGTTCCGGTGATCCGCCGCGGAGCGAAGCGGACGCACATCAGAGAAGCGAATGCGGAAGAGGCTGACACTCTTGAAACCTTTGAACCGGTCGTCCTGCCCGGCGTCGAGGGCGACACACCGACTCACCCAGCCCCGCCTGAGCGACGATGCGGCGGCTGAACGTTTCGGACGCTCGGCTTCGGTCCCCTTCTCCAAATGCTTCGCGAGCCGGACGGAGAAATCCGCCCGCTCGGACCGGAAAGAAGGATCATTCAGCGCCTCGGCGTCGACTGGGCGTTCATCGCCATTCCCAGGCTAGATTCCAGAGCGCCTCGGATCCGTCTGGAGTTGAGCGCACGGATCATTTCGTACATCGCTTCGATGCGCTTCAGTTTCCGCGGGTTTGGGTACGGTGGCTAGTAGTCGTCTGATCAGTGGCTGATCGAGAAAATCGCGGCGCCAATCGTCGTCGATGGTGATCGCCGGCGGCCAGCTGGATGAGCGCCTTGTCCTTGAGTCGCGCCGAGCCTGGGCCTCCTCCTGCTCGCCCGACCGCTTGAAGCGCGTCAGCAGGCGCAAATTGCGCCCGCCCGAAGAGATGCGGTGTGCCTGGAACACCCGGCAAAGGAGCAAGATCGAAAAAGCAACTGCACGGCCCTTTCAACCTCGCGTTCGTAGTCCAAGCACGCCAAGGCCATCTGCAGCGGCAGCGCGGCCTTGGCAAATTCAGTAAGTCCAGCGTCGTTTCCTGAGAGAAACGCTTCGGCCTCCCGCAACACCGGTTGAGGCGGATCAGGGGCAGCCGAGCGCTATTGCGCCAAATGAGTTCGGTGAACGAGTGCGTCCGAATGGACGAACGGACCCCTTGGCCTCGAAGGAACTCATAGAGCTGCCATCCATCAGCGTTGCCGAACGTTGCCCGGCGACTGGAAGTCTCGACTCTACGATCGTGCGTGCCAGACCAGGCGCCCGTACCGGACCCGGCATTCCTGGCGTGCCGCGCACCGGATTGTCGAGAAGGGTCGTCAGGACCGCGTATGCCTCCGCGTGTCGTCCCGCGTCGAGCAATGATTCGGCAGCGACGATGGTCGACGTTGCGACGGAAGTCGTGTTTCCATCGAATCGCCAGTTCCTCTGCGGCATGGGCGAACGCGAACGCCTTGTCGAACCGCCCGACGAGCGCATGGAGCCGCGCGGTTTGGTGGGGGTGGATTTCCGGCGGGCATCTCCGCGCTGTTCTCTGGCGGCCAGTGCGGTAGCCTCTGTGACAGTGTCGATTCCAGCCAGGATTCGAATTCGCTTGGCCCGCTCCTCGTACGTGGCTCGTGTCGCGAGAATCAGCATCAAGGATTCGCGGAGTTCAAAACTTTCGCGCAACGAGTTCAGCCCCGTTTTACATCTCTGGTCCGCGGTCGGTCTCCGAGTCGCCATCCCGCCGCCGCTGCGGGCGCTAATAGCGTGCCTCCGCACGAATCGGGCGGAGCTCTCGGGGCTCGGAGTCCGGGCCGCCCGGTTCGCAAGCCTCAATCGCAGCAGGAAACTCAAAGCGCTGAAGGCACGCCTGAGCCGCAAAACCACGAGCGCGAGCGCCGTCGAGTCCGGGCAGCCGTAGCTGCGGATTGATGCCGAGCAGTACGAGCGCCTCTTTTTCCGCCAGCATCATCCAGCCGGCCCGCAGCGAAGCAGCAACTTCGCCCGGCGCGCCTTTCGCCATGGGCGATGTCCGGGCTTGTTCGCAAGGTGTCGAACTGCCCATCCGGGCGTACGGGCCGCTTTCGCCGCGGGAAGGTGGAGCATCGCTTGCCGCAACGCCTCGCCACACTTCATCCACAGATCGGCGCGGCGGGCATCGCTGGCGGAGAGGAGGCCGGCGCGAAGCGATAACGCTCGGCGGCCTCGGCTCAGTCCTTCGCGACCTCGGCGGCCGAGGCGGCGTCCAATGCAGCGGCGAGCGCGCGGTCGGTTTCGCCGGCACCGCGCCAGAGTCGCGCGAGGCGCCATGCGGTGGTGCCGAAGAGGTCGCGTCCTGCGCGGCGTAGTGCGTCGCCGCCATCGCGTGCAGCTGGCGCATCCGCTCCGGGCTCGCCGCGGCCTTCACGGCGTCGGCGACGCGGCGCGAGTCGGGCGACACGCCGCCGCCCGTCGATCGCGCGAGACCCGCGGCGAGCGCCTCCGCGCGCGGCTGCCGACGCCTGATCTTCGAGCCCCGCCAGCTCGCCGGCGAGCGGCTCGGGGACGTCGTCGCCGAGAACCGCCAGCGCCTCCATCCACGCGCGCGCGCTCGGGCGAGAGCGCGTCGATGCGGCGTCCGGATCGACTGTTCGAGCACCGCGGCGACGGGGATGCGCGCCTTGCGCTCCCACACGCCCTCGACGAGCAGCGCCTCGGCCGCGCCGGCGTTTCCTCGGACGCGTCGAGGAGCCACTTCACGCGAGCCTGCGCCGACGACTGTCCCGCGGTGGCGCGCTCGATCATCGCCTTGAGGCCCGGCTCGCCGAGCGGCGCGAGCGTCGACGCGCGCCAGCGAAGGGACGACGCCGGTGTCCGCGAGAAGCTTCTTGAGCCGCGGGTTCGGTCAGCTCGCCGGGCCGCACGGCGGCGACGACGTGCACCGGCGCTTCGCGCGGCTCGCGTGCGATGCGGTCGAGGAACGTCGCGACCGCGTTGTCGGCGCGCTCGAGCTCGTCGAGCAGCACGAGCGTCGGGCCCGAAGCCGCGTCCGGCGCGCACGCGCTCGACGAACGCCGGGCGGTGTCCGGAAGACGCGCCGGGCGGAGCGTGCACGCGCCACCCGTGCCCGGCACCCTCCGCCGCCAGGAATCGGAGGATGCGCGATCTTGCCCGAAGCCCGCGTCCCCGCACAGCCACACGACGCGCGCGCCGTCGGAGATCGCGATCTCGCACGCAGCGCGGCCAGCTCGTCGTCGCGCCCCACGGGCTGCCGGAGCCCAAGCGCGCGGCGCGGTCGTCGCGTCGTCTCCAGCGGCTCCTTCGTGCGGCACGCCTCGTTCAAGCGCGCGAGCGCATCGATCGCGCTCGACGGGCGGTCGGCGGGATCGGGGAGAGCAGGTCGTCGATCCACCGCGCGAGTCCCTTCGGAGAATCCCGCGGGAAGCGCCGGACGCGCGCGGCGCCCGTCGCGCACGGCGGCCACGAACCCGGCGATGTCGTTTCCCTTGATGTTGTACGGCGGCTTGCCGTGCACCGCCTCGTAGATCACCGCGCCGATCGCGTAGAGATCCGACCGCTTCGTCGGCGCGCCACCGTCGAGCAGCTCCGGCGCGATGTACGGCAGCGTCCCCGCCATCGCCGGGCGAAACGGCCGGTGGGGTCGGCGCGACGCGCGACCGCCAAGCCGAAGTCGAGCACGACGACGCGATGCGCCGCCTTGGCGAGTGCGCGCACGAGAATGTTTGCCGGCTTGAGATCGCGATGGACGAGGCCGAAATCATGCAGGAACGCGAGCGCGCGCAGCGTCTCCGCGGCGAGCGGCACGAGCGCGCCGGTCCCTCGCGCCGCACCGTCGCGACGAAGTTCTCGCCCTCGACGTGCTCCATCGTGAATTGCGAGCGGCCGGTCTCCGGGTCGACGTGCAGCTCGAACGACCTCGACGAGATTCGGATGACGCAACGTCGCGAGCGTCGCGAACTCGCGGTGCAATCCGGCGGTCTCATCGGCGCCGGCTTCGAGAAGCTCCTTCAGCGCGAGGCGCGAGTCCGGGCCTGCAGGCGGTCTTCGACGAGGACGACCCGGCCCGCCCCTCCGACGCCCAGCGCGCCCAGCACACGTGAACCGACTCCAAGCCCCAGACCCCATTGAATAACGAGCGGAATATACGGCCGTTCGGCGGCAATCTGACCGGCGTTCGTATCAAGATGAGACGGAATGTTCCAGGATAAATCGAACGCTCCACGAACAACATAGGATTTGTTCGCACTCTGGAAAAACACTGCTTTTGGGTGTTTCCCCATCAGTAACCGGCAGCCGGCCGAAGGGTGGCTAAATCCCCTGATCACGGCGCGCGCGCTTCTCTCGCTGGCAGAGCGAGAAGGCGAGTGGAGCGGTCCCCTCTGCCCTCCCGTGGGTTTCACCATGAAGTGTCTGCTTTCGATCCGATGTCGGTCCTCCTTGCTGGTCGCACCGGCCGGCTTCGCGCGGCTGTCACAGCGGCGACCGTTCCGGCGACTTTTTGGTATGTGCTGCCTTGCACGAATCGAACGCTGCGGGCACGCACTGGGATCGGTTCGAGGCATCGATCTCGCCTGTCCACGGCAAGCCTCGACTCTGCAGACCACCGCGGAAGAACGCCGTCGATCTCCTGGCGTCGACCCGACGGCGGCGCACGAACGACGAGTCTCTCGTCGTTCCGCGTGGCGCTCCAGCGCATCTCGTTCGAGAGCGTGGATCCCCTCGACGGCACCACTCTCATTCCGCTTTCGGCCGGGGCGAAACCGCTTGAGGTCGCGCCCGACGGTTTGTTGCGCTTTGCCGTCGTCGGTTCGAAAACAGCCGCGAATCAGTTGGAAGCCCTCTCTTGCGTCGCGGGGTGCCCAGGCTGCGGGTGCGAGGGCTGCATCTGTAGCCCGAACGGTTTCCCCACGCCCACCTTCGGTCCCGACGGAGCGATGAGCGCCTCGTCGCGAGCAGCGGCGTGGGTCCCACGTTAACGGCGATCAGCAGGCGGGGACGAGAGGCCAAGCCTCACGTTTCGAGAGCATCGCGGCACGATCGCGGCGCAGTTCGCCGGCCGAAACCATGGCCCTCGATGCGAAGATCGATTCCGCGCGGCGGCACGTCACCGTCCTCACGGATCCGGACCTCGATCACCCCTCTTCTGGCCCGGTGACGAGTCGGTTCACGGAGATCCGCGGCGACTTCAAATCACTCGTTGCATGGTCATCGCCCGAGGCCTCCGTCATTTCTCGAGCAACCCGCGACCATGCTTGCGATTCCGATCGCTCAGCGATGGAATACGATCAGTTTTCGACCCCACCGGCTGCGCGCGATCAGACGGGACGACGCCCCACGCTCAAAGACAACCCACTACGGACCGCTTTGCAGCGCCTGCGGAACGCACCTGAAGCTGGGTATCGCGGATACCGACATGTACTGACTTTGCGTCCCAGGAATTCAGGTCTGGCTACCGCGGCGTCGAAGCTGGGAGTGCTCCGCGCCGTAATCCTCAGATAGCGGGAGCCGACATAGCTGAACGCCTGGTGACTTGCTCGCGCGTCGCGACCCTTTCCACGCAGAGACTTCCAAGGCTGCACCTGAGTCCTCGAAAAAGTCCGATCGGTCGACGATCACGCACGCATCCCCGCGACCTGAGGGATCACGGCTGAACAGCCCCGGACGGCGACCGCACGGGGTTTTCCGAGATCAGTGCTCCGGCATCGGACGACGCCGGCCGGTGCAAGGCGCTCGCCCTGGGACGAGACGGCAACGCTCGAAGTCGAGCTTCGCCAAGGCGGCGTCAAGAAGACCAAAATGGGCGATCGTCGAGAACACCCTGGGATTGGGGCGTCTCGACGCTGGCCACCCACATGCGGGACGAGCTTCCGTCGACCCACGCAAACCCTCGACTGGGGCCACGGCTCTACGCCTACCGGCGCTCGCTCCGTCTTTTCGGGGAGACTGACCCGGGTTGTGTGGAGCCGGCAGCTCGAACGCTGCAGCCACAGCCTCACGACGGGCAGTGAACGTTGAAATGTCATGACGGATGCATCGATCATGACGCCGAAACCAAAGTGCCGGATGGCGCGGCGGCGACTCTGTCTTGATCGAGTGGTTCACTATCTGTGTAGAAAACGCGGCGACGTCGAGTTTTTGGCACGCCGTGTTCGATGCCGCAGAGCGGCACCCAGCAATACGTAACTGAACGAAGTAATAT
>ERZ1370068.10076-contig-8804_pt1 | contig 43646 bp, 65 predicted proteins | sample MGYA00561227_ERZ1370068 | MGnify/ENA primary metagenome ERZ1370068 (study PRJEB38410, sample SAMEA6850437) | metagenome | study: Metagenomic assessment of the ecological functions of the soil: analysis of the soil microbiota associated with the...
GACATGCCACTTCGTTCCAGTTACGTATTGCTGGCGCGCCATCGGCACGACGCGATCGCCGACCACGACGTCGACGCCGCTCGCCGACGGTTGCATCGTCCGGATGACGATGGCGGGGACGGCCGTTGTGGCGTCGTCTCGTGCGGGCCGGGAACGGCAGAACGGATCATCGGCAAACACCGGCCGCCACCGCTTCGAGCACGTCGTCTCACGGCCGTTCGGGTGCACCGGCGGTCGTATGGGCGGAATTCGTGCCCGCGTGGCAGTGGTATCCCTCTCTGGACTCATAGCATCTGCACGCCAACGGTTGCAGAGAAGGGAGAGCCAACGGCTGACACGGAACCTCCGCGACGTTTGTGACGCACTGAAGGAAATTTCACGGTACGCCTTCCTCGAACAGGAAGCGCCGCGAACGGTTGAGAATTTTGCTCAGGTTGGCTGAGGGCTCCGAAGGAGTGGGCCGATCCGCGGGCGAACCAGAAAGGCGCAGAGAAGCCGTATTACGACGGCACCATCTTCCACCGCGTGATCGACGGCTTCATGATCCAGGGCGGCGACCCGCTCGGTCAGGGCATCGGCGGACCCGGATACAACTTCGCCGACGAGTTTCAGCCCGAAGCTGCGCCACGACAAAGCCGGCATCCTGTCGATGGCCAATCGCGGCCCCAACACCAACGGCGGCCAGTTCTTCATCACGCTGGCGCCGACGCCGCATCTGCGACGATCGCCACACGCGTGTTCGGCGAGGTCGTCGACGGCATGGACGTCATCAGGCAAAGATTGGGCGGACGCGGACCGGCGATTTTCCGCGTGATCGTCCGGTGAAGGGACATCGTCATTCCAGCACGTGATCATAGAAAAACGCTGAGAGAAATGGGTCGGAGGTCATTTTCGAGGACACTCCGGAATCCCTAACCAATCTTGCTGCCGGAGTGTCCTCGAAAAAATGCGACCTCCGACCCCATTTCTCCTCTATGCCGCTCGTCTACGACGAGCTGCGTCGCTATCGCGAGCAGAGCTACGGTCGGGCGCGAGGCGTTCGGGACAGACGCTGCAGGCGACTGCGCTCGTCAACGAAGCGCCTCGTCCGCCTGGCCTCTGAAAAGGCGCGTCCGTTTGCCAATCGGACGCATTTCTCGCCATTGCGGCGCTCTCGATGCGCCAGATCCTCGTCCAGCGCGCCCGGGCAGCGGGAGGCCGCCGCCGACGGCGGCGCGCCGCAGCGCGTGACGCTCGACGAGCGCCTCGTCGTCGGTGAAGCGCCGAATGTCGACGTGCTCGCGCTCGATGAAGCATTGACGCGCCTCGCGGCAGGCTCGACGCCGAGCAGCGCGCATCGTCGAGCTCCGGTATTTCCGGCGGCCTCACCGTCGAGGAGACCGCGGAGGCCATCGGGATCTCGCCCGCCACCGTCAAGCGTCAGTGGGCGATGGCGCGCGCGCATGGCTGAAGCGCGCGATCGACTGCGCGGCCGACGATGCCGTGGATGGGGAGCCGTGACGCGGGATCAGCGGGAACGCCTGAAGGCGCTCTTCAACGGCGCCCTCGGATCAGTCCCGCGGACACGGCACGAGTGGTTGAGCCGACAAACCGGCAGCGACGATGCTCGCCCGCGAAGCCGCCGCGTCCTTCTCGCGCACGAGGGCTCGGAAGGATTCCTCGAAACTCCAGTCGAGGTCGATCCGGCTGACATCGCCGGCACCGAGGAGCCGGCGCGGCCGCGCGCGCTACGGGTCTGATACGAGATCGAATTCGAGATCGGCCGCGGCGGCGTGGGGATCGTCTATTGCGCGCGCGACGGACGCCTCGGACGGCGCGTCGCGCTGAAGGCGCTGCTCGCCGCTGCAGGAGTGGCGACGCGGCGCTGCGCGAGCGGCTGCGCCGCGAAGCGCGGGGAGCGGCCGCGACCATCTGCAGCATCCCGCGGTGGCGCACCGTCTATGCGCGTCTGAGGGGAGATTGACGGACGCCTGTTCATCGCCTCGGAATACATCGAAGGGGGCACACGCTGCGCGCGAGATCGAGCGCGGTCCGCTCGACCCGACGCGCGCCGTCATGATCGCGGCCGATATCGCGCGCGCGCGCCGTGCGCCGCGCATGACGTTGGCGTCGTGCACCGCGATCTGAAGCCTGAGAATGTGCTGGATCACCGCGGGTGGCGCGGTCAGGTGGTCGACTTTGGCATCGCGTACGCCGACGGCGGCAGCGGCTCACGCGCCCCGGCAACGCCGTCTCCTGCCTACATGCCGCCCGAGCAGCTCATTGGCGGCACGACGGATGCGTGCCGACATCTACGCGCTTCTTAGCGTCGTGTTCACGGAGATGTTGACCGGCCAGCATCGCGCCTCGGTGGGACGCCGCGCGATGCCGGTATCGGCCTCGGCTGATCGCGTGGCGGTGCATCCAGGCGGATCCGAACGACCCTGCCACCAATCCGCACGCGATCTGCTCGATGCGCTGGAGCGCGAGATTCGGAGTCCGCAGGATCCATACGCCCATGCGTTGTCCGCGGGATTGTCGTCGAGATGGTGGTGGAATTCCATCAGGCCATCGTCGCCATCGTCACGCCGTGATGGTCTGGCCTGCGGCGTGGATCGCGCGAAACGCTCATCGGAGGCAGAGAAGGAGACGCGGTGTTCGTCGGCACGTGCTCGCGGCCGCGATCGTCGCCGTCACGCTGCGGTTGCATCTCTGGTTCACGTCACGCTTCTATCCTGCCGAGCTTTGCGCGGCGCGCGCCCGCGCCATGGCGTGGATTCTGGTCGGACGCCGTGTTTGCGACGGCCACCGTGGTTGAGGAGGTTGATCGGCGAATCCCGCCCAGTGCTTGGCGGCGATCCAGATCGCCGTCGGCATCGCCGCCGCCGTGGCGTTCACGCTCATTGAGCCCGCTGCCGTCGACTCGCTGCGCCTTCCGGAGGCTGTAGATTCTTCACGGTCGTAGCAATTACTGACCTGCCGAGTCCGAAGGACCCGGCCTCGCACTCGGAGGGCGGGTCATTTTGACCCGCCACGATGTCCTGCGTCGTGGCACGTATCGTGAACTACCGCACGCATCGAACGTCCTATGGCCCACGGGAATAAGCGTTGCGCGCCGCGGGGAGATTCTCCTCATCGAGGATCGCACCGAGCGTTAGAGAAGGGCTGGCGCAACTTCTGGAGCTGCACGGCTTCGCATGGTCACCGAAGCGGCCGACGGCGATCGTGGCATTCGCGAGCTGACCGCGCAGCCGCAGGCGTTCACGCGTGATGCTCCTCGACCTGCTGCTCGAGATCTCGATGGGAGTGGTCGACTTCCGGCCGTCAGCCTGGCAATCCGCAGCTGGCGGACGTGCCGACGATTGTGATCACGGCGAGCTGAAGTGGCAGCCGACGATCGGCGCCACTGCATCTCGGCGGGTGGTCGAGAAGCCGTTCTCGCTTCGACACGCTCTCGAGCTGGTGAAGCGTTACGTCGTTGCAGAGGGCCTCCGGCCGCCTCACCGCGGACTAGAAAACCAGCCAAGACCGACAACGCGGCCGCAGCAGCCACCCATCGCCGAGTCCTGCAACGCAGGCCGGGCATCAGGCGCACGTGGGATGTCATGCGGATGCGCGACTCGACGCCGACAAGCGACCGCGTGCCGTAGTCGATCAACGTGGTGGGAACTCCGCCCGACGGCACCAGCGCCCTGATGACCGTCGGGAATGTTCTAGGTCACGTCGACCGCGCCGTCGGGAAAGGGCTGAGGGGCCACCGAGATAAACCATGTCGATGCTGCCGCCCACCCCGCTGGCGCGCCCCGAGCACCGCATCCAGATCAGGTGGCTGCTCCTGACGTCGGTCTGGAAGTTCACAGGACTCGAAATCGGGATGCCGACTGGCACGACGCCGCCGCTGACAGTATCGACGTCACCGATCCGGATGTTCACGCCGCCAGCCAGCGGCGAGATGATTGGATTCTGCGACTCGGTGACTGCCGTCCCGAGCGGACGAATTCGAGCTCCACGCCCACGCCTGCGCGAGCGAGCAACTCCCGACGCGAAGCTGATCCGTCACTGACACCTCTGCATCATTCGACGGACTGGAATACAGACTCGAATCGTGTGACTGACGCGCGGCACGTCGGCGCCAATCGTGGCCGCGACATACGGAGACTGCGCGCGCGACGGACGCGCAGAAGCACAGGCCAAAGCCGAAGCCAAGGCACGATACGTGATTCGGAGCGGACGAGGTTGAATAATCGTTCATGACCGCGAGACAGAATTTCTGACGAGCTGACGAATATCCGGCATCGAATCGACCGACTCCGATCGCATTGAAGGCTGACCCGAGCCGATCCTGGGCGAGCACCGAGCGGCGCGCAGTCGTCGAACTTCGCCTTGAGATCCGCGCGGGTAAACGGATTTGTCTGGACCGCCGCGGTAGCGATCGTCCGGATGGCTGCATCGGAGCTTCCGTCCGTCGACGAGATCGACTTCCACCACGCTGCGGATCTTGTCGAACCCCTGCTTCTCGGATCTCGATCGTGGGCACGGCCGTCACGCGTTGCATCATCTGCTGCGCGGCGGGACTCGTGCACGAATTCGTCGGTGAACTCGCGCATACCGCGCGCGTCGCGTGAGGGTGACCGCCGACATCAGGAACGGCACCGAGAACTTCGCCTCGAGCTCGTTTTTCGCGATCGCGCACCGCAGCGGCTCGAGGATGTTGTTGCCGCGCGCGCAGCCGGCACGGCCTCGATCTGATCCGGCTTCAGGTCGTGATCCTTCACGACTTTCATCATGGCGTCCATGCTCGGATGGCTCAGCGAGCCGCACGGATAGCGGCTTCGAACGACACGCCCGGATTGACGATCGACCACGGCTGTCCGAGCGCACGCCAATCAGGCGATCGAGATCGGCGCCGTCGCCCAGCACCTGGAAAAATCCCCACCGCCCGTCGAGGCCGTTGTCGCCGCCGGTGAAACCCCTGCGACGCGATCTCCCGCCGCCGAACACGCCGTTCTCGCTCGCGCGCAGGCATTGAGCGGCTTGCTCATCGACCCGAAGTTCACGCGGATACCGAGCCGACAGGCTCGACGCGATCGCCAGCATGTGTGCCAGCCGCGCCTCCGTTCAATTTCATCAACTTCCTGCCGCCGCCGCGGCGCCGAACACGCCGAGCGTGCCGGTGCCGTGAAAGCCCCGCTCGTAATTGGTTCGGATCGAGTGGCCCTCCGCCATCTTGCACTCCCGACCTCGACGCCCGTCAGTATGCGCTTCGAGGAACGCCGCGCCTGACGCGCCGCCTTCTCTCCGGCGACCGCGAGCGCCGCCGACAGCGCCGGAGTGGTCGGGTGCGTGAGCAGCCCGAATGTGCGATCGGCGTGGTCGACAGCTGCGTGTCGTCATAGTCGAGCGCGTGGGCGCCTCCCGTTGGCCAGCGCTGCGTGCGCCGCCGACACGACGATGGGCTCGCGACCGAAGACCGTCGCTTCCTTCGCGCCGCTCGACTTCGCGCGTACCGCCGCGGGACGTGGCTGCCTTCCGGCCGTCGAGCCGGCCAGGAGCACGCCGACGTTGTCGATCAGGCACCGCTTCCCTTCGGTGACGACGTTGGGCGGGCATCTCGCGCAGGCTGGACGTTGCGATGAATCGCCGGACGGCGTCGGTCGTCCCCTTTGATGGCGTTTCCGCGCACTTCTTTTTTCGGCTTCTTCGCGGGAACGGCGGTCCTAGTGCCTGCGGCCGGCATGGCACGCTCCGACCGATGCAGCGGCCACCGAGGCTGGCAGTCCCGCCCCGACAAGCGCCAGGAACTCCCTTGCGGTTCAATCGCATGTTCATCCTCGCGGGTAATAATAATCCACCCTCATGACCGTGCTGGTTGTCGAAGATGATTCGATGCGCCCGCGTTCATCGACCGGATGCTGACCCAGAGCGGCCACACGGTGCTCCGCGGCCGAAAGAGTCCCGATCAGAGCGTGGTCCGTGCTTCGCCAGAACATGGTGGCCAGGCTGACGTCCTGCTCGTCGACATCGTGCTGCCGGGATCAACGGTCTCGATTTCGCGCGTGCGACCGAAAGAACAGAATCCTTCCCACTGAAGGTCGTTCTTTGACAGCAGACTGGTTCCACCACGCTCGCCCGCTGGTGCTTCGGAGCGGACTCCCAGCGGCCCGTCTTGCACCGAAGCGCTTCACGTCTGACGAGCTGCTGGAAGACGTGCGCTGGTAGCGGTCTGTAGCGGGGGATCGGCGTCGGCTGTCGCCGTCAGGCGACGGCATTTTCGTCTGGGCGTTCTGCCGCTCGTCGTGCGCGGTGACCGCGACTCCGCCATTGTTCTTGCGCCGTGTGGCTCGTCTATCGCGATCTCGCTGCCACGGACCCGGTAGTCGCCAATGCTCAATCCCTTCCCTGCGGATGTCGCATCACCCCCACCAGGTATCTGGCTGGTCACGAAGCGCTCCAGCGCGGCGCCTGGCCGGGCTCGCGACGCGTTCACCATCGCTCTTCGCGTCGCGGGACCGCCGGAAGCTGCTCAGAAGGACTCGGCCTCGCCTCGTGGTGGCTTGACGCCGCGGATGTGCTGCTTCGCACGCGCGAACGCGCCTACCGCGCTGCTACATCGAACGCCGACGATCGACGGCCGCCGCGCGCGCGTTGCCGGTCTGGCTCGCGTGGGATTGCTGGGCGTTTCGCGGTGAGAGCGCGCGTCGCGCGAATGGCTGGCTCGCAGCGCGCCCGTCGTCTGCTCGACGGCGAGCCGATTGCAACGAGCGCGCATGGCTCGAGCTGCAGGAAGGATCATTGCGTCTGCTGGAGGATGGGGACCCCGATCGCGCGCACGCGATCGGCAAGCGAAGGGCTCCGCATCGCGCGCGCGTCGGCAGCGGTGATCTCGAGATGCTCGGGCGCGCCGTGCAGGGGCTTGGCGCTCAGGTGGCGTCCGGGCGCGGTGGCCGAGGGCCTCGCGGACCTCGACGGGGTGAACGCCGCGGTCGTAGCCGGGCGAAATGAAGGACCTGCGTCGCGATCGGCCCGTCGTAGCTGCTAGCATGATCGCGGCCTGCGATCGCGTGCGCGACTACGACCGCGCGGTCCAGTGGTGCACGCGGCTCAAGGCGTTCTGCGCGAAATGGGATTGCGGCCGCTGTTCGCGGTCTGCCGGACGCAGTATGCGTCGATTTGCCTCGTGGCGCGGGACCTGGCTCGAGGCCGAACAGGAACTGAACGCGGCGACGCGACGAGCTCGCAGCCAGCCGGCCGGCGATGACGGGCGACGCGCTCGTCCGGCTCGGCGGAACTGCGACGCCGCCAGGGACGACTCGTCGAGGCGCCGCGCTACTCGATCAGACGGAGGCCGCACGGTCTGCGCGCTGCTCGGCACGCGCCGAGCTGGCGTCGATCGCGGCGACTACCGCGCGCCGCGGCCGAGCTGGCGGCGCGATACCTGCGCCACGTGCCGACGCAGCAACCAGAACGGATCGAGCGTCCGGACTCGAGCTCGCTCGTGCGCGCGAACGTCGGCCGCGGGCGATCTCGGACGGTGCGCGCAGACTGCGCTGACGTCGAGCTCACGGCTATCGCGACGACTGTCGGCACCATGCCGCTGCAGGCGGTGCGCGAGCCTCGCCCGGCTGGACGGCGATGCGCCGCGGCGACAGGCGGACGACGCGGCGAGCATCTCGAGGACGCCGTCGATGCGATCTCCTGCAGAGCGGCGCGCCGTTCGAGGTCGCGCGCGCGAGGATCGAGCTGACGCGGGCGCTGGTCGCGGCTCGATCGGGCGAGGCTGGCCGCGGAGGAGACACAGCGCGCCATCGATCTTCTCTCGGAGCTGAAAGCGGAGCTCGAAGCGCTGCGCGCGGCAGATCTCTTTCGCTCGCGTCGATCCGATCGACACACTACCGAGTTCCCGACGGCCGCGAAGTGCGGAGGCGGGCTGACCAGGCGCGAGATCGAGGTGCTGCGCTCGTCGCCGGACGGGCTCAGGCAACCAGACGATTGCCGAGCGGCTGTTTCGTGAGCGATCACACCGTGCACCGCCATCTCTCGCCAACATCCTGAACAAGCTCAGCGTGTCGTCGGCGCGCCTTGCCGCCGCGTCACGCCCAGGCCGCGCGCCGCGGAACTTGCTGAGCCTGAGAAATGGCCCGCATGGGCCATTTCCGCGCGTCCCTCAAAATGACCCGTTCATTACGACGCGCGCCTCCACACACGCGCCGCTACAGTGGCGATTGATGCTCGGCGGCCGTTCGCCGCCATTGAGGGGGGAACGTGACGAAGATCGCTTCGGTGATCACACCGCCGCCGCCATCAGCCGCGCGCGAGGGTCGATCGCCACGTTGACCGCGCAGGGGCGCGCACACGCCTGCAAAGTCGCTGCGGGAAGCTCAGTGGGGCCCGGCGCCGCCGCCGAGCCTGCCACCCGGCGCCCAGATTGCCGTGGTCGTCTGGCGACCCGGCAAACCGCTCGCCATCCGCCTGAAGTTTCCCGCCAACTACGCGATTCCAGCGCATTCGCATCCGACCGATGAGAATGTCGTCGTGGTGTCAGGTGCGCTGACGTTCAGGGATGGGATGAGAAGCTGGCGAAAGGCGCCGCGGCGAACACGACGCTGAAGACGGGCGGCTATGCGACTGATGCCCGCAAACATGAACCCGCTTCGCGCACACCGCGCAGGAAACCACGATCGTCCTACGGGCAGGGACCCGTGGAGTCTCAAGTGCGTGAGACCCCGCAGACGGAAATCCGCGGCGGCAGGCAGAGACCGCTACGAAGTAGCGGGCTCGAACTTCAGCGCGACGCCGTTGATGCATGCACGCAGGCCGGTCGGCGGCGGCCCATCCTCGAACACATGACCGAGGTGGCCGCCGCAGTTGTTGCAGTGCACCTCGGTCCGTGTCATGCCCCAGGTGCGATCGACGGTCGGTGCCGATCGCGCCTTCCAGCGGCGCGAAGAAACTCGGCCAACCCGTGCCGCTTTCGAACTTGCGATCGGCCACGAAGAGCGGCTGGCTGCAGGCGACGCAGCTGAACGTTCCCGCACGATGCTCCTGCAGCAGCGCGCACGAACCCGGGCGCTCGGTTCCGTGACCTCGAAGGACGTCGTACTGCTCGGGCGTCAGGAGACGACGCCACTCCTCATCCGACTTCTCAACGGGAAAGTGTGCGGTTTTCATGGCCACGCCCGGATCTTATCAGCGTAGTGCCCCTTACGTGGCGCCCGCGACGCCGCTGATGAAGCTCCCGATCACGAGTGCATAGTCATCAGGATGAGATAGGTGTGGAACGTGGCCGGCGCCTCGAAAGACGTGGCGCTGCGCGCGCGGAACCGCATCGGCAATCTGCTCGACGATGGCGGGGAAGAACGGCGGGCTCTGGTCTCCGTGCGAGATCAGCAGCGGTCCGCCGCATAGCGAGAGCTTGTCAGGTCGAGACTGAAGGCCGCCGGCTCTTTCATCTCGTCCACCCACGTTGGCGCATTGAAGATGAAGGTCTCGCGCATCGTGGGCGTCAGCTGCTCCCACGCGCCGGGCCTGAAGGCGACCGTGTCCACGAACTGACGCGCCCCCGCTTCGGTCTTCCCGGCATTCAGCGTCTCGATGACCGCGCCGATACGCTGCTGTGCCGCCGACAGGGCCGGATTGCCTTCGAGCATGCGGATGAGCGGTGGTTCGTGGATGGCGGCGCTCGCGAACAGATCGGGCCGCTGCGATGATCAGATTGAGCGTGACGATCGCCCCGAAGGAGCTGCCGACGACATGCGCGGGCGCAATCCCGAGACCATCGATCAACGCTGCAAGGTCGCGCACGTCGTCGCGGATGCTGCCCTGCGTCGCGAGCCGCTCGCTCTGGCTGTGACCTCGACGATCGTAGGTCGTGACGCGGCAGCTGCGCGCCAGCAACGGGACCACGCCGTCCCAGTTGTGATGGTCGCCCCAGGAACCGTGAACGAGGACGATCGACGGTCCGGCACCGCCGCGCGTCTCGAGGTAGAGATCGACGCCGTTGAAACGCGCCTTCATGACGTGCCACCCGCTGCCGCCGCCTGGCAATCCGGCCAGGAAGGATTGTTGGCTGCGTCGAGCCCCGGCGTTGGGGGCGCAGGTGCGCCGTCCGTGACTGCGATGCGCTTGCTGACGAGAAGTAACTCGAAGGCCCACGATGGAAACGGTCGGAGCGCCGGATCGCAGCTGAAGTTGTGTGTAGTGCACATGAGCGATGTAGAAGAACTGCTTCAATCGCCGCATCGTGGCGACGTATGCTCGGGTCGTCGACGTGATGAAATTCAACGTCGAGCTGATCGATGTGCGTGAATACGCTGTCGGGCGCGAGCAGGAACGAGTCCCATTCCGCCCCTTCGACATCGATCTTCATGACGAGCGGCGTGGCATCGTGGGCGTTATGCGCGAACTGATCGGAGAGCGTGTCGAACGGACGCCCGTCCTCGGTGGATCTGGTCGTCCCGACGCATTCGCCGTGAAACACCGTGCTGCCGCCCGGGCACGACGGCGCGCGCAGGTCAAAACAGTCGTGCTGGTGCACCGGCACGTGCAGCTGGCGCGACACGTCGCATCCCCATCCGTCGTAGCCGGAGATCCCGTATGAGTAGCCCGCCTTCACTTCGCCAAGCAGGTTGACGCAGAGCGGATAGCCACCATCGTGCGGCTCGCCAAACCGCTTCAGCTCGCAGTTGGTGACGCGCACCGGTTGAATCTCGGCGAACAGCTCTTTGCGAACCTCCGCGGTGCGCGATGCCTCGATGCGCCGCGCCTGCCTCGCGGACGCCACCCGCCACTGATTCCGGATGACGAGGGCGGCCGTCGCTGCAAGCACTACGGCCAGCATGCCTATCCATAACCGTCGTGAGCGCGTCATCTGGCGAGCAGTCTAGATCAAGGTGTATAACCTGCGTATGAAAAGGGCCCTGGCCGTCGCGCTGCTCATCGTGCTGCAGGCGGCGTCCTCGTGCGCGCATCACTCGTTCGCGGCGGAGCATGATGGAAAGAAGCCGGCCACCCTCACGGGCACCGTGACGAAAGTCGAATGGACCAACCCGCACGTCCACTTCTACATGGACATCAAGGACCCGGCGGGAGCGGCCACCGCATGGGAGTTCACCATGGGCGCGGTCAATGGCCTGTTCCGCCGCGGATGGACGAAAGAGATGCTCAAGCCCGGCGACATCGTGACCGTCGATGGCTACCTCGCGAGAGACGGCTCGCACCTGGCCAATGCGCGCATGGTCACGCTGCGCGATGGCCGCAAGATGTCCGGCGGCACGATGCCCGATGCGGGCGGCTACTGATGGGTGCTGAGAGCGATCGTCGCTCTCGCGGCGGCGCGGACCCTTGCGGTCCGCGATCATGCTGGCCCTCCTCCTGGGATCAATTCCCGTGGCCGCCCAGTGGTCGAACGTGCCGGCCCCGGGCATTCCGAAGAACGCCGACGGCTCGCCGAATCTCAACGCGCCCGCGCCGAGAGCGGCGGACGGGAAACCCGATTTCTCGGGCGTGTGGCGTCCGGATCGGAACCAGAAGTGTCCGCCCGACGGCTGCCCCGACAACCAGATGAGCGAGCAGTTCCTCGATCTCGGATGGGGACTGAAGGACGGTCTCCCTATCAACCGTGGGCAGCGGCGCTCGTCGAAGCAGCGCTCGGAGCAGATGGGCAAGGACGATCCGACCTCGAACTGCTTTCCCGGCGGCATCGTCCGGCTGCACACCTACCCGACGTTCAACAAGATCGTCCAGACGCCGCGCCTGCTCCTCATCCTCAGCGAACGCGAAGTGACGTATCGCCAGATCTTCATGGATGGACGCAAGCTCCCGAACGATCCGCTGCCCACGTGGAAAGGCTATTCGGTGGGCCGTTGGGACGGCGACACGCTCGTCGTCGACTCGAATGGCTTCCGAGGCGAGGACATCTGGCTCGATCGAAAAGGGAGTCCGCTGACCGACGCCGCGACGATCACGGAGCGAATCCGCCGCGTGAACTACGGGCGGCTGGAGACGGCAGCTCACCGTGAACGATCCGAAGGCGTACTACGAAGCCATTCACCGTGACGCTCAACGAGTATCTCGAGCCCGGCACGGAGCTCATGGACTTCGTCTGCCTCGAGAACAACACCGACGCGCCACACGTCCTCGGTAAATAGAACGCTCTCAACGTCCAACCTCCAAACTTCCAACTCCCAAGGAAATCGGATTCCCAACGTCCCAACCTCCAATTTCCAACTCCCAAGGAGATCGGATTCCCAATTCTCCAACTCTCAAAGTGACGCGCTCTCTGGATCGAGGCACGCCGCGTGCTTAGATCATGAGTGACGATTGGACCTTACCAAGCAAACCCTACGATCTGCGCGAACGTTTGTTTCAGTTCGCTTGCGTGATCGTTCGCGTAGTGCAATTCCTGCACAGCGAGGCCCGTGGCGAAGGCACTTTCTTACCAAGTGCTTAAGTGCGGGACCTCGGTCGGCGCTAATTACGAAGAGGCTGATGACGGATCGAGTGATCGCGACAAGCTTTCGAAGCGGAAGATAGCGCTCGCGAGATCAAGGAAACGCGCTACAGCTCCGAGTTCTCAGGAAATGCGGTCTCCTCACGAGTGCACGATCCAGTGATTCAGGAGAGTGACGAGCTCGTGAAGATTCTCGCGACGTTGATAAGGAAGCATCCGGATGGGAAGTAACGAACGGCTCGACGCGCGACGTCTTCCAAGAGCCGGTCGCCGCAGCGGATCTCCTGGAAGTTGGCATTTGAGCTGGTTGCCGCAGCAGCAGATCTCCTGGAAGTTGGCAGTTGGCGGTTGGAGGTTCCTACTTCAGACACCCGTTGAAGTGCGCGATCGTGTCCGCGACGATCTGCTTCTGCGCCGGGTCGGGGTCGTAGACACCCTTCGCGTTGCGCGTGACGAAGATGAACCCGTGTTCCTTGTGCTGTACTGCTTCCACTCGGCGGGCTTTCCCGCTTCCTTCATCAACTCGTAGGCGAGCCTGAACTGCGGCTCGTTGTCGTCGTTGATGCGGCCCATCACCAGGATCGGCGTCTTGATCCGGCCGATGCGCTCCTTCGCGATCGTCATGTTCGTTCGCGCGCGCGTCGCGGCGAGCTCCTCATCCATCATTTGCTGCGTCACGTCCATGCGCGTCTCTGGGGTCGAGGTGACCCCGGCGGCCTGGGGCCGACGCCGAGATACTCGCCGGCCGCGGGCTCGACGGCGATCATGCATCGCAGCCCGTCGTACTCCGACCCGATCTTGAACGCCATCTCGCCGCCGTGGCTCAGCCGAGGTAACTCGACGCGATCCGGATCGACGTACGGTAGCGTCTTCACGTATTTCACGATCGCGATGGCGTCGTCGTATTCGAGCGGCCCGCGGCTGAACAGCTGCCGTCCCTGCCGCGACGTTTCCTTCAGCGCCGGCCCGTACGAGTTGTTCACCTCGCCGCGGTAGCGCATCCACGCGACGGCATAACCCGCCTTCACCAGCTGCTCGGGGGTCCAGTTGCCCGTACTGCAGCCACTCGCGCAGCCACTCGGTTCCGCCGCCGCCGTTCATGTGCGCCAGCACGACCAGCGGAAACCGGCCATTGCCCGCCGGCTTCATCATCGCGATCGGCGAGTACGTGCCGTCGTTCATCTCGACATAGATGATCTCCGCGGTGAGATCCGACCCCGGAATCTTCTCAGTCACCCCGTCACCGGGTTGGCCACCGGCTTCGGCACGTTCAAATGCCAGGGATCGATGCTGTAATTCTTCGGTTCCGCCTGCTGCGCCTGGACCACGGCAGCCGCGGCGGCCGCGACAAAGAGCGTGGAAAAAGCGGTCAATTTTCATGGAAACAGTATACGGATCCCGGATTCCAGTTTCCGATCCCTTCTTCCGGTTTCTGGCGTATATTTGCGCATCTCCTTAACTCGGATCGTTTGGAGGATCTCTTATGCGTAAGTTCGCGGCCCTCGTTGTCCTCGCGGCGCTGCCGTTTGCTTTGAGCGTGGCGCTTCGCGCCGCGACGACAGCCCAGATCCCCGACTGGGCGTATGCCATTGCACCTCCGCCGCCACCGCTAGCGCCTGGCGAAGTGCGCCCGCCGAACCCGGCGCAGACGGATACGACGCTCAAGACGCTCCCGGGCAGCAGCAAGCAGATCCCGCGCAATCGGATCGCCGGCACGACGGACTGGTTCCCCGAGGACCATCCTGCGATGCCGAACATCGTGGCGAACGGCCGCGCGGGCGATCCCAACGCCACAGCGTGCGCGCAATGCCACTTGGTTAACGGCAAGGGACGGCCGGAAAACGCCAGCGTGTCCGGTCTGCCGGTCTCGTATTTCCTGCAGCAGCTGACCGACTTCCGCAGCCGATCTGCGGAAGAGCGCGGAGCCGCGCAAGGCGAACTCGGCTCGCATGGCCCTGATCGCGAAGTCGCTGACGCCGGACGAGATGAAGGCGGCGGCGGAATACTTCGGCGCGATCAAGTGGACACCGTGGGTGCGCGTCGTCGAGACCAACACCGTGGCGAAGATGAAGAGCAACGGCGGCATCTGGGTTCCGATCGAGGGCGAGGGCGCGGGCAAGGAGCCGATCGGCGTGCGCATCATCGAGACGCCCGAGAACGTGGAGTTCACCGAAGTGTTCCGCAGCCCGCGCTCGGGCGTCATCGCCTACGCGCCGGTCGGAGCGATCAAGAAGGGTGAACAGCTCGTGAAGACCGGGGGCAACGGCAAGACCATCGCGTGCGGCGAATGCCACGGTCCCGACCTGCTCGGTATGGGCCCGGTGCCGGGCATCGCGGGACGTTCGCCGAGCTATCTCGGTCGCGAGTTGTATGACATGCAGGCGGGCACGCGCAACGGCGAGTGGACGCAGCTGATGAAGCCGGTCGTGGCGAAGCTGACGAGCGAGGACCTGGTGAACATCCTCGCGTATGTCTCGAGCCGCCCGGTCAACGGCGCGGCGAACGCCACCAAGTAGGTTAGTAGTTGGTAGTTGGTGGTTGCGAATGTATTCGCCGCCACCAGCCACCACCCCTCACTAAGCCACGGTTGCATCAACCAGCATACCTGGGAGCTGAACCATCGTGAGTTTTATGCGCCAGCGAAGCGAGCGTATCGGCCAACATCGGCGGTGCCGTGGGCGATCGCGTCGGGCGACGCGTATTCGTCCGGCCGATGGCTCACGCCGCCGCGGCACGGGATGAAGATCATGCCGGCCGGCGCAATCCGCGACATGAAGAGCGAGTCGTGGTACGCGCGGCTGATCATCCGCAGATAGCGCAGCTGGCGTGCGTCGCACGCGCTGACGATGGCGTCGATGATTGGCTGCGCGCAGAGCGCGGGCGGATCCGCGTTGATTGGTTCGCTGCGAACCGTGACGCCGCGCCGCGATGCCACGTCGTCACTGGCCCGGCGGATTTTCGCCAGCACCGAATCACGCCGTGCCGGATCGATGTCGCGGACGTCGATCTCGAGTCGCGCCCGGCTCGGCACGCTGTTGATCGCCCCTGGAAACAGCTCGCAGACCCCGCACGTGGCGACCGTATCGCTCGATCCCGTCGAGCGCGCCGCCGCTTCAACCGCGAGTGCGATCTCAGCCGCCGCGAGGAACGCGTCGTGGCGATCCGGCATGAGCACCGCGCCCGCGTGTCCCCCTTCACCTTCGATGAAAATCCGCAGGCTCGCCGGGGCGGCGATGGCCGTGACGACGCCGATGTCCAGTTTCAGCCGTTCGAGGATGGGTCCCTGCTCTATGTGCAGCTCGACAAACGCCGCGTAGGCGCCGGTCTGCAGCGGCACGTCATTCAGGGCGCCCGAAAATCCCGTCGAGGCGCGTATCTTGTTGAGCGATTCGCCATTGGACGTCAGCGTGTCGCCGACCGAGGGATCGAGCGCGGCGGCGAGCAGTCGGCTTCCCAGGCAGCCGATGCCGAAACGCGTCGGCTCCTCCGAGGTGAAGAGCACGAGGTCAATTGAACGCCGCGGCTGGCAACCGGCCCGCTGCAGCGCGCGGATCGCTTCAAGCCCGCCGAGCACGCCGACGGTCCCGTCGAAACGACCGGCGTTGGGAATGGCGTCGCAATGCGAGCCGGTGGCCACCGGCGGAAGCTTGGGATCACGTCCAAGCCAGCGCGCGAACGTGTTCCCCACCGCGTCTTCATGCACAAGGAGCGAAGCTTCCGCACAGAGCGCCTTGATGTAGGCACGCGCGCGCAGGTCCATCTCGTCGAAGACGATGCGTGTGACCGCTGGAGCGGGCGCATCGGAAAAAGAGGCAAGCGTCTCGAGCTCGCGCCAGACGCGCTCGCCGTCGACCGCGGAGTCACCGTCATCGAATCCCGAATCCCGAATCCCGAGTCCCGGCCGCCAGGGTCCCGGTCCCAATCCTTGTAGATCAGGTATTTCGCCGGCTGCTTGCCGATCGCGCCGAACCATTGCGGACAATAGGGCGCCATCCAGATGAAATCGCCGGCGCGAACCGGGTACCACTGCGATCCGAGCAGATAAATGCCGCCGCCCTCGAGCATCAACAGACCGTGCTCCATCACGTGAATCTCGACGTCGGACAACGCGGCGCCCGGCTGGTAGGTCATCGTGTTCACGCGGAAGTCGAACGCCGCATCATCAGGAATGAGTCCGCGCACCTCGAGCCATGGATCGTCGCCGAGATGCGTCGCGATCGTGTCTGTCTCGCGTCCGGACATCAGCGCCGGAGTCGTGACGCCATGCAGCGCCTGGGTACGGCTTCTCGATCACGACTGCGCGTGCCGGGGCATCCGTGCAGACCGGCGTGGCGTGCCCCGGCGGAATGTAGGCGTAACCTCCTCGATCGAGCGTCGTCGCGCCAACGCTGATCCGGCCGTCGAGGACGTACTGAACCGCTGATCGCCGCAGGCGGCGAGCGTGCCTCCGCGCTCGAATTCGACGGTGTATTGCACGAATGCGGAACCGCCACCAGGCGACGTGTGGACGATCGCCGTCGCGTTCCGCATGCCAGGCAGCGGTGTACGGACGAAAGTCTCCGGCGTCTGCAGCCGGTGATCGGGATGATTGGCGCTGCGTGTCGTCAGATTCACGGTGTCGCTCGGCTCACGAGATCAATTCTACAGGGCTCGGGTCTGACGAACCTGCCGCCCTCTCGTGCAGTGATGTGTCCGTCCGCGAAGATCGTCTCTCCTCGGCGCAGCGTTCGTCGAATGACGCCGCGGAAGGCCTGCCCTACGTGCGGGCTCATCTTGTGCCGCTGTTGAAGATCATCGTGTTGCAGCGTGAACGATTGTGCCGGGTCGACGAGCACGAGATCGGCATCGTAGCCGGACGGCGAGCATCGCCTTTGCGAGCGATCCGGAAGCGCCGCGCCGGCGTGGACGCCACCAGCTCCGCGAGGCGCTCGAGCGGCAGGCGCCGATCGTGATGTCCGCGGTCGATCAGGACGGGCAGTGTTGACTGGACGCCCGCAATGCCGCCCCATGCGCTGGTGAAGTCACCGCTCTTCATCGCGGGCTCGCACGGCGAATGATCGGACGCGACGATGTCGATATGCCCGGCGACCAGCTCGTTCCAGAGCGCATCGGCGTCCTCGCGCGGCCGCAGCGGGGCGCGCACTTGGCGACGGCGCCCAGCCGCTCGACGTCATCTTCGGTGAACCAGAGATAGTGCGGACACGTCTCAACGGACACGTCGACACCCTTGGCGCGCGCCTCGGCGGCCAGCGCTACGCCGCGTCCCGTGCTGACATGGACGATGTGGAGCGCCGCGCGGGTTTCGGCGGCAAATCGCAGCGCACGCTGAATCGCTTCGAGCTCTGCTCGCACCGGACGCGACTCGAGAAAGTCGCGCGCGCCGCGCCCCGTCATCGCGTCCGAAAGGGCGCGCGTGATCTCTTCACTCTCGGCATGCACGGCGACCGGAAGTCCCAGCCTGGCCGCCTCGCTCATGCCGTCCTGCAGCGTCCGATCGTCGGCTCGCGAAAACTCCGGCAACCCGGAATCGCACATGAAGGCCTTGAAGCCGACAACACCGCTTGCGGCCATGCCCGCCATCTCGCCGATCGAGCCGGGCACCAGCCCGCCCCAGATGCCGAAGTCGGTGATCGACGCCGCTTCGAGCGCCGTGCGTTTCCGTTCAACCTCGTGGACGTTGATGCAGACCGGCGTCGAATTGAGCGGCATGTCGAAGAAGAGCGTGCCTCCTCCGGCGGCCAGCGCGCGGCTGCCGGTTGCCGCGCCTTCCCACCCGGTTCGGCCTGGCTCGTTGAAGTGCACGTGCACGTCGATCATGCCGGGCATGACGACGAGACCGCGCGCATCGATCTCCTGTCTGCGCGTCACCCAGTTCGGCCGCAATCGCTGTGATGCGCCCGCCTTCAATGGAGATGTCGGCGTGTTGCCGTCCATCCGGAAGGACCACCGTGCCGCCGCGAATGACGACGTCAGCCACCGGCGGCGCTCGCCATCTCGTCGAGAAACGTGACGGCCTGCCGCCAGAGCGGCCGTGACGTCGTCCTCGGTGACGGATTCATCCGGGTGATGACTGACGCCTCCGGGCGTGCGAATGAAGAGCATCGCCGCTGGCATGTGCGCGGCAACGATCATCGCGTCGTGCCCCGCGCCGCTCGAGATCGTCGTCGCCGGGACGCCGGTGCGCTCGACGGCGCGAGTGAGCATGGCCGTGAGCGAAGCATCCATCGCGGTGGCAGGATGCTCGAAGCGAGCTGACCAGTCGAGAGCCAGTCCTCGACGCGCCGCGATCTCGTGCGCCATCGATCGAAGCCGATCGACGGCCGCCGTCCGGAGCGCATCGTCGGCGTGACGCACATCAAGGCTCACGCGACAGCGTCCGGCGATCACGTTGGATGCTCCTGGCGTGACCTCGACTTGTCCTGTCGTTGCCACGAGTCCTGGCGTGCGGCGCCCGTGTGCCTCGACGCCGCCAATCCATTCAGCGGCTCCCGCGAGCGCATCACGCCGGCCGTCCATCGGCGTCGTCCCTGCGTGACCCGCGGCGCCGGTGAAGATCGACATCCGCGCACGAGCGGCCGACGATGCGATCGACGATGCCGAGCGGATGGTGGAGAGTGTCGAGGACCGGACCCTGTTCGATGTGAAACTCGAGTACCCGAGGGATTCGCATCCGCTCGCGCGTCGCCAATGCGCGACGGATCGAGACCGAAGTTGGCAATGGCCTGCTCGATTGATATCCCATCCGCATCCTGCCGCGCGAGCAGCGCGTCATCGACATCGCCGACGAAAGCGCGGCTTCCGATGAAAGGCACGCCGAAGCGGACGCCTTCTTCTTCCGAAAAGCCGACGACCTCGATGCTGAACGGCAAGCGCCGGCCGTCGAGCGATTCAGCCAGCGCGACGCCCATGACGACGCCCAGCACGCCGTCGAACGCGCCCGCGTGCGGGACCGTGTCCAGGTGCGAGCCGATGAACAGCCGCGCGCGCGTCGGCGGACGCGCCCTCATAGGTCCCGCGAAGATTGCCGGCCGCATCGACCCGCACGGCCATGCCCGCCTGCGTCATCCATCCGGACAGATCGGCATGGACCGCGCGCATGCTGCTCTGAAAGAAATGTCCGCGTCGTGAACCCGGGCTCGTCCGAGTGGGCCGCGAGCGATCGACAGCGGGCGATCACCTCGCGTGCCATCCCCGCGTGCATCACGAGCCCCGGCATGTCGTGCACGCCGTACGGCGAGACCAGCAGCGGGATGTGATACTGCCCGGCGGGATCGGCGACGCCGACGCGAATGACGACGCGATCGAGGAACGGAGGATCGCTGAGCAGTGACCCCGTTCCGCCGGAAGTAGTCACGCAACATGGAACGTCAGCTCATAGACGCCGCGTTCCGAGACGATCGCGCGAGATGAGCGGCGTATCCGTGCGTCCCTGCGGCGTTGGTCGTCGCCGTCGCCAGCGGCTCCTGGCCGACGAGGCGCACCTCGACGAGGACGCCCGCCGCGGGAATCCCGCGTGCCGTGTCGAGCACGTGCGTCGGATAACTGCGCCATGTCAGCGGGTCAACGTCAGGCCGAGCACGCCATACGGCGCGGGCGGATCGACGTAGACGCCCAGCTCTTCGCCACGCTCGGCGATGACGTCCCACGTGCGATTGGTCGCCTCGAACCGCAGCTCGGTGATGTCGGGAATGTCGGCGAACATTCTCGTTCCCATCGTGTGAATGATTTGCTGGATGCTGCCCGACTCGAACGACTTGAAGACGTCCATCACGATACGTCGCACTCTGCGACGTGATCGTCGCCATCGGTGAACGCCGCGTCGATCCTGGCATACGACCACTCGATGTCGAGCCACATGTGCAGCACGCGGTTTGGCCGGTCGGGCAAGGTCGTATGCTGATCGCGGACGAAGCCCTGGAAGGCGCTGCCGCGCAGCCGCAGCAGCTTGAAATCGCGGATGCCCGATGCGGCGCTGACGACGCCGTCGCGCGTCATCTCGATCCGCGCAAACGCCTGGTCGGGGCCCGGAGGGAACACACGCGACGCCGCCCTCGAGTCCCGATACGGAATCTGGAGCGCCGACATCTGCAGCCCCTTCAACCTGCGGATACGTGTTGAGAAACTTTTCGCCGATGAAGCGACAGTAATCCTCGAGACCGAATTCCGTGAACGCAAACGTCTCGCGATGGATGAAATTCTTCATCGAATCGGTCGCGATGAGGCCCGTATTGTCGCCCTTGAGGTATGTCGGCCAGAATGCGCCACCCCAGGTCAGCATCTTCACGTTCGCGCCGAAAACGGCACTCCGGCCGGCAGGGACGCGCCCGTCCCGAATCAGACGGTAGACGGTGACATCCGCCTTGCCGTAATAGTGGTCCTTCGGTCCGCTAGCCAGTCGTTCCACAGACCTCCTCCAACCGAAACCTCGCAATCCTGATACCTGGCGGAGCGCCTCCTCGAACTCGGCGTCCCGGGTCATGTCGATGCGCGCCTCGAGCGCCGCCAGCACATCGTGCTTCGTGCTGCCCTTCACTGCAAACAGAAAGGGAAATCCGAACCTCGCGCGGTAGTTCGCATTGAGCTCCTGGACGCGCGCAAACTCCGCCACGTCGAGGCGATCGAGGCCCGCACCCTGCTGTTCCGCCGACGAGACGTCGCTGACGCGCGCGCGCGTCCCGAGATCGGGATGTGCCCGCAGCAGCGCCAGCTGCTCGGGCTCGGTGGCGGTTTCGACGACGGTCGTCATCGCTGCGTGCAGATCGTCGACCGATCGAAACGGGCGCCGATCCCACGCGCGTTCGGCAACCCATGGAGACTCCTCGAAGATCCATCCGAGCGCGCGCACAAACGCCGCGCGGTCGTAGGCGTTGAGATCCTCGATCGTCATCCCTGGCACACGACCAAGCCCTCGACGCGCACCTCGCGCACGCTTTCGGCGCCGCCAAGGCGTGAAGAGCGCGGCGATCGATTCCTCCGCGCCCGATGCGCTGCAGCACGGTTCTCGAGGACGCTGCCGGCGGGCGGCCTGCAGATAAACGAAGTCTGCCGCTTTACCCGGACATAGACTGCCGATCTATCCTCGGCGAGCCCGAGCGCTTCCGCGCCGGCCAGCGTGGAGAGATTACAGCATGCGCGCGGCGTCGAGCACGACGCCGTCGGCGGCCACGCGCTGCATCAAGCGCGCCTGCAGCCCTTCCTTCATCATCCCGAGCCCCGTGCCCCCGCCCACATCCGTGCCGAGCGCGACGCGGACGTTGGCGTTGACGTGACGCCTGAAGGGAAAGATACCGCTGCCGAGCGCCGCATTGCTGCTCGGACAGTGTGCGATCGACGTGCCTGTCGCGGCCAGCCGTTCGAGCTCCGAATCCGTCGTATGGACGTTGTGCGCCAGCACCGTGCGCGCACCGATCAACCCGTAGCGCTCGTAGATGCCGAGGTAGTCCTGGGCCCACGGGAATTGCGCCGCGACCTTCTTGATCTCGTCCTGGTGCTCGTTGGATGTGCGATTGCACGCGCAGGTCGCTCGTGTTCCCGCGTGAGCGCCTGGCACATCTCGAGCATTGCCTCCGTCGTCGACAGCGCAAAGCGCGGCGTCACCGCGCACGCAGCAGACGGCCGCGGCGATGGAAGCGGCGGATCAGATCCGTGCTGTCGCGATAGGCGCGATCGACCGTCTGCAGAAGAGTTGCCGGCAGGAAGCGGTCCGAAACGGCGCAGGCCGCTGACAATCCGGACACCGCGTGCCGCCGCAGCGTCGAAGAGTGACGCCGTCGCGGGCGCGAAATGCGAGCCGAACACCAGCGCCGTCGTCGTGCCGTGCGCCGCAAGCGCTCCGACGAACCGGCGCGCGGTGTCGGTGGCGTATGCAACATCGGCCATCGCTGCTTCTTCCGGCAGCGCGGTATGTTCCAGCCAGTCGAGCAGCGATCCGGCCGAGCCGTCCAATGATGCGCAGCTGTGGATAGTGGACGTGCGCGTCCACGAACCCTGGCAGCACGATGCCGTCACGCCAATCGACTGACCGCGGCGCCGGCATCCACGCGTCGTACGTCGTCAAAGCTGCCGCTCGCGACGATGCGTCCGTCACGCACGAGCAGTCCCCCATCTCCGTGAGATCTGGAGGGCGCCGTGCTCGCGAAAGGGATTGGCGCTGGTGTGGAACAGAGCGGCGCGAAAGAGCTGCGCTCCGCCGCTCATCGAAGGGCCGCGCGCTCGGCACGCACGCGGCGCACGGCAGAAGAATACCTGCTCTGGCGTCGCCGGGCTGTCGAACGTCACGACATCGCCCCGCACCGAACGCGGCGATCGCGTCGCGGAAGCGCTTCGCGGACCGAGATCGCCAGCATCAGCGGCGGTTCGCCGACGGCTTTGCTGCCGAACACGACCGCCAGGCTGGGTGGCGCCCTGGAGAAAGCTGACGCGGAAGTCATCGGGCATTTCCGACCAGGACGGCAGCTTGTAGGTCGACGCACCGGCCGTCGGCGAGACGACCCTGATCGTCCCAGAGCAGCTCCTCGAGCGTCAGCCATCCCACGCCCTGAATGAAGCCGCCTTCGATCTGCCCGCGGTCGATCGATCGGCGAGATCGAATCGCCCACGTCCTGCAGGATGTCGATGCGCAGCACGCGGTAATCGCCGGTGAAGCCGTCGACTTCGACTTCGGACACCGCCGCGCCAAAGGCGAAGTAGTGAAACGGCTTGCCGCGGCCCGTCGCGCGATCGAAGTGGATCTCGGGCGTCCGGTAGTAGCCCTGGGCAAAGAGCGGGACGCGCTGCATGTACGCCGCCTCGCACGAGCGCCTGGAACGAAGACGGCGATGTCCCGAGAGCGGCCGCCACGGCGTCGAGTCGAGCTCTCGAGCTGCGCGGCAGGCATCGGCAACAGCCGCGCCGTTGAGATCGGTGCCTGCAGATGCCGCCGTCGCCGACGTGTTCGGCACCTTGTCGGTGCGCGTCGGCATCACGCGGACCTGCGTCGGCGCTCACGCCGAGGCTGTCGGCGGCGATCTGCTGGATCTTGGTGAAGAGTCCCTGCCCCATCTCGGTGCCGCCGTGGTTCACCTGCACGGTGCCATCGCGATAGATGAGCACCAGCGCGCCGCCCTGGTTGATAGAACGTCGCCGTGAACGAGATGCCGAACTTGACCGGCGTGATGGCGAGGCCGCGCTTGTGCCTGGTCATGCCGCGCGTTGAACGCCGCGACCTCGGCGCGGCCGCGCATCGAATGCGCTCGTCTCCTTCAGCTGGTGCCAGATCGTCTGGATGCGATCGGCCTCGCAGACCGGCTGCGCCGTAGTGGGTCGTGTCGCCCGTCGTGATAGAAGTTGCGCTCGCGGATCGACGTCGGCCGGCAACGACAGCCGCTGCGCCGCCTGCGACAGGATGTCCTCGATGGCCGACCATCGCCTGCGGTCCGCCGAATCCGCGGAACGCCGTCTGCGACGTCTTGTGCGTGCGGCACACGCGCCCGATGGCCTCGACGGCCGGCAGAGTGATAGGCGTTGTCGCAGTGAAAGAGCGAGCGCCACATGATCGGCTCGGAGAGATCGAGGCTCCAGCCGCCGTCGGAATAGAGCTGCGAGCTGAGCGCCTGAATCGGCCGTCGGCGTCGAAATCCGGCGGCGTAGCGCGCCAGGTACGGATGGCGCTTGCCGGTCAGCGCCATGTCGAGCTCGCGCGTCAGCCGCACGCGGACCGGGCGCCGGGTCTTCCACGCGCCGAGCGCGGCGATCGCGGCCCACGGCGTTTGCCTGCACTTCCTTGCCGCCGAACGCGCCGCCCATGCGCAGACACTCGACGGTCGACCTGATGCCGCGCGAGGCCGAGCACGCGCGCGCACGATCGTCCTGCGTTTCCGGACGGGTGCTGCGTCGACGAGTGCAGCGACGACGCCGCCGCTCTCGTCGATCCAGGCGATGGCGGCCTGCGTCTCGAGAGTAGAAATGTTCCTGCCCGCCGATCGCCAGCTCGCCATCGATCGCGGCACGCGCTCGACTCGATGCGCCGACATGTCGCCGCTGCGCAGGCGCAACGGCTCGGTCAGGAAGCTTCCGCGCCTCGATCGCCTGTTCGATGGTCAGAATCGGCGGGCAGCGGCTCGTACTGCGACACGCACGCGCTCGGCGCCGCGTCTGCGCGCCTCGAGCGGTCTCGCCCAGCACCCACGCCACGGGCTGCCGGTGAAACATCACCTCGGTCGGGAACAGCGGCTCGTCGTGGCGCGCGGGACCCGTGTCGCCCTCGCCGGGCACGTCGGCCGCCGTCAGCACGGTGACGACGCCTGGTTCGTCGAAGTGCCGGCGCGCATCGAGCGACGTCACGAGCGCGTGCGCGTGCGGTGCGGTCACCGGCCACGCGTGCAGCAGGCGTGGGAAACCGTCCCGGCGAGGTCGTCGGTATACGAGCGCGTCGCCCGTCACGTGTCCGCGCGCGCTCTCGTGCGGAACGGGACTTGACCGGCGATCGTCATGGCGCGATGCTCCCACCAGAATTTTCTCGACCAGGCTCTTCGACACCTCGCGGCGATACTCCTTCGATCCGCGGTGATCGGTCATCGGCTCGAGGACGCGCTCGAGACCCGCTGCGCACGCTCGACGGCAGCCTCGTTCCAGGGCTGGCCGACGACGGCCTGCTCCGGCTTCCCACGACGCGAGCGGTGTCGCCGCGACGCCGCCGAAGACGCGAACCGCGCGCGCGCGCACGCGCGACCGGCGTGCGTCGCGATCGATCGCCATCGCCGCCGCGACCGTGCTGATGTCGTCGAGACGGCGCTTCGCCACTTTGTAGAACCGCACGAACGCCGGGCAGCGGACCGGAATCTCGATTGGTGAGAAGCTCGCCGCGCTGCAAGGGCCGTGCGTCCGGTAGGCGGTGAAGAACGATGCGAGCGGCTGCATCCGCCGGCCGCTGACACCGGCGATATGTATCGAGGCGTCCAGGGCGAGAAGCAGGGGCGCAGAGTCACCGATCGGCGGACGTGGGCGAGATTGCCGCCGAGCGTCGCTCGATTACGTGATCGGCGGCGATGCAAAGAGGGCCAGCCACTCGTGCACAACAGCCGGCGCGTCTCGCCACCGTTGCCCGATGTCGCTCAGCGGAGACAAACGCGCGGCAGCGCCAATCCTCACGTAAGCCCGCGTCGGTTTCCGAGCATCGCACAGCTCGGCAACCGCTTCCACGCTGGCCCAGGTGCGCCCACCGCTTGAAACGAAGGTCTCGACTCCACACCGAGATCGGTGCAGCCGGCGATCAGCGTGGCATCGGGATTTGACCGCAGCGTGGCGACACATGCTCGAGCGTCACCCGGCCGCGAAAAGCCGGCGACCGTGACGCGATCGAGAGGAGGCGCGGGAAGCGAGCGAGGCGATCGCGAGGGGCCGGGCGGCGCCGACCGACGGCCGCTGCCGCATCACGAATGGGGCGATACTCCGGTGCAGCGACAGGAGGTTCCCCGCCATCGGACAGGGATCGCACGGCCCCTCCCGGCCGCCGCGCCGATGCTGCCCGGCGAACAGGCTCATGACGAAGCCCGGGGTGCAGTAGCCGCATTGCGATCCGCCCGCGGCCGCCATCGCCTGCGCTGCACGTCCGACACTCGCCGCGCCCGGCGAGTGACCTCCACGGTGTAGAACTCGCGGTCGGCGGCCATCGGCAGGAACATCAGGCAGCTGTTGACGACGCGGTAGGCGCTGACACCCTCCTCGCCAACGACCATTGCCACCGAACAGGTGCCGCACTCCTTCCGCGCATCCTTCCTTGGCGCCCGTGAGACCGTGGGCCCGAATGAAGTCGAGCAGCGTCACCTGCGACTGGACGTCGCTGACGTGGCACCTCGCGACCGTTCAAACGGAAGGACACACCCATAGAACAAAAGGCCGGGCCCCGCGGGATCCGGCCTCTATCATGCCGCGATTTGCCGCCCGGCTATTCTTTCTTCTTGATCGTGATCTTTTTCAGCGCATCCGCGTCCCCCGGCAGGTCGCCGGTGAAGGGCACCTCGTTCGTCTTGAGGACGTACGCGATGATGTCGACGTACTCCTCGCGCTTCAGCCCCCGGGGTTGTCCTCCGGCATCGTCGACCGCACCTGCTCGACGAGGTTGTTGGCGCTGTAGGTCTCCCAGTTCGACCAGAACATGTCGCCGGTCAACGGCGGCGTTTCCGTCGTCCCCTTCAGGTTCTCCTGGTGGCACATGGCGCACTTGTCGACATAAAGCGCCTTGCCGCGAGCCTGCTGATCGCCCGCGGGAGCCGCGCCGCCGCCCTGCGCGGACAGAGCCACGATTGCCGAACACCAGCCGATGAACGCCGCGAATGCGAGAAATCGAAATCGGTTCATTGGTCCCCCACTACGACGAAGAGGATGGATTATAGGTGAAGACGTAGACTGCCCCGGCTTCCTTCATCGAATTGTCCGCCTGATTGCCGTCGATGCCCTTCGCGCCGCTGTCCTCGCCCACGCGCGCCGACGGCCAGCGTCCGGCCGTCGCGGCTCAGCGCCACCGAGCTGCCGAATTCGTCGAACGCCTCGTTGTTGGAACTCCTTCACGTAGGCCTTCTGCGCCCAGCGTCGTGCCCGCTGCGCGTGAAGAAGTAGACGCGCGCCCGCTTCCTGCGCGGAGTCATCATCCTGCTTGCCGTTGATCCCTGCGCCGCTGCTGTCCTCGAGCTGCGCCGCGACCGCCAGGTGTATTGCCGTCGCCGCTGATCTGCAGGCGCGAGCCGAACCAGTCTTCCTTGCCGGTGTTCGACGCCTTGATGAATGCCTGCTGCGCCCACTGCGTCCGCCTGGCGAACGAAGACCACGGCTGCGCCAACCGACGTGTCGTCCTTCTGGTCGCTGTCGCACGGGTTCGACGGGATTGACGCCGGTCGACATGCAGTCTTCGTCGAGGATGCCTGCCCGCTACGGTGTTGCCGTCGTCGCTGATCGACACGATGACACCGAGCGAATCGCCGCCTTCGGCGTTGGACGCCTTCAGATACGCCTGCAGGGCCCACGTCGTGCCCGAACGCGTGTAGACGTAGATGGCGCCGGTGCCGTTGCGTCGGCGAGGAACGGCCCGTTCGGCCCGTTCACGACGACGCGCGACGCGCCGCCCTCGTCGAACGCTACTCACCGCGAGCGTATTGCCGTCGGCGCTGAGCGCCACCGAATAACCGAACTGCACGTTGGCGGTGGTGTTGGGCGCCTTGACGTACGCCTGCTGCGTCCAGGACGTGCCCGAGCGCACGAAGACGTACGCAGCGCCCGCCGACTGCATCGAGTTGTCTTCCTGGTTGCCGTTGATGCGCCTTCGCGTTGCTGTCCTCGGCGTTGGCACCAACCGCGAGCGTGTTGCCATCGTCGCTCAGCGAGATCGAGAAGCCGAACTGATCGCCGTCACCGAAGTTGCCGTCGGTGCCCGCCTCGCCGGTGTTCGACGCCTTGATGTCGGCCTGCTGCGTCCACGCCGCGCCGCGGCGCGCGAAGACATACACCGCGCCTGCCTGCGGGATCGAGTCGTCGGCCTGATTGCCGTTGATGCCCTTGCGCGGCGCTGGCTTCGAAATACGCCGAAACCGCCATCGTGTTGCCGTCGGCGCTCAACGACGACCACGTGACCGAACTCGGAACCGGTCTGCGGCGTCGACGCCTTCACATACGCCTGCTGTGCCCAGGGGCTCGTCGCGTTGCGGCGGGTGAAGACGTAGACGGCGCCCGCGCTGTAGACCGACGTGTCGTTCTGGTTGCCGTTGATCCCTTTGGCGCCGCTGCTCTCGTTCGGCGCGCCGACGGCCAGCGTCATTGCCGTCGCCGCTGAGCGCGACCGAATCGCCGAGCAGCGTGCCGCCGTTGCCGAAGTGATCGCCCGCGTGCGGTATTGGACGCCTTGATGTACGCCGTCTGTCGCAGACCCGCGGAAGCCGGACTGCGCGACATCCGCGCGACCATCGCGACGCGCTGCCATCGTTGCGACGAGAACAGCCGCCTGCCTTCCTCTCATATGAATGCCTCCGATATAAAGCGATCAATCCGAATGAGCGTTGGGAGTTTACCGCGCCGGTCGCGCCGGCGGTTTAGGCGGCGTCGATGGAGCCGGCTTGACGAACTTTGCGGCGTCGATCGTGACGTTCGGACGGACCTGCGTCAACTCGAAGTTGTCGCGTCCATCGAGCCACGTCATCGTGAACTTGAACGGCATCTTGACGCCGGCAACGTCGCGATAATCCGAGTAGTCGGCCTGCACGGGAATCTTGCCGACCGGCGAATCCGAGAACCGCACCGACCGCGTCAGCAGACCCGTCTTCTGATCGAAATAGAGCGTCACGATCACGCCGCCGGCGGTGTTGCCCTGCACGACGTCGACGTCCTTGTCGTCGATCGTCGTCGACGCCCGACGCGCCACCGCGGCGCGATCTGCTTGATCTGCGCCGGGAAATGCAGCATCGCGTCGATCTTCGCCCCTTCGAGCTCCTGTCCCGCGAGCGGCAGCACATCGACCGGCCGCAGCGGTGCCGCATACCAGGCGTTGCGTGCCGTTGAAGGTCGTCGTGTTGTCGCCGTTGCTGGTGTGAATGACGACCGCTGCGCTGCAGCGCGGCTGGCCTTGACGTATAGCTCGGTCTGGCGCTTGTCGGCCGACTCAGGACCGTAGCCGACGTTGGTGCCCGTTGCAGCGAAGCCCGTGACCGCGGCGGCCTTCTGCGCGCCGCCGACCGCCTGGATGTATGTTGTTGAACACGTCATCCGGCATCGGCGCGAGCGGATTCCTGCGCGATCACGGCGTTCGGATCGGGCAGCGCCAGCGGCCGTACTGGACATTGAAGTCGGGCACCGTCGCGAGGCGCATCCGCGCCGCGATGGCAGGACCAGCAGGTGACCATCTGGCGTCCGCCGAAGTTGTCCTCGTTGATCTTCTGCATCATCTGGATCATCCGGCGCGCCATCCGCTTGCGCGTGTTGTCGGCGGCGAAGCCGTTCCAGTTGCGATCGTCGGCGCATGGCAGTCCTCGCACGACATGCCGAGCGACGCGGAAAAGAACCCCATCGTCGCCATGAACTGGTCGACGGGGATCCCTTTCATCACCTGGACGTTCTTGAAGACCTGGTCGGAGATCGGCGGCTTCTCCGTGGGCGCCTGCGCTTTGACGATCGCCACGCCGACGCAGGCAGGCGATCGAACGCCGCTGCCGCAAATGCCGTCTTCCTCGATCCGAACGTCATGCTGTCTCCAGCTGCGCGAAGCCCCTGATCACAACCTCCGACTTCGCCCAGGGCTCTCCCGAGCATAGTCGAGGATTGAAGACAAGAAGCTGGCCGCAATGCGGCCCATCTTTCTGCAGAAAAATCGATCGTGCGCGTGCTTATTGAGCCGCTGGCGCCGGCTGGCCGAAGTTGGCGGTGCGGTAAATCTCCTTGCCGCTGAATCGGTCATGGTGATCTGCGCCCGCTCGGTCAGGTTCATGACGGGTCGCCGCTCTTGACGACGCGGCCAATCAGCGTGATCGGCATTCCGGCCTTCACCGTCGATGGGCTCCAGCCGAACTGCTTGATCAACTGCTGCGGCCCGCCCATTTCCGCCGTCCAGCGGGTCGTCTTGCCACCATCGTTCACGTCGAAAATGATGAGCGCGTGCGGGTTGACCATCACCAGCTGCACGACGGTCCCTTTCAGCGTGACGGTTGTCTTCGTTGTAGCGTCCTGCATCACCGTGATGTGCCCATGCGGAGCCGGGAATCAGGGCTGCAACGGCGAGTGCAACCGCGCACAGGAAACTCTTCTTCATGGCGGCGATACTCTCTCAAAAACGCAAGAAAGCGGGAAGACGAAAGTGTCTCATCCCGTTGATCCTATGTCAATTACGGTCCGACGTGGCTTGCCAACCGTAGCTCACGCTAACCTTCGCGTAGCACCAGAGCGCAGGTTGGCGGAGAGGGTGGGATTCGAACCCACGTGCCGGTTACCCGACAAGACGCTTTCGAGGCGCCCCCGTTACGACCACTTCGGTACCTCTCCGGTCGAATATCGTGCGCTGAACACGCGACATCAGTAACCGGCGCTTTCCTCGGAAATTCCCGGACGGGCCCCGCGGGCCGCCTCCTCGCGCACCTGGCCCGTGACTTCGAAGCGATAATTCAACCCCGGCGTCTCCAGTCCCCTGCACCGTAGAGACGAGCGCGCCTGTTTGGTTCCACGGCTGACCAGCCTGAAGGATGACGTCAGCCGGCGGCTGGACAGGTGGCAGCGTTGAGCGCGCGGGTCAGCGCGCTTCGGACAACTCCTTCATCTTCTTGAGCAGCGGCTTCGAACCTCGTGCGGCGCTGAGCCTGCACGTCGGCCTTGCCGCGCAGCCTGGTCGGCCTTGTCCGAGATGTCGCAGCATCGAGGCGTACAGCAGCTTCGACGTTTGAGCGGTGACCGGCCTGGCTTCGAGGAAAGCCATGGTACAGGTTGTAGAACTGCCCCTCGCGCACCGGCTGCGTGTAGCCGCATGAGAGATCGGTTTTGCCGACGAGGATCTCCGTGACCTGGTCCGCCGCGCAGCGAACGCACGGTGCCGATACCACCATCGCCGGATTTGATCACGCAGTCCACATCGAGCCACTGGCTGATGTCGCAGTAGCCGCCGACCTTGGCCCAGACAGCCGCGGCCGGTTTCCGCGACGTCGATTTCCATCTTGATCGTCATACCGCGGTCCGCCGCCAGCGCAGGCCAGGCGTACGCGACGGTGCCAAGCAGCGCGGCAATCACGTGATGTCTCATGTGCTCTCCCTTGACGGCTCGTAGCCTACACCCAATGCGCGCAACGGAACCCTGCGGTAGGATCGCGGCCATGCGCCACATCCTCGTCGGCATCACCCTCCTCATCGTCTGTGCCGCGGTGCGTTCCGCGCAGGATCGCAAGGCCGATCTCGTCATGCTGACGAACCAGGGCGCAACGCCGGGGTGAAAGCCCTTGCCGTTGCGTTCGCGCCAGGCGAGCGGCGCACAGAGTGAGCGTCATTCAGGTCGAAGGCGACGCGCTGGAGCAACGCATCAACAGCGGCGCTGCGGACCTCGTGACCGCCAATCCGGAGACGCTCGAGCCGTTCGTCAAGAACGGCAAGGTCGTCGCCAGCACCGTGACGCCGTTCGTGCTGGCGGGCTTAGGTCTTTCCGTGCGGGCAGGCGCGCCGAAGCCGGACATCAGCACCGTGGACGCGTCAAGGCGGCGCTGCTCGCGGCAAAGTCGATCGGCTATTCGCGCGGCTGCAGCGGCACGCATACCGCTGAGGGATCGCGCAGCTCGGCCTCACCGAGCAGCTGAAGGCCAGGACGAAGTTCACGAGCGGCGGTCCCGTCACCGACTACCTGGCGCGCGGCGACTTCGAGATCGGCCTTCAGCAGACCAACATCATGGTCGGCGTCCCGGAACGGACTATGTCGGGCCGCTGCCTGGCTCCTGAACACGCCGTGTCCGTCGAGCGTCGCGTTGCTGACCTCGTCGAGGCAGCCCGACGCCGCGCGCGCGATGATTGCGTTCATGATTTCGCCGCCGGCCGCGCCGCTGCTTCGCCAGACGCACGTGGAACCGGCCAGGCCGGGAGCAACCTCAGGCAGATAATCACTCGCCCCGCCTCTTTTTGTGTGTGCCGTCGGCCACTCCTCCTCGGGTAGAATCCGCCCCGAGGTGACGCGATGACCAAGCGGACCTTCGTTTCAGCACTCATGTCGGCGGCGGTAACGGCGGCGTTGACCCTGGTGCCAGGTGTCGCGTCCGGTCAGAAAACTGCGCCCTACAACCCGCCGAAAACGCCCGACGGCCAGCCAAACATTCAGGGCCACTACGCGCCTGACGCCCCAACGCGCAGCACAGTCTCGAAGAAGGCGAGGATCCCGAAAACACGCTCGGTCGTGGCCAGCGCACTGCGGCGCAGCTTGCCGAGGCGCTGGAAGAACCGGCAGGTGATCATCGTCGATCCCGAGCCGGGCCCCCATATTCCGTATCAACCCGCGGCGCGCGAGAAGCAGCGCCAGTTGCTCGAGGCAGAGGTTCGTCCCGCTCAAGGTCACCGACATCGAGCCGGAGGATCGCTGCTCACTCGAGGGCATTCCGCGCAGCAACTATCGCGGCGACATCGAAATCATTCAGTCTCCAAGCCAGGTCACGATGCTCTCACACCTGGAACCATGCCTACCGGACGATCCCGGTCGATGGACGTCAGCACCCCGGAGCGGCCATCAAACTGTTCAACGGGAATTCAGTCGGCCGCTGGGAGGGCAACACGCTGGTGGTTGACGTGACCGATCTCAACGACCTCACGTGGTTCGACGCGCACGGCACTCGCACCACAGCGACGCGCTGCACGTTGTCGAGCGCTGGACGATCGTGGACGCCAAGACGATCAACTACGAAGCCACCATGGACGATCCGAAGGTGTTCACGCGGCCCTGGACGATCGCCTATCCGATGAGGCGTGCAAAGCGGTGAGGAGATGCTTACGAAGAGGCGTGCGTCGAGGGGAACGATCCCACCACCGAAGGCGAGACTCTGCCGCGGGCCGCGATCTCGCGGCCAAAGCGGATCAAGGGCCGCCACGAGCACACCAAAGGCTTCTACGACGAGAAGTAGTGCCAGCGGCATTATGACCGGCGCTTTCCTCGGAAAATTCCTGGATGAGCCTCGGGCCGCCCCTCGCGCACCGCGGCCCGTGACTTCGAAGCGATGGTTCAGCCCCGGCGTCTCCAGTCCCCGCATGCGTAGAAACAAGCGCGCCCGTTTTCGGTTCCACCGCACCGCACACGAACCTGCGGACGCGCGCGTGGACGAGGGCGCCCACGCACATCAGGCACGGCTCGAGGGTGACGTATACGTCCGCGGTGGTCAGACGGTAATTGCCGACAATCCGCGCGGCCTCGCGAGCACCAGCACCTCCGCGTGTGCGGTCGGATCGCACGCCGATATCGGCTGGTTGAAACTCGCGCGCGACGATCGCGTCGTCAATGACGAGCACGGCGCCGATGGGCACCTCGCCTGCCGCGAGCGCGAGCCGCGCCTGCTCGAGCGCAGCGTCCATGAACGCCTCGTGCGACATCGGGCGAAACATTATCACAGCGGGCAGTCAGGCAGGGCAGAAGCAGCGCGATGCAGTGCATTGGCGATTTGGGAGTTTGGCGACTTGGAACTTGGATTTACTTAACGGCTGTAGACGACGCGAAGGTCGCGCGTGCCCGGGCAGCGGCGACGCGCGGCTCCTGGTTGTCTCGCGTGCGCTGCTCGGTGCGCATCGCGGCGCCGACGATGCGCCCGAGGTGCGGCGCCATCATTTCGACGAGCCGGCTCTGATCCTCGGTGAACGCCTGCGACGCGGCCGCATACGCCGTGAAGACGCCGACCACGCGTTCGCCGTCGAAGAGCGGCGTGCTCAGCGCGCTTCCGAGCTTGACGCCGCGATCGTACAGGTCCAGCGCGGCGTCGGAGTTGGCGATCGTCTGGCGGCACGCGGCCACCCATCCGCTCAGGCGTTCGCTCATCGCGATCGACGTGCCACGCAGCACCGCCGCGTGCTCACCCATCGCATGCCGCGCGACGAGATGTCCGGAGGCCGCATCGTGAATGTAAAACGCGAACGTCGTGTCCGGGAGGATACGCGAGAGGGCGCCGTCGCCAGCGCGGCGGCGTCGGCAAACGTCGCCTCTCCGCCGAGCACGCGTGACAGGCTGATGATGGCCAGCAGGTCGTCGGGCGCGTCCCCGCGAACGTCCGTGACCGGCGCAGGCGGCGGCTGCGGCGCCGAAATCGGCGCGGCCGATCTTCGACAGCGCTTCCTGGTGCGGCACCGGTTCCATCACCTCCGCCGCGATCTCGCGATACACCTTCATGAAGGTGTCCACGACCTGTCGGGTCGTACATCTTGCCGCGCCGGTCGATGACGATCTTCATCGCCTCGGCGTCGGTCAACGCGGGCCGGTACGGTCTGATCTGACGTCAACGCGTCGTAGCAGTCCACGACGGAGAGGATGCGCGCGCCGATCGGAATGTCGTGACCCTTGAGGCCGCGCGGATACCCGGTGCCATCCCAGCTCTCGTGATGCGCGCGGACAATCGGCACGACGGGATACGGGAAATCAATCGCGGAGAGGATGTCGGCGCCGACATCCACGTGCAGCTTCATCTGCTCGAACTCGACCGGCGTCAGCTTGCCGGGCTTGTTCAGAATGTGCTCGGGCACGGCGAGCTTGCCCGTGTCGTGCAGCAGCGCGGCGGCGTTGATGGCCTTGATCGTCTCGCTCGTCGGTGACGCCGAGCGCCTTGGCCAGGCCGATCGCGAATTTCTGCACGCGGCGGATATGGTCGGAGGTGACGCCGTCCTTCGCCTCGATCGCCGTCGCGAGCGTCTCGATGCGTGGAGAGATAGAGCTTGTCCACCGTCTGGACGTATCGCTCGGCATCGCTCAGGCGCCCTGTAATCGATCGCAGCGTCAGGTGCAGCACCACGACGAGCGGCGTCGACGGCCAGCGCCGCCATGGCACCGCCCGACCGCATCGCGACGACGAAGCAGAACGCGGCCGACGCGGCCGCGACGTAGTTGACCGACAGCGGCCACAGCCGTTTCCACACCGCCGGAGATGCTGGTATTGGTTTCGAGCGCGATCGCGATGGCGAGCAGGCCCGAGTTCAGGCCGAGATACACCGCCGTCAGCGCCGTCGAGCGGCAGAATCGTCTGCGTGACGTGCGTGGACTGGTCGAGCGGCGCTCCGCCACAGCAGCTCGAAGACCCAGGTGGCGATGCCGAGCGACAGCGCCGGCTGCGCCGCGTTGAACAGCAGCCGCTGGATGCGTAGCCCCGGCGCCAGCACAGGTGAGCGGCGCTGTCGATGCGCGAGCGCCACCATCGCCGAGCGCGGGACTCGAACAGCATCGCGGAGGCGATGAAGAAGGTGTCCGACGCCGGAGACGACGCGCGTTCACGCCTGGAATCTTGACCGCGCACAGCGCCCGCAATCAGCCCCAGCCCGGCGAACACGAGCGTGTTCAACGGCGGCGGCGTCATCGATCATCGCGTAGATCGCGAGCCGCGATGGCGGCAAAGCCAAAACAATCACCGCCCCGACGTGAACGTCGAGGGCGGTGATTGCAGAGCGCCGGGATGATTGCCCCTCGCCGGTGCTCGGGGCACGCTGGGGTTGGCCATCAATGCACGCTGTCGGAAATCGCGGTCGCATCACCCCACACGAGGTGATAGTCGTCGGTGAGTGTCGTTGTCGCCCCACACGAGGTGTTGTCCCTCGGGCGAATAGACGTCGTCTCCCCACGACGAGATGCTCGTTGGCCGTCCAGTAGGAGACGTCGCCAAAGAGGATCCGCTTGGGCGCGAGGAGGCTGATCGGATTGGTCAGCCCGATCAGATTCAGCTTGCCCGACGAGAGCTGATTCGGATTGAGCAGGATGCCAGGCAGCTCGAGAGATGTCGAGCAGGCGGATGCCGCTGCCGTTATACAGGTTCGGTCTGCAGCTCACCCGAGTCCCAGAACGACATGCCGCCCGAGCGGTCGAGCAGCAGGTTCACCAGCGACGAGAGGAGGCCGGAGTTTGCCTGGACCTGGCGCGAGGTCCAGAAGTTCGCGTTGCCGGCGCCGGCGCCGCACACGCCCGCCTCCACCATGTAGCTCGAGACCGGACTGCAGCACGAACTTCACCTGCGAGACGTTCATCGTCGGCTGCGCCTGCAGCAGCAACGCGGCGGCGCCGCTGATCATCGGCGCCGACATGCTCGTGCCGCTCATCCTGAGATAGCCGTTGTTGCCCGAGCCCGCGATGTGCTCGCTCGGGTAATGCGTCGCGATGTGCGAGCCCGGCGCCTCGAGCGAAATGATCTTGTTGCCGGGCGCGGCGAGATCGGGCTTCGCGTTGTTGTCCCACTTGCTCGGCCCGCGCGACGAATACGTCGTCACCGTATCGTCGTCACGCGAGGCGTGCCCCAGGTGTTGGTCGCGCCAACGGTGATCGCATACGGCGAGTTGCCGGGCGACGCGATGCCGCCGAGCACCGGCGTGCCGTCAGCCAGCTTTCCGGCGTTGCCGGCCGCGGCGACGACGATGATGCCCGCGCGGTAGGCGCGCTCCACCGCCGCGCAGAGCGGGTCGAAGGCGACCGGCTCGGTCACCGCGTGGCCGAGCGACAGGTTGATGATCTTGATGTGGTATTTCGCCTTGTTGCGCGATGACCCAGTCGATGCCCGCAATCACGTCGCTGGTGTTGCCGACGCCGTCGTCGCCGAGCACGCGGACGTTCACGAGCTGGGCGCCGGGCGCAATGCCGCCGGTGTACTAGCGGCGTCACGCCCGCGCGCGTAGCTGCCGCTGCCGGTGATGATTCCCGCGACGTGCGTGCCGTGGCCGTATTCGTCGGTGGTCGATTCGCCCGCGATCATGCTGACGCTCGCGAGCACCTTTCCGGTGAGCGCCTTGTGCGACGCGATGCCCGGAGTCGAGCACCGCGACGACGACGCCCTGTCCCGTGACGCCGGGGATGCCGCCGAGACCCAGCAGGCCGCCGCTCTTGCCGGCGCGCACCTGGTTCGGCGGCCGTCGCCTGGGTTGGAGATCGCTCATGAAGTCGGCGACCGGTAAGATCACCCGGACAGGTGTTCGATGCCCGGTTCGTCGCGCAGCGCGTCGATCTGCGCCGAGGTCGCCTCGAGCACCGCGGCGCCGTTGAGGAACCTGTGAACGACCGACAGGCCATGGCGCGCGGCGACCGCACGCACGTTGTCGTTCTGTCCCGTGCGCGATGACGCGAACGGCCTTCGTCGGAATGTGCCGCCTGGAACGCGCGGAGGTCATCCGACAGCGACGCGCGTTGACGAAGCTGGCCGGTGCTGCGCGGCGCCGTTGCGGCGGCGACCGCTGCGGCACACACGACGGCCAGGACGATCAGTTTTCGGAACTGCACTCACCCGCGTTTCGTCATGGAACGCGTCACTTTGCGACACACGAAGCGCCCGTGAAGGACTGCAACGGACAGACCGATCAGCTCAGCTGCACGCGCGATCCTGTTGACTGCGAACGAGTTGGCGCGCGATGGCGACCGGCGAGGCGTCACAGCGACGCCGCGCGGCGTGTGCGTTCATGCGAGACATGTGCGGGCGTGCGGGCGCGGACGTGCTCCGGGTAATCCGCCGCAGACTCAACGAGTTCGAGGCCGTGTTCCGGATTCGGAACACGGTTGCACCGGTTTGGGGCACGCCGAAAATCCCAAATCCCAAATCCCGTAAATCCCAAATCCCAAGGCGCATGACGCCGCGGCAACGTGCTGCTTGGGAGTTGGACGTTGGGAGTTGGGAGTTAACCGAGAAAGAAGCGGTAGGCGGGGTTGTCGGACTCGATCGTGTACTCGTAGCCGAGGCCTTCGAGAAACGATCTGAAGGCGCCGGCAGATCGTCGTCTTCGACTTCGAGGCCCGCCAGCACCGCGGCCGAAATCGGATCCGTGATTGCGATAGTGGAACAGGCTGATGTTCCAGCGGCCCGCCGAGCGCGTCGAGGAAGTTGCGCGAGCGCGCCCGGACGCTCGGGAAACTCGAATCGGCACAGCCGCTCGTGCTGCACCTCGGGCGCGTGTCCACCGACCATGTGCCGCACGTGCAGCTTCGCCATCTCGTTGTCCGTGAGATCGACGGTCTCGTAGCCCGCTGGTGCGGAGCTGGCGCGATGAGCGCTTCGGCGTCCTGGCGTGACTGCGTCGCGAAGCCGACGAAGATGTGCGCCTGCTGCCGCGCCCGAGAGGCGATAGTTGAACTCGGTGACGACGCGGCGGCCGATGGCGCCGCAGAACTCGCGGAACGCCCCTTCCGCTCGGGGATGGTGACGGCGATGAGCGCCTCGCGCGCTTCGCCGAGCTTCCGCCCGCTCGGCGACGAAGCCGCAGGCGGTCGAAGTTCATGTTGGCGCCGCTCAGCACCGCCACCAGCATCTGGTCGCGGACGGCCCTCGCGCTCGACCCACGTCTTCAAGCCCGCGCGGTCGCGAGCGCACCCGCGGGCTCCATGATCGTGCGCGTGTCGTCGAAGATGTCCTTGATCGCCGCGCAGACCTCGTCGTTGGTCACGCGGACGACTCTCGTCCACGGTCTCACTGGCAATCGCGAACGTCAGCTCACCGACCTCGCGCACGGCGACACCGTCGGCGAAGAGCCCGACGTGATCGAGGTGGACGCGCGTGCTCTCCCGCAGCGACCGGTACATGCGCGTCGGCCTCGAACGGCTCGACGCCGATCACCTTCACGTCCGGCCGCAGCGCCTTGATGTAGCCGGCAATGCCGGCGATGAGCCCTCCGCCGCCGACCGGAACGAACACGGCCGAGAGATGATCCTGGCTGTGGCGCAGGATCTCGGCGCCGATGGTCCCCTGCCCCGCGATGACGAGCGGGTCGTCGAACGGAGTGGATGAAGGTCATGCCGGTCTGGGCGACGAGCGTGTCGCAGTGCGCCTTGGCGTCGCCGTAGCTGTCGCCCGGCAGGCACGACCTCGGCGCCCATCGCGCGCACCGCATCGACCTTGATCCGCGGCGTGGTCTGCGGCATGACGATGACCGCGCGCGCAGTCCGAGCTTGCGCGCGGAGAACGCGACGCCCTGCGAATGGTTGCCGGCGCTGGCGGTGATGATGCCGCGGGCGCGCTCGTCCGGCGTCAGGTGCGCGATCTTGTTGTAGGCGCCGCGCAGCTTGAAGCTGAACACCGGCTGCAGGTCCTCGCGCTTGAGCGAGCACGGTGTTGCCCGAGGCGGCGACAGAGTCCGGGCGCCGGGTCGAGCGGCGTCTCGCGCGCGACGTCGTAGACGCGGCTCGTGAGGATGTTGTGGAGAAGCGTGGTGAGCGGCGAATTCACGTGGCCGGGAACAGCATCATAGCTGCCCGGCCACCTTGAGTCGACTCGTCACCGGGGTCTGACCCCGGTGATGCGCCGTCGCGGGTCTGACCCCGGAGTGACGGCGCGGGATGAAGTTGCCCGCGTAGAGGTCCGCCATCAGGCGCGTGGCGCCGAACATCGAGAGCGGCCTGCGCGACGACCTGGACACGGCCTGCCGTCGACGGCTTCAGCAGATCGCCGCCGCGTTCGGCTCCGCATCCACCAGCGAATAGGTGCTTCCGGAGCATCTCGAGCCGATGCACGTCGCCGTTGCCGACCATCGGCTTGCCGTGCCGCCGCGCCCAGCGCCGGGCGATGGTGTTGAAGTTGATGCGCGGCGTGAACATCGCGTTCCCACTCGACGGCGTCGAACAGGCGCTGCGTAAGCGTTCGTCCACCACGCGCAGCGCGCTGCCGGCCGGAAAGAACGGGTGCGGCGCGATGACGAGATCCTTTCGCGTTCGCACGCCGGCTCAGACGCCGCCAGGTCGGCAAAACGAATTCGACCGGATTCCGGCGGCGCATGCTCGTAACTCGCGAGGAGCACGCCGGCGGCCACCCGATCGTCCGGTTCAATGCCTGGAATGGCGGACGTCGATGCCGCGGCGCTGGTGAAAGCCCGATACGGTGCCGGGTCGAGCTGTTTATCGCGTAGCGGGCGATTGCGGCAGCAGATCGAACCCGGGAGCCGCTGGCGCGTCAACTGTTCATGCGTCGTGGCAATGCGATCCGAGGGGTCGTCCGCAAAGAACTATGCGCGGGTGGAAGGTCGACTTCATGATTTCCGACCACAGCGCCGCAATTCCTCACGCCAGCTTCACAAGTCCTGCCTGTCCGGTCAGGCCATCCGCCAGCGTTTATAGGGTCAACAGTGCGCTCTTCCTTTAGAAACCGCTGGAGTTACCAGAGCACGTGATTAGCGCCGGCGGCTGAGCTTAACCTTTAACGTGACCCTTGCTTCATATTTTCCCAACCGCCCGAGAACTTTGCGATGAAAATTACGTTTCAGCTCAGGCGAGAATCACGACCATTGCGTTAGTTCACATCGCTCCTGCATGCCTCGATATGCCGTTTCCTACGCAGAATCGCAGTTCGCGCGACCACTGACAACGCGGCGAAACCGCCCACAGGCCTCCGTTAACCCCGGCATCCGCCCGCTATTGATCGCGTTGGCGCCACCGGCCTGACGATCACCGCTGCGGGGCTGCACTTCTGCGCCAGCGGCTGGAAACGAGCCACGGCGCTGGCCCGCTCGTAAACCACGGTGGTCCCCGTCATCAGCAATGCTGCCGTTAGCTTTTGGCGCGTGGATTGAATAGCAAATGTCAGCGTTAGCAACCACAAACGTCGATGGTTACTCGTCGCGCCAGTGAGGTTTGTACAGACGCGCTCGCGACAGAGCTTCTGAGCTCCGCCCAAAGCCGAAAAACAATCCTGGATCGATCGATCTCCGTGGCACAGGCGCGATCCATCGCAGCGACCCGTACAATCGGAAGGTTACGTCGTGATCGGAGAGAACTGGGTGGAAGGCCAATATCCAGAGATTCTGCCATCCAGCTTCATTGCCGTGAGAGTTCGACAGCGGAAGTCGGCGTGAATCGCGGGGCACTCAAATAATTACTGCTGGTAACGTCGTGGCTGCATGCAGTGATGATCCGGAAGGCGCAGTCGTTCACCGTTCTGCGGGGCTACCACACCACTTCAATCTGGCGGCAGATTCGGACATCCGTCGCCGGGTAATATCCTGCACTTGATCGCAACGACGCCAAAGTTAGCGTCAGATCTTTACCCAGGTGGTTAGCGATGACGATCGCTCTCCTGAGCCACCAGCCACGAGAGAGGCCGCCGTACCGATCCGATGTTGAACGCGTGGATGACACCGCGCGCTGAGGACGATGCGGCACAAACCAGGTCGGATGGCCAACGGGGGCTTCGCCGTGCAGCCGGAGTTCCGAATGGAGGCGCGTCGCTGCATTCGGGCTATCCGGACCATCCGCCCCGGTGTGCCGTCGCGGTCCATTACCGCCTGTAGACCCCACGTTCGCCGCCCTGATGCGGGTAGCGTGGGGCGCACCGGGCGACGGCGAGCACCACCTCGACTCATAACCGCCGCAGATACGATCTGCAGAACGCGCTAAAGCTGCGATGCGCCCGGCGTCAGAGGTCTGAACGACCGCGCGCGCTGACGACGCGTCTTCGCGGACTTCTGGCTGCTCGGCGGCGCGAGTCTGCTGGTGTGGCTGGTCGATGATCGGCGGTGCAGGGAGTTCCGCACCGAGTCGGGCGATCGACCAGCATTTCAAGAACCTCACGTATCACGACGGCGTCGCTGTCGCTGCTCGTCAACTACCCGCACTTCCTCGATCTCGCATAAGCTCGCGCTGCACACGCGCGGCCGCGTCGTTCGTCCGCCACGCACCGGTGGCAGCTGCATCGCGGTGCCGGTCGCTGATGGTCATGCGACGTTCGCCGTGGGCGTTCGCGCGCTACGACGTGCCGGTCTCAACAGCTGCCGCTCGTGTCGTTGCTGTCAGCGCGACCGTGCAGCGCGGCTTGGGGCAACAACGCGCGCGTGCTGTCGGGCCCGCGCCTCGGCGACCTCCGCTCACCGCGATCACGTTCAACGTGATGCTGTTCACGGTCGGGTGGCACTACATCGAAGCAGGTGTTCGGCTGCATGATGGTCTACGCACTTCGACAGTATCCGATGTCGCGCGCAGCGGACGATCACGAAGTCGCGCGCTGCTCAGCATCTGGTGGCTGCAACTTCGCGCAGGGCAACACAGGGCGCGCCAGAACAACGTTCTCGCAGTTCAGCTACTACTCGTTCGACCTGCCCGACATCCTCGGTGCCGATCACCGAGCCGCGATCGTCGCCGCCGGCATCGTGCTGGTCGGCGCACGCAGGTGTTCTGGAAGAACTACAACGGAGCGCGGACGCGCACCAGGCGTGAACATGGTCGTGCCGTTCGTTGCGCTCTACGTCTGGTGGCTGCCGATCACGCGGCAGTTCGAGTTCTACTTTCCTGCTGACGCCGCTCTTCCACTCGCTGCAGCATTCTGGCCTTCGTCTACAAGATGGAGGATGACCTGCGGCTGCGCGCGCTCGATCATCCTGAGGTCCGCGGCACGGTCGATCGCGGTGGGCACGGTGCTGGCCGGGTGGCTGGCGTTCGAGTTCGCTGCCGAACGAGGTGGACACCGGCGCTCGGCACGTTCAACTCGTGGCAGATGTTTTCTTCTTCACCGCGGCGATGCTTGTTCATCAACATCCACCACTACTTCATCGACAACGTGCTCTGGCGCTTCAGGGATCCGGAGATCCAAGATCGCCAGCTGATCGTTCGATCGGAACAGAAGGTGCCGTGATCACTCCGGACTGCCTCGTTCTGATCAGTTCAACTTGTGGAAGAGAAATCGAAGAGCGGCGAACTGGTCCAGAACGTCGATCGAACGCGTCCAACGCCCGAACGACCCGGAACGCCGCCTGACCCGCGTGGAACGACCTGAACGATGCTACGAAACCGCAGAGACGATAATAGTCGCGCCGAATCCGCTCAGCACTGCGCCGGTTCCGCGTAACCAGGGAGGGATCCCACGTTTGGCGCACGAAGCCCATTCGCGCCCCGTATTCGTGCGCTTGCGGATCCAGACCCGGCCGCCGCCCAGGACTGGATCAATTGCACTGTGAACATCCCTGACGGCTTCCGCAGCTCTCTTCCAGGCCAGCCGAAGGTGACGACGTGGCATCACGTGGACGACCGAACAGCGGAGCGCCCGCAAGCTGGCGCATGTCTACAGCGCCAGAGTTCAAAGAAAGAAGTTGGTGAGCACGCGACGGTCGCCAGACTGGGATAACATGATTGAAGCAGGGCGTATCGAGCGCGGAGTGGTGAAACTCGGCGCCGAGCCTTTGGTGTCGCAGCGACATCAGCTGGGTCACATTGGAAGCACATGATCCAGGCGTGGCGCGACATGATCTTCGCAGCGAAGCAGATTCCAGCAAGGACGCCGGGTGATGACCAACCACATCGGCAGCACCAGACCTGGATTGAATGGCGCTGGAGTTTGCTGATCAGCAACGCGATCGTCGCGCACGTTCGTCTTCATCGCCATGCAACGAGAACGCGCGGCATCCCGATGGCATCGGTCCCCAGCGGATACCCGCGCAAGCTGGTCTCTTCCAGCAGTCGATGGATTTAACACAAGACGGCTGAGGTGATCCGCTTACCGGATCGATGCACTTTCGAACGAGACCTGCTGGGCTGGTGCCAGCTTCCTGACGCGCCTCGCATCGGTGGCGAGGCGGAGCGCCGGGCCGCTAATACACCTGGAACGAAGTACAC
>ERZ1370068.9883-contig-8628_pt1 | contig 43645 bp, 50 predicted proteins | sample MGYA00561227_ERZ1370068 | MGnify/ENA primary metagenome ERZ1370068 (study PRJEB38410, sample SAMEA6850437) | metagenome | study: Metagenomic assessment of the ecological functions of the soil: analysis of the soil microbiota associated with the...
GTATTACTTCGTTCAGTTACGTATTGCTGAAGCCGACAAGTTCACGGTCTGGCCCGACGAGCGCCGGCAGCGCAGGCAGCGCATGAACACCCGCGATCTGACCGAACCGGCACCGCCGACAACGGCGATCGGCGCCAGGCTGCACGCGATCAGCTGATGTTTCACCTGACCGGTCGCTGCCAAGGCGACGACACAGGCGCCGATCGACGGCCTCGGGCACCGCGATCCGGCCCTGCTCGCGCCGTACCGCGATCTCGCCTCCCCTGCATCATGACTTTCCCGCTGGTGCTGACGGCCTGGCCGGCGAAGGCGAGTTCGTGCGCTCGCTGAGCGGCCTGGTCGATTCGCTCCTGCGCGACGTCGCGCCGCGCGGCATCGAGGGCGAGCGCTTGCGCCGCCACGCCTTGCACAGCTCGAACAGGAAATCCGTCGCCGTCGACGCCATGGCGTGACCAGCACGCTCGCCGGAGCATGGCAGCAGGCTGCGGCGACGCTCGGCGGGCGCGAGAGGGCGGTGCCTCGACAGGTGCTGCGCCAGGCCGGCACTGCGTTGCCCGTCGACGGCGAGCTCCTCGGCTGCTCGGCCGACACGGCGGCGCTGCCTGGTCACGCACGCCTGGCGCGCCGCGCAACGGGCAAAGGCGCGTCGCTTCCACGCCGAGCTCGGACGTCTCGTGCGAAGGTATCGGACATCCTGCGCGCGGCGTTCCACCATTCGCAGGCCGGACGGCAAGCGCAGAGCCTGCGCGAATCGATCGGCGGCCCGCATCAGGACGCTTTGATTTCGATGTCCTGTCGCGAATCGTCGGCAAGGGTTCCCGCGACAGGCTGCCGACGCCGCCCGGCTGAGCGCCTGGTCGCACCCTCCGGCGTCCTCGAGTCGCAGCGATTCTTCCCCGCGGGCAGGCCGGCGGCGGCTGCGCCGGCGGCGACGGGTCGTTCGGTTTCGTGTTCGACGACTGCGCCGCCGCGACCAGGCGTTTCGCGGGCGGATCGCCGCAGCTCGTGGCGCTGGTGAAAGGCGATGTCGAGTAGCCGGGCTCGAAGTCGAGGTCGCTACGTCGACGCCGAGCACGACGGCGTGTTCGAGGCCTTCGACAGGCTGTCGTTGACGAGCGAGGGCGTGGCACGCTTCCCCGACTACCTGGTGTGCATCTCCGCCGATCGCAACGACGCCCGGGAACGCCGGCCTGCTCGGGGATGCTCTCAGGCGGGTTGCCAGCGAGATCGCCAGTGCAGACCTCCGTCTGTTCGAGGAAACGTCCATCGGCACCGGCCATTTCGCGTTCGGCGTTCGCAGCGCGCGACTCGCGACGGCGGCGATGGCGCTGGGCGGCATGTTCGTGCTCCAGTCGCCGAACGCCAGCCTCACACGCGCTGCGCACACCAGATCGCCAGTAGCCTCGCCTGCCGGGGCGGCGCTCTTCAGCGTCTTCGCGGGATCGCGCCAGCCGGCCGATCGCCTGCCTCCTTACCTGACCGCGGCAGCGGCGCTGCAGGCGCGCGCCTTCCGGCGTTCAGCTACGACGCCGCGGCCGGTCTCAACTGGGCGGCGCTTTTCCCTCGAAGAACAATCCCCAACCCGATGACGACTGTGTAGGTCAGGCGTCTCGACTTCTACGCCGACCCGGCGCTGCAGCGGGTGAGCGAGCGCTGGGCCTTTCACCTTCGCCGACTTCGCGCGTTGTGCGACCACGCGCCACCGCCGCCACTTCGCACGAGCGTGCCGCGCGAACGCTGGAACGACGCCATGCTGCCCGTCGCCGACCTGGCTGGCGCTCGACGAAACGAGGCGGCGCAGCGCGTTCCCTACGTGCTCGCGGTCGACGCCGACGATGCCGCACCGTTTGGTCGCGTCGACCTGCGCCTGATGCAGGCAGCGCGCCGTTGCCTGCTTCTCTGGCAACGCCTGCGGGCACAGTGGCGTCACGACCACATGCCGAACGACTGCTGGCGACGGAGAGGCGGCGTGGACCGCGGCGCAGGCGTCTTCGGCGCCTCATCAGCGCGGCGGGAGCGCTCGCCACGCCTAAGCGCCTGCGCCAGAAACCGCCACCGATCGCGACCGAGCGCGCCGCGCCGGCCGCGCACTCACCGGACGAAGCGTCCGGATCGAGACGTCTCGCTGTCCGAGCTGCAACGGTGCCAGTTGATCGACCGCATGTTCGCTTACGACGAGCGCAAGCAGGCGCATCTCAAGGATGTCACCGCCGGCACCTACCGCCAGCTCGTCGAAGCGGCCGAGCGCGGTGGCGATCGTTGTTCATCCCGGTAAGCGCGCGATCCGAAGGAGCTCGGTCTGGCCAGCTCTCGAGCGCGCCGCGGCATTCGCTGACGCCGGGCCGATGCCGAGACCGACGAGGCAACGACCGGGCGGATCGCAGGCAAGTTGATCAGCGTTGCGGCGCCGCGGCGGTCGGTGTCGGCGGATGGAGACTTCCGAAGTCGAGCCGGTGCGCCACTTCGGCGCCGATCGCCAGGCTCGCCGTCAGTCCCGGCGACTCGATGCCGAACAAGGTTCACCAGACCAGCGACGCCATGCGCCTCGGGTCCTTGCTGCATGAAGTCGCTCGGCACGCGCCCGGTCCCTGCAGCTTCGGCCGCACGCCGCTGTACGCCGGCACCAGCGTCCCGATCCTCGAGCCCGGGCCAGTAGCGGCGGACGGCGGCGTAGGAACGGCGCGGCGCGCGCCGGGTCGACAGCGTAGTCGTCGCGTCAGGTGACGCGACGTCAGCCACTCGACGTCAGGTCCGAACGCGGCGAATTCGCGATCCGCGGGAGCAGGCAGGCACGGGCCGCTCTCGCCCGCGACCAGGCCAGAAGCAGGTGACCGAAGGCCGCGATTTTTCCCACGGGGCTTGCTGACTGATCACCAGTCGAGCCCGGTGCAATCGTCCGCTCCGACTTCCCAGGTTAGAAGCGCTCTCCCTTCTGGATGCACGACACGCGCCGGGTCCGGAAGAGCCCCAGCAGTGTTTCCCCTTTCGTTCAGGCACTTAGCGACTACTAGTTTTCCGCATGCGAATGGCATAGCCGTTGCGATCTCACTCCTCGTGAAGAACATCTGATGCGGCCTCGGCGAGTCGCCGCGACAAGGAGGTGAACATGGGCTGAATACGAGAAGCTGCTACAGGTTGGCGGTGCCATTGCTTGCAGCCGCAATGCTCATCGCATGCGGAGGAGACGACGACACGCCCGCGCCGACGATTGATCTGCTGTCATCAAGCCCGAGTACGTGGTGGCGGTGACGCCTTGATCGCAGTGCGGGGTGCCAGGACGCTCTCAGCCACGCTGAACGGCATGACGTCAGCGCCGCATTTAGGAGCGATCCGAATGACGCGACGCGCAGGATCGGCTTGGTCTCGGGTTTGGCGAACAGACAGCCCTTCATCGCCTCGGTCAGCGGCGCCGGCGCCCAGCCTGAGCCTGACCAGCTACCCGATCACCGGCCCGATGATTTCGGAGCCGCTGCTCGCCTATATCCTGCTGGGCCATTACCTTCACGCTGCCAGACGGCACGAAGCTCGGCGCGGCCACCGACGCGAACTGCTCGGCGCCGACAAGGTGCAGTACGTCTACCGCTCGACCGCGGGCGGGGGCGCTGAAGCCGATGCCCTCGACGACGAGCTGCCGGCCGACGTCGCGCGGACGACGACGCTTTTACGGCGCTCGGCGTGACCGTCGCCGTTCGTGGTGCGCGTCGAGACCGGGGCGATGAACCGCGGCGCATCTGCCAGAACGCCGATCCGCACGATCCCAACCAGGGATCCGGCGCGACCGCCATCCGACGACACCGCCGCCGGGCGTGGAACCGGCGGCTGATCGCGATCCACGGCAGCGGCTGCCCGGGCGCTGGTACATCGGAGGGCGCGGCCATGGGCGTGAGCCCGCTCCGACGTGACGCGTCTCGGCGAGGGCTACGCGCTCTTCATCAACACGCTGAACCACCCGACCAACAGCTGCAACGCGATCCTCGCCGCGCGAGACGACGATGATGGGCAAGGAGCACTTCATCGAAGACGTTCGGCGTGCCGCATCTACACGATGAGCACCGGCGGCTCCGGCGGCGCCTACACGAGCCTGCAGATCGCCGACGCCTATCCCGGGCCTCTTCGACGGCGTGGTCATCAACGCCACCTTCCCCGACGCGCTGTCGATCTCGATGTAGCCACTCGACGGCAAGCTGCTCAGTCACTACCTCTGCGCCAGCAACACCACCGCCTTCACCGAGCCGCAGATGGTGGCCGTGTCCGGGGCACAAGAACGCTCGTGCCTGATGCCGACCTGAACGCGCGCAATCAGGGCGCACCGATCCTGTCCCCGGGCGGGTCGGGCGACACCGGCGACCCGATCCTCGAGTGGCTATGCCTCGGCGGTGTGGAACGCCGCCGATGCCGGTGGCACTGCGATACACCCGACGACCAGCCCGAAGGGTGCGCGCCCGACCGTCTTCGATGTCGGCCGCAACATCTTCGGCGTCGATCGGCGACCACCGGCTTCGCGCTGCCGCTGCGACAACGTCGGTGTCAGTACGGGTTGAGCCGCGCTGAACGCGGGGCAATCACGACAACCAGTTCCTCGACCTCAACGAGCGCGTCGGTGGCTACGACCAGGACGGCAACTACGTCGCGGCTCGGTCACCGGCGACCCCGGCGCGATCAAGCCGCGCCTACCAGAGCGGCATTCAGCTCGGTGGCACGGCGGTGGCCTGGCGTCGATCCCGCGGTGTTCGACCTGGGCGGCATCTAGACGACGACCAGATCTACCACTACCAGTGGTTTCACTTCGCCGTGCGCGAGGCGCATGGCGAGCGCCAGCTGGCAACGCCAACAACCACGCTGATGTGGCGCGGCGCATCGGCGATCACCGATCTGCTGGGAACGCCGACGCCGATCCGGTTCGGCGCTGAACACGGCGGTGGCGACGCAGGGTTGGGCCGCGTTCATCAAATGGATGGAGACCTGCAAGGCCGACACCGCGACGACCGCTCAGCGAACGACAAGGTGATCGCGAAGCCTGCGAGGCGGTCGGAGTGCGGCGGCTTCGCGCGCTCGCGCGGCGACCGCAGTTCATCGCCGAGGCGCAGACGCTGTCGACGCAGCCGACGACTTGGTGCAACACGCTCTATCCGTCGCCTGGACCGCGCCGCGCATCGGTGCTGGCGCGGGCCGGTGCATGACCGACCGGCTGAAGTGCCAGCTCAAGCCAGTTGCTGCCGCCGACGCTATCTAGTGACGTTCAGCGCCGCCAGGCGCCTCGGGCTGAGCGCGATCTTCCCGCTTGGCGTCTGCGGACTGGGGTCAGGGGCCCGGGGTGCGAACCAGACGCCGGTCGTGCCCTACGCATCGTTCGGCCCGTCGCGCGTTGGGCAGGAGGTATTCCGACATCACACCACGCCCTGACGAGGACAGATTCATGCGCATCAAAACAGACTCGCCGTCGTCGGCGCGGCGGCTTTCCCGCTCGGCGCCCTGGCCGCCTGTGGCGGCGACGACGACGCGCGCGCCGACCGCCACCGTGGCGGTCAGCGGCACCAAGGCCGGCGCCAGCGAGCGAAGCGCGCGCGAGGCGGCCTCGACGGTGTCGTCGCGGCGAGCACGATCTCCTTTCGTTGGCATCCCGTTCGCGCTACCGCCGGTCGGCGACCGCCGCTGGCAGCCGCCAGCGGCGGCACCCGCTGGACCGGCACAGCCCAGATGCTCACCAAGTACGCCAAGCGCTGCCCGCAGGAAGGCCCGGCGATGTCGGCGCAGCCGCAGGCGAGCGAGGACTGCCTCTACCTCAATGTCTTCGTTCGAGGACGCTCCGGCGACGTCCGCCGGCAGCACGCCGCGCGCGGTGATGGTCTGGATCTACGGCGGCGCGAATGCGCTGGGCGCTGAGCACGTATACGACCCGACGCCGCTGGTCGCAAGCACGAGGACGTCGATCGTCGTCGACGGTCAACTACCGCATCGGCGCGCTCGGCTTTCTTGCACATCCTGCGCATCGACGCCGAGGGCACATGCAGCCGTCAGCTACGGCGTCATGGACCAGCAGCTGGCGTTGCAAGTGGGTGCAGGACAACATCGCCGCGTTCGGCGGCGACAAGGGCAACGTGACGATCTTCGGCGAATCGCGCCGGCGGTCTGCAACACGATGACGCCAACATCGTCTCGCCGCTGTCCGCGGGCCTGTTCCACAAGGCGATCCCGCAGAGCGGGGCGTACACGCTCGACAACTCCCATCGTCTCGCCGCTTCTGGGCCCGCGGCACCGCGTTCGCAACGCGGCTCGGCTGCACGACGCCAGACGGCGGCATGCCTGCGCAGCAAGACGGTGGACGAGGTGCTGGCGAGCGAGGGCGCGGTGAACTCAGCCGGGAGCGCCTCGTCAACCAGGCGACGGTCGACGGCAAGGTGCTCGGTCGGAGTCAGCAGTCGGCGGCGTTGACCGGCGGGTCGGTTGAACACGCGTGCCGGTGCATGTCCGGGTTCGCACGCAGCAACGAGGGTCGCGCGCTTCACTTCACCGACGCATCGAACCTGGCGAGCATACCAGGCGACCGATCGCGGCGCGTCCAGCGGTGTTGCCGGCAAGACTGCCCGCCGAAGGCGCTCGCGACGTACTCGCTGCAGGCCTACGGACACGCCCGGCCGAGGCGGCCGCGGCGGCGCGTGGGCGACTTCGCGTTCGCGTGCTCGGCGCGGCGCGCCGAATCAGCTCGATGGCCGACGCTTCGGGCCGGTCTACGCGTACGAGTTCGCCGACGCCGAACTGCGACCGCCGTCGGCGCCAGGTCACGGCTCGGAAGTCTCTTATCTGCTGAAGATCGATTCGTGCCGCCGGCGCCGGCTCGAACAGGGGCCAGTAAGCGCTGGGACGCGGCGGGCGACAGCCTCGACGCTGTCGCTGGCGATGCGGCAAGCTACTGGGCCCAGTTCGCCCGCAGCGGCAACTCCGAACGCCGCCAACGCGCCGAGCCTGGGCCCCGTTCACGTCGGCTGCCGGCGACAACGTCCAGCTGCTGCGTGCCGCCGGCGCCGCGCCAGGACACCGGCTTCGCGACCCGCCATCAGTGCGCGTTCTGGGGCTGACGGCTGGCGGGCGTCGTCGTTCCAGCGAATCGACACTCTGCACGGAGAAGACGCCGACCATCTGTCCGTTCGATCGCGCTGTCCTGGCGGGCAGTCTGCTGCTGTGCGCCTTGCCGGCGCTCGGCTCAGGAGTTCCCGGCGCGGCAAAGCCGATCGTCGCCGTGGTGCCGTTCGCCGCGGGCGGCCCGACCGACAAGGTGGCGCGGAGATCGCGCAACTGATGTCGAAGGAGCTGGGCTCGACGATGGTGATCGACAACGCGGCGGGAGCCGGCGGAACGATCGGAACGCCAAGAAGGTGGTGCAGGCGAAGAACGACGGCTATACGGTGCTGATCCACCACATCGGCATGGCGACCGCCGGTCGGGCTGTACCGCAACCTCGGCTTCGACCCGCTGAAAGACCTCGAGATGGTCGGCGAGATCGCCGACGTGCCGATGGTGCTGCTCGGCGCGAAGACGCTGCCGCCATGCGACGATGAAGGAGCTGGTGCCCTACGCGCGGGCGAACGCGGCCAAGATCTCGCTCGCGCAACGCTGGCATCGGCTCGGCGTCGCACCTATGCGAGCCTGCATGCTGCAGAGCGCGCTGCAGACGGAGCTCGACCACGATCCCGTACAAGGGGACTGCGCCGGCCCTGAACGACCTGATGGGCGGGCAGGTCGAACCTCATGTGCGACCAGACGACCAACGTCGCCGGCCAGGTCAAGGCGGGCGCCGTGAAGGCCTACGCCGCCGATGCAGCCGCAGCCGGATCGAGGCGTTCAAAGACATTCCGACGGCTGCCGAGGCGAGGCCCCGGGTATCGAGGTGAAGATCTGGCACGCGATGTACGCGCCCAAAGGGCACGCCGAGGGCGATCGTCGGAGCAAGCTGTCGGCTGCGTTGCAGGCTGGCGGTCCAGGACCCTGGCTTCCGTAGCAAAATGGCCGACGAGCTGGGTGCAGAGGCGGTGCCCGCTGGCAGCGCGCGGCCGGACTCACTGCGTGCCCATCTCGGCAACGAAATCGCGAAATGGACCCCGATCATCAAGGGCGCCGGCGCCTACGCGGACTGACGCGAATGTGATGGGTGGCCACCTGCGGCGCACGGCTGGCAGGCACTGGTCGCCATCGCGACCGCAAGTCTGACCGGGATCGGCTACGTGCTCCGTACGGCGTGGCCGAAGGCGATCGACAATGCGCTCCCTTGCGCGAGGCCACCACGCACCGGATCGACATCTACTCGGCGAGCCTGCAGGCCGAGATGAAGCGCTTACGAGTACCTGCCACCAGGTCATCGTCGCTGGACGAGTCACGTGGTGGCCGCTGCTCGAGAGGCCGAACGACAGCTGGCGGCGCGGGACGCCGTGAACCGGTATCTGCGCAGTCGTCGGCGTCGACCGCGGGCGCGTCGGCCAGCTATCTGATGGACCGCAGACGGGCTGACGCTGGCGGCGAGCAACTGGGACCAGCCTGGCGAGCTTCGTCAACGCGAACTTCGCGTATCACCGGCCGTACTTCCAGGACGCGATGAAGGGAATGCCGGGCCGCTTTCTATGGCGTCGGCACCGTGAGTCGGCGAGGCTGGCTACTACTTCAGCCACACGGTGCGGCAGGAACGGCAAGGTGCTTGGCGTTGCCGCGGTCAAGGTCAATCTCGGAACGGCTGGACGAGGCGTGGGGGCACGAAGGCGAGAAGATCGTCGTCGCCGGATGGCAATGGCGTCATCTTCCCTGTCGTCGAGCCGAACTGGAAGTACCGGACGTTGAAGAGCGCTGTCCAGCGAAACGATGGGGCGACTGGCGCCGACCCGGCAGTACACCGAGGCCGGGCGGCTGTCGCCGCTGCGGGATGAAGGAGAAGCGCTCGCTCGCCGACGGCTCAGTCCATCGTGCAGATCGGCGGCCGAGCCGCTGCGAGCGCCGCGCGCACCAGGCGCCTCTGTCGACTATCTGGTCCACGGTGAGCGGGTCCTCGGCGCCGATTGGCGGCCTGCTGGTGATGTCGGAGCTGACGCCGGCGCGTAGCGGCGAGCACGCAACAGCGCCGCGCTGGCTCGTGCGCTCAGTCGTGCTGCTTGCAGCCCGCGTCCTCTACTTCCAGCAGCGCCGGCAGGATCGTGCGGCAGACCCTCGCGGCGCGTCATGGCGCTGGAGCGCGCCAACGATGCAGCTCGAGCGCAAGGTCGCGGAACGGACGCTGGCTCGTTCTGAGCGATGCCAACCGGCCAGCTGCAAGGCCGAGATCGCCGAGCGCCAGCGTGCCGAAGAGAGCTGCGCGCGACGCTCGTGGACCTCGTGCACGCGCTAAGATGGCAGTGCTGGGCCGGATGTCGGCCGGCGTCACCCACGGCTCAATCAGCCGCTGACCGCCTTGCGCACGCTGTCGAGCAACACCATCGTTTTCGTTGGAGCGCGGCCGCACCGGCCAAGGTCGGTGACGAACCTGCAGATGATCGCGCACCTCACCGAGCACATGGGCAAGATCACGTCGCAGCTCAAGAAGTTCGCGCGCAAGTCAGCCGCCCGAGCTCCGCAACCGGTACCTCGTGTCGACCGTCATTCTCGGACGCCCTGTTCCTGCTGAGCCAGAGCATGCGGGTTCCCAACCGGATCGGCATCGAGCAGCGCATCGATGCCGGGCGACGCGACCGCGCTGTGCGACGCGAACCGGCTCGAGCAGGTCCTGCTGAACCTCCTGGGCAACGCCATCGACGCGGTCGGACGAGGTCGACTGCGACCGCGATATCTGTCCTGCGCGTTCCACGGCGTGCGAGGAGTGCGATCGACGTCGAGGTGCACGACAATCAGGACCGGGCATCGCCGGACGTCGCTGCATCGCGACTTGTTCGAACCGTTCTTCTCGACCAAGGAGCAGGGCATGGGCCTTGGTCTCAGCTTGGCGATCTCAGCCGACATCGCGCGTGACCTGGAGGCAGTCATGACGGCCTCTCGTGAAGCATCGCGTGCTCGGCGGAGCGATGTTCGCTCGTCCGGCTCAAGGCACGCGCTGCGCTGGAGCCATTGCGGATGCTCTGACAGCGTCTGTCTGTGCTCTATTGTCGAGGACGACCCGGCCGGTCCGGCTTCGGCAGCACCGCAGGCGTTGCGAACTCGCGGGCTTCGAGGTCAAGAGCCTTCGGCTCGGCAGAGCTGGCTTGCCCGCACCTGCCTCCCGGCTTCCGCGGCGTGCTGCTGACCGACGTGAAACTGCCCGGAGCATGAGCGGCCTGTCAACTGCTCGAGCGCGCGCAGCGTGTCGACTCCCGACATGCCGGTCATTCTGGTGACGGCGGCCATGGCGACATCTCGATGGCCGTCAAGGCGATGCGCCTGGGCGCCTACGACTTCATCGAAGCCGTTCTCGCCCGACCAGCTCAGCCGACGTCGTGCGCCGCGCCATCAGCAGCACACCTGAGCCTCGAGGTGGAGTCGTTGAGGACGCGCTCTGTCGAGCCTCGACGCGATAGAGGCCAAGATCGTCGGTCGATCGTCGGCGATGAGGCAGAGCTGCGTCAGGGTCATCCTGGACATTGCCTCTACCAACGCAGACGTGCTCGATCACCGGCGAGACCGGTACCGGCAAGGAATTGGTGGCGCGCTGCCTTCACGACTACGGCAAGCGAAAGAGCGGCCCGTTTGCAGCACTCAACTGCGGCGGGATGCCGGAGACCCTTTTCGAGAGCGAAGTGTTCGGGCATGAGGCCGGATCGTTCACTGGCGCCGCGAAGCGGCGGATCGGCAAGATCGAGCACGCGGCCGGCGGAACGCTCTTCCTCGACGAAATAGAAAACCATGCCGCGCGAGCCTGCAGGTCAAGCTCCTGAGGACGTTGCAGGAGCGGCAGTTCGAGCGCCTTGGATCCAATGACCTCCTTGCCGATGGATTGCCGGGTGATCGCCGCAACCAAGGAAGACCTACAGCAGCCCACCGCAAGGAATCGTCTTTCCGGCAGCGACCTGTACTACCGGCTCAGCGTGGTGGTGCTCGAACATTCCACCGCTGCGCGAGCGGCGCGAAGACATCCCTGACGCTGTTCAATCACTTTCTGATGCAAGGCGCGCTCCGCTATGAGCGACCTGTCCCGAGACGTCGACAAGCGTTCGGATGCAGGAGATCATGTCCTACGCGTGGCCGGGCAACGTCCGCGAACTGCGCAACGCGGCCGACCGCATGGTGCTGGGTCTACCGTTTAGGGAGGGCGTCGACCGCGGAGCCGAGCAGCGCCACCCGTGCGCTGGACGAGCAGGTGGGCCCTGTTCGAGCGCTGCCCTCATCGAAGATGCGTTGGCTGCGAGCGGCGGGCGCGCGGCGGCGGCGAGCGAACGCCTGAAGATCCCAACCAAGACCCTCTACGACAAGCTCAAACGGCGGCCTGTCAGCGAACGAGTTCAAGACAGGCTGGGACGCCTTGTCGCCGCGCGACGCTCGCGCCAGTTCTGCACTGCTCGTGCGGATGTCCGGGGCATCGCCGAGCGCCTGTTCCGGACATCCAGACATCTCGCGGATCGCCTCACTGAGGAAGGACCGAAGGCTTTCTCGTGAAAGGCGCGAGGATCGCCGGAAGCTGCGTCGACCGAGTCCCGACCCTCTGGTGCCGTTCGGCTGAGCCCCCAGCAAGGTCGACCAGTCCTTCGTCGTGATGCCGCCTTGCCGTCTCGTGGAAATCCCCAGCCGCACCGGCATGAGGCTTGCACGCTGGAAAATGAAAGAGCACTCTCGAGCGCGGTGAGTGCGAGGCGGGCGGCCAGTTCCGCTGTGACATTGAAAACGCGCCGCCGGTCAGGTGGCGTCAAACTGGGAGACGACTCATGTCAGCGAAATCGATCCGCCGATCCTCGGCGGCCAGGGCGCTTTGCGCCGCAGCGGTGGCCGGGACGTTGATTCTCGTCGGATGCGGAGGGGGATCCGACGGCACCGACGCAATAGAAGGCGCCGTTGGCCGGAAAGAGCGAGCAACACAAGGTTGAAGTGTTGTCGTCGGAACCGCTTCTGGTCAGTGGTGGCGACGCGCTGGTGCGCGTCACGCTGCCGCCCGGCACGGTCAAGAACGGCGTCACGATCCTCGCAGGCGGGAAGGACATGACCTCCCGGTTCCAGGAGACGGACAAGGGTTCTTTGGTCGGCGTTGTCGAGGGTCTGCCGGTCGGCGACAGCACGATCGACGTCAATCCAACGCATGGCAACGGCCTCGCTAGCTCACTCAAGGTACGCAATTGGCCGATCCAGGGTCCGATCGTGTCTGGACCTCACCAGACGCCGTACTACTGCCAGACCGAGCAGTTCGTATTGCCGGACGGCAGCAGACTAGCGAGCGCTGCGCTGGACGCGAGACTGCTCGGTGGCAACCCGCATCCACTACTCTCTATCGCGCGTCGACCGGCGGAGCGCTGAAGGTGCTGTCCGTCGCTCGCGTCAGTTGCCAGCCGATGTGGGGACCGACCACCACCATCGCCGGCGCGACGGTCCCGTTCGTCGTCCGTGTCGAGACCGGCACCGTCGACCGCGGCATCTACCAGAGCGCGGTATTGCACGATCCGACGACGGCAGGCCGCGCCGACTACCGTTGGCACCGCCCAAGGCGCTGGAACCGCCGGCTGGTGGCGATCGAAGGCTTTGGGTGCCCGGGCGGCTGGTACATCCAAGGGCGCGTCGCAGGGCAACTTGCCGATCGCCGGGTTCGACTTCAGCTTGCTGAATGTCGATCGCCTTGCCGAAGGCTATGCGATGTTCGCGAATGCACTGCACCACGCCTCGAACAATTGCAATGCGGTGCTCGCGAGCGAAGCAGCGATGATGTCGAAGGAGCGCTTCATCAAGAAGCATGGCGTTCCCGGATTTCACGCGTCGAGTGCCGGCTGCTCAGGCGGCTCCTATGGCAGCGCGCGACCGGCCGACCGGATCCCGAAGCTGTTTGACGGCGTGATGATTCTGTGCACGTTCCCGGATCCTTTGAGCATCGCGCTATCCGGTTCTGACGGGCACCTGTTGACCAACTTCCTGTACAAGACCAATCCAAATGTCTTCAGCGATGCGCGAATCGCTGCGATCACCGGCTACAAGGGCGTCAAGGCGTTCACCGATGCGGCCAACCAATCCGGCCGTACCGATCCGGTCCAGGACGTGTCGGATTTCCCTGGCTACGTCTCGGCGCCCTTCAACCCGATCGTTCCGGTCGGTGTCCGCTATGACCCGATTGCCAACAAGACGGGAGCGCGCGGCTACCGTCTACGACGCCGGTAAGAACATCTATGGCGTCGACAAGACGACCGGTTTCGCGCTTCGATCCGTACGACAACGTCGGGGTGCAGTACGGCCTCGCGGCGCTCAATGCAGGCGCCATCTCGGTCGACCAGTTCATCCTTCTCAACAGCCAGATCGGCGGCTACGACCGGGACGCCAACTACGTTGCCAGGGCGCACCGTTGGCGACGCCGGCGCGATGCTGCGTGCGCAGCGAGGCGGAGCCGCGGCTTCGGCGGCAACGGAGGCCTCGCATCGCATTCCGGTGTTCGACGTGACCGGCATCTACAACGACGATGCGGGCTACCGCTACCAGTGGTTCCACTTTGCCCAACGGGAGCGGATGATTCAGATGAATGGCAACGCCGACAACCACGTGATGTGGCGCGGTAATCCGGTGCCTGCCGCTGATGCTTGGAACGCGTTCATCACATGGGTTGCTGCCTACAAGGCGGACACCGGTCGGGAACGCAGCGGGACAAGGTCATCCGCAACAAGCCCATCAGGACGGCTGCTGGAACGGTCGTTGACCTTCATCGCCGAGAAGCAGACGCTTTCCAGTTCGGCCAATTCGGTCTGCAATTCTTTGTATCCGTCGTGGACCTTCCTCGCCACGTTGCCGGCGGAACCGTGGCAGCCAACATCATGAAGTGCGCGTGCTGAAGCCGGTATCCGCTGCGGACTATGCGGTGCCGGTGACCGCAGCAGCAACTGGATTCCATCAAGGGCATCTTCGCTGGTGGCGTCTGCGATTGGTCGAAGCCCGGCAACGTGACCGGGGTGGTGCCGAACGGCTCTTTCGGGCCCTCGCCGAGAACCTGGTCTATGACCCGGAACGAGTAACTGAGGTTCGTTGCGGTGCGCGGTGCGACGCAAGGTCGCACCGCTTTTTGTACTCGCCTAGATGCCAAGATAGCGGCGCTGCAGCGCCACGTCGTTGCACAGCTCCGCCGACTCCCGGACCAGGCGATGCGGCCCTTTCCAGGACCACCATGCGCTCGGCCAGGCGGTCGACATCAGCGAGTTCTTGTCGACGATGACGATCGCGCAGCCGCGTTCGCCTTCAGCGCTGCGATGGCGGCCCAGATCTCGTGGCGAGACCAGCGGCGCCAGGCCTTCGGTCGCCTCGTCGAACAGGATCAGAGCTGCGGATTGGTCATCAGCGCGCGGCCGATCGCGAGCATCTGCTGCTCGCCGCCCGAAGTTGCGTCCCGAGATGCTGCTCGCGCTCGGCGAGACGCGGGAAGAGCGCCGTACACGCTCGCGCAGCTGTCCAGCGTCGGCGCCGCGGCGCGCGGCGCTGCGGTCGACCAGCAGATGCTCGCGCACGGTCAGCTGTCGGAAACACCTGGCGCCCCTCGGGCACGAGCGCCAGCCCGGCGCGGCGCGATGCGATAGGCCGGCCGCGATGCTGCACCTCGACGCCGCCGACCGGACCTTGCCGCGCCGCGGCGCGCGTCAGGCCCATGATCGAGCGCACCGTCGTCGTCTTGCCCATGCCGTTGCGTGCCCATGCAGCGCCGACGACCTCGCCCGCGCGCGACGCGAAGTCGATGCCGAACAGCACCTGGCTCGGGCCGTAGCGACGGTCTCGCGAGGCCCTTCGACTTCGAGCAGTGGCTGCCATCCGAGGCTCGTCGTCGCCGAGATAGGCGCGCGCGCACCTCGCGGATCGGCGCGGATCTCGGCCGGCGTTCCGCGTGGCGATGCACCGGCCGTAGACCAGCACCGAGATGCGGTCGGCGAGCGCGAACACGGCGCTCCATGTCGTGCTCGACGAGCAGCATCGAGACCGCGCCCTTCATGGCGCAGCAGCATCCGCAGTCGCGCCGACTTGCAGTCCTCGATCCCCATCCCGGCCATCGGCTCGTCGAGCAGCAGCAGCTGCGGCCCGCCGGCGAGGGCGATCGCGATCTCAGCTGGCGGCGGTGCTCGCTGTGGCTCACCTCAGCTGGCGGATCCGCCCGGACCGGTCGGCGAGGCCGACCTGTGCCAGCAGCGCCTGGGCGGTGGCGACGTGGCGCGCATCATCGAGCGCGGCGCTAGAAGCGGAACGAGTGGCCATGCGTGCGCTGGACCGCGAGCAGCGGCGTTCTCGAGCACCGTCAGGTCCGGGAACACCGAGGTGATCTGGAACGAGCGGCCGATGCCGAGACGGGCCCGCCGGTGCACCGGTAGCGCCGTGATGTCGCGCTGCCGAATGATAGATCCTGCCGGCGTCGGGGCGGACGTCGCCAGTGAGCTGGCCGAGCAGCGGTCGTCTTGCCGGCGCCGTTCGGGCCGATCGATGGCATGGACCTCGCCGCGGCGCAGGTCGAGGTCGACGTCCTGCGTCACGACCAGGCCGCCGTAGCGCTTGACCAGCCGCGCACCGAGAGCACCGCGGCGGTGTCGACCGCGGCGCGCTGCAAGGCCGCGCCGATGCCGGCCGGCGCGGTGTGTAGCGGCGGCGAAAGGGTGGGCAGCGGTCATCGTCGGCCATCATGGCCGGCAACCGCTCGGGCGGCGACGCAGGCAGCCGACCAGCTCTGGCCAGGCCGTTGCGCGCGTAGAGGACGACGAGACCAGGACCGAGCCCCATCAGCAACGGCCAGTGCGGCGTCACGAGGCCCAGGCCTTCTTCGAGGAACATGAACGCCGCCGCGCCGCCGAAGCGGTCCGAGGACGCTGCCATGCCGCCGAGCAGCACCATCGAGCAGCAGCTCGGCCGAGAGCGCCCAGTGCATGTATGACGGACTGACGAACTGGGCAGGTTGGCGAGCAGCGCGCCGGCGACCGCGCAGAGCGCTCCGGAGAGCACAGAACGCGGCCAGTTTGTAGCGGTAGGCGTGCAGCCCGACCAGGGCGATCCGCGTCTCGTTGCTGCGGATGCCGCGCAGCGCCAGGCCGAAGCGCGAGTGGACCGCGCGGCGCACGATCAGCGTCGCCAGCGCCAGCCACGCCGAGGATGAACCAGTAGAGCGTCGCGTCGTCGTCAGAGCGAGAACCAGGCGCCGAAGTCAGCTGCGGCCGCGAAACGAGAAGCCGTCGTCGCCGCCGTATTGCTTGAGTCCGGTGGCGATGAAGAACAGCAGTTGCGCCGAGGCCAGCGTCAGCATGATGAACGACAGGCCACCGGTACGCAGGCAGACGGCGCCGATCACCAGCGCGGCGAGCGCGCCGAAGACGATCGCCGCGGCGGAAGTGGACGAAACCGTTGGTGATTCCGCCCTGGGGATCAGGAGGCCGACGGTGTAGGCGCCGACGCCGAGGAAGGCGGCGTGGCCGAGGCTTGTCATGCCGCCGAAGCCGAGGATCAGGTTCAGGCTCAGGGCCGCGAGGCCGAAGATCATCACCCGCGACAGCGAAGGTGAGGTAGTACGGCTGGTGCAGCGCCAGCGCCAGCGGCGGGACGAGCGTGAGGACGACGAATAGGGCCAGCGCCGCAGTGCAGCGTGAGATGCGTCGCATCAGCGCGACCTTGACCGCGAACAGGCCTTCCGGCTTGGCCAGCAGGATCGCGATCATCAGCAGGTAGATCAGCACCGATCCGGTCGCCGGGCCGATCGCGTCGGCGACCGGCCGCGACCGGGTACGCGGCGAAGAACTTGGGCAGGAAGCATCCGTCCCATCGCGTCGACGACGCCGACGATCAGGGCGGCGAAGAACGAGCCGCGGATCGAGCCGATGCCGCTGATGACGATGGTCACCAGGGCCAGGATCAGGATCGAGTCGCCCATCCCCGGCTCGACCGAAAACAGCGGGCCCGGTCAGCGCGCCGGCGAAGCGCCGCCAGCGCCGCACCGAAGGCGACCACGGCGCGAAACGAGCGAGCGGATGTCGATGCCGACCGCCTCGACCATCTCGGGCTTGTCGGCGCCGGCGCGTACCAGCATGCCGATGCGCGTGTAGCGGATGACGAGGTAGAGGCCCGAGCGCGACGGCGCAGTGCCGGCGACGATGATGACGACGCGATAGACCGGATAGAGCGCGCCGGTGCCGCAGCGTGATGCGTCCCTGAGAGGAACGGCGGCACGGTGACGTAGAGGCCGGCGGTGCCCCAGATCATGCGCACCGCCTCGTTGGCGATCATGATCAGGCCGAAGGTCACCAGCACCTGGTCGAGGTGATGGCGTCGGTACAGGTTCTGCAGCACCGAGCCACTCGACCAGCCATCGCCGTCAGATAGGTGGCCGGCAGGGCGAGCAGGACGCCGAGGACGAACGAGCCGGTCCAGTCGCCGAGGGCGACCGCGAAGTAGCGCGCCGATCATGTACAGCGACGCATGCGCCAGGTTCATGAAGTTCATGATGCCCGAGCACCAGCGTCAGCCCGGCGGTGAAGAGGAACGAGGGTGAATCCCGAACTGCAGCCCGTTCAGGAGCTGGATCAGGACCAGCGCGCCCGGCGTGATGCCCGAGCTAAGGCCGGTGAGTGCTAAGCCGGCGGGCTCACTTCATCGCGCACTCGGCCGCGTACGGGTCGACGTCGTCCTTGACCAGCAGGCCGCGCTTGTTGGCCTCGATCAGCTTGCCGTCGGGCAGGCGCGAGACCTCGCGTGGCGGTGGAAGCTCTGCACCGGGAAGTGGTTCTTGCCGTAGCGGAACGGGCCGCGGATCGAATCGAACTTCGCGCTGCATCGAGCGCCGTGACGAACGCGTCGCGGTCCTCGACCTTGCCCTTCACCTGGCGTCACCGCGGCGTCGATGATCCTGGCCGACTCGTAGGCCTGCGCCGAGATGTTCGACGGTACGTAGCCGTACTCCTTGCGAAACGCCTCGACGAAGTGCTTGCTCGCCGGGTTGTCGATGTCGGGCGTCCAGAACGCGGCCGAGCGCGCAGCCGAGAGCGGCGTCGCCGATGTGGTCTCGAGGTAGGGGCCGTAGACGGTGAATGCCGAGTAGAGCGGGATGTCCTTCTTCAGCCCCGAGGCCGCGTACTGCTTGACGAAGTTGATCGCCGGCGAGCCGGCGACGAAGGCGAACACGGCGTCGGGTTTGGTTCGCGGCGATCTGCGAGATCTCGGCGGCGAGAAGTCCGGCTGTGTGAGGCGGCGGGAAGACTCCTCGCCGACGACCTGCCCCTTGAACGTGCGCTGTGCAGCCGTTGGCCGCGTCCTGGCCGGCCTGGTAGTTCGAGGCGAGTGATGAAGACGCGTCTTGGCCCCGGTCTGGCGTCACAGGTACTGCCGACGGCGCCCAGGCGCCTGGTCGGTCTGCCAGCTGAAGAGAAGAAGTACGGCGAGCACATCTTGCCCGCGACCTGCGAGGCCCGGCGTTGCGAGCTGATCAGGCACCGTCTTCGAGTCGACGAGTCGGGTTGTACATCGCCAGCAGCGACGTTCGAGAACAGCACGCCGGTGACGACGTCGGCCTGGTCCTCTGACCACGCTGCTGTCGGCGAGCTGGCGGGCGACGTCGGGCTTGAACTGATCGTCGTTGAGCTGTCACTCTCGGCCGGCAGGCCGCCGAGCTTGTTGCCCATCTCCTTCGATGCGCCAGCATGAAGCCGTCGCTGCTGGTGCTGCCGAGCAGCGCCTGCGGCCCCGAGAGCGTCGGAGACGAACGCATGCGACCTGGTCACCTTGGCGCTGCGGCAAGCGGCGATGGCGAAGCGCTGGCCAGCGATCAGCGTGGCAATTGAGTTTGACGGTCCATCTTGTTCCGGTTCCCGTCCCGCGAGGGCTGTGGTTTGAAAATGTCGAACTCGTGATCAGGCAGGCAGCGCGGCCGCTGCGCCGTTCCGAGCCGCACCGGCTCGTGCGGCGGTACGCCGGCGGTCGTCGAATGCTCGAAGTGCAGCACCTTGCCGGGATTGCACGCGCTGGTAAGATCGCGTGCGCCGCGGCGGCGGTCTCGCGCGAAGCCGGTCGAGGATCAGCTTCGAGCTTGCCCGGAGTGCCGTGATGTCGCCCGACCGCGTAGATGCCGGGGCGCGAGGTTTCGCTCGTCGCGCGGGTCCATCGCTGCGATCTGGCTGGTGCTCGGATGCGCCAGGTTCCAGTCGGCGATCGGCCCGGAGCTCGGTGGCGATGCCCGAAACGAAGCGCGAGCAAGCGTGTCGGCCTGCGAGCTCGCGCTGCGCGCCGGTGTCGTCCGGCGCACGGTGATCGCGGCAAGCGTGCATGCCGTCGCCTTCAAGCGCCGCGCAAGCTGGCACGGCGTCACTCAGCTCGATTTGCCCGTCTTGGCGGCGGTCCATCGACGAGCGCTCGCACTGACGCCGGCGCGGCGCGGAACTTGCGCGCGCCGGTGCACGCAGCATCACGTGCGACGGCGATGCCGATCAAGGCAGCGTCCAGTCGACCAGCCGAGTCGCCGCCGCCCGGCGACGACGCACGCGCCGTGCCACGCAGCGCCTCGACGCTGCCGTCACGCGGTACATGCACGTGCCGGCCCTCGTAGTCCCGATGCTGCGAGCGGCGGCCTGGTTCGGTCCGAGCAGCGCCGCCGCCGGCGGCGATGATCACTGCGCGCAGCGACGAGCCGGAGCCGCCCGAGAGCTCGACTCGATCCGGTCGCCGTCGCGTGCGCAGCGCGCGCACGGTCTCGCCGAGGTGATACGTCGGCCTCGAACGGCGCTGCCTGCAGCGCCAGGTTCTCGACCAGCCCGCCGGCGCCGATGCTGGGAAAGCCAGGGATGTCGTAGATCGGCTTTTCCGGATAGAGCGCGGTGCACTGGCCGCCGATCGCGTCGAACGTGTCGACGACGTGGCACTGCATCTTCAGCATGCCGCACTCGAACACGGCGAACAGGCCGACCGGCCCGGCGCCGATGATGACGACGTCGGCGACGGTCGACGGCGTGCGGCACGGCTGCGCTCAGCGCTCGCAAAGGCTCGGCTTCGGTCTTGACCTTGGCAGCGACGTAGTCGCGCAGCTTGTTCTTCATCACCTTGCCGCCGGCCGACTTCGGCAGCTCGTCCATCAGCTCGATCCGCTCCGGGCATCTGCCAGGTCGGCATGCGTTCGCTTCTGCAGGCAGGCGAGCAGCTCGACCAGCGGTCAGCGCGGCCTTGTCGTGGCGTGACGACGAAGGCGCAGGCGCGCTCGCCCAGCACCGGGTCGCGGATAGCCGCGACCGCGACTCCGCAGATGCGCGGGTGGCGCCGCGACCATCTCCTCGATCAGGCGCGGGCCCAGGTTGCGGCCGCCGCGGATGATCATGTCCTTGACCCGGCCGACGATGCGCAGGTAGCCGTCCGCGTCGAGGCTGCCGAGGTCGCCGGTGCGGTAGAAGCGATCGGCGGTGAAGGCCATCGCCGTCGCCTCGGCGTCGTTCAGGTAGCCGTACGACTTGTCGGCCGTGCGCCACTGGATCTCGCCCGAGACGCCGGCGGGCAAGGGCTCGCCCAGCTCGTCGACCAGGCGCAGCTCGCATTCGTCCTGTGGCGCGGCCGACCGTGCCGCAGGCGCCGCTCCTGGTTGTCGTCGAGGTCGGTCGAGGTCGCGACGCCGCCGTCGGTGGCGCCGTAGATGACGAACACCTTGCAGTCCATCGCTTCTTCGACCTGGCGGCCGACGTCCGGCGGCAGCGGCGCGCCGGCGTTCGGCGAAGCCAGCGGAAGGCGGCGAAGTCGGCGGGCTGGAGCGCCTTGATCGCCGGCAGCATCTGCGCGTCAGCTGCGCCGGCACCGCCGTGGCATAAGGTGCAGCGGTGCTTGCGGATCAGCTCCGACCGCGTGCTCCGGCTCGCCCCAGCGCTCGAGGATCACCGTGGTCGCGCCGTGCAGCAGCGGCGACAGGATCGGGTAGACGTAGCCGATCGCGCCGGTGCCCGCCGGCGCCGAGCGCGGCGGCGACGTCGTCGGCGCTGATGCGGATGCGACGCCAGAACGGCTGCAGCAGGGCGAGCAGGTTGTTGCTCGAGAACATGCTGATCTTCGGCAGCGAGGTCGTTCCCGAAGACAGCATCAGGTCGCCCGGCGCGTCGGGATCGATCGCGCCGAGGGCAGCGACCGCGGCCTCGCTGCCGCGCTCGAGCAGCGAGTCGTAGCGCGTCGGCGTGCGGACTTGGCGCGCCGATCGCGTAGACGTGCTTCAGGTCGGGCAACTGCGCGCCGCAGGCCGCGTAGATCGCCGGGTAGTCGAGGTCGCGGTAACTCGAGAGGACGATTGCCGCGACCGCCTTGCCGAGCTTGAGCAGGTGCGGCAGCTCGGCCTCGTGCCACGACTCGTGCACCGGCATCGCCAGCGCGCCGATGCGGTTCAGCGCCAGGTGCGCGATCGGCTGCTCGGCCGAGTTCGGCACCTGCACCGCGACCACGTCGCCGGCGCGGATGCCGCTGTCGAGCAGGCCGCGCGAGAGCGCCTGCACGTGGTCGAGCATCTGGCGGTAGGTCAGCGAGCGGGTCGCCTCGATCACCGCGACCTTGTCGGCGTGCTTCCCGGCGATTCGCGCAAAGCGCTCGTAGACGGTCTCGTCAGGCCAGGCGCCCGAGCGCCGGTAGCGCTCGGCCTCGGCCGCCGTCGTCAGCGGCAGTTCCTTCGATGCACGCATCGTGTCTCCTTGCGGGCGCTGGGATCGCGCCTTCTCTCAGGTGAAGCGGCGGTTGAGCAGGTCGTCAGGCACCTGGATGCCGATCTTCGCGAGCAGCGGCCGCGTGTCGGCGATGTACTGCTGGCGCAGCTCCTCGTTGCCCTGCTTCTGGATGCCCCACTTGACGTAGGCAGCGCTCGCGGTCGAGGTCGAGCGGCCGAACATGTCGAGCGCAGCGAGGCCACCACTTCTTTATCAGCTCGTTGGCCCCGGCGAGGCCCTCGGGCTTCTTGCAATGCTTGGCCAGGTTCTTGTAGCCGAGGTTGGCGTGGAACAGCTCCTCGCTGTGCAGCTGCGGCGCGACCGAGCGCATCGGCTCGTAGGGAACGCCGCCCCAGTTCTCGCCGACGTGAGACGCCGACGCGGTCGGTCAGGCACTGGAAGAAGCAGAGGTCGCACCAGGTGTCGATCGGCAGGTTGAACGCGTACTGGTACTTGTCGACCGGCACGTCGACCTTCTCGATGCCGAAGCCCTTGAGGATGCGCCAGTGATCACGCCGTGGCTGACCTCCTGCATCATCAGCAGGGCGAGCTGGTCCTTCGTCTCCTCGTCGGGGCACAGCGTCATGCAGCGCTCCCAGAGGTGGTTGATCAGCTTGGTGAAGTGCGGGTTGGTCGAGTTCTCGACGTGCTTGGTCAGCACTCTGCGATCAGTGTCTTCAGCTCTTCGGGGATGTCGGGGTCTCCCAGCTGATAGACACGTTCTGGGGTTCGGCAACGGCGGTGGTCATGGGCGGTTACTCCGGGGTGCAGGCGCTCGGCGAGCGTCGGGGTTTCAGGTCTCGGTCCAGTTCGGTGGGCGCTTTTCGAGGAATCGCCTTGGCGCCTTCGCGGTGATCGTCGGTCTTCTTCAGAACGCTCTGGCCGAGGCGCTCGAAGCGCCGGCCGGTCTCGAGGTCGACCTCGGCGACAGGCGTTGAAGGGACCATCTTGGCCATGCCCGAGCGCGAGTGGCGCCTTAGCGGCGAGGCGCGCTCGCCATGCGCAGGGCTTCGTCGACGGCAGCGCCGGCGTCGACCAGCCGCGTGATCAGCCCGAGCTCGTTGGCGCGCGGTGCGTTCATCACGCCTTCGAGCATCAGGATCTGCTTGGCTTTGGCGAGGCCGACCAGGCGGACGAGGCGCGAGCAGCCGCCCGATCCAGGGAATCAGGCCGACGTTGGTCTCGGGCAGGGCGAAGCCGGGCCTTGGCGCCGGCGACGCGGAAGTCGCAGCTCAGGGCGAGCTCCATGCCGCCGCCGGCGGCGACGCCTTCGATCGCCGCGATCACCGGCATCTCGATCGCCTCGATCTCGTCGAAGACGTCGTGGAACTCGCGCGCGACGCTGCGAAAGCGCTTGGTCGAGACGTCGGCGAGGCCGGCCATGCCGCGAACGTCCTCGCCGGCAGAAAAGGCGCGCTCGTTGCCGCAGACGATGGCGACGCGGGCATCGCTGCCCGACAGCTCGCGCACCGCGCTCGCCATCTCGGCGCGCATCGCCGCATGCCACGAGTTCATCGCGTGTCGGGGCGGTTCAGCATCAGGAGCGCGCACGTGCGGCGCCGGCGTCAGCGACCTTGACGAACTCGCCGGTGCGCGGTGGGCAGCAGCTCGGCGAGGCTCATCGCGACGATCCTTCGGCAGCGGTCACGGTGCCGGCGAGCGCCTCGGCAGTGCCGGCCTTGAGCGAAACCTTGCCGTCGGTCGTGCATGACAGCGGAGAGCGTCGCGCCGGGTTGGACCGGCGCCTTCAGGCGGCCACCGCGAAGCTGCCGATCCGGGCGACGCCGTTGGCGGCGACGAGCGCGTCGAGCGCGAGCAGGTAGGTCAGGGGTCCTTGGGCGATGCGACTCCGGGCAAGCCCGCGGCCTTGCGCGAAGGCATCGTCGTAGTGGATCGGGTTGAAGTCCTGGACCGCGCCCGAGAAGCGGACGATCTGCTCCAGCGACAAGGTGCCGAGCGATCGGTCGATTTCCTGCATGGTCGTGTCCTCAGCCTTTGCGAGCGCGTTCGATGAAGGTCGTGCGCTGGGTCTGGATCGGCTCGCCCGCCGGGGTCGTGAAGCGGGTCTCGAAGACGCCGATCTCCATGCCGTTCTTGTCCTGGTGATCGACCATCGTCATCTCGGCGCGCACCGGCTCGTCGGCCTTGAACGGACGCGCGAAGACGATTTCGTGGCCACCGAGCAGGGCGTTCGAGGTCGAGGTGTCGATCGACGCGACGAAGTCGCGATAGCCGACGACCGTCGGGCCGAAGAACAGGCCGAGGCGCGCGGTATCGGCCGCGCTCGGTGTGTCGCCGAGGGCGTGCGCGATCTCTTCGAGCTTGATCGAATGGGCCATCAGCGAAACGCTGAGCAACTGCTGTCCCTTCTTCTCGCGCTGCATCGATGTCCTGAAAGATACTGACCAGACGGTATGATAATACTGCATGAGGACTGTCAGCTCTAGGGGATTCCCTAGGTGGGAACAAGGTTGGTCCTTCAACGATCCCATCCTATAATACCTACTAGTCAGTACGTAACCGGGTCTTGGCCGATCGCGATGCCGAAAGTGACGTTCCTGGAGATGGATGGCGACAAGCGCGAGATCGACGTCGCCGCCGGGACCACCGTGCTCGAGGCGGCGCGAGCGCACGACCTGCCGATCACCGGCACCTGGCGGCGGCTCGATGGTCCTGCGCGACCTGCCATGTCATGATCGCCGCGGCAGACCGGGCGAAGCTGCCGCCGCCGTCGGAGGACGAGGAAGACACCTCGACCTGGCGTTCGGGTGTCACGGCGGATTCGCGGCTGGGATGCCGGATCCGTCTGACCGACGCCGCCGATGGCATCTGCATCCGGCTGACCTCGACGATGCACACTGCCTGAAGACGACCTCTTGAGCCGAACCACGCCACTTCCACGCCGCCCGATCCGGCACCGGTCCGCGCCGTCGACAGGCCGCAGACCAAGCGCGACAAGAGCCGAGGCGAGCATCGACCGCATCCTCGAGTCGGCGCTCGCTGATCGTGACCCGCGGCTTCAACGCGACCACCGTCGACGACATCGCCAAGAACGCCGGCCTGACCAAGGGCGCGATCTACTTCCACTTCGAGAACAAGACCGCGATCCTCTTGGCGCTGCTCGACGTGATCGACAAGCTCGTCCTCGGCAGCCTGATGGACCCGGGTGCCGCACGCCGGGCCGACCAGCAAGGACAAGCTCGTCGCCGCGCGCTGCACAGCCAGGGCATGCTGGCCGAGACGAAGACCAAGTACCTGCTTCTCTTCACGCTGACGTTGCTCGAGTTCAACGGCACCGACACGCCGATCGAGACGCGCGTCAAGGCGATCTACGACGGCTTCGTCCAGACGCTCGAGAAGATCGTTCGCACCGGGAAGGCTGCGGGCGAATTCCGTGACGATCTCGACGCGCGCGAGATGGCCTCGGTCGTGATGGCGCTCCAGCACGGCACGCTGATGGAGTGGTACTGCCGCTCGGGAACGCTCAACGGCCCGGGCTGGTGCGCTCGGCACGGGTGGTGCTGCTCGACGGCATCCTGCACGGCGCCGGCGTTCCCGGGCGACGGCGACGGCTGATCGCTCAAAGGGCAAGTCGCCGGGCGACCTCGGCGGCGATCGCCAGGCTCGCCGTCAGTCCTGGCGACTCGATGCCGAACAGGTTCACCAGCCCGGCGACGCCAGTGCGCCACGGGTCCTTGCAGCATGAAGTCGCTCGGCGGCGCGCCGGGCCCTTGCAGCTTCGGCCGCACGCCGCTGTACGCCGGCGCCAGCGTCCCGTCCGTCAGCCCGGGCCAGTAGCGGCGGATGGCGGCGTAGAACGGCGACGCTGCGCGCCGGATCGACGGCGTAGTCGATCGCGTCGGGCGACGTCGACGTCGAGCCACTCGACGTCGGGGCCGAAGCGCGCCTGGCCGGCGAGGTCGAGCGTCAGGTGGACGCCGAGGCCGCCCGGCTCGGGCACCGGGTAGATCAGGTGCGTGAACGGCGAGCGGCCGGCGAGCGCGAAGTAGTTGCCCTTGGCGAACCACGGCGCGCGGGATCGAGCGCCGGATCGAGGCCGCCGATCGCGCGCGCGAGCGCCGGCGCGTGCAGGCCGGCGGCGTTGACGAGCACGCCGCGCGTGCAGATCTCGTACGGCGCCGCGCCGCCGACGCGCAGCACGAAGCCGTCGTCGCGCACGCACCGCGCCCTCGAGCGGCGCAGCGCAGGACCAGCCGCGCCGCCGGCGCTCTCGAGGTCGCCCAGGTAGGCGAGCATCAGCGCGTGGCTGTCGATGATGCCGGTGACGGTCGAGAGCAGCGCCGCCTCGCCGGCGAGCGCCGGCTCGAGCTCGCGCGCCTCGGCGCCGCTCAGCCAGCGCAGGCCGCGCGACGCCGTTGGCCGATCGCGCGCTGCCTCGATCGCGCTGCAGCGTCTCGACCTGCGCCGACGTCGCGCGCGACGACGAGCTTGCCCGCAGCGGCGGTGGCCGACGCCGCGCGACTCGCAGTACGGATAGAGCGCCTCGCGGCCGGCGACGCAGAGGCCGCGCCTTCAGCGACCTCGGCGCATCGTAGAGGCCGGCGTGGATGACCTCGCTGTTGCGCGAGCTGATGCCGTTGCCGATGCCCGGAGTCGGCCTCGAGGACGATCGTCTCGCGGCCGCGCAGCGCGAGCGCGCGCGCGCACCGCCAGGCCGACCGCGCCGGCGCCCACCACGACCGCATCGATCCGCTCCACGAACCCTGCTCTCCGCCTGCGACGGGGCAAGTATCTGCGAACGCCGCCTGCCGGGCCCTTGCCGCATGGCGCAACGCCGCGGGCGCGCCATCAGCCATCGGCGACAGCGCGCCGGGTTCGCATTTCCTACATGGGCTTCCCGCACACCGCTGACCGCATCGGCGCGCAGCGACTCGTAAGGTGGCGACAGCTGGCCAGCGAGCCGGCCTTTACCTCTCTCTCTGGGGCCACCGACCCCTCGCCTGAAGGAGAAATCGATGAACGTTTCCAAGACTCTCAGCTCAGCAGTTGCCGCCGCGACCATCGTCGGCGCCGTCGGCCTGGCCTACGCGGGCAATCGACGAGCGACCCGGCAACCCGGCCCGCCGACTCGACCATGAACTCGACCCCGAGCCCGAGCGCGGACACCCCGCGACCACGCCGGCGACGAGCGACAACAGCACGTCGTCGACCATGCCGCAGACCACGCCGTCGACGTCGAGCGACACTCGGCCGCTGCGCCGTCCGCCGACCTCCAGCCGAAGGCCGACCGGAACTGATGGCGCCAGGTCATCGGCCGCCGCGCCGGCGTGCCGATGGCCAACGAAGGAGCCGCCGTGGCCGCGCAGCAGCCGTCCGAACTGAGGTCCGACCTGTGGGCCGGCCTCAAGCAGGGCGTGCTGCTCGCCGCCGCGGCGCTGGTTCTGACATTGCCCCCGGCCGGGCCGCGCTGCCGAGCGCGGCGCCGGCCCTCCACGCGATCGCGCCGCATGTCTTCCGCGGCGCCGATTTCACGTCCCATCCGGCATCCGCCGATGCCCGCTTCATCGCCGACTGGGTCGCCGACTCCGGCGACAGCCGTGGCCTGCCTTTCATCATCCTCGACAGCGCGATGCGCGGCTGTTCGTCTTCGGCGCCGAAGGTCGGCTGATCGATTCGAGCCCGGTCCTGCTCGGTGCGACCCCGGCGACGACTCGGTCGCCGACATCGGCACCCGGCCGATGGCGAGCGTGCACCAGGACGAGAAGACGACGCCCGCCGGACGCTTCGTCGCCCAGGCGGGCAAGAACGCCTCGCACGAGGACGTCGTCTGGGTCGACTACGCCAACGCCGTGTCGATGCACCGCGTGCGCCTGGTCGATCCCAAGGAGCGCAGGCTCGAACGGCTGGCGTCACCCGACCCGGCCGAGCGCCGCATTTCCTACGGCTGCATAAACGTGCCGGTGGCGTTCTTCGACTCGGTCGTCTGGCCGCTGCTCGGCTCGACCCGGGCCGTGGTCTACGCTGCTGCCCGAAGTCCGCGACGTCCACGAGGTCTTCACCGCCGCGTACCCGGGGCCCGATCGTCCGGCGTCTGGCGGCGCGACCGAGGCGCGTCTGTGACGTCCGCCCCACGGTCGGGCAAATCCTGAATCGACCTGGCGCGCGCCCGGCGACAATCTTCTCCCGATCGAGCCGATGCGGCTCGCTCGGCGGGAGGCCTTCCTCCCGCGCCGTTTCTCGGAGGTAGGTCGCCATGTCGGGTTCGAGGCCGGCTGCTGCTCGCAGCCAGCGGCGTTGCTGTGCGTCACGCTGTGCCAGGCCGCGCCTGATTTCGCCGGCATGTCGGCCTCCGATGACGCCCGCTTCGCCGCCGACTGGCGCTCGGCACGAGCGACCACCAGGGCTTGCCGTTCGCCATCGTCGACAAGCGCGACGCCAGGATCTACGTCTTCGATCCCGCGGGCCGCCTGATCGGCGCTTCGGCAGTGCTGCTCGGCGCGACGCTCGGCGACGAGATCGTTCGCCGATGCCGCGCTGCGTACACCTGGCCGCCCTGCGCTCGACGAGCGCACGACCCCGGCCGGGCCGCTTCGCCTCCGCGCCGGGCCGCAACGACAAGGGCGAGGCGATCGTCTGGGTCGACTACGACGCATCGTTCGCGATCCACCGCCTGCGGCCGCGCCGGCAGCGGAACGACGCGCCGCCCGGCTGGCATCGCCGACGCCCGACGACAAGCGGATCTCGCTCGGCTGCGTCGTCGTGCCGGTCGAGTTCTTCGAGTCGGTCGTCGCCCTGAGCCCGGCCGCGGTCGCGGCGTCGTCTACGTGCTGCCTGAGTCGCGGCCGGCGCGAGCGATGTTCGACGCCGCCGTGATGGTCGGCGCACGCGCCGACTGAGGACCTTCGCGGGTCGCGTCGCTGGCCGCCTGGCGGTCGCGTCGCCAGGCCGCGGGTGGTGTTGCCGACCTGCGCTTGAAGGCGCGCGCGAACGCCGCCTCCGACTCGTAGCCGACCTCGAGCGCGATCGCCGCGACCGTCGCGCGCGCTCTCGAGCAGCAGGCGCGCCAGCGGCCTGCATGCGCCACTGCGCCAGGTACTGCATCGGCGCGACGCCGACCAGCGCGACGAAGCGCTCGTGCAGCGCCGAGCGCGACAGGCCGACCTGGCGGCCGAGCTCGTCGATGCGTCCAGTCGCGCGCCGGCCGCTCGTGCAGCAGCGCCAGCGCGCGGCCGACGAAGCGGTCGCGCAGGCCGGCGAGCCAGCCGGCGCTGTCTGCCGGCAGCCGCTCGGCGTGGCGGCGCACCGCGTCGACGAACATCATCTCGCTCATCCGCGCCAGCATCGCCTCTGCCGCCGGGGCGGCGTGCGCGTGCGATTCGGCCGCCGCCTGCTGCGTGAAGCTGGCGATCCAGGCGTTGTCGGCGTCGGCGCGGAGATGCAGCAGTCGCGGCAGGGCGGCGATCAGCGGGTTGAAGGGCTGCAGGTCGCAGCCGAGAAAGCCGCACACGATCGTCGTTTCGGCGTCGCCGTCGGCCGGCTCGAGTGCCTGATCTCGTCGCCGCTGTAGGCCAGGCGCAGCGGCAACGGATCGGGGCCGGCGTCGGCCAGACAATCGAAGTCGACGCGGCCGCGCAGGCCCGGCGCGCTCGAGACCACGTGAGCATCGCCGTGCGGAAACATGACCGCGTCGCCGCGACCGAGCCGCACCGACGGGCCGCCCGGGATCGCCGCCCAGCAACTGCCCTGGGCGACGGCGTGGTACTCGATCACGTGCTCGGCGCCGCGGCATCAGCAGCGGCGCGACCTCGCACGCCGGCGGCGCCTCGGCGGCCCAGTCACCGCTGCCGCTGACGTTGAAGAAGACCGCGCCGCGCAGGCGCACGCCGCGCAGGACGTCGGACAGCGTGTCCACGGCCATCGGCACGCGGCGCGGACGATCGATCAAGTCGCGCGGACGATCGGCCAACCGTGCCGTCCGTTCGCGACCGAAGTGCGGACGCGCGGGCAAGGCGCGGCGACGCTGCGTCACGCGCGCGCTCGCGCCGCGCAAAAGAATCGCTGCACGCGGCGCGACCTGCGCGGCGCGGTGTTCACACAGGTCATCACGAACGGAGCATCGCGATGCGTTCATCAACTTACCTTACGCTGGACAAGAGATGTCCGGCAAGTGAGTCAGTCCGATGTCGAGGCGTTCGCCAGCCGGATCAGCGGCGGCAGTTCTCGCTCAGGGCGACGCCGGCTACGACGACGCGCGCAAGGTCTGGAACGGCACGCGTCGATCGCCGGCCCGGCGCTGATCGCGCGCTGCCGCAGCGAGCGACGATGTCCGCGCCGGCAGTCGCGCTTCGCCGCCGAACAGCGCATGCTGCTCAGCCGTGCGCGGCGGCGGCCACCACATCGCCGGCAACGCGCGTCGCCGAGGGCGGCTTGCTGATCGACCTGTCGGGCGATGCGCGCGGTCAGCATCGATCCGGCGCGCAGCGCACCGCGCGCGTCGGCCCGGCGCGCTGCTCGCCGACTTCGATCGCGAAGCGCAGGCGCACGGCCTGGCGACGCCGCTCGGCATCAACTCGACCACCGGCGTCGCCGGCCTCACGCTCGGCGGCGGCTTCGGCTGGCTGACGCGCCGCTACGGCACTGACCGATCGACAACCTGCGCGGCGCGACCATCGTCACCGCCGACGGCGCGAGCGCACGTCGCCTCGGCCGACGCCGAGCCCGATCTGTTCTGGGCCCTGCGCGGCGGCGGCGGCAACTTCGGCGTCGTCACCTCGTTCGAGTTCACGCTCCATCCGGTCGGCCCCGAGGTCTGCACGCCGGACTGGTCGTCTATCCCGTTCGCGCAGGCGCGCCAGGTGCTGCGCGCCTGGCGCGACTTCACCGCCAAGGCGCCCGACGAGCTGAGCGTCTGGGCGGTGCTGCGCAAGGCGCCGCCGCTGCCGTTCCTGCCGGCGTCGGCGCCACGGCCAGGAGGTCGTGATCTTCGCCGCTGGTCCACAGCGGCGACCTCGCGGCCGGCGAGCGCGCCGCGGCGCCGGTGCTGAAGTTCGGCGACGTCATCGGCAGCGCCGTCGGGCCGACGCCGTACGCCGGGTTCCAGTCGGCGTTCGATCCGCTGCTCACCGCGGGCGCGCGCAACTACTGGAAGTCGAACAACTTCAGCGCCTGAGCGACGCCGCGCTCGACGTCGTGATCGACGCGGCCGGGCAACTTGCCCGGGCCCGAGTGCGAGATCTTCGTCGCCCAGCTCGGCGGCGCGATGGCGCGGGTCAAGCCGTCGACGACCGCCTTCGTCGGCCGCGACGCGCACTACATCATGAACGTGCACGGCCGCTGGTCGGACGCCGGCGACGACGAGCGCGTGCGCACCTGGGCGCGCCAGGTCTTCGCCGACCGCGGCGCCGCACGCGCACCGGCGGCGGCTACGTCAACTTCCTGACCGAGGACGAAGGCGAGCGCGTCGCCGCGAGCCTACGGCGAGCAACTATCCGCGCCTGCAGGCGAGTGAAGCAGCGCTACGACCCGGAGAACCTGTTTCGCGTCAATCTCAACATCGCGCCGGAGGTCGCGTGGCCTGCGCGCGCGTCGCCATGAGCCGGGTCGACGCACGCGGCTGTCCGCAATCGGCGGCGACGGCGACGGCGGCCGCGGCCTACGAGCGCGCGCTCGCCGCCTTCCAGGGCTGGCGCGTCGGTGTCGAGGCCGAGCTCGCGCGCTGCGCTGCAGCGACGCGCCCGGCTTCGTCATGGCGCACGTGCTGCGAGGGCTACCTGCTGCGTCGCCAGCCGCGATCCGCGCCGGGTGCGCTCGGCGCAGCCGATGCTCGCGCGCGCGGCGGCGCTGCCGATGAATGCGCGCGAGCGGCTGCACCTGGCTGCGCTCCGCGCCGTTCTCGGCGACGACTACGAAGGCGCGAAGGCGCGCCTCGGCAAGCTGCTGCGGCGCGAGCCGCGCGACATCCTCGCGCTGCAGATGGCGCACTCGTTCGACTACGTGACCGGCGACGTCGCGCGGCATGCACGACCGCGTCGCCGCTGTGCTGCCGGCGTGGTCGGGCGACCTGCCGGGCTACGGCGCGGTGCTGGCGATGCATGCCTTCGGCCTCGAGGAGTCGGGCGAGTACGAACATGCCGAGCAGACGCGCGCGCGCGGCGCTCGCCCTCGAATCCGGGCAATGCGCGCGCGCATCACGCCATGGCGCATGTCTTCGAGATGACCGGCCGGGCCGACGCCGGCGTTCGCTGGCTCGAGGAGAACGCCGCCGGCTGGGCCCTCGGCAGCAGTCGTCGCCCGGCACTGCTTCTGGCATCTGGCGCTGTTCTCGTCTCGCGCGCGGCGAGATCGATGGCGCGCTGGCGCTGTACGACGAGCACGTCGCCCCGGGCCCGGGCACACCGACCTCGCCGACCTGATCGACGCCTCGGCGCTGCTCTGGCGCCTCCACCTGCGCGGCGTCGATCCCGCGGGCGCGCTGGCGGCGCAGCTCGCCGCACGCCTGGGCGCCGTTCAGCAACGACTCGTACTGCAGCTTCAACGACCTGCATGCGATGCTGGCCTTTCGTCGGCGCCGGCGACCGCGAGCGCGCCGGACACCTCGAGCAGGTCCTCGCCGCGGGCCGCGCGCGGCGCACACGCCATGGCGAAACCACGCGCCGACTCGGCCTGAGCGGCGTGCCGCGCCGTGCTCCGCCTTCGGCGCGCGGCAACGACTCGCTCGTGATCAGGCTGCTCGGACGGTTGCCGCTCAAGCGCACTGCGGCTCGGCGGCAGCCATGCCCAGCGCGACGTCCTGCCGCTGACCGGGCTGCGGGCGCGATGGAGCGGATTCGCGAGCGGCGCCGGCCGCATCGCCTGCACGAGGCGATGGCGCGATTCATCCGCGAATTCGGCGTGCTGCTACCAGGGTTTCGCCGGCGGCATACTCTTGCGCCGGAGTTGCCGTGAAGAAGAGACTCGCCTGGATCCTCGCCTGCGCCTTGCTGGCGGCGTTCTGGCTGCCGACACGGGCAGCAGCAGCCGGCCAGAGATGACTCGCATCGGCTATCTCGCCGGCGTCTCGGCGAGCGCCGATGCGCCGCGCCTGAAGGCATTCCAGCAAGGGCTGCGCGAGCTCGGCTACGTCGAGGGCCAAAACGTCGTCGTCGAATACCGGCACGAGAACCGCGAGCTGGAGCGACTCGCCGATTTCGCCGTCGAGCTGGTCCGTCTCAAGCCCGACATCCTGGTCGCCGTCACGACCAACGCCGCGCTCGCCGCGCGCAAGCGCGACGACGACGATTCCGATCGTCTTCATGGGCGTCACCGATCCGGTCGCGGCCGGCCTGGTCGAGAGCCTGGCGCGGCCGCGGCGGCAACAGCACCGGCGTCACCAACATGGCCGCCGTTCTCGCCGGCAAGCGCCTCGAGTTCCTCAAGGAGACGGTGCCGCGGATCGCCCGCGTCGCGGTGCTGTGGGACCCGCAGGCCCCGGGATCGGTGCCGCAATGGAAGGAGAGCCAGCTGGCGGCGGCCAAGCTCGCGCCTGCAGCTCTATTCGATGGAAGTGAGCAGCGTCGAGGACTACGAAGGCGCGTTCAAGGAAGCGACGAAGGCGCGCAACAGCGCGGTCATGGCTGACGCTCAATCCGCTCGCCAATTCGAACCAGAAGGCGCTTGCCGAGCTGGCGGTCAATCCGCGCCTGCCCTCGATCTGCGCCCGCGCCGACTATGCCGAGAACGGCTGCCTGATGGCCTACGGACCCGGCTACAGCACCGAAGGCCGCGACGGCGCGCGCTATGTCGACCGGATCCTGAAGGGCGGCCGGCCGGGCGAGATCCCGGTCGAGCAGCCGACCAAGTTCGAGTTCGTGGTCAACCTGAAGACGGCGCGCCGCCTCGGCGTCACGGTACCGCAGTCGGTGCTGAACCAGGCCGATGTCGTGATCGAGTGACCGCCCAGCTCTCTACTGGATCGTGAGCCGCAACCTCTCGGCGCGGCCGAGCGAGGACAGATCTCCCTTGGCCGTGTAGATGCGCGATCGCGTCGGCGAGCGCGCGCCTGCGCTTCTTCGGCGCGCCCGGCTCGAGACAGAACGGTGGCGAGGTCCGAGAGCGTCAAGGCGCGAATTGCCGGCGCCTCCGTTTGAAGCGCGAGCTCGCGCCCCGCACGCGCCAGTGTTTCGGCATCGGCGAGTTCGCCTCGGCGCGCCAGGATGAGCGCCCGGACGGATCTCCAGTCGGCCTGCGCTTCGACGTCGTCGTCGGCCGCCGAGGTTTCGGCAGTCTTGCTCAGGGCCATTGCTTCCTCGTCGCGCCCCTGCTCCAGAACCGCTCGCGCGAGCGTGGCCGCCATGGTCGAGAGGAAGTAGGTTTCCCCGAGCCTCTGCAGCATTTCGCAGTCCGGACGCAGCTCGCGCTCCGCCGCAGCCGGATCGCCGGCGAGCATTTCCACGTCGGCGACGTCGAGTGACGACGCGGCAGCACGCACCCCCTGACCCAGGTCGCGAAGTACCGCGCGGGCCGCCGCTGCATTCCTGCGCGCCGTCTGGTGGTCGCCGACCATCGCGTGCAGCTGAGCGATCTTGCAGATGATCAGGTTCTGCACCTGGCGATCGGCGCAGGCCGCTCGCGATCAGCGCCTCGCATTGCTCGATCGCCGCGACGGCAGGCGTCGGGCCGTACACCGCGTTGAGGGTCATGCCCAGCGCGCTTCGTGCGACCAGGCGCTCGTCGCCGGCGAGGCGTGCGTGCTTGATGACTTTCGAAATCGTCTCGCTCGCCTCGCCCAGGTGGCCTGCAATCTGCTGGACCATGGCGACGAGGCGCCAGGCCTTGCCCACTTCGGCATGTGCTTCCTGCTGCTCCAGCAGCGGAATGACGGTGGTCGTCAGCTCCAGAGCCGCGTCGCTCCAGCTGCCGGACTCGCCGCTGTGCAGGCGTACGAGCATGCGGGCCAGCAGCGCCGACGCTTCGACCCTCTTGTTGCCGACGGTCTTCGCGCTGGTGAGTGCTTCGTCGACGACGGCTCGCGACTCGGCAAACTGACCGAGCTCCAGGAGAACTTCGCCGAGTTCCGGAAGCAAGCGGCAGGCGGAGCCGGGTCGTCTTGCGGCAGCAGGGCGATCGCGCGCCGAAACAGGTTGCCCGCCGCCTGCGCGTCGCCGCGCGCGAACGCCACGACGCCCCGCCGATGCCAGGCGCCGCGCGCCATCGGCGCCGATCTCCAGGCCCTTCTCGTCCAGCGGCCCCAGCTCGCGCGAGGTAGCTTGTGTGCCTGCTCGAGGTGGTAGCCGAGGATCTCCTCGAACTCGAGCCCGCGACCGCGCTCCGCGTTGACCTGAGTCGGCCCAGCGCACGAAATCGACGTGCAACGTGGCCCGCGTGCGCTTCAGGAGCCCACCGTAGACGGTGTCGCGCACCAGGTGGTGGTGGAAGCGGTAGAGCGAGTCGGCGTCCACCGAATCGACGGCATGAACGAGCTGCTTCGGGTCAGCGCCGCCAGGTGGTTGTCGATCGTCGGGCGGATCGGCTCGGGTGCCAGCGATGCGACCGCCGGCGCATCGAACTGCATGCCGATGACCGAAGCCGGCTCGATCGCGGCGCGCTCCTCCCGGCGCAATTGGCCGAGGCGCGCCTCGATCAGCGCCTTGATCGTCGGTGGGATCGCGATCTCGCCATAGCTCTCGGCGCGCACCCAGCGCCCGTCCTCCTGGCGCAGGGCACCGCTGTCGACGAGCATCGACAGCATCTGCTCGACGTAGAGCGGGTTGCCCTCTGCGGCCTCGACGATGCGCGACACGACCTCGGTCGGCAGCCCGGTGGCGCCGAGCACGTTCACGGCCACGTCGCGCGGCCGCGGCATCGGTCAGCCGGCGCAGCACCAGCCGCAACGCCGATGCGCCCTCGCCCCAGTCCGGGCGCTTTTTCGAGCAGATCGTGGCGCGACGTGCAGAGGAGCAGGATCGGCACGTTCTCGGAGGCATCGAGAACGTGCACCAGTCAGGTCGAGAAAGGCGGATTCGGCCCAATGGATGTCGTCGACCAGCGCGACGAGCGGACCATCGGCGGTGAGCGACTCGAAGAACTTGCGCGCCGCCCAGTAGATCTCGTGCAGCGGAAACGCAGCGCGGCTCAGGCCGATCGCCGCAGCGAGGCGATCGGCTGACGTGCTGATCGCCGGTGAGCGTCGCCAGCTTGGCACGGCCGTCCTCGGGCCTTGTCGTCGAAGCGAATCCCGGCCGCCTCGCCGGTCATCTCGCGCAGCGGCCAGAAGGTGATGCCGTCGCCATAGGCGAGGCAACGTCCGCGGACGACGCGCGGCGCTGGTGCCGGCCCGCGCGATCACCTCCTGCGCCAAGCGCGACTTGCCGATGCCGGCATCGCCGATGATCGTGATCATCCGGACGGCACGCGTTTCGGTGACCTCGCGCAGCGCCTGGTCGATGGCTGCCAGTTCTTCGTCGCGTCCGACGATCGGCGAGTCGTGGCGTCGCACGTGGCCCTCGAGCCCGCTCGTCGAGACGAGACGGAACGCGGCGACGCGCTCGCTCTTCCCTTGAGCTCGAGGGGCTCGACCGCCTCCACCGCAACCGCGTCGCGCACCAGGCGGTACGTGGTCTCGCCGAGGTAGATCTCGTTTTCCGGAGCTGCCTGCTCGAGGCGTGCAGTGACGTTGACCGCGTCGCCGGTGGCCAGCTTCTGGTCTGCCGTCGGGTCGTCGTTCGCGACCACCTCGCCGGTGTTGACGCCGATGCGGTTGGCCAGCGACGACGCCGTAGCGCTGCCGACAGATCCTCGTTGACGCCGCGCAGCGCGGCCTGCATTCCGGCCGCCGCGCGACCGCCGCGCAGCGCATCGTCCTCGTGCGGCAGCGGCAAGCCGAACACGGCCATGATCGCGTCGCCGATGTACTTCTCGATCTTGCCGCCGTGGCTGCGCGATCTCGGCGGCCATCGCGGCGAAGTAGCGCTCCTTGACCTCGTGCATCGCCTCGGGGTCGAGGCGTCTCGCCGAGCGCCGTGGAGCCTTTCAGGTCGCAGAAGAGCGAGCGTGACCGTGCGCCGTACCTCGTGCACCGGCAGCGCCGGCGGCGCCGCGACGAGGGGTGCCCCGCAGTAGCCACACAAGGCGGAACTTCGGAGGGTTCTCCTCGTTGCACTTGGGGCAATTGATCATGGGGCACGAGTCTAGAGAGGAGGGCCAACTTCAGGGGCTGGCGGCAGGCGTCCAGACATCCCACGCAGCCGCGAAACCGATTCACCCCAGAGGTCGACGGTGAGCGGCGATCCAGCGGTGGGCTCGCGCGTGCAGCCGCGCACGCAGATGGCGAGACCGACGCAGCGCCCCGCCCGGTCGCTCCAGCCGGCGGAGGCCACCTCGCCGGCAGGATCGCCGTCGACCAGCAGCGTCTCGCCGCCCCACAGCCACCGCTCGGCATCGTCGACGACGACCGTCACGAGCTTCTTGCGCAGGGGCTCCGCCGCCGCGCGCACGAGCGTCGGCTTGCCGATGAAATCATCGGCCTTGGCGAGCTTGACCGCGAACATCGTCCCCGCCTCGAGCGGCGTCTCGTCGGGGCCGAGCTCGGCGCCCCAGGCGCGCCGCCCGGCTTCGATGCGCGATGCGCGTCGAGGGCGTAGTAGCCGGCGTCTGCGAGTGGCCGAGGCCCTCTCGCTCGCGGCGTGCAGCGCGAGGTAGACGTGGCGCGCCATCTCGATCGGCACGTAGAGCTCGTGAAGCCAGGCCCGCCGACATAGCTCATGCGCGCGGCGCGAACCCGCGCGTGGCCGATGTCGATCTGCGCGTGGTCGAGAACTTCAGCTGCTCCGGGCCGAGCGCGTCGTAGCTGTCGCTCGCGCCGACCCGGCCGAGCAGCGTGCGCGCGTTCGGCCCCATCAGCGGAAGCACCGGCGCTCATGGCGCTGACGTCGACCAGCGCGGCCGCCTCGCCGGCACCGATGTGCCGGGCGATCCAGTCGTGGTCGCGCGGCGCCTGTGCCGAGCCGGTGACGATCAGGAACCGGTCGACGGCGAGGCGGGTGACGGTGACGTCGCTCTCGAAGCCGCCGCGCTGGTTCAGCATCGGCGTGTAGACGATGCGGCCCGGCGCGACGTCCATCTCGTTGGCGCACAGTCGTTGCAGCACGGCGAGCGCGTCGCGCCCCTGCAGCAGGAGCTTGCCGAACGACGGTCTGGTCGTAGAGCGCGACCGCCTGCCGGGTCGCGCGCTGCTCGCGCACCATGTCGTCGAGCCACGCCGGCTTGCCGAGCGAGTGCGGGTAGGGCGCTTGCTCCGCCGCTGCGTTGGGGCGGAAGTAGCTGACGCGCTCCCAGCCGTTCTTGCGCGCCGAAGATCGCGCCCCGGGCGAGCGAGCAGGTCGTGCAGCGGGCTGGTGCGCAGCGGCCGCGCCGTCTCGAGCTCCTGGCGCGGCCAGCGCATCGCGTAGTGCAGGCCGAGCGTCTCGCCGGTGCGCTCGGCGAGCGCCTTCTTGTTGGCGCTGTGCGCGCCGAAGCGGCGGATGTCGACGTCGGCGAGGTCGCTCTGCGCGGCTCGCCCGCGACGATCCACTCGGCGATCAGCTTCCCCGCGCCGCCCGAGTTGGCGATCCCCGCCGAGTTGAAGCCGGCGGCGACGAAGAAGCGGCGCAGCTCGGGCGCCTCGCCGAGGATGAAGTTGCCGTCGGGCGTGAAGCTCTCGGGCCCGTTGAGCAGCATCTTGACCTGCGCGGTCTCGAGGCACGGCGTGCGCTCGGATCGCCGCCGTCATCAGCGGCTCGAACTGATCCCAGTCCTCGTCGAGCAGCTCGAAGCGGAAGGTCGACGGGATCGGGTCGACCTTCCACGGCTTGGCCTTCGGCTCGAAGCCGCCCATCAGCAGGCCGCCGACCTCTTCCTTGTAGTAGATGTAGCCGTCGGGATCGCGCAGCACCGGCAGCATCGGATGGACGCCGTCGATCCGGTCGGTGACGATGTGAAATGCTCCGCCGACCAGAGCGGCACGTTGACGCCGGCGAGGCGCCGAGCTGGCGCGCCCACTGGCCGGCGCAGTTGACGACGACCTCGCAGGCGATCTCGGCCTCGTCGCCGCCGTGGCGAACGCGGCGCCCGTGACCGCGCGCCCGGCACCTGCCTCGCTCGAACAGCGACGACTTCCGCATCCTCGGCGATCTGACGCCGCGCATGCGCGCGCAGCCGCGAGCGACATCGCCAGGTCGGCGGGATTGGCCTTGCCGTCGCCGGACGAGTCCAGATCGCGCCGGCGAGGTCGTCGGTGCGCAGCGGCCGGAAACAGTTCGCCGGCGCGCGCCGGCGAGATCTCCTCGCACTCGACGCCGAAGCTGCGCGCGCAGCGAGGCTGCTTGCGCAGCACCATCATCCGCTCGCGCGTCTGCGCGACGTTGACGCTGCCGCACTGCTTCCAGCCGGTCGCCAGCCCGTCTCGGCCTCGAGCGTCGCGTACAGCTCGATGCCGTATTTGCTCATCCGCGGTCATGGTCCGGTTCGGCCGCATCTGGCCGATCAGGCCGGCGGCGTGCCAGGTCGTGCCGCAGGTGAGCTTGCCCTGCTCGAGGACCAGCACGTCCTTCTGCGCCAAGCGCGGCGAGGTGGTAGGCGGTCGAGCAGCCGGCGATGCCGCCGCCGACGATGACGATCCGCGCCTGGGTCGAGCGACGTCGGGCGGTCTCGGCGACGGTACGTCGACACCGTTCCTGACCGGAATCTCGACCCGTTCGACGAAAGGAGGCGTCATGCTCAGCGACAAGGGAAGCGATCGCCACGGTCGCCGTCGCGACGCTGAGGCGCCGCCGCGTTCACCGAGGGCAAGCTCACCGGACCTCAAGGTGCCGCCCGCAGCGCGACCAGGTGATCGGCTATCGGACCGACGCCGTTACGACCCGCAGCGTCGACGTGGTCTTTACAGGACAACGCGTGACCTGGCCGGTCGGCGGCGATCTCGGCGATCGTTGGCGAGATGACATAAGAGGCGTCGTCTTCGAGCACCACGACATGCCCATGAGCGTGACCGGTGACCTCCATCATGGGCGGCCTGCGACGTCGCCTGGTTCAGCGCATCCCGACGGCACTTCAATCTCGCCAGCCGTTAGCGCCTATGCAGCGTGGCCATCGCGCCGGCGATGATCGCGCCGGTGCCGACGGCGCGCTGCAGGCGAGCGCTCGTTCAGGACGAACACGCCGATCCAGCGCGGCGAAGCACCGGCTCGCGGCGCAGCGCCGAGGCGATCGGCGCGCGCGTCATGGCCCAGGGGCGATGCCGTAGGCGCCGAGCGACGCGCACGAGCCGAGCAGCGCGACCCGCCAGCAGCGTGCAGTAGTCGAACGCCGGCGCGGCGAACCGCGGCGCTGCCAAAGGACGATCGCGAAGTAGGGCGGGCCGTCGACCAGGAACAGCAGTGCGCACGTACTGCAGGGCATTGCCCGAGACGCGAACGCCGAGGCCGTCGACGAGGTGTAGGCGGCGATGATGCGCCGCGTTGGCGAGCGCAGGCGAGCGCGTGGCGGCGCGACCGCTCTCGCGCGCCGTCAGGCCGATCGCGAGCACGCCGGCGCTGATGCCGGCGACGCCGAGCCAGGCCGCGAACGGGACGTTGCTCGCCGATCAGCCAGCCGCTCAGCAGGGCGACGATCAGCGGCGCCGTGCCGCGCATCAGCGGGTAGCGAAGCCGAGCTCGCCGTGCGCGGTAGGCGCCGACCAGCGTCACGTAGTAGCCGATGTGGATCACGACCGATGTAGCGAGCCAGGGCAGCGCCTCGCGCTTCGGCAAGCCGACGACCAGACAGCACGGCGCCGACCGCGCAGCCGAGGACGTGGATCAGCGCCGTGTCGAGCGCCTTGTCGCTGCCCGAGCGGATGAGCGCGTTCCACGAGGCGTGGAGCAGGGCGCCGAACAGTGACCGACGCCGACGACCGTCCAGCTGAGCGTTTCGGTCACGGCCGCGGCCGGGTCGCGCAGGCGGCGGCGCGGGCGAGGAAATGCGCCAGCGACGGCGTTGCCAGATCGGCCTGCTTGGCGAGGTCAGTCCCACTGGCGCAGCATCACGCGTCGCGCCGCGGCCGGGCGATGAACGCGCTCGCTGCAGCGCGTATCGAGCATGCCGCCCTGCAACGCGAGCTGCGCTTCGAATCGTCCGACAGCCGCGCGTAATAGTCGTCGTTGGCCTGGCGGGAATGGCGCTTGGCGTCGACGTGCAGCTTGATCGCGTCGAGCACCGCGTCGGGGAAGGCCGCGCAGGAACGGCAGGGCGAAGTACTGGTGGGTGTCGTCGATGCCGCGCAGGGTCGGCGTCTCGCCCTGGTGGTTGAGCAGGTGGCCGAGTCGTGCAGGAGGCAGGCGGTGACGAGCTCGTCGCCGGTCACTCTGCTCGGCCAGAAGTGCGCCGTCTGCAGCGCGTGCTCGAGCTGCGTCACCGGCCTCGCCAGCTGCTGCTCCGGCGCCGTGACGGCGCGAACAGACTGCTCGATGTCGGTCGAGCGCTCAGCATCGCCTTGCCGATGTCAGCGCACGACATAAGCGGTCGTGCCGAAGCGCGCCGCGAACTGCGACTGGCGGATCCGCGTCGCCGTCAGCGCGCCGGCCGATTCGAGAGTCGGATGAGCGGCCGCGGATGTGCGAGTTGATCCGCTTTCAGGTCGCTGATCAGGTCGGGAGGTGCAGCGCGAGCTGGTCTCGATGCTCTGCGTGGTGTTCTCGCGCAGGCGGCGCGATGTGGTTGGCGGCGTACTGGTGCTCGAGAGTCGCGGAAGTGCGCGCTTTTTCCTCGAGCAGGCGCTTGGCGTCGCGCAGCCGCCGAGGAACACGCTCATCGCCAGGCGCAGGTTCGAGCAACCGTCTCGTGCAGGCTGGATCTCGCTACCGCTCCCCGCCTCGGAGAAGCTGCGGTTCTTTGCTGACCTTCTTGTCCTCGATGTCCCTGGAGCACTCGCTCGTGATGTCGCCAAATCTGCTCCATGTTGATCGTGAACGGACAATGTCGGTCAGCGCCGGCTGCTCCTCCTTTGACTTTCACTTGAATCTGGGTCAGGTAGAACTGATCGCCGAATTAGAGCTCGTCGACGATGTCGTCGAGGGCGCGCAGCTCGCCCGACAGGCGCAGGTCGTCGCCGCAGGATCACCGGACGATCCTGGCGCAGCGCCTGGTCTCGACCACGTCGGCCTGCGTGCAGCACTCGCGCGCGCGCACGAGATCGCTGCCAGCGACGGCATGCGTCAGCGCAAAGCGGTCAAGGTGGCGCTGGCCGCATCGTCCCGGGCCGGCGCGATGGCTCGCGCAGCCAGCGCCGACGGTGCGACCGACCAGGCCGGTGAAGCCGATGAAGAGCGTCGCCAGGACGACGTTGAAGAACAGGTGGAAAAAGAGAGCCACCTGCCGGTGCATCGGGGACGAGCTGCTGCAGCAGCACGGGCCTGCAGTGATGGCGATGAGCGGGGAGGGCGCCGGCGCTCTTGAAGACAGGTTGCCGAGCGGCAGCCGGCACTTGCGGCGCGGCGTTGGTAAGGCAGTGCCAGCAAAGGCCGCTGCCGATATTGGCGCCGGGGACCAGGCCGAGCGCGACCGGCAACGGGATCAGCGCCGACGTGCTGCCAGGTGGCGATCAGAGCACATCGCCAGGCTCGGAGGTGCAGAGCACTGGTGAGTGACCGCGCCGACGATGATGTCGAGCAGCATGTCGTTGGGCAGCGCGACCAGAACGCGCACCGCTCGGCGACTCGGTCAAGCGGGACGGTGGCGGCGATCAGCTGCAGCGCGAGGGTGATCGAGGCCGAGGCCGATCTGGTACCCACCGCGCGCCGGCCGCGTGCCACTTGCTGCGATGAGGACGACGACGCCGATCGAAGATCAGCAGCGGCGGAGAGCCACGACAGGTCGAGCTTTTGAGAACACCGCCGCCATCACGTCGTGCGCGATCGTCGGTGCCGAGCATCACCGCGGCCGCCGCGTCGTCGTCTGGGCCACTTCGCCGTGAACAGAGGCGACGATCAGGCGAGGTCGCAGATGCGGTGCTCGACTGGATGATGCTGGCGACGCGCCGAGGCCGCTGGCGAGCAGCGCCCGGAAGCTTGATTGCTGAAGCCGGCGGCCAGGCGGCGGCTGGGTCCTCGCCGAACACGCGAAGCATGCCGGTGCGCACGATGTGGGTTCCCGCAGGAGGCGCGCGATCGCGGCGAGCAGGTTGAGGAGGGGCGGCATCGGGTGCGGGGAGTCTCCTCAGGTCCAGGGCGGGGAATAGGTCTTCCGGGTTGGCGGCTCACGCTTCATCTGAACGCCTTCCTTGTAGCCGAGGCCGGAATCCTTGATGCCGCCGAGCATCCGGCGTCGAGCCGAGCCGGTAGCCCGGAACCTCCGCGCACGCTGACGGTGCCGACGTCGAGCTCGGCGACGGAGCGATGTGTCGAGCCGGTTCGTGCACCGACGACGATCAGCCCGCCGTGTGCGTTGCCGTTGGCGATACGGATCGTCGATGTGTCGGTAGGACGCGAGGACCGACGAGACGCCAGCAGCCACCTCGCGCACCAGCGTCATCTCGGGGCGGACGCGGTCGAGCACGGTAACGGCGAATAGAAGCGCGCCGTCGCACGGTCGCAGCGTCATGACAGGCGCGCGCGCCACAGCCCCGGCCTGGGTTCACGCGCTTTCGAACGAACGGGCACGCGGCCTCGTCGATGTCGGTCTTGCCTCGTCGCTCGGATCGCCGGACGTAGCGCCAGCGCCTGGTCTTCTCGACCACACTGGGGCGGGTGGCGCGCCGCCAACCGCTTTCGTGCACGAGCATCCGCTTGACCGCGGTGCAGCGCTGACCAGAGTTGCTTGTACGAGCCCTGCACTGCGAGGGTCGAGGCCTAAGATCGAGCGTCGGCGTCGTCCATGAGCAATACGTAACTGAACAGCAA